>Ga0308159_1000229_pt1 | contig 170689 bp, 149 predicted proteins | sample PhyCR1_FD_201040 | JGI IMG/M metagenome (GOLD analysis project Ga0308159, IMG submission 201040) | Phyllosphere microbial communities from UC Gill Tract Community Farm, Albany, California, United States - DLSLC.R1 | ecosystem: Host-associated > Plants > Phyllosphere > Unclassified | place...
AGGCAAAGCAATCTACCCAAAATCGTCATGCTGAATTTAGTTCAGCACCTATCTAGATGAGAGATCCTGAAACAAGTTCAGGAGGACGAGTCTTGATCAGCTTCGTTCCTCGCAATGACGACTGTTTTTAAAGCTTAAAGACCAAGAAGCGAGCCTACCGGCAGGCAAAGCAATCTACCCAAAATCGTCATGCTGAATTTAGTTCAGCACCTATCTAGATGAGAGATCCTGAAACAAGTCCAGGAGGACGAGTCTTGATCAGCTTCGTTCCTCTCAATGACGACTGTTTTTAAAAGCTTAAAGACCAAGAAGCGAGCCTACCGGCAGGCAAAGCAATCTACCCAAAATCGTCATGCTGAATTTAGTTCAGCACCTATCTAGATGAGAGATCCTGAAACAAGTTCAGGAGGACGAGTCTTGATCAGCTTCGTTCCTCGCAATGACGACTGTTTGAGGAAAGACCAGAGCTAAAGACCTTAGTGATCCCTGAAAATCCTAAAAAATTCTGATCACAAAAAAACGGCTCGAATAAATTCGAGCCGTTCATTTTAATCAAGCTATTATGATTATTTTTTACCTTTAGCAGCTTCAGTTTCTGCTTGTTTTAATGCTCTAGACATTGCAACAGAAACGATTGTATCTTCTGGTGTATTTGTAATTACATATCCATCACCTTCGATATCACGAACGCGAACCAAACTACCAACTTCTAATTTAGCAATGCTCACTTCAACGCTTTGTGGCATTTTATTTGGCAACGCCTTAACACGAAGTTTACGTAATTTCTGAATCAATTTACCACCCATTTTAACACCTGGAGAAGTTCCTACTAATTTAACAGGAATTTCCATCACGATTTCTTTCTCATCAAATAACTGAAGAAAATCGATGTGCATTAATACGTCAGTAAGTGGGTGAAACTGAGTATCTTTAACGATTGCTTTAGTTTTAGCACCGTTCACATCAATTTCCACAAAATTTACTTCCGGGGTATAAATAACATCTCTTAAATCAGCAATAACCACTGCTAAGTGTTGTTGCTCTTTTCCACCATACAATACCGCCGGAACCTTACCTTCGTAACGAAGTTCCTTGGCATCGCGTTTCCCTACGTTCTCTCTTGGAGAACCGCTAATTGCGATTGTTTTCATTTTATTTATATTTATTTATTAGTAATAAGTATTTAGTTTCAAGTATTAAGACCTTAAGTCCTAAACTATTTAACCTCCAACTTTTTCAAACTCTCTTTGTTCAGCGTAAGTTGTTTTGGCCTTTTAAACGCCTACCGCAACACGCTTAACGCTATACTCTAAACAAGTCGCTGATTGAACCGTGCTCATTTACATTAGCAATTGCCCTTGCAAATAAACTTGCGGTACTCAGCACCCTTATTTTTTCACTCTCCATTCTTAAAGGAATGGTATCCGTTACGATCAATTCCGTTAACACAGAACTTTCAACCGTTTCTATCGCTTTACCTGATAATACAGCATGCGTACAAACTGCTCTTACGCTGGCAGCACCATTTTCCATAATCAAAGCCGCAGCTTTTGATAATGTTCCGGCGGTATCACAAATATCATCAATCAATACTACGTCCTGCCCGGTTACATCACCAATAATTGACATGGATTCGATTTCATTGGCACGTTTACGACGTTTATCACAGATAATCACTTCTGCATTAAAAAACTTAGCAAAAGTTCTAGCCCTGTATGAACCGCCCATATCAGGAGATGCAATAGTTAAATTCGGCAGATTTAAGCTTTTAATATAAGGCACAAAAATAACCGACCCATCTAAGTGATCTACCGGAATATCAAAGAAACCCTGAATCTGAGCCGCATGCAAATCCATCGTCATAATGCGGTGGATACCTGCTGATTTTAATAAGTTTGCCACCAATTTGGCACCGATCGCTACACGAGGTTTATCCTTTCTATCCTGACGGGCTAAACCATAATAAGGAACAACTGCTGTAATATAATGTGCCGATGCTCTTTTAGCCGCATCAACCATTAACAAAAGTTCCATTAAATTATCACTAGGCTGATAAGTAGATTGGATTAAAAAAACATCGCAGCCGCGGATTGATTCATCAAAAGAAGGTTGGAATTCTCCATCGCTAAATTTGTGGATCGTAACATCACCAAGGGGCTTGCCGTAACTTTCAGCAATTTTTAGTGATAATCCTCTAGAACCTGTTCCGGAAAATAATTTTACCGGGTTAAACTGCAATGGCATAATCCGTGTAGTTTACGGTTAAAAAAAATCGGATCATGTTATTTAAAAACACGATCCGATGATAAATTTGTTGTCCGACCTGGATTCGAACCAAGACAAACAGTACCAAAAACTGTCGTACTACCCTTATACTATCGGACAAACTTTCTCGAGGTTAACCCCTCGAAAGGGAACGCAAATGTAGGAAGCTTATTTCAAATATGCAAGAGTGATTTTAAAATATTTTTAATTTCTTTCCTGCTCTTCCTTTTTGCATTGCAAAGATAAAAAAATCATCATATGGTATGCAACATTTTATTTTTTTCTACGACATTTTTAATCAAGAACTACATAAATCATTTATTATCAAAGACTAAATTTTCACTATGAATTACTCAAAGATCAATACTATTGGCGGTTGGCTGTGCTTTATTGTTGCTGCAACTACTTATATCCTCACTTTAGATCATTCTGTAAGTTTCTGGGATTGCGGTGAATTTATCGCTTCAGCATACAGAATGGAGGTTGTTCACCAACCTGGTGCACCAATGGTATCCATGATTCAGAAGTTATTTTCTACTTTAGCCTTTGGCGATAAAACCAAAGTAGCCTATTTTATTAATGTCTCATCTGCATTGGCAAGTGCAGGCACCATTATGTTCTTATTTTGGACCATTACAGCATTAGCCAAAAAGACAGTTGTTAAAAAAAATGAAATCCTCACGAATCAGAACACCATTAGTATCATTGGTGCTGGCATAGTTGGCGCATTGGCCTATGCTTTCTCTGATAGTTTTTGGTTTTCTGCGGTAGAGGCAGAAGTTTATGCGCTGTCATCGCTTTGTACCGCTGTAGTATTTTGGGGGATTTTGAAATGGGAAGCGCAGGCTGATGAACCAAAAGCAGATCGCTGGCTCCTTTTTGTAGCTTATATTATGGGGATTTCCATCGGCGTACATATTCTAAACCTGTTAACCATACCCGCTTTAATCTTTGTTTACTATTTTAAAAAAACATTTGCACCAAGCTGGAAAGGTATTTTTAAGACTTTTATAATCTCGGTTATTTCACTTGCTATCGTTCAGTTTGGCATCATTCAATACTTGATTTCTATTGCAGCGGGTTTTGATTATTTCTTTGTTAACACTTTAGGATTCAGTTTTGGAACAGGGATATGGTGCTTTGCAATAATTTTGATAACTAGTTTAGTATTCGTTATCAGATATTCTATTCTTAAAAAGAAAAGGATATTAAACCTGATTATGCTGTTTACCGTGTTGCTTATTTTTGGATATAGTTCATTTGCCTTACTTATGATCAGGGCATATGCAAAACCAAATCTCAATAATTACAATGTAGATAATGTGTTTTCTTTCTCCAGATATGTGGGCAGGGATCAATATGGCGATCGGCCATTGCTATACGGCGAAAATTATAATTCGCAAAAAGTCGACATTAAAGAAACCGGAGAAATTTTTCGTAAGGGCAACAAGCGGTACGAATCGGCTGGAAAAAAATCAGCTTATGTGTATGCCGACAAAACCCTTTTGCCACGCATGTATAGCGATAAACCAGAGCATGTGCGTTTCTATAAACATTTTATGGGCTTTGATGATGCGCACAAACCATCTCTTGCAGATAACCTAAAATATATGTTTTCTTTTCAGGCAGGGCAAATGTACCTGCGCTATTTCATGTGGAATTTTGTGGGCAGACAGGATAATGAAGATGGGCAACTTGGTGGAAATGATGGCGCATGGTTAAGCGGAATAAAACCGATAGATGCGATACGTTTAGGCGATCAAAAAAATCTTCCTCCATCTACCCTGGAAAATAAGGCTTACAACTGTTTCTTCTTTTTGCCATTTTTAATTGGATTAATTGGCATTGTTTGGCACTTTAAAAGAAACCAGAAAGATGCAAGTGTAGTTGGATTACTATTTGTTTTTACTGGTGCGGCCATTGTGATTTACCTAAACTCTGTTCCAATAGAGCCACGCGAAAGGGATTATGCTTATGTAGGTTCCTTTTATGCTTTTGCCATTTGGATTGGCTTAGGTGTTTTCGGACTAAAAGAATGGGTATTTAAAAAAGTTACGCCAGTAAAGGCAGGTATTTTTGCTTCAGTTTTAGCCGTGTTTGCTGTACCAATCTTGATGGCAAGCCAAGGCTGGGACGACCACGACCGTTCTCAAAGCCATGTAGCAAGAGACATGTCTATAAACTACCTTAAGGCTTGTGCGCCAAATGCTATCCTTTTCACTTATGGAGACAACGATACCTATCCGGTTTGGTATGCCCAGGAGGTTGAAAATATCCGTCCGGATGTAAGGGTGGTTAACCTGAGTTTATTTACTGCTGACTGGTACATTGACGGAATGCGCAGAAAACAAAATCAATCTGCACCTTTACCCATCACTTTAAAACCTGAGCAATATGTAGAAGGTACGAGAGACATCATGTACTTTCAGGATTATAAAGTGGCACAGCATGTTGAGCTTCAACAGATTTTAGACATCCTTCTATCTGATAACGATGCAGATAAAGTAACTATGAGCGACGGTTCTAAATACAATATCTTACCTACAAAAAACCTTAAACTGACTGTAAATCCTCAACAAGTACTGGATACAGGAACTGTACCTAAAGAAGATGCCGGCAAAATTGCAGACAGTATTAAATGGACATTTAACCAGGAGTATGTGACCAAAGGTACCCTGGCTTTATTTGATATTCTTGTGCATAACCACTGGAAACGTCCTATTTACTTTACCGGGGCCATGCCTACTGAACAATATCTTGGGTTAGATCAATACTTATATACGGAGGGACTTAACAGAAGATTACTTCCACTTAAGCCAAATCAAATTTCTAAAGGTTCAGATCCCATTAACCTGAAGCCTCTATACGAAAACATGATGAATACTTATAGTTATGGCAATATCAAAAATGCTAATCACTTAAATCGGCAATCAGCTGATGACGTAACGATGCTTTCCAATATGTTTGGCCGGTTGCTGAATGGCTTAATTGTAGAAGGCAATATAGCAAAATGTAAAAAGGTAGCGACTAAATATTTTGAAGTAATTCCCGATCAATTTTATACCTACAGACAGGCAATAAGTACAGTTTACCTTACTGAAAACCTCTATCAGATTAATGAGTTAAATCAGGCTAATACCTTACTTAAGAAATCTGCCGATTACTTTGACAAAGAGCTTATTCATTTAGCTGATGTATCAGAAAGTCAGGGCCATCTGGCATCGGAGCAAAAAGTTAGAATATACATGAGCATGATGAATGAAATGATCAAATTGACAGCAAGGTTTAAACAGCCAGATCTGGGCAAAAAGATTGAAGGCAGATATAACATCCTTTTAAATCGCTTTACACCATTTGTGAGTGGTTAAAGTAGAAACCATTGAACCTCATGCTGTACGCACATACTATGATTTATAACTGATTTAAAAAAATGAATGCCTTTTGAAATAGGTTAATCACGTTAAAAATTGTTAAATCAATCTTAAAATTTACCGGTTTTATCGACTAGAATAGTTAATTTCGGCAGCATTTTAATGTGAAAACCATTTTTTAATATCATTAAACAACCAATGAATTATTCTAAAGTCAATAATATAGTAGGCTGGATCTGCTTTCTAATTGCTACCATAACTTATGTTTTAACCCTGGAGCCCTCTGCAAGCTTTTGGGACTGTGGAGAATTTATCGCATCAGCTTACAGAATGCAGGTGGTACACCAACCAGGTGCACCATTATTCTTAATGATCCAACGCTTTTTCTCTATTTTTGCTTTTGGTGATGTTACTAAAATTGCCTACTGGATGAATATTGGTTCTGCAGTTTCAAGCGGCGCAACCATCATGTTCTTATTCTGGACGATTACCGCATTGGCTAAGAAAACACTTGTTAAACCTGGTGAGGTGCTATCAAAAAGCACTTTGATTAGTATTATGGGTGCGGGAGCAGTTGGTGCATTGGCCTATACTTTTTCTGATAGTTTTTGGTTTTCTGCAGTAGAATCAGAAGTTTATGCCCAATCATCTTTATTCACTGCCATCGTATTTTGGGCGATATTAAAATGGGAATCTCATGCTGATGAGCCAAGAGCTGACAGATGGCTATTATTCATTGCTTATATCATGGGTTTATCCATTGGTATTCACTTATTAAACTTATTAACCATTCCAGCAATTGCTTTTGTTTATTACTTTAGAAGAACAGGCAAAGCCACTACCGCAGGTATTTTTAAAACCCTTATTGTTGGAATCTTAATTTTAGCTGTTATTCAGTATGGCATTATTCAGTATTTAGTTTCCTTCGGTGCTTATTTCGATTTATTTTTTGTTAATACTTTAGGTCTAGGCTTTGGAACCGGCGTTCTGTTTTTTGCGATCGTATTAATTGGTTTATTGGTTTGGGGAATCAGATACTCCATTAAACACCAAAAAAAATTATTAAACCTGGGCTTAATTTCTACGGTATTAATCATTTTTGGATATGCATCATTCTCCATGATCATCATCAGGGCAAAAGCTGATCCTAATTTAAATAACAGTGCGCCTAAAGATGCTTTCTCCTTTTTAAGCTACCTTAACCGTGAACAGTATGGCGATAGACCATTAGGCTATGGACCAAACTATAATTCGGAGCGGACAGGGATTAAAGAAGGTGGAAAAACCATCTGGAGAAAGGGAAATGATAAGTATGAAAAAGCGGGTACAAAAACGGAATATGAATACAACAATAATACCCTACTACCCCGTATGTATAGCGATGATGCTCCTCATGCTGCATTCTACAAAGAATGGATGCATCTTGATGATGCTAAAAAGCCAAATCTGGTAGATAACGTAGGTTTCTTATTCAGCTATCAGATCGGCTACATGTATATGCGTTATTTTGGCTGGAACTTTATTGGCCGCCAAAATGATGAACAAGGTCAGGGAAGTGGTTACGAGGGAGAATGGTTAAGTGGAATTAAGGCTTTCGATTCATGGAAAATTGGCGACCAAAGCCATCTTCCTCCATCAACTGTTGATAATAAAGCTTACAACCGCTTTTTCTTCCTGCCACTAATTATTGGTTTGTTGGGTGCCATCTGGCATTTCCAACGCAATCAAAAAGATGCTGGCGTGGTTGCCTTATTATTCTTCTTTACTGGTATCGCAATCGTTTTATATTTAAATCAAAAGCCATTAGAACCACGTGAACGTGATTATGCATATGTAGGATCGTTTTATGCTTTTGCCATTTGGATTGGGCTCGGCGTGCTCGCCATTCGAGAGTGGGTACTTAAAAAGCTAACCCCAACTGCTGGTGCTATTGGCGCTACCGTGATTGGATTACTGGTTGCACCTGTAATTATGGCTGAACAAGGCTGGGATGATCACGACCGTTCTACAAAAATGGTGGCACATGATATTGCATTGGATTATCTTCAATCCTGCGCACCAAATGCCATCTTATTTACCTATGGCGATAATGATACTTATCCACTTTGGTACATTCAAGAGGTTGAAAATGTTCGTCCGGATGTTCGGATTGTGAATTTAAGTTTATTCGATACTGATTGGTACATTAATGGTTTGAGGCAGAAACAAAATCAATCTGATCCATTACCAATCAGCATGAAACCGGAGCAATATGTTCAGGGTGAAAGAGATGTAATGCCTTTCGATGACTATAAAATCGCTGGTAATGTTGAACTTAAAAACATTGTAGATTTACTTTTATCAAATGATGATAACGATAAAGTAGCCATGCAGGATGGTACAAAATCTAACTTCCTGCCTACTAAAAATTTCAAAATCACTATTGATCCGCAACAGGTAATTAGTACAGGTACAGTTTCTGCTGCTGATGCTGCAAAGATTACGCCTGAAATGGACTGGACTTTTAATAAAGGTTATGTTACAAAGGGTACATTAGCCATGTTAGATATCCTCGCTCATAATAATTGGAAAAGACCTATTTATTTTGCATCTACTGTACCTTCTGAACAATACAATGGTTTAGATAAATATTTATACAGTGAGGGTTTAGCATTACACTTAATGCCATTAAAACCTGATACAACAACTAATCAGGAGCGGGCAGAACAGTTAAATACGCCTGTATTGTACAAAAATGTGATGACTAAATTTAAATGGGGCAATATGAAAACTGCTACTTACTTAGATCCACAATCATCAGATGATACATTTATTTTCACCAACATCTTCAGCAACTTAACCGGAAGTTTAATTAAGGAAGGTAAAAATACCGAAGCTAAAAAAGTAGTGGATAAATATTATGAGGTGATGCCTCAAAGGTTCTTTGGTTTGCGTACGGTAGTTGTAAAATACTATATGGCAGAAAATCTATATAAACTGGGTGAAACGGCAAGGGCAAATGAGATTTTAACCCAATCGGGTGATTATATCAATAAAGAACTTATTTTCTTAAGTGATATTTCAAAATCTAAAGGATCATTAACCGGATCTCAAAATGTTCAGACTGGTCTATATTATTTGGACAGAATGATTAAAACCAGTAAAGCTGCAGGGCAAGAAAAGGTAAGTACACAACTGGAAAAAATATTCTCTGGTTTGGAAGCTAAATTTTCTGGTTATTACGCACAACAAGGTCCAACTGAACAGTAATTAGCAATTAATTTTAATGGATATAAAGCAGCTACCGAAAGTAGCTGCTTTTTTTTGGATTTAACTTACGAAGTCTCAAAGGGTTTGCGGACTGAAGAACTTAGTGCCTGCGCTCGTTTATAACGAGTGCATAATAGCTTACGATTGTATCGTAAAAATTAATTCACCTTAAAATACGGTTTCCTATATAAATACTCATTATAAACGAGCATGAGCACAAGCGCTGTTTGATATTTAGACTGACGAAGTTCCCCATTTCACATGGCCGACAAAACTTCGTAAGTCAAGGAGTAAACTTACAAAGTCTCAAATGGTTGTGGCCGGAAGGACTTAATGCATGTACCCGTTTTTAATAATCGTGAGCACCCTGACTAGCAATTTCATAAACAAAAGTAGCGCCTGCGCTCGTTTCTAACGAGCGCATAACAGCTTTACGATTGTATCGTATAAATACTAAATTAGCATTGAATCATAGTATTACAGTAAAATACGGGCTTCCTATATACACACTCGTTACAAACGAGCGTGATCACAAGCGCTGTTTGATATTTAGACTGACGAAGTTTCCCATCACAAAGGCCAGCAAAACTTCGTAAGTCTTGGTGCAAACAAAAAATCCCGTTCAGCGAGGCTAAACGGGACAAAAAATATAGTTAGTTAATGATTATTCGTTTACGACACCCATCGCACAGAATTTATTAATTCTTTGCTCGATGAGTTTATCTGTTTTTAGCTTTCCTAAAGAGGCTAAATCTTTTATGATATAATCTTTTAAAGTATTTCCCATTAATTCAGGATCCTGGTGTGCACCTCCTAGCGGTTCCGGAATAATTCCATCGATCAGCTTGTTTCCAAACATATCATCAGATGTTAATTTCAGGCACTCTGCAGCTTTTTCTTTAAAATCCCAGCTTCTCCATAAAATAGAAGAACAAGATTCTGGTGAAATTACAGAATACCAGGTATGTTCTAGCATATAAACCTTATCACCAATGCCAATGCCTAAAGCACCACCTGAAGCGCCCTCTCCTACTACGATACAAATAATTGGTACACGAAGAATAGACATTTCAAGCAGATTTCTGGCAATTGCCTCTCCCTGCCCACGCTCTTCTGCTTCCAAGCCTGGATAAGCACCCATTGTATCAATAAACGAAACTACTGGTTTATTAAACTTTTCTGCTAAACGCATTAAACGTAAGGCTTTACGATAGCCCTCAGGATTGGCCATACCAAAATTACGAAACTGACGCTCTTTGGTATTTTTACCTTTCTGGTGACCAATTACCATTACGGTTTGACCGTTTATTGAAGCAAAACCACCAATGATAGCCTTATCATCTTTAACTGTTCTATCGCCATGTAACTCAATAAAATCATCACAAATCATGCTGATGTAATCAAGTGTTTGCGGACGATCTGGATGACGGCTCATCTGAACCTTATTCCAGCCAGTTAAATTTTTATATAAGTTATTGGTGGTTTCATTTAATTTACCATCAAGCTCGTCTAAAGTGGCAGACATATCTACCTTGGTTTTATCGGCAACTTGCTTAACCTTTTCTATTTGCTGAACCAAATCGGCAATAGGTTTTTCAAAATCGAATGATGTTTTTATTTGCTGCATAATTGAACCACAAAAATAAGTAATTATTTTTAGTTTGCAGCCAACAGTTTTTTTTCAATCTTTTTTAAGGAATCAATAATGCTGTTAAAACTTAGCTGCCTCTCCTACTTTTGGTAAAGCATTCTGAATAAACTGCCGAATGTGGTTATTTGCTGTTTTGAGGTCATCTTTACGCAAATACATCATATGGCCGCTACGGTAACCTTCCCAAAATATTCTATCTTTTAATTTCCCAGCAGCATCTAATTGCCACATACTATATTTTGCATTGAAATAATCACAGGCACCATCATAATAGCCTGACTGAACTAATAAGTGAAGAAATGGATTTTGTGCCATGGCCTGGCGGAGATTGTCTCCTGTTTGATCACCAGTTTTATCCCAGGGGTAAACAGAACCGAACATGTTATACTTTAAGTCGGTTTTATAATTAAGTTCATTGCGAATATACATATTAATGGCTGGTGTAAATGAGTGTAACCAGGAAGTAAGCTCTGCATTGTAATCAGGCCCTTCACCCGCACTCATTTTATCGATACCACGGTATCGGGAATCTAACCTACCTACCGTGAAACCTTTATCCCGCATTAATTCTTTCCAGAAGAAATCAGCAGGAACATTAAGGTTATAATCCAGAATTACCTTTTCTGATAGACCTGAATATCGAGCCATTTTAGTGGCAATTGCTTTTCTTTTATCCGGATCTAACATTCCACCCTGTGCAATTGCCGGAATGAGTTCGTTAATGGTAAACATTTCCACCTCTGGCAACATTGCTGTTAAATCCTTCGACTGTAAATCTGTAGGTAATACCTTTTGGTACCAGGCTGTGGCCGCAAAATAAGGCAAACGTAATGCTGCATCAACGGGTCCACCTCTTTCAATCCCCAGTTCTGTTGGAGAAACTAAAACTACCCCATTCAGGTACATCCATTGGTTATTTTGAAGTTCTAAAGCCAGGCCTGAAACACGTGTTGTACCGTAGCTTTCGCCAATTAAAAATTTTGGTGATGCCCAGCGGTTGTTTCTGGTTACGAAAGTATTTATCCACTCGGCTAAATATTTAATGTCTGCCCGAACACCAAAAAATTTCTCTTTAGGGATATCCTTACTTATCGCACGTGAATAACCAGTATTTACTGGATCGACATAAACAATATCGGCGACATCGAGAATAGAATATGGATTTTCTTTATAACCATAAGGTTGCACAGGATAACCCTCATCATCAATATTTAAAACTACTGGACCAGTATAGGCAATGTGCATCCAAACTGATGCAGAACCTGGGCCTCCGTTAAAGGAAATAACCAATGGTCTTTTATCTTGGTTGGATACATCACTTCGCTCATAATAAGTGTAAAACAGGCCTGCAATCGGTTTTCCATCTTCATCCCAAACGGGTAAAGTACCTGTTGTAGCTTTATAAGGAATGGATTTACCTGCAATATTAACCGTATGTTTAGTTACAACAGCACTCTCTACCTTAATGGTTCTTTCATTTGCTGCAGTTTTGGGCTCATCTTTAACGGTTACTTGTGTAGTGGTTGTTGTTTCTTTTGCCGCTGTTTTCTTTTGTGGTTGTTGCGAAAAAACAACCATTCCGGTAAACAAAAAAGTGGTGAGTAAAAGTTTAAATTTCATTTAGTTTAGTTTGGATTATAAATATCAAACTAAAGCTTTATTAATCAAAAATCACAGTAGAAATGTTACTGAAAAACGGGACTTTAAAAAAGTTTGCATCTTCGGTTGCTCGAAGGAAGTGAGAATGTCCAGTCAAAATAAATGCTTTATGATGGGAGTGTACCATATAAATGAGATTGCTTCGTCAGCTGAAAAAGCCTCCTCGCAAGGAAGGAAATTGTGTAACGGGTTTAAAACAAAAGAAAAAAGCCCGTCCGGCTAGGACATAAAAGTCACCCCCCCCGGCCTTTGCCGACCCTTAAAAAAGGAAGCGTATAACAATCGCTTATATAAAAGCCTGATAAAGTAAAATAATGTAATCTTTTAATGAATCAACTCTCCCGTCCTCCTGAACTTGATTGAGGATCTTTTACAAAAGTTTGCATCTTTGGTTGCTTAAAGGAAAAGAGAATGTCCGGTCAAAATAAAATAATTTTTTTTTGATGAGTGTACCTTATAAAAAAGATTGCTTCGTCAGCTGAAAAAGCCTCCTCGCAAGGACGGAAACGCCGTAGAGGGTTCAAAAAAAATGGGCCAAGCCTGTCCGGCCAGGACAAGATAAATTAAAATTGTAGCAACCTGAGATGTAATGTCATTCGATAACTGATAGTTCCAGCTTTCATAGCTTGCAGATGCTTCGTACCTCGGCATGACAGCGAAAAGTTATAGCGATCGCAGTAAAATAATCTCTAAACAGACCTATTTTCTTCAACACCTAACTTCGCAGTTAGAACTTCATCTGTTTTCTTAGGTTCTCTGATAAAAACATAACAAATTACTGCAGCTAAAATCATTAATCCACCTCCCAATTGAACCGCTAAAAGTCTGTCGTTATTCAGTACGTTTCTCATCAACCAACCAAAGCCTAGTGAAGCTATAATTTCTGGCAGCACAATAAAGAAGTTGAAAATACCCATATAAATACCTATTTTATCTTTAGGTAGTGAACCACTCAACATGGCGTATGGCATGGAAAGAATACTGGCCCAGGCAACACCAACACCAGTCATACAGAGGTACAACATATTTTTATCATGCACCCAGGCTACACTGATTAATCCAATCGCTCCGCAGATTAAGCATATGGCATGCGTAGTTTTTCTTCCTAAAGCATCGGCAATTTTAGGCAAAACTAAAGCAAAAAGAAATGTGATTACGCTATAATAGGCTAAAGTTAAACTTCCAAAATCGGCACCCTGAGCATAGATAGGATCTGCAGCATCTTTACCGCCAAAAACATTTACAGCAACGGCGGTGGTATAATAAAACCACATCAAAAATAATCCCGGCCAGGTAAAAAACTGAACCAGGGATACAATTTGCATACGTTTAGGCATATTTCTTAACGCACTAAAAATTTCATTTACACCATCAAGAAATCCGTTGGTGCTTTTTTGATTAAGATCTTCTTCATGTGGAGGATATTCTTTAGTGGTGAAAACCGTCCACAATACGGCCGCAAAAAAGAAAAAAGCACCGATATAAAAGGAAAATTTTACATTTTCAGGAATACTACCTTTAGCTGCTGTATTTTGTAAATGAAAAACATTGTTCATTAACCATGGCAAAGCAGAAGCTACACTTCCACCTAAACCAATCATCATACTTTGCATAATGAAACCGCGGTTTACCTGACTATCTGGCAATTTATCCGTAACAAAGGCACGAAAGGGCTCCATGGCAATATTACCAAAAACATCTAAAACCCACAGCAATCCTGCAGCCATCCAGAGCACACTGCTATGGGGCATAAAAATTAGCGCAATGCTACTCACAATGGCACCCACCATAAAATAAGGTCTTCTTCTACCCCACTTTGGATGCCAGGTATGATCACTTAAATAGCCAATGATGGGTTGTACTAAAAGTCCGGTTAAGGGTGCAGCTAAAAACAATAAGGGAACCTGATCAGGATTGGCACCCAGGTTTTCGTAAATACGGCCCATATTGGCACGCTGTAAATCCCAACCGAATTGGATGCCAAAAAAACCCACACTCATATTGATGATTTGTACGAGGGTTAATTTAGGGTTCTCGAATATTGTTTTTAAGCTCATAGTATTTGGTTATGTTTAACCGCAAAGGGCGCAAAGTGAAAAGCGCAAAGATTGCAAAGGCGGGTTCTCATACTTTGTGTTCTTTGCGAAATACTTTGTATCTGTGCGATTTCTTAATTTTAAAATTCTATCACCTGTGCCGATACCGGTCCGAGTTTAACCGGAATACTGGTTCCTGCCGGAATATTTAATTTTTTATCTGTTAATAATTCTGTAACTGGCACTGAGTTTTTAACTTTCAGAATCTGATCAGGGATTTCAATATTGGCTTCTAAAGTTTGGGTTCTGTCGAAATTAGCAACAACCAGCAACCTTTGTTTTCCAGAGTAGCGAATAAAGGCATACATATGGTTATTCATGTTTCCTGCCTGGGGGACATCATAAATCTCACCATTTAAAACGGCATCACTAGCTGTTGTTACTTTCAAAAGCTGCTGATAATAAGCCCTTAATTGCCTTTGACTTTCATCTAATTTTTTGCCATCAAAAGCACCATTATTCATCCATTTCTGGTGATTAGGAACACCCCAATAATCAAATATCGTTGTGCGGTTATCATCACCACCATAACCTTCGGCACCCTTTCCAGGCTCCCCTACTTCCTGTCCGAAATAAAGCATTACCGGCCCGGCACCTAAAGTAGCAGAAACCACCATTGCAGGTAAAGCCAGTTCGGCCTTGCCTGCAAATCCTGCAGAAGCGATTCTTTCCTCATCATGGTTTTCTAAAAAGCGCAACATATGTTTGCCAAAACCAGCACTTTCTACCTGCCATACCTGACGGATATCTTTCACATCTGCAGTTGGTTCGTTCTTAATCAATTTTTTTAAACCATCGTACAAACCTACTTTATCATATAGGTAATCAAATTTGCCGTCTTCCAGGTATTGTTTGTACACTTGCGGATTATAAGCTTCTCCAAGAAAAATTAAATCTGGATTAACTTTTTTTACCTGAGGGATTACCCAGTTCCAGAAAGCAATGGGCACCATTTCTGCCATATCACAGCGAAAGCCATCTACACCTTTATTAGTCCAGAATATCAGGATATCCCGCATTTTTGTCCAAACTGGAGGAATCGGATCAAAATATTGTTTTTCGCTATTTTGATAATCTATCCCATAATTTAGTTTAATGGTTTCGTACCAGTCATCATATTTTGGAGAAGCAGAAAAAACATTATTTCCTGTCGCCTTTGCTGGGTCTTCATTAAACTTTCCATCCTGCAAAGCAGAAAGCGGCGTTTTTATTCCGTTGGTTGGCACTACAAAAGGCTGACCAGGGATATAATAAAAATCATTTTTTGTGCTAAAGCTTTTGTTGATATCATCTTCGGCTCCAAAATCAATTATATTTTTTGGCTTGGCATACGAATGATAACTTCTTGCTACATGATTGGGCACAAAATCAATGATTACTTTCAGGTTTTTAGCATGTGTCCGTTTAACCAAAGCTTCAAATTCCTGCATCCGATTTTTAACGTTTACGGCCAAATCTGGATTTACATCATAATAATCACGAATTGCATAGGGCGAACCTGCCCGGCCTTTTACCACATCTGCATCATCTACCGGAATTCCGTAAGCGGTATAATCTGTTAAACTGGCATGGGCAATGGCACCTGTATACCAAATATAATTGGCATGGAGTTCTTTAATTCCATCCAATGCCTGATCGGTAATATCATTAAACTTACCAGAACCATTTTGTTCAATAGTACCGTAAGGGATGTTGGCTGTGTTTTTATTTCCAAATAAACGAGGCAATAACTGATAGATAACGATTTGTTTATCGTTCATGCTGAATTGTTTTTGTTGTGCAAAGGATGATAATGAAATTAATAAAAGAAAAAATGCGAATACAAAAACCTTCGAAGTGAGATTACTTCGTCGTTCCTCCTCGCAATGACGAAGCATTGAAAGGTTGCGATTTTCCTTCTCAAATTTTACCTCTACAATCATACCAATTCCACGTTATTTACCGCTATTTCAGCATTACCTGCCAGTTTATGATATTGGCCTTTGATTCCGATTTCTAAATCAACAGCATTGCTATTTTTGATATTGATTCCGTTTTCAGTGATGTTAATTTTTAAAGTTGCGCCTCTGAAACCGATGGTGAAAGAAAATGCTTTCCATTGCTTTGGCAAAAACGGACTGAAATGCAATTTACCTTCACGAACCCGCATTCCGGCAAAACCTTCAACTACACTCATCCAGGTTCCTGCCATTGAAGTGATGTGCAAACCATCCTCGGTATCGTTATTATAATCATCTAAATCTAATCTTGCCGTACGTAAATAAAACTCATATGCACGGGCTTCATCATTTAATTTTGCAGCCAAAATGCTGTGTACGCAGGGCGATAAAGAACTTTCATGAACGGTACGTGGCTCATAAAAATCGAAGTTTCTTCTAATCGTTTCCAGATCATAATCTTCTTCAAAGAAATACAATCCCTGCAAAACATCAGCTTGTTTGATAAAAGGCGAACGTAAAATTCTATCCCAGCTCCATTTCTGATTAATGGGTCTTTCACTTGTCGGAAGGTCTTTAACTAAAATTTGTTCCTTATCTAAGTAACCATCCTGTTGCAGAAAAATTCCTTTTTCCTGATCTTCAGGATAGTACATTTTTTCAATAATGTCTGCCCAGTCTGCAAATTCCTGATCGTTAAAATTTAAGGTCTCAAGAAGGCGTTTATATTTTTCTGGTTGTTGTGTTTTCACCAATTCCGCAGCTTCTGTGGCATATTTCATACACCATGTAGCCAGTAGATTAGTGTACCAGTTGTTGTTTACATTGTTTTCATATTCATTCGGACCAGTAACGCCAAGCATTACATACTGCTGTTTATCACCGCTCCAGTTTACACGCTGTTTCCAGAAACGGGCAATGCCGACGAGTACTTCCAAACCGAAATCAGCTAAATAACTTTCATCACCTGTGTAACGGATGTAGTTGTAAATCGCAAAAGCAATGGCGCCATTCCTGTGGATTTCTTCAAAGGTAATTTCCCATTCATTATGACATTCTTCGCCGTTCATGGTTACCATAGGATAAAGGGCTGCACCATCCTTAAAGCCTAATTTTGCTGCATTTTCTATTGCTTTACCCAATTGTTTATGGCGATAAACCAATAAGTTTTTACTTACTTCCTGTGATGCGGTTGCCAGATAAAATGGTACGCAATATGCTTCCGTATCCCAATAAGTGGAACCACCATATTTTTCACCTGTAAAGCCCTTCGGACCAATATTTAACCTGTCGTCTTTACCAGTATAGGTTTGAAACAACTGAAAAATATTGAAACGGATAGCTTGCTGAGCAGAAACATCACCTTCAATAATGATGTCACTTTCTTCCCATTTGGTAGCCCAGGCTTCAGTTTGTTCCTTTAATAAGGTATCAAAACCCTTTGCAGTTGCTTTTGCAATTACTGCTTTAGCTTCTTTTAAAAGAGATTCCTTAGCATAGTTTTCTGAAGATAGATTCGCCGCGATTTTAATCAAAGTGATTTCTTCATTTGCCTTGACATCTACTGATAAGGTTTGTCCGACGAATTTTTCTTTGCGAACAGCTTCTGGATTTATCGTAATCTGTTCTCCGTTTTTATACAATTCAATATCACTTCCAGTGCAAACTTCAAACGCTGTTTTTTTTGTTTTCAGTTTGATGTAAGCTTCTGTTCCGGTAATTTCATCATCAACCAATTCCCAGAATTTTTCATCATAGTTACTGTCTTGATTTTTAACATCGCCATCAATGAAAGGCATTAACGTCAGTTTTCCATCAAAATCTACTGATGTAATACTGTAACGGATAGCGCCAACTTCATCATCAGCGATGCTGCAAAAACGTGTCGCTTTTACCTTTACCGTTTTGCCACTTTTTAATTTTGCCGTGAAACTGCGTTCTAAAAGACCTGCATGCATATTCAACACACGTTTAAAATCGTTTACTTCAGCAGTTGCCAAATCTAAAACTTCGTCACCTAGCTTTACTTCAATCCCTATCCAATTGGCAGCATTAAGCACTTTAGCAAAATATTCCGGATAGCCATTTTTCCACCAACCTACTCTGGTTTTATCCGGATAATAAACACCAGCTACATAATTACCCAGTAAAGTTTCGCCAGAATACGTTTCTTCAAAGTTGGCTCGCTGCCCCATACGGCCATTACCTAAGCTGAAAATACTTTCTGAAATTTTATTTAAATGTGGATCAAATCCTTCTTCGATAATGTTCCACTCATGTGCTTTAATGTAATTTTTCATTTTTTTTGCTTTCGTCATTGCGAGGCACGAAGCAATCTCTTTCTAGAGTGTTCATACCCGCAATTGATTTATTTTTTTTATTAGATTGCTTCGTGCCTCGCAATGACGACCTGGCTAACCTACAACGCTTCTAAATCTTTAACTGTTAATTTATCTAATCCGCTTACCACCACATCAGCTTTGGTAAGCACTTTTTTATCGCCAATCCCGATGGCTTTCATTCCACCTCGTTTTGCAGCTTCTACACCAGCCACTGCATCTTCAAAAACCACGCATTCTTCTGGTTTGAAACCTAAAAGTTCTGCACCTTTAAGAAAAACTTCTGGGTCTGGTTTAGATTTAGTAACCATGTTCCCATCTACAATTTCATCAAAGAAATGAGCCAGGTGGGTACGTTCTAAAATGATTCCTGAATTTTTACTGGCTGAACCGAGCGCCAGTTTATAACCTGCCTGATGAATTTCAGTTAAAAAATCAACCGTTCCGGGAAGCACTTCTGCAGGTGTCATTTTAGTAATCATTTCTACATACCAGCTATTTTTTAATGTGGCCAGTTCTTCCTTTTCTGCTTCAGTTTTTTCTACACCACCCCAGGCTAAAATTTTATTTAAGCTTTCTACTCTGCTTACGCCTTTTAACTGCTCATTTTGTTCTTCCGTAAAGTCAAAACCCATGGTATTGGCTAAACGTTTCCAGGCTTTATAATGGTAAACGGCTGTATCTACCAGTACACCATCAAGATCAAAAAGACATGCTTTAATTGGAGTTTGGGGGCTGGCGTTTGGAGTTTGGAGTTCTTTTTGCATTGTAATTAGTATCGAGTAGTTATTATCAAGTATCAAGACAGGATGCTTACCTGGCTTTTTACTTTAGTCTTTTAGCTTTTTAGTTAGTATCAAGATAGGGCGCATATCTGGCTTTTCGCTTTAGTCTTATAGCTTTTTAGTTAGTATCAAGATAGGCGCATATCTGGCTTTTCGCTTTAATCTTTTAGCTTTTTAGTTATTATCAAGATAGGGCGCATATCTGGCTTTTCGTTTTAATCTTTTAGCTTTTTAGTTATTATCAAGATAGGGCGCATATCTGGCTTTTCGCTTTAGTCTTTCAGCTTTTTAGTTAGTATCAAGATAGGCGCATATCTGGCTTTTCGCTTTAGTCTTTCAGCTTTTCGCTTTAAGCTTCAATCTTAATTCAATTCTAAAACCAACGTTGTCTTTGCAGGCACTTTAATTTCTTTAATGGATTGACTTTCACCCGAAATCACATTTTTCGCAGTCGTTATTCCATTTATTCTTTCCGCAAAGCGATCAGTGTATAATCTCTTTTCTTTTTCAGTATTATTCACCACTACCATTACGGTTCCTTTTGCATTTTCATTGTAACGAAAATAAACATAAACATCATCTTCTGGTACAAATTGCATTAATTTTCCTGTTTGTAAAGCAACACTATTTTTGCGATAATTGGCTAAAGTTTTCACAAAATTAAATGCCTCATTTTCTTTGTTTGTTCTGCCTTTAGCGATGAATTTATCCTTTTTATCGCCAGACCATCCGCCAGGAAAATCAGAACGAACCAATCCATCAGGATTAGAGAAATTTTTCATCAGAATTTCGGTACCATAATACATTTGAGGAATACCACGTGTGGTTAGCAACATGGCCATGCCCATTTTATATTTATCGAAATCTTCATTTACCAGCGAATAAAAACGGCTCATATCATGGTTATCCAAAGCAATGCAATTTTTTGTTGGGTCCTGATATAGAAAATCATGCGCCAAAACATCATATAATCGGTTCACGCCATCAGTCCAGCCGTTTTTGCCATTTAAAACTTCATAAATCCCATCTTTCACCGCCATATCAGTAATACCTGGCAAATGGGTGTTAAAACCCCGGTTTACTGTATTTCCTTCCGTAAAGTAAGCCTGGTTGGCTACGCCATTTACAAAGGTTTCGCCAAAGATAGACAGGTTAGGAAATTCGGCTTTTAACTTTAAAGCCCAATCGGCCATATATGCCGGATCGTTATATGGATAAGTATCTAAACGTAATCCATCAATACCTGCATACTCAATCCACCAGATGTGATTTTGGGTAAGGTAATTTTGCACGAAAGGGTTTTGTTCATCCAAATCAGGCATTGAAGGCACAAACCAGCCATCGAGCATTTTTTTTCGATCTGCCTGTGAAGCATGTGTGTCCATTACGGCCTGATCGCGGTAGCTTGTTTGTGTATATTTTGGCCATTGGTGTACCCAGCTTTTCATGGGTAAATCTTTATAAAACCAATGTCCGGTTCCAATATGGTTGTGTACAATATCTTTAATCACCTTCATGCCTTTAGCATGAGCAGTTTCTACATATTTTTTAAATAGTTCATTCGTCCCGTAGCGGGGATCAATTTTATAATGATCGGTTACGGCATAACCATGATAAGAAGCTTTGGCCATGTCATTTTCAATTTCAGGAGTCATCCAAACGGTGGTAATGCCTAAATCTTTCAGGTAATCCAGGTGATTGATCACGCCCTGAAGATCGCCACCATGGCGGTAGTACATGCTATCCCGATTGAGTGTGGTTTCGGCTAATCCTTTTACCACATCATTATTTTTATCGCCATTAGAGAAACGATCTGGCATTAATAAGTAAATAAAATCTTTTTGTGTTACACCCTGAATTCTTTCTTCGCTTTTATCACGATTTTTCAATTCATAGGTGTAGTTTAATATTTTTTTTCCGTTAACGGTAAAGTTGATTGGAAATTTTCCGGCCTTAGCCGTTGAGGCAATCGTTAAATCTAAAAAAAGGTAATTGGGATTCTCCACTTTATTAACCTTCACCAGCTTTACGCCAGGATAAGTTAACGATACGGTACTTGATGCAATATTTTCGCCATGTAAAAGGAGTTGCAATGCCGGATTGTGCATACCTGTAAACCAAAACATAGGTTCTACACGTTCCAGTTTTTGCGCAGATAAATTAATGCCGGAGAAAAGGATGAGCAGGGTGATCAATATTTTTTTTATTCCAGCAAAATTTGATGAATGAGGATGAGCTATAAAAAAAGATGATGAAGTTTCGAATTTGATCATGCTGAAAAATATAAGGATAAAAATCCCAGAAGAACATTGTTCTTCTGGGTATATGGTTATGATTAGTTTTTAATTAATGTTGCTTTCTTAGCAGCAACATCTAATGTAATGGTATAATTGCCAGCAGCAGTAATCGCAATATTATCACCACCAGTGGTTAAGCTTGCTAGTGCACCACCCAGATTAACTGCCCAATCATGCTGGAATCTGAATTTTAATGCACCTACAGTTAAGTTGGTTTTAATGGTATAAAAGTTTGCTTTGCCATCATTGGTTACTTTCATATCCGTGTCTGTTGTCCAACCACCTGGTGTAGCATCACCTATAATCGACCATTCATTTGGTGTACCAAAAGCAATGGTATTTTTATTTAAATCTACTGTTACTTGTTTTACTCCAGCTTCTGGAGCTTTCAGGTCGCCACCTGTAGTACTGATATTTCCTGATCCCGCATCACCAAAAGCACCATCCCATTTCTTAGCAGGCGTAATTTTGAAAGCGAGGTTACCAGTTGTAAAGTCAATCATTCCGGTATAGATTCCATTGCTGGATAAAGAGACTAAACTATCGGCAGTAGTTGGCTCCCAACCTTGATAAGCACCAGGTAAATAAATCCATGCCGATGCTAAATAAGGTGTTGCATTTAAAGTAACCACATTAGAATATGTGATATCATTTACAGCTGCACCAGATTTTAACCTTACTTCTACTTGTGCAGGTTTACCTACTGCACCACCTAAAGCCAAAATCATGTTATTAAACTGTGAAATTGTTGGTGCATAAGAACCTTTGGTTAATACAATCTCTGTAGGTGTACTAAAGTTTTTCCCTTTTAGATCAAACTGTAAGGTTGAAGTTACCGGAATCACGTAACCTGCAGCGGCTGAGAGCGGAAAGCTTAAGGTTACAGCAGCTTGAGTACCATTTGATTGCACCAAATTCAGGTTGGCCGACGAAGCCGTTAACGTACCTGCAGGCGCAACATTGGAAACGGTTTGTGTTTCGTCCTTTTTGCAAGACCATAGTGATAAGGCCATTAAACCTAAAGCCAGGGATTTGAATAATTTTGATTTCATATCTTATTGAAGATTAAGATTAATAACCTGTATTTTGAACCAGATTTGGATTGGCAATTAAATCTGCTGTTGGAAGGGCGAAAATATTGCGGTATGTTGGAATAGACGCACCAGCTTTTACACCACCTTTATATGGCCATAAATAGGTTGAACCTGCATATTTCCCAAACCGCACTAAATCTGTACGGCGATGTCCCTCCCAGTATAATTCACGTCCACGTTCATCAAGGTAAAAATCAGTTGTCAGCGCCGCAGCACTCACATTACCTGATGTATTTCCATAAGCCCTGGAACGTAATGCATTTACGTAGGTTAAAGCCTGCGCTGCGCTACCGCCTGAACCACCACGGGCAACAGCCTCACCATAAATTAAATATTGCTCTGCTAAACGGAATAAAGCAAAATCCATAGTGCTGAATACACCATTTAAAGATGCAGGGGTTGTTCCCGCTCCTGAAGTAATATTTTTGAATTTCGTTACACGTAAGCCATCGGTAAAAGTACCTACATCATCAATTGTATTTTTTGTACCAAAGAAAACACCCCGTTTATCGGCTGTTCCATTGGCATCAGGAAATAACGCAGGTAAATTCTGACGGGTTCTGTTACCGCCCCATCCACCGTTTGGAACGCCATAAGTAGCAGGCAGCATATCTGCATTAATGGCCGCATTAATTAAGAAAGTAGTTCCTCCGTAATTTGTTCCGTTAACGCCATCGTAATTAATGGTTAAGATATTCTCTGTATTGTTTTTATCATTATCCGCTTTAAATAAATCCATGTAATTAGATTTCAAAGTATAGCTTGATGCAATTACTTTACTCGAATAGGTAATGGCTTCAGTATATTTTGCAGTACCCGTATAAACCTGTGCATTTAAATACAATCTTGCCAATAAAGCCCAGTCTGCACCTTTATCTGCACGGCCGTAATCGTTTGTACGTGCATCTGCTAAATCGCCTTCTATGGCTTTCAATTCAGATTCAACATAGCTGAATAAAGCTGCCCTCTGAATTTGTTTTGGCGCTACTTTACCAATATTATCATCTTCGGTTACGAATGGCGGATTACCAAAGGCATCTAACAATACCCAATATTGGAAAGCACGCAGAAAACGAGCTTCAGCACGATACCTGGTAATTGCAGTAGCATCTGCACCTGTAATGTTGCGACTAGCCAGTTTTTCAGGTGTACTCTCTCTTAAAAATTCGTTACAGAAAGTAATCTGCAATAAACTTCTGGAATATAAACCTCTTAAAAACTGATTGTCATTACTTGGCGTACTATAATTTAATTCCGGAATCCCTACGTCGCCCCAGGCGCAAATGGCCTCATCGGTGGTCAATTCCTGTGATGTCCAGAATAACCTGAAGAAATCGGCAAAACCAGCATTTAATCCACCAACGTCGCTGTTATCAGAACCTGATGGACTGGTTAAGGCATAGGTTGCATAAAGTTTAACTAAACTATTTTTATATCCGGCCGGAGTGGCGTACACATCATCGGCGGTAACATCATTGGTTGGCTTTAAATTTAAATCCTCTTTTTTGCATGAATTTAAAGATAAAAGCAGGAATCCTGATGCTAATATGATTTTAAATGAATTTTTCATTTTTATGTTTCTTTGATATTAAAAACCAACATTTAAACCCAAAGTATAGGTTCTAGGTCTTGGATATAAATTGAAATCAATACCTGTAGATAATTCAGGATCTAAACCTTTGTAATCAGATACGATAAATACATTCTGCACGTTGGCTGAAATTCTCATGGTAGTATTGCTGTTTCTAGACAGTTTACCAACATTATAGGATAGACCAACGTTATCCATTTTTAAGAAGGATGCATTTTTAATGAAATAATCACTCAAGTATTGGATACCAGAACTTCCGGAGAAATTGGTGTTATACAAATCTACACCGGCATTGTTTAAAATTCCCTGGGTGCTTAAGATGTTATTCCGTATGCCAAAGTTTGAAGAGATATTATCATAAACATAGTTACCAATACTAGCCCTCAATACAGTAGTGGCTGTCCATTTCTTGTAAGTGAATGATGTATTGAAACCAAAAGTGAAGTTTGGATCTGGTGATTTGTAGAAATATTGATCGTTGGTATTAATGATACCATCGCCATTTAAATCTTCATAAATTCCTTCTAAAGGCATTCCACTCGCATTATAAACTTGTTTGTAAACAAAGAATGCACTTGGAATCTGGTTAACGGCATTCCATTTTAATGTATTTCCGGTACCACCGGTAATGTCTCCGGCACCAACTTTAGATCCTGCATCAGGATTTAAAGTTAAATTGGTAATTTTTCTTTTGTTGTAAGCTGCATTTACCCCAAACTCCCATGTCACGTTTTCTTTCTGGATGGCCACAAAATTTAAGCTGGCTTCAGCACCTTTCACTTCCATATTCCCAACGTTGGTTGTCAGTAAATTGCTAAAATTCGTACCTACCGGGATGTTAATTGTGCTTAATAAATCTTTTGTTTTTTTATAATACACATCAACACTTCCATACAATCTTCCCTTTAAGAAACCGTAATCCAAGCCTGCATTATAAGTGCTGGTGGTTTCCCATTTCATGTCAGGATCGTATCCGGCAGGGCTATAATAATTGTAAAAACTGTTTCCAACCTGATACTGACCTTGATTGGTATTGGCATAGTATCTGGAAAGATAATTATAGTTCCCAATGGTTTCACCGTCTTTGTTTCCAGTTTCACCATAACTTAATCTTAATTTCAAATCAGATACCACTTTGCTATCCTTTAAAAAGTTCTCTCCAATAATTCTCCATGTAAAGCCTGCTGAAGGAAAATATCCCCAACGGTTAGCTTCCGAAAATCTGGAAGATGCATCTGCACGCATGGTTCCTGAAAGGATATACTTATCAGCAAGGGTATAAACAAACCTGCCATAGTAAGAAAGTAGTTTTTGTCTTTCTACCGCATTTAAGAATACCGGCGTAGTTAATATTTCGCCAGTTCCACGGTATGTAGGATAATAAAAGTTGGTGGTTGAGTTATCGTAATAACCATACCCGGCCGTTACATCAAATCTACTTTTAATACTTTCTACAGTTTTGGCATAATTTAAATAGAATTCTGAAAATTTATCAGAGCCAGTATTTTGTCTGCTTTCGTAATAGCCATTGGTTGAGGCACGTTGTGCTGCATAAATGGGTACAGAAGTAGAACCGGTGCCTTTAGAGATATCATAACCTAAGTTTAAATTGGCGTGTAATTCTGGCAAGAAGTGGAATGAATAATCAAACCTTGCATTACCAAAACTTCTGGCCACATCACCATGATTATCCTGCTGTCTGATTAAAGCAACCGGATTACGTGGAGCATTTGGGTTTGGAACAGCTGCTGCTCCGGTTCCTGAAATCCACTCGAAATAACCTCCAAATTTATTATCAGCATAAACTGGCTGTGTCGGATCAAACTGAATGGCATTTTGGATAGCTGCATCATTTGGATATTGAGAGTTGCTTAGCGTACCTTTTAAACTTAAATCAATTTTTAAGTGATCTTTAAACAAACGCGGCGATAAAGTAAATCCACCAGTTGCTCTTTTAAGTTTTCCGGCGATGACCACACCATCCTGATCCAAGTACCCTGCCGAAACACGGTAAGGAACACCTTTAAACGATCCGGCTATACTTAAGTTATTATCTGTAGAGAAGGCATTCTGATAAATTTCATCTTGCCAATCGGTACTGGCGGTACCAAGTAATGCTTTCTGTGCAGCCGTTCCATTTGCATTTACATAAGCACGAACCTGATCTGCAGAAAACACATCTACTTTTTTAGCTACCGTAGCAATTGAATTATTGGTACTGAAATTAATTACCGGTGCACCTGAACTACCTTTTTTTGTGGTAATTAGGATGACACCATTTGATGCTCTTGAACCATAAATAGCGGTTGCATTGGCATCCTTTAATACGGTAAAGGTTTCAATGTCGTTCGGGTTAATTAACGAAAGCGGACTTGGCGCATTGCCAATGCTGTTTCCGCTAAAAGGAACTCCATCTACCACAATAAGCGGATCGTTGCTTGCATTCAGAGATGCGCCACCACGGATACGGATTTGACTTCCTGAACCAGGAGCACCACCACCAGAAATAATGTTAACACCTGCTACTTTTCCCTGAATTAACTGTTCTGGATTGGTAATGGTACCTTTCTGAAAATCTTTTGCACTTACCGTGGTTATAGAACCCGTTAAGTTTTTCTTTTCGGCAGTACCGTAACCGATAACCACTACCTCATTCAGTTTCTGTGCATCAGGCACCAGTTGAAAGTTAACTGTTGCATTTCCGGTAACGCTTACTGCTTTATCAAGTGTTTGATAGCCAATAAAACTGGCAGATAAAGTTACCGAACCATTCGATAAACCTGCAAGTTTGAAATTTCCGGAACCATCTGTTGATGTACTTCTGGTGGTACCTTTTACAACCACAGAAGCACCAGGTAATGGCAGACCGGTTTCATCAAGCACTTTTCCGGAAATTGATCCGGATTGTGCTTTTACGATTAATGCTGAAAAAACTAACAGCACCAAAAGCCCCTGTTTTAACAGGTAAAATACTCTCATATTCGAAGCTCGTTTAAGTATAAAAATTTGGTTAAATATTATAGTGATTTACACACAGGCCTAATTTACAGCGCAGAATGAGATTTCAAAATTTATTTAAAAAATATATTTAAGGCTAAAATAAAGCAGATTTAAAATTGTTGCTGAATTAACTTTTTCTTGAAATAAAAAATTATAAAAAACGAATTACAATAAATAAAATGCTTATAATCAGTTATTTAAAAATACAAAAACGATATTTAAAGTGTATTTTTTACACTAAGCCTATTTCAGACTATTTTTCGGGAACGTTCCCGAAAAATGAAGGACGAAATTTATGATGTTTTCGGGAACGTTCCCGAAATTTGATCAAAATTCTGCTTATTTTACACTAAGTGAAGATTTTTTTTGACTTTTCAGGCCTTTAAAAAGATGGGGATTTTCAGGCTTTTTTTTGCTGATTTACCGTTGAATTTCTGATGATGATTTCAGACTCCAGAACCACCTCATTTAAGAGATTTTTATCTTGCTGACAATCTAGAATTTTGAATAATAATTTTGCTGCTTCATTACCAATTTCAGCCGCGGGTTGTGTAATGGTAGTTAGTGATGGATTTAATAGTGGAGCAATTTCCAGGCTGGAAAAACTAATTATTTTTAAATCATCAGGTATGCTGATTTCTAAATCATAACAAGCGTAATAAGTGGCGAAAGCCAGGCGTTCTACAGATGTAAAAACACCATCCGGCTTTAAATCAGTTAAAGCATTCTTAATGATGATGCTATTTTCATCATAACTATTGCTGCAATCTACAATCAATTGCTCTTCAAAATCTATTTGATGTTTGGCTAAGGCATCCAGATAGCCCTGCATCCGCGTTTTACCAATCGATAAACTTTTGTTCACCACCAAATAGGCTATGCGCTGGCAACCTTGTGCAATCAAATGTGCTGTAGCTAAAAAACTGCTTTTATAATCATTCGTAATTACTCTTGGCGTGGCAATGTCTTCGTAAATCCGATCAAAAAATACTAAAGGCAGGCGTTTCGTACCAAATTCGTTCAGATAATTGTGATCGTTGGCTTCCCCAGAAACGGACATAATAATACCATCAGCCCGGCCATTATGCAAGTGCTTAATAAAGGTTACCTCTTTATGATAATCATCATCGGTTACGTAAATGAGGATGTGATAACCATTTGCCCTGGCTACACGCTCAATACCATGTATTGCTTGTGAGAAATAGTTATTGGCCAGCTCCGGAACAATTACCGCAATGGTTTTACTTTTTTGTTCCCTTAAATTACTGGCATAGTGGTTAGGCTGATAGTTTAATTCTTTGGCTTTGGCAAGAATCCGTTCTTTGGTTACTCCATTAATATCGCTGTTATCTCTAAAAGCGCGTGAAATTGTAGAAGTAGATAAATTTAGGGCTTCTGCTAATTTCTTAATATTAATATGATCCATTTTGCTCTAAACGCTAGATTGATTAAATTTTGCTGTAAATATAGATTATAAAATCACTTTTTAATTCTCTTCCTTATGGTTACCCTGTAAAGAGGATATTTTTAGTATGTATTTTGGATGAAATTTCTTTAATACATCATCTTATTGTATCTAGATGATAAGCAATTAATGCCTTAAACATTGCTAAAAGCGCATAAATAAATAATCTAATTTTTTAAAACAAAAAACAGGCTTTATACATTAATACTATTAGAGAATTTATGATATTTGCTTTTTAACTATAACCACTAACAAATAATACAAAATCTACACTAAAATGGGAATCAAGAAAATACTCGTCGCCGATGATGATGAAGGGATTGTAGATGCGATAATGATGATATTGGAGGTAATGGGCTATGATGTTGAATTCACTTATGATGGTGGCGCGGTGGTTGATGCGGTTAAAAATAAACCTAATTTAATTTTGCTCGACATATGGATGAGTGGACATGATGGCCGCGACATTTGTAAACTATTAAAGGCTGATCCTCAATATCAACAAATTCCTATTTTAATGATTTCAGCCAGCCGGGATATCAGACAATCTGCTTTGGATGCAGGTGCGAATGATTTTATGGAGAAGCCTTTTGAAATGGATGCCTTATTGAACAAGGTTAAGGAGCTTTTAAATTAGGCCTCTCTTTAGAATTAATTTTAAATCATCATCGTTATTTTAACGCTTATTTTACTGTAATAAATAATCATGGTTGATCTTTTGTAAAGAAAGAGATTGATCATTTGATATCATGATAATTTTTCGAAATTTAACAGATGACTTTTAGAATGAAACGCTGAAAGCCATTATCCAATAAATGTCCGATCAGCCTGAAATCACTTTAAGAAAGATTATTCATATTGATATGGATGCCTTCTATGCATCAGTAGAACAACGTGATTTTCCGGAGTACAGAGGAAAACCACTTGTAGTTGGTGGCAAGCCAGATAGCCGTGGTGTAGTTGCCACGGCCAGTTATGAGGCCCGGCAGTACGGCATTCGTTCTGCCATGTCTTGCAGTAAAGCTTATCAGCTTTGTCCCACAGCCATATTTGTATATCCAAGGTTCGATGCCTACACAGCGGTATCAAAGGCTATCAGAGAAATATTCAGCCGATATACGGATATCATTGAGCCACTTTCACTTGATGAAGCTTATTTAGATGTTACGGAAGATAAACTGGGCATCGGTTCGGCAATTGATATTGCAAAATCAATTAAAAATGCCATCAAAAATGAATTGAACCTTACCGCATCTGCGGGCGTTTCCATCAATAAATTTGTGGCTAAGGTGGCATCAGACATGAACAAACCTGATGGCCTTACTTTTATCGGCCCTTCAAAGATTAAGGCCTTTATGGAGAAACTACCAGTAGAAAAGTTTTTTGGTGTTGGTAAAGTTACGGCTGCAAAAATGAAAGCCATGCAAATTAACACTGGTGCAGATTTGAAAAACTTAAGCGAATCGCAACTTATTGCACAGTTTGGAAAGTCAGGCAAATTTTATTACAAAATAGTTCGTGGCTTGGATCATCGGCCTGTTCAGGCGCACCGGGAAACAAAATCTGTTGGTGCAGAAGATACCTTATCTGAAGACACAAATGACCTGGCAACACTCCATGATTTATTAAAACAGATCAGTGAAACGGTAGCCGCCAGATTAGAGAAACATCAGTTAAAAGGTAAAACCATTACCCTAAAAATTAAATTTGAAGATTTTAAACAAATTACCAGAAGCCGTTCATTTTTAACACCATTTAATCAAGCTGAACAAATGTTTCAGGAAGCCGTAAAACTGCTAGAAGAAGCTCAATTAGGCACGGCAAAAGTTCGCCTGCTCGGCATTACCTTATCTCGTTTTTATGAAGAGATGCCACCAGAAGAAACCGGAAACAATCAACTTGAATTTGATTTCTGATCTGCAGGAATATAGCACTTAATCGACTTATTTTTGGTAACAGACTAACAGACAAGAAAAATTGAGAGCGTTATTCATTTCTTTTAATAAGCCTTAAAGTAAAAGATTAATTAAACCTCATCATTAATGTGTTTTTAACCATTCCAGTCTGCGCTGATCTGGCAAGTGTTTCACTTTAAAATTTTCGAATTTTGCTTCAAAGCCATTCCCATCCGGACTGGCAGCCATTAAACCTACCATTACTGGTGTATTATCTTGTAAAGGTGCATTTCGGGTCATGATGTAATTTTTATCATCCAAAGAGTAAAAAATCTCTACTGCATCAAGTCGGCGTACCACTTTAACCCAGATAAATGGTGGCACTTTTTCCAGCGGGAGCACACTCCAATCGCTTTTATCATGCGTAACTACTGTGCTGATGTTAAATTTTCCATCTACAAACTCCACTCCTGTTTTGATATAATTCTGATGATCTATCCGGATCATTAACCCCATTTGATCGAATCGGGCTTTATACGCTCCGGTGAGTTTTACCTTTGCTTCGAATTCGCCACCATAGGTAGCATAATAAAATGGTGCATCATCAACCGTAAAGCCGTAATGAGAAATACGCCAGTAATCGCTGTTTGGTGTAACCTGCATGGTTAAGGTATTGTTCTTAATTTCCCATTTATCTGGTTCATTAAACCACTGCATTTTTTCTAAATTTTGCGCTTTCACTTCGTTCAGTCCGCATAAAATACCTATTGCCAAAAGAATTCTTTTCATTTAATATCATTGATTAATTTATGGTATCACCAATTCAGAACGTGTAGGGCAATTGAAAACATATAATCCATTTGCTCAATCACCATCCAAATGAGTATGTTCGCAAAGTTATTTAACGCTTCAACCAATTTCAATGGTCATAAATAACCATCAATCTTTAGTTAAATGCGAGATCTGCTAGATATTAAACTCTTGTCTCAATCTTTTGAAACGATCCAAAATTCTGACGAAAAGCTGGATAACGCAAAGCGTATTGCTCAGGTGTATAGTCAGTTTGAAAACTGTATTGCAGTTTTGAGTGACATGAAAGCCAGAAAAAGCTTCCTTTACTATGGCGCCCTAGCCAGTCAGCTTGGAATCTCTGAACAGGATCAGGAAATCAAATCCATTTGGGAAGATCAATTATTATGCAAGGTACATCCAGAAGATTTACAGAAAAAATACAGGCTTGAATTTCAGTTTTTCAAACATCTTCATCACACACCTGCTGAAGAAAGAATGGATTATGAAGTCATCACCAAACTAAGAATTAAAAACAAGGCTGGTAAATATGTATTGGTCAGGCACCGTTTATTGTATATCTCCAGTTCGGATGATGGCAGCATCTGGTTGGCACTCTGCCTCTACCATATGATTTATGACCATCCGGAATTTGAGGTTCCACAGGGCATAATAATCAATAATAAAAGTGGGAAAATCATTGAGCAGAATGAAGCGCAGTTTAGCGTGCTCCTCTCCGCAAGGGAAAAAGAGATTTTACAATTAATTAAACGTGGACGAAGAAGCAAAGAGATTGCGGATAAGCTGGCGCTAAGTATCAATACCATCAATCGCCACAGACAAAATATATTTCAAAAGCTGAATGTGAGCAATGCACTGGAAGCTTGTAGAATGGCTGAAACCATGGGACTGGTATAAAAAAGTGAATAAGCCATAGCACTAAAACAACCGCACATATTGCATGCAGAATATTTGATATAAGTTCATTTAACATAAAAATGACAACCAAACGTATGATGTTTAAATTAAACATCATACGTTTGCACCATGAATTCCGCTACAAGCCAAAAAAGTTTATCTCAGAAAATTTCCGCAGCCATCAAAGCAGATATCCTCGATGGCAAATTTGAGGTTGGATCAAAGATTCCCTCAGAACCTGATCTAATGGTAAATTATGGCGTCGGTCGTTCAACCATCAGAGAAGCCATCAAGTCTTTAAGTCAGGCAGGCGTACTTACCGTTAGGCAAGGTTACGGGACAATTGTAAATGACATTTCCAATGAACCTATTGAGGAACGTTTAAAAAATTCTGATTTTCAGGATATAAATTATGTTAGGGTTCTGCTAGAAAAGGAGATCGTAGCATTGGCCGTGAAGAACAGAAATGACCAGCATCTATCTTTAATGGAAAAAGCTTTAGTACAAAGAAAAGCGGCTATAATTGAAGGAAATCACGATAACTGTATCACAGCCGATTTGGAATTCCATACCAGGATTGCTGAAGCTTCAGGAAATAAAGTACTATTTGATTTATACAAAAGTTTTACCAGCATTATTCGCGACTTTTTCACCAGACGTGAGCCTTCCGGAATTACTCACTTTGCCATGAGCCACCATTTACATGAAACACTTCTGACTGCCATAAAGGAACAAAATATGGATCAGGCTCTCTCCACCATCACATACATATTAAATAATAATCATTAGTATTCAAAAAATGTCAATTCTAACTTTTACCATTATACTCATTTTAGGCGCATACCTCGCTGGCCTTGTCTGTTCATTAACTGGCTTAGGAGGCGGCGTTGTTGTAATCCCATTATTAACCCTTGTTTTTCACGTAGATATACGTTACGCCATTGGTGCCGCTTTACTGGCTTCTATCGCAAACTCCTCTGGTGCTGCGAGTGCTTACATTAAAGAAGGAATGACCAATATCAGGCTAGGCATGTTCCTCGAAATTGCCACAACTGTTGGTGCGGTAATAGGCGCATTGATTGCGGTATACACCCCAACAAATACTATAGCCATTCTATTTGGTGCCGTGCTACTTTTTTCTGCAGCCATGACATTAAGAAAGAAAAACCAGGAAGCTTTAACCGAAGGGAGTAAGTGGTCTGCCAGACTGAAGCTTGATAATAGCTATCCTACCCCTAACGGAGTGGTTAATTACAAATTAAAGAATATAGGTGGTGGCTTTTCTATTATGACGCTTGCAGGTGTAATGTCAGGATTATTGGGTATAGGATCAGGTGCTTTAAAGGTTTTAGCTATGGATACTACGATGAAAATACCTTTCAAAGTGAGCACAACAACCAGTAATTTTATGATTGGTGTTACGGCTGCAGCAAGTGCAGTGGTTTATTTGCAACGGGGTTATATGGATCCGGGCATTGCCTTTCCTGTGGTACTGGGCGTATTGGGTGGCGCATTCACCGGAGCAAAACTATTAACTAAAATTAATCCGACAACCTTAAGATGGATCTTTTGTATCGCCATCACTTTTGTAGCGCTTGAAATGATATACAACGGATTACAACATAATTTTTAATCGAAGGAAATGAATCAAAAAATAGAACCAGCATCATTACACGAAAAAGATGTAGAGAAAACTGTTGGAAAGTTGTTAAGAACCGGCGTAATCATAGCCAGTATTGTGGTATTAGCTGGAGGTGCACTTTACCTTAAAACATACGGCGGTTTAGCCAGACCAGATTATCATATTTTTAAAGGAGAAGAATCAAGCCTGATTACTTTTGATGGAATTTTTAAGGGCTTGTTTACGGCAAAACCAGCAGGCATTATCCAGTTTGGAGTATTGTTATTAATTCTGACTCCCATTTTCAGGATATTATTTTCATTGGTTGCTTTTGCTATCGAGAAAGACAGACTTTATGTTTGTATCACCTTAATTGTATTGAGCATTATATTAGCCAGTACATTTGGTGGGCTAAATATTTAATACTTCATTGAAAATGAAGAAGTTAACACATTGACTTACTAAGTTAGTAAGCCAGTGAAGCAGGAAACTTTGTCAGTCTGTTAAAATAAAAACTTATTAAAACTAATGTAATTCTTCCAAATCTCTAGGCCTTTGAAACTTTGTAAGTTGGGCAAATTATAAAGTATTCCTTAAAGCACTACCACACTCTTATTTAGAATAAAAACCCTGCTTATCTGCATTTCAGAAGATAATAATCATTTTTTCCCGACAATGTAACTTTTATAGTGAAACAAAATATATCGATTCATGTTAGTATGAAAAATTTAATAACATGAACAAAAAAATTACAAAACTAACAATGATGATAGCTTTAGTAGGTTTATCATCACAATTATTTGCACAAGAATCAACGCCAACTACATCGGGTAGATTTGGCAAACAATCACTAAGAACCTGGAGCGTTGGTGCTCAGGGTGGTATTTTTAGCCAAAACACTATTTTAGGTGGTGGAAGCGTTACCGCAAGAGAATTTAAAAGTATCGGTTACGGTGCTTTCGTTAAAAAACAAATCTTACCAGCTTTAGGCTTACAGGCAGATTTTTTACGTGGTGAAATGAAAACCATTGTAGCACCAAACGTAGAACAGAAAAACAGCATCAACTGGGCCGGATCATTAACTGCAGTATTAAACATTGCTAACTTCAGCTTAAATACTGAAAACGCTGTATTAATTCCTTATATTAAAGCAGGTGCTGGTTATATGGCTTCTGATTCTCAGGTTGGAACTACACAAGTTTTTGCAGATAGAGAAGGCTGGTATATCCCTACTGGAGTTGGATTTAAATTTGGTGTATCAAAAGGAATCAATATTGATTTAGGTTATGATATCAATTTCATCAAATCATCACCAACTGTTAAAAGTGCTTATAACGAAAGTAGATACTCTTATTCTCACGTAGGTTTAGAGTTTGCTTTAGGTAACAAAGAAAATTCTCAATTGCAAAACTATAGTGCTATTGCTGATCTTCGCAAACAAAGTGCTGAAGAAAGTGCTGAGTTAAGAAGAGCATTATCTACCGCTGAGCAAAATGCACAACGTGATAGAGATCAATATGCTAAAGATATGGCTGATGATGATAATGATGGTGTAGCAAACAAATTTGACAAATGCCCTGGAACAGGTGCAGCAACTGTTGTTGATGGTTCTGGTTGCCCAATCAAAGTTCAACGTGAAATTATCAGAGAAACTAAAGTAATTACTGAAGAAGATCGTAAAGTAGTTAAAGATGCAATCTCTAACTTAGAATTTGATTTAGGTAAATCTACTATCCGTTCTAAATCATATGCAAGCTTGAACAGAGTTGCTGGTTTATTGGTAGACAAAAACTTTAGCTTAAAATTAGCTGGTCACACAGATAACACTGGTGGCAGAGAATTAAACTTACGTTTATCTAAAGAAAGAGCAGAATCTGTAAAAGCTTATTTAGTATCTCAAGGTGCTAATGCTTCTAGAATCGAAGCTACTGGTTACGGTCCTGATCAACCTATTTCTTCTAACAAAACTGCGACTGGTCGTCAAGAAAACCGTCGTGTAGAATTTACATTATACTAATCTTTATTTAGGCGATCTTAACTAACTGTAAGATCACCTCAGTAAATAAATGCAGTTAAAAAATATCTTAACTGCATTTATTTTATCAAATGGTCTGGCGAAAGCAAACCCCTTATAAAATAACCCACCATGAAAAAAGAATTCCCATTTTATATTAAAGCGCCAGTAATTATGCTTGGCCTGGTTATCGCTGTGTTTATCCTCAGTGTACTTCGGGATATTCTGGTTCCCCTGGCTTTCGCAACACTCATCGCCATATTATTGAATCCCTTATCCGTAAGGCTGGAAAGAAAATTACCAAAAATCCTTTCCATATTAATTTCGATGATCATTGCACTATTGGTTGTAGTTGGAATCGCTTATTTCCTATCATCGCAAATCGCACACTTCTTTGATAATGTTGACGCCATGAAGCAGAAATTTACAGAGCTGCTTTATAACACACAGGCCTGGCTGGAAAAAACTTTCGGCATTGGCTCTAAAAAGCAAGTGCAAATGATTAAAGAGGCAGCCAACAACAGTAAAGCAGTTATTGGTCAAACTCTAAGCGGTGCATTGGGCATATTAAGCGTAGTTTTTTTAATTCCGGTGTATACTTTCCTCATCATGCTTTACAAGACTTTGATCCTCAATTTTTTCTATGAGGTTTTCTCTACCGAGAATCAGCAAAAAGTTGGTGAAATTCTTGCAGAAACCAAAGCAGCTATCCAAAGTTATATTGTTGGCTTGTTAATAGAAACCGGAATTGTTGCGGTGATGAATTCTTGTGCATTATTGATTCTGGGCGTACCAAACGCCATTCTAATCGGTGTGATTGGAGCAATCTTAAACCTGCTTCCTTATATAGGTGGAATCATTGCTATTGCCTTGCCAGTATTAATGGCTACTGTATCTTTTGATGGATATACTACTCAACTATTAATTATTGCAGCCTATGCGCTCATCCAGTTCATTGATAATAATTTACTGGTTCCAAAAATTGTTTCATCAAAGGTACAGATCAATGCATTGGTATCTATCGTTATTGTACTTATGGGCGCAGCTGTATGGGGCGTGCCAGGGATGTTTTTGTCGATTCCTTTTATAGCGGTGCTTAAAATTATATTCGACAGAATTGATGAATTAAAACCTTGGGGGAAATTACTTGGTGATAATATTCCTACCGAACACCTTGGTCAGCTAAAAAGGCTGAGAAGAGGTAAAACGCCATTGGTAAAAAACACTTAAGATAAATTAAAGACAAAAATAACATGACAGCTGGAAAAAAAATTATATCAATTGTAGTCGCAATCGCTTTATTGGTGATTGGAGGATTAATCTATTACAATTATTTCTTTGTATTTGGAGAAGGTGTTAAAGCTGGTGAATTAAACTATATCGTTAAAAAAGGCTATGTATTTAAGTCATATGAAGGAAAGCTCATTCAAAGCGGCATCAAATCCAGGCAGACAGGGACACTACAAAATAATGAATTTGAGTTTTCGGTTGGCGACAAACAAATTGCAGAGCGCATGATGGGCAACAGTGGCAAGTTTTATGAACTGCATTATAAAGAATATAAAGGCAGCTTACCTTGGCGAGGTTATAGCCGTTATGTTGTAGACAGTATTTATTCTGTAAAAGATCTACCACAGTAGCAATACCTTACGTATAAAATCAATCCGAACCAACCTTATGTTAGTTCGGATTTTTTTTGCATTAGTCCGGAAATTTTTTCCGGACGCTGATAACTATGGATTTATAATCCATCTTAAGAATCAACAATTAGGTTTGTTTACAGTATCTTTTTCTGCTGAAGCACTATAAAAGATTAGAAGATTAAAAATCCTCAGTAAAATAAGTCAGGATTAAAAATCCTGACCAACGGATTTGTGTTAGTCCGGAAATTTTTTCCGGACGCTGATAACTATGGATTTATAATCCATCTTAAGAATCAACAATTAGGTTTGTTTACAGTATCTTTTTCTGCTGAAGCACTATAAAAGATTAGAAAATTAAAAATCCTCAGTAAAATAAGTCAGGATTAAAAATCCTGACCAACGGATTTGTGTTAGTCCGGAAATTTTTTCCGGACGCTGATAACTATGGATTTATAATCCATCTTAAGAATCAACAATTAGGTTTGTTTACAGTATCTTTTTCTGCTGAAGCACTATTAAAGATTAGAGGATTAAAAATCCGCAGTAAAATAAGTCAGGATTAAAAATCCTGACCAACGGATTTGTGTTAGTCCGGAAATTTTTTCCGGACGATGATAATTATGGATTTATAATCCATCTTAAGAATCAACAATTAGGTTTGTTTACAATATCTTTTTCTGCTGAATCCTTAAGAAGATTAAAAATTTTGAGGAAAAATCCTGACCAACTCACTTTCCCATCACTGCTCAATACAGTTAAATTCTCTTTTGCATGGCTATCATCATAATTATTCATTTTGCCAGAATTCAAAAATAAAAGAAAATGCTTTTCCCCATTCAAGTCAAATATTTAGTACATTTATAAACATTATAATTGAAAAATTGTATATTAATATATCATCACAAGGGATTAGTATACAATTTTAATCATCACTAAATGAGGTTTCAGCATCAAAATATTTTGGTCATAGGAGGCAGTTCAGGCATAGGTCTAGATCTGATTAAATTATTAACCAGTGAAGGCGCTAATATCTACGCCGCTTCCAGAAGCCGCTCAGAAGAATGGCCTGCAACCTTAAACTACCAGGAAATGGATGTGATGCAAGGTGTGGAATCATTAGCTTCATTCGTACCTGATGAGCTGCACGGCTTGGTATATTGCGTGGGAAATATTAACCTTAAGCCATTTAACAGAATTTCAGAACGTGATTTGATTGATGATTTTAGACTTAATGTTGTAGGTGCAGCCTTGTCTATACAACAGGCCTTAAAATCCTTAAAAAATGTTCCTTCAGCTTCCATTGTGCTGCTGAGTTCTGTCGCTGCTAAAACAGGCATGGGTTTTCATTCGAGTATTGCTTCTTCTAAGGCTGCGGTAGAAGGACTTGCACTGTCATTAGCTGCCGAACTGAGCAGCAGTCAAATTCGGGTGAATGTAGTTTCCCCATCCTTAACCAATACACCATTAGCAGCCAAATTACTCAACACGCCCGAAAAAATGGAGGCATCGGCAAAAAGACATCCGATTGGAAAATTCGGAGAACCAAAAGATATCAGCGCCGCAATTGCCTTTTTGCTTTCAGAAGACAGCAGCTGGATCACGGGCCAGATTATTCCAGTTGATGGAGGCATAAGCAATTTAAAAACCAATTTTTAACAAAACCTAATGATGTACAACCTGATTAATGAATTGGTAACCTTAGTTAAAACATATGAAAGCAGTGTAGCAAATCCGGCCGAAGATCTTCATGCCTTCCGTAAATGGTTAAGTATCCACTTTGAAGATGAACAGTCATCATTAACGGCAGATCCAGATTGGGCAGGTAAAGACAATGGACGATCTGCCGATAGCGTAATCAACACTTCACTGGTGCATTTATACAGATATGCCAAGATCCACGCCAAGGCTGCAATTACTGATAGCGCATTCTCTACGCCTGACGAATTTATTTACCTGATTAGCTTGGTTTCTGGTGGAAGCATGAGTAAAACAGACCTGATTAAACAAAATATCCACGATAAGCCCGCAGGATCACTGATTATTAAAAGACTGCTTGATAAAGGATTAATTGAACAGCAATCATCAGATCAGGATAAGCGAAGTAGAATGGTACAGGTTACCCCCAAAGGCAGTGATCATTTGAAACAAAGTATGGATAAGATCAGACTTGCTTCAGCTCATGTAACGGAGCCGCTTTCTTCAAAAGAGAAAAAGGAACTGATTACCTTATTACTCAAACTAGAAGACTTTCATCAATCACAACTGGCAGAAAAGATGTAACATTTATGGCCATAATTCATTTTGAACGACACTTTTTACGATTATTTAATTTTTGCTTCAGCCCACCCATTTAGAAAAAATGAAAACCATCTTTGATAAAGTATCTGCAGAATGCAGTAAAATAGTAACTAAAAATTATAGCACCAGTTTTTCATTGGGCATTCAGTTTCTTGGCGAAAAGCTTCGGAATCCTATTTATGCCATATATGGTTTTGTGAGGCTAGCCGATGAAATTGTAGATAGTTTTCATGATTACGATAAGGTAGCACTACTTACTAAATTTAAGAGAGATTGTTACGAAGCCATCAACGATCGCATCAGCCTGAACCCTGTACTGAATGCTTTTCAGGAAGTAGTAAACACCTATGAAATAGACGTTGAGCTGATTGACCTTTTTCTACAAAGCATGGAAATGGATCTTCAAAAGGAAGTCTATACGCCTGAAAAATATGAGCAATATATCCTGGGCTCTGCACAAGTGGTAGGTTTGATGTGCCTGCATGTTTTTACAGAAGGCAATAAAATAACCTATGAGCGCTTAAAGGAATCAGCCATGAAACTTGGCTCTGCCTTTCAAAAGGTAAATTTCTTAAGAGATGTAAATGCAGATTTTTATGTATTGAGCCGAACCTATTTCCCGAATGTAGATTTATCCGTATTCACTACATCCGAAAAAACCCTTATAGAAAAGGAAATTAGTGCAGAATTTGATGCTGCCCTGAATGGTATCAGGCAATTACCTGCTTCATCAAGAAAAGGTGTGTATCTGGCTTATATTTATTATAGAAGGCTTTTTGATAAAATCAGGAAGAAAACAGCCACACAGATTATGGCCGAGCGGGTCAGGATTTCTAATGTTCAGAAATTTACGCTGATGTTTGGCTCTGTACTAAGAAGCAGATACAATCGGATATAGATGAGAGTGTAAAAACACAACTGAAATGTAAAATTAACTTAAACAAGAATTGATGATGATAGATACCAATACATTTTCCCTTACAGAGATAGATCGGATTATTGAGATGGCTTGGGAAGACCGGACCACCTTTGATGCCATTGAGTTACAATTCGGACTGAAGCACCAGGAAGTGATTGCTTTCATGAGAAAACAAATGAAGGCCAGTAGTTTTAAAATGTGGCGGAAAAGAATGGGAAACAGATCAACCAAACATGCCGCATTAAGAAGCCAAAATATCAGCCGTTTTAAATGCGACCGTCAAAGAAACATCAGCCATAATAAGATTAGTAAAAGATAGCATATGGCAGCGCTCCATTTCACAACAGATTATCCCTCAATTCTAAAGAAAATTAAAGAAATAGATCCTTTGCAATATGCAAAAACGAGAAATTTCATTAATGGATCGGTGAGTTATCTTTCTCCATATATTTCAAGAGGAGTAATTAGTCTGAAACAGGTACAGCAGGAAGTAATCAACAAAGGCTTTGGATTGGAAATTATGCAAAAGTTTTTGCAAGAACTGGCCTGGCGTGAATATTATCAACGCCTTTGGCAAATTAAAGAAGATTTAATCTGGGAAGATGTGAAACAACCGCAACCTGATTTTTCACATCAAGAGCTAATGGCTTCAGTGATAAACGCTGAAATGGGCATCAATGCAATTGATCAGCAAATTAAAAACCTATATCATTCAGGCTACATGCACAACCATGTTAGAATGTACGTAGCTTCCATTGTATGTAATATCGGTAAAACCCATTGGCTACAGCCTTCAAAATGGTTGTATTATCATTTATTGGATGGAGATATTGCCAGTAATACAGCCAGCTGGCAGTGGGTGTCTGGTGCTTTTGCATCAAAAAAATATTATTGCAATCAAGAAAACATCAATAAATACACTGGCAGTGATCAGCTTAATACATTTTTAGATAAAACTTATGAGGAGTTGCCAACATTGCCAGTTCCCGATGAGCTAAAGGAACGTATGATTTTACAATTAAAAACTCCTTTGCCCGAAACACCATTTCCAAACATTGATTTAAATAAGCCAACCCTAATTTACAACAGCTATAATCTTGATCCTATTTGGAGGTCAGATCAACATGTAAATCGGGTATTGTTATTAGAACCATCTCATTTCTTGAAATATCCGGTCAGTGAGAAGGTGATGAACTTCATTATAAATCTTTCGAAAAATCTCCCGGGGATTCAAATCTATACCGGAGAGATTTCAGATTTAACATCCTTGTATGAAAACAGTCAGCAATCGTTAGATGAATTTTTTATTTCCAAGGCGCATCCTGCGTTTGGCCATTATCCGGGTGTTAAAGACAGTTACGACTGGATGTTTCCTGAAGTAACGGGTGAATATCCTTCTTTTTTTAAATACTGGAAAAAATGTAAGCCTTACCTTGACCAAATGATGGAAGAAAGCCAACTTTAATCATGATCAAAGAAACCAGTAATATACCAGCAGCGTATATCATAATTAAACAGACCTTAATTTAAGCATCTATTTAATATTCAGCGATCATCCCGTAATCATGAAGAAAAAATACCAGACCCTCCGGCTTATACTCGGTGATCAACTTAACCTAGAACATTCATGGTTTTTAAAGGCTGACCCATCTATCCTTCATGTAATGATGGAAGTAAAAACCGAGACTAACTATGTTTGGCACCATATTCAAAAGGCCTGTGCTTTTTTTGCAGCGATGGAAGATTTTGCTGCAACCATAAACAGCAAAGGATTCGATACGCTTTACCTCCGCCTGGATGATCCCGACAACAAACAAAGCTTTTCAGAAAACCTCAGTGAATTGATTAAAAATTATGGTATTGAAGCATTTCATTACCAGCTTCCGGATGAATACAGACTGGATCAGGAGATGAATGATTTTTGCCGTAACCTTGATATTTCCTGGCGTAGTTTCGATAGTGAACATTTTTATACCAACAGAACGGAACTGGCAGATTTTTTTTCGCAGAAGAAAGAACTGATTATGGAAAGTTTTTATAGGGCAATGCGGGTAAAACACAAGATTTTAGTTAATAATGATCATGATCCGGAAGCAGGGAAATGGAATTTTGATGTAGAAAACCGAAAAAAACTACCGAAGAACCACAAACCCAATCCCCCATTGCTGTTTGATAATGATGTAAGAAAGCCTTACGACCGGATCACTAAAGCTAGGGTGAAAACCATAGGCCATATCGAACCGCAATATTTACAATGGCCGATAAACAGAACACAATCACTTCAACTTCTTCACTATTTCTGTGAGAACTGCCTGCCGCTATTTGGCACTTTTCAGGATGCAATGCATACAGATGAATGGTCACTTTATCATTCCCGCCTATCATTTAGCATGAACACGAAGTTAATTTCGCCCATGGAAGTCGTGAATACAGCTTTGGTTACATGGGAAAAGAATAAAAAATCGATCGCCCTGAATCAGATTGAGGGCTTCATCAGGCAGATTTTAGGCTGGCGAGAATACATGCGGGGCATTTACTGGATGAAGATGCCTGAATTTGAAACACTCAATTACTTCAATTACAACAAAAAACTTCCATCATGGTACTGGACAGGTGAAACCAAAATGAACTGTTTAAAGCATTCCATTTCTCAATCTTTGAATCATGCCTATGCCCACCATATTCAACGCTTAATGATTACCGGAAATTTTGCACTTCTGGCTGGCATCAATCCCAATGAAGTAGATTTCTGGTATTTGAGTATTTATATCGATGCCATACAATGGGTAGAAATCACCAATACACGAGGCATGAGTCAGTATGCTGATGGTGGAATCATCGGGTCGAAACCTTACACCGCATCAGCAAACTATATCCACAAAATGAGTAATTACTGTGAAAGTTGTAAATACGACCGCAATGATAAAGTGGGAGAAAATTCCTGCCCATTTAACAGTTTGTACTGGGATTTCCACGACCGCCACAGAGAAAAACTTCAGCATAACCACCGCCTTTCAATGGTTTATCGCCTTTGGGATAAAATGAACCCTGAACTCAAATCAGCAGTTTTACAGCGGGCGAACGATTGTTTAGAAAATCTGGATCATTTATAAAAAGATTAGTAAAAACATTGGGGCTGTAGATGGTTAATTTAATCTAATCATTTTATCACATCAACCTCCACAAAACTATCATTGAAAATTGTTTGAGCAGCTTTTATATAATCAGCTTCTGTAGCTTTATAAGGATTTTCTACAAACTTTTGTGGGTTCCGTGCGAATAATGGGAAAGCTGTACTTTGCACTTGAATCATCAATCGGTGGCCTTTCTTAAAAGTATGCAACACATCCTGCAAACGGAAATTTACATCTGTTTTCTGATTGGCCACTAAGGCTTCAGGCTTTTCAAAACTATTGCGGAAACGGGCAGGCATAATTTCTGAACGAACCATTTGCCAGTAATTACTTAAGATGATATTTTTATTAGGCATGTACGGATTGTTCGGTTCGTCAGCACGGTAAACATCAATCAGTTTCACAATAAAATCTGCATCCGTTCCGGTGGTTGCAATTTTAAGGTGCGACATGATTTCTCCGCCAAGTGTGATATCATTTTCCAGAATATCCGTCTGAAATACTAATACATCAGGCCTGCGACCAGCAAAGCGTTGATCTTCACTCATGTAATTATGAGGGGTAAAACCCAACGTAGTGGTTAAATCTTCAGTATAAGGAACGGGTTTGGCAGGGTCGCTAATGTAATCTACAGATCCTGTTTTAGCTGGAGCTGTCATGCTCAGTTTACCGTCTGCACCTAGATATAATTTTTGCTTTATGGCTTTTTCAGCTGGCCATTTCGCAAAGGTTTCCCACTCTTTTTTACCTGTATCAAACATATAAGCTTCAGGTAAACCAGAATTTTTATCGCCATTCCCTTTTAAAAAGTGGTTGAAGAATTTCAACTCAATTTCCTTTTGATAGAAGGTAGCAATGCTATCTCCAAAATAAACATTGCTGTGCATGGTATGGCCTGTTTCGCGGCTCCATCGGCCATGCCCAAACGGTCCCATTACAATGGTGTTATAGGCATTTGGATTTTTCTTCTTAATGCTTTTATAAATATTGAGCGGGCCAGATAAATCTTCTGCATCGTACCAGCCTCCAACCACCATCACAGCTGGTTTGATGGTGCTGTAGTGTTTCAGTAAACCTCGTTTCTGCCAGAACTCATCATAATTTGGATGGTTTACGGTTTCCTGCCAGAAAAAATTGTCTTTATAATATTTATCTGCATTGGTTAACGGGCCTAAATCTAAAGCAAACTGATAACCATCTTTGGTTTTCGGATTGATCATTTGATTATTGTACCAGGGTTTGGAAGTGGTATCTTTTTTCTGTACACCAAACAAAGGAAAGGTAGAAAAATAGCTTTGCAGGAAAGCGCCATTGTGGTGAAAATCGTCGAAAAAGAAATCTGAAATTGGTGCTTGTGGCGAGGAAGCTTTTAATGCGGGGTGATTGCTTAAAATTCCGGCGGCAGTATAAAAACCGGGATAGGAAATTCCCCACTGCCCTACCTTGCCATTGTTGTAAGCTACATTTTTAACCAGCCAGTCAATGGTATCGTAAGTGTCGGATCCTTCATCAACATCTTTTTTTGTTTTTTTATCATCAATCACTGGTGTCATGTTGGTCCAGGCGCCTTCACTTTTCCAACGGCCACGCACATCCTGCATCACTACAATATAGCCATCTTTCATCATTAAATCAGACGGACCTAAACGTGCCGGGATCTGGTCTTCGCCATAGGGCGCAACGCTATAACAGGTGCGTTGCATAATCATCGGATACTTTTTACCTGCTGCGGCATCTTTAGGGGTATAGATTGCGGTGAAAAGTTTTGTGCCATCCCGCATGGGGATATACACTTCTTTTTTCGAGTAATGGGTTTTAGCGTAGTTCGCATCACCTTGCGCAAAGGCGGTTGATGCGGAAAGTAGCAATATGATGACCTTTAGGTATTTCATTCTGTGTTATTTTAATACTGAAACGGTAATAAATGAACTATTATGTACATCATGATAAATTTTGTGTGTGGCCTTCTGAAAATCAGCTGGTTCAGCCTGATAAATATCCATGAATTTCTGAGGATTACGATCTGCCAATGGAAACCATGAATTCTGAATCTGAATCATGATTTTATGTCCTTTTTTAAAAGTATGTGCCACATCCGGTAGTGGATAATTTACTTTTGTAATTTCTCCTGGTGTGAAGGGCTCAGGCTTTTCAAAACTATTGCGGTATTTTCCACGCATAATTTCACCGCGAACCAGCATTTCATATCCACCCATAATTAAATTTTTAGGGTTTGGTGTTGGGTTTGGCGTATCTTCCGGGTAAACATCAATCAATTTCACTACATAATCAGCGTCAGTTCCGGTAGTAGAAACAACCAGGTTGGCCAAAACCGGGCCTGTAATGGTGATATCTTCCGTAAGTGCATCAGTTTGATAAGTTTTAACATCAGGTCTGCGGGCTGCAAAACGCTGATCGTCTATCATGTATTCTCTGGTACGTTGCGCCTGAACCCCATCCTGATAAGGTACCGGGTGATTCGGATCACTTACATATTCATCCCAGCTATCGGTTCTGCCTACTTTTTCAAAACTCAGTTTCCCGTTAGGTTGTAAATACAGTTTTTTATCTTCTGTCTCTTTTGGCGGCCAGCTGGAAAACTTTTTCCATTCGTTTGAACCCGTTACAAAAATATTGGCCTCAGCAGGGTTAAAGTTGCCCTCACCTTTTAAATAGTGTTTGAAGAAAGGCAATTCGTATTGTTGCTGATAATCAATACTGGTGGTTTTGCCAAATTGGATATTCCCTAAAAAAGAACCATCACTCCGCACCCATCCGCCATGGTACCAGGGGCCTGCAACCAGAATATTATTGGCTCCAGGATTTTGCTTTTCAATCGCTTTGTAAGTGGCGAAAGTTCCATAAGCATCTTCCGCATCAAAGAAACCACCAACCACCATTACGGCAGTTTTAACATTGGTTAAATGAGGGGTAATCAATCTCGCTTTCCAGAAAGTGTCCAGATTGGGATGTTTGAAGAGGTCATTCCAGAATACGATGCTATCCGCAAAATACTTCTCCTTCAGGTTTTTAACCGAGCCAGCTTCCAGGTAGAAGCGGTAATTATCCTGAATCGGAAATTTAAATCCTTTCGGGCCTTTATCTGGCATAATGGGCTGCGGCCGTGGTACTCCGAAACCACCCATAAAGCTGAAAGCATCCATTAAAAACAAGGTTCCGCGGTGATGGAAATCATCGCCCATAAACCAATCAGTTACCGGTGCCTGTGGTGATACCGCTTTCAGGGCTGGATGTGAATTGGGTAATGCAGTTGTGGAATAGAACCCTGGATAAGAAATTCCATAAATTCCGGCATTGCCGTTATTGCCTTTAACATTTTTCAGCAACCAGTCGATGGTATCGTAAGTATCGGTGCTTTCATCAATATCTTTTTTTCCTTTTTTGATGGCTTGTGGACGGATATCGGCAAAAGTTCCTTCGCTCATCCAGCGCCCGCGTACATCCTGATAAACAAAGATAAATCCTTCACGCATCATGGCCGGAAAATTACCCAAACTTAGTTTATATTGATCCGCTCCATAAGGTGCTACAGTATAGGGAGTTCTATTAATTAAAAAGGGGTATTTTTTGGTCTGATTTTTAGGTATATAGATGGAAGTAAAAAGTTTAACTCCATCCCGCATGGGAATTTGCCGCTCAATTTTCGTGTAGTTTTCTCTAACGTATGCAGAATCGCTTTGCTGAGCCAGTACTTCATTAGAAAAAAACAGGAAAAATAAGAAGCATAAAAATCTGGAAAAGTTCATTTAAGTGTCTTTTAGGAATAAAAAATTAAATATAGAATATTAGAAATTGATTAGAAAAAACATCCCGTAAATAGTTTGTTAATATTTAAAAAGAAGGTTCGTCATTACTTTATCAAAATTTATTTAATATATATATGGAGATAATCTTTTGCCTGATTTCATCGTCATATAAATAATTGAATCAACATACGATGAAAAGGTTATTAAACAAAGGTTTTGTTGTCTTCGCTGTAGCAGTGATGATGGCATTAGTAAGCGCTGAAAATGTTTCTGCCCAAAGACCAGGAAGGGGCGGTGGTGGCTTTCATGGCGGTGGCAGATCGGGTTCGTTCTCAGGCTCAAGAGGAGGTGGATCATTTTCAAGGCAATCTGCTATGCCGGGCAGAGGTTCATTTGCACCACATACAAATAATAATAGCTTCAGATCAAATCGCTCTACCTATGTATATAACCGAACGGTTTATAGAGGTGGTGTAGGATTTCGGGGTTATAGGCCTGGTTTTGGCTACCACTATGCTTACGGTAGACCATATTATCGCCCTTACTTTAGTTACTACAATTACTACAGGCCATTTATCGGTTTCAGAATAGGTGTTTTGCCCTATGGCTATTATCCATTTTACTTTGGTGCAAACCAGTTTTATTACTCTGGAGGATTATTTTATCAGCAAAATAATAATCAATATGAAGTAGTTGTTCCACCCGTGGGTGCAGAAGTTCCAAATTTACCTGAAGATGCAAAACTGGTAACCATTAATGGTATTGATTATTATGAGTATAAAGGAGTTTATTACACGCAGTCACAAAATGCTGATGGCAAAACGGTTTATGTTGTAGCCGGTAAAGACGGTGTTTTGAACACACCAAATGGTACTGTTGATTCGCATCAGATTGGCGATATGATTAATCAGCTCCCTGAAGGTTGCCGGGAAGTAACTATTAAAAATGAAAAATATTTTGTTTCTCCTGATGATATTTATTACGAAGAAGTTGTAGATGGCAATAACATTACTTACCGGGTAATTGGTAAGTTGTTTTAAGGAAGATACGTTGTACAAAGCCGCTTCAATTCAGATTGAAGCGGCTTTGTTTTAACCATTAATAACCTGAATTCAATTAATAACATGCCATACAATGATATTTGAATAGGTTATCATATTTAAACCACCCCGCCCATTCTCCTCTTTCAGAGCGGTGGTCGTAGACCGGGGTGTTAAAACAATTATCAAATTCAGATTATAATGTCTAAATAGTAAAAGGTGATTTGGAATTGCATTGCTGATTGAATTTATTAACTCCTTTTCTATACTTTTACGCATAACTTATTCCGGTTTGAAAACACTATCCCCAAGATTTTTCATTTTGTACCTTTCTATTATCGCAGGGCTATCTTCCTGTACGGCTAATAGAATTTTATCTGATAATCACAAACGTCAATCGATTTCATCCATCAAATTTCTGAATGAATACATTTTGCCGCTCAATGATACTTTCAAAAACACCGTAGTTGGCGGTTTATCAGGGATAGATTACGATGTCAAAAACAACCAGTATTACATCATCAGTGATGATCCTTCACAGTTTAGTCCGGCCAGGATTTATACGGCCAAAATTGATATTCGAAACGATAAAATAGACACCATCAAATTTACTAATGTTACCTTCAACCTTCGGGAAGATGGCTCGAGATATCCCAAATATCAATATGGTACCAATATTAAAGCCGATGGCGAATCAGTACGTTATAATCCTTTAAAAAATACGCTCGTTTGGAGTAATGAAGGAGAAAGATTGTTTCGTAAAACCGATACCACTCTGGTTCAGCCTGCACTGACCTTCATCTCTACCGCAGGAAAATTTTTGGATACTGTGCCTTTGCCTCCTGGCTTTCACTTTAGCAAGCAGGAATATGGTGTGCGGAAAAATGCCTTTTTTGAAGGCATAACCTACGCTGATCACTTTAAAACTTTATATGCCAGCCTGGAAGAGCCTCTTTATCAGGACGGGGAACAATCTCATTTTGGATATGATAAAGCCTTAACCCGAATACTTAAATTCGATGTGAAGAGCAAAAAAAATACAGCCCAATATGCGTACAATCTTGATGCATTGCCTATTCAACCCACGGTAGAAAGCGATTGGAATATTAACGGCATCTCAGAAATTTTAGCCGTAAACGATCATACACTAATGGTAATGGAACGGGCCTGGGCAAAAGGGCGAGACGATCATTCTTTTGTTAAGCTTTATTTAGTTGATTTGAATCAGGCAGAAAATGTGATTGATAATCCATCCTTTGTAAAATCTCCACCAAAACCTTTAACTAAGAAATTGCTTTTTGATTTTGATACGTTAAATATGCATATCGATAATATTGAAGGGGTAACATTTGGGCCTAAATTATCAAACGGACATCAGAGTTTGATTTTTTGTGTAGATAACAATTTTGGTAAAGCACAGATCCAACAGTTTTTTCTGTTCGAAGTGATGCCGTAATCCGAAGTGAGGAATAGAAAAAAAATCTTGAAATCTAGCCATCGGTGTAATCACCTTGGAGAGGTCAGTTTTAAGAAAACATTATAATGGTATTAATAGCGTGCGAAAATCGTCATTGCGAAGCCAATTTCTTTATTGGATGAAGCAATCTTTATAGTAGGACGCTGATATGAAAGATTGCTTCGTTGTTCCTCCTCGCAAAGACGGCTCCTCTATTATAACTTCTGAATGATAAGGAAAATAGTTAAAAAAAATATAATGAGTAAAATAAAAGCGTTGTTGTTTGATTTAGATGGGACATTAATCGATTCTGAAAAGTTTCATTTTGATTGCTGGAATGAATTTTTACATCCTTATGGAGTAACTCTTGAACTTAAAGACTGGCTAACCAATTACGCCGGAATTCCATTGCCTCAAAATGCAAAAACCTTAATAGATCGGTATAAAATTGATACAGATTTAGCCGACTTCATTGCCAAACGAGAGCAATTAACCTATGAAGGATTTAAAACGAAAGATATTACCCTTATGCCTTTTGCATTGGAATTTGTTCAGTTTTTTTATGAAAAGAGGCTCACACTCGCAGTGGTAACGGCCAGTCCAAGAGTAGATGTAGAAGCTGTTTTCGAACGCAATGGTTTAGCCAAATACTTCAAATTATTTATCACCCGAACAGATGTTAGCAAAAGCAAGCCAGATCCCGAAAGTTATAATGTGTGTGTAGAACGGCTTGGTTTACAGAAAGATGAATGCCTGGTTTTCGAAGATACGGTAAATGGTGTTAAATCAGCAATGGCCGCCGGAATTACCTGTTACGCCATTCAAAATAATGTAAGGGCACATCTTAAACTTAAAATAGCTGATGAGTTATTTCTTAGCTTTGCCAATGCGAAGGAGTTTATAGTACAACAGCAATTGATTTAACTAGATATGTCAGCTCAGGAAATGCTCAGCAGTACTGGATTATTTTCATCCCATGATCTTCATATTTTTGAACAGCATGTGGTGCACAAGTCTTTCCGGAAGAACGAAGTGTTACTGGACAGTGGGCAAATTTGCCAATCCGTTTATTTCATCTTATCAGGATCGTTTTATCAGTTTCAAGAAGATGACATCTCAGAAAAAGTAATTGACTTGCATTTACCCAAAGAATGGATGTACAATCATTCAAGTCTAATCGAACAAAAACCCTCTGATACTATCATTAAGGCATTTGAACCTGCCCAGGTTATAGCACTGAGCTTGTATCAATTACATAGCCTTATTGCACGGTCACCCGCTTTCTTATCTTTGGGTAGCATTTTTGATCAGACCAGGCATAGAACTTATCTGTTCGATAGTGCATTAAATCCATTGCAGAAATATGAATACCTGAAAAAGATAAAACCCTTTGTGGTACAGGTTTTTCCAGTTAAAATGATTGCATCGTTCCTTAAGATTGCCCCTGAAACCTTGAGCAGGGTAAGGGCAAATCATTGAATTTCCTGATTTGGATCAAGTGCACGTCTTGAAAAAATAATTCATTTTTGAAATAAAAAAGATATGCTTACAGAAATTAACCCTAAACTGCCGATGCGTGATAAAACCATCACCAGAAATTTCTATGTAAATGGATTAGGCTTTACAGATATTGGAAGTGCCGATTTTAAAGACTACTTGATGGTAAAAAAAGATCAGGTACAGATTCACTTTTTTCTATTTGAAGCACTTGATCCGAAAGAAAATTATGGTCAGGTATATATTCGTACAGATGATATTGATGGCTTTTATCAAAATTTATTAGATACGCAGCAAGAGATTCATCCAGATGGAAGTTTACAAACCAAACCCTGGGGGCAAAAAGAATTTTCAATGCTTGATCCTGATAGCAATTTACTCACCTTCGGGCAAGCTATTTATTAATATTAGAAAATTATCGCATGTTGATTTAATTATTTGTGAAATTACAACATCTGCTGTGAACTTTGAATTAAAACCGACGATTTAATGACTTAGAAACCACTGACTATCCCCAAGGAACTTTCAGCTTTCCGCCTTTTTTCCCTACATTTGAACAATCAAAATTTTAAAGAAATTATGCAATACGATGTCGTTGTTATCGGTTCAGGGCCGGGCGGTTATGTTGGCGCAATCCGTTGTGCTCAGTTAGGTTTAAAAACTGCAGTTATTGAAAAATATAAAACTTTTGGAGGTACTTGCTTAAATGTAGGTTGTATTCCATCTAAAGCACTATTAGATTCATCAGAGCATTTTCATAATGCTGCACATACATTTACTACTCACGGAATTAACCTGAAAGATTTACAGGTTGATATGCCTCAGATGATTGCCCGTAAAGATGATGTGGTTGCACAAAATACTGCTGGTATCACTTATTTGTTTAAAAAGAATAAAATTGATTCTTTTGAAGGAGTGGGATCATTCGTAGATAAAAACACCATTTTAATCACTAAAGCTGATGGTTCTACTGAAACATTATCTGCTAAAAACGTGATTATAGCTACTGGTTCAAAACCAACAGCATTGCCATTTTTACCGATTGATAAAAAACGAATCATCACCTCGACTGAAGCTTTAAATATCAAAGAAGTTCCAAAATCAATGGTTGTAATTGGTGGTGGCGTAATTGGTTTAGAATTAGGTTCGGTTTACGCACGTTTAGGGACAAAAGTTTCTGTTGTAGAATTTTTACCTTCTATCATTGCTACTATGGATGCTGGCTTAGGTAAAGAACTTCAACGTGTTTTAAAGAAAAACCTGGGCATGGAGTTTTATATGGGGCATAAAGTTACAGGTGCAACCAACAATGGTGAAACCGTAACGGTTACTGCTGAAACTCCAAAAGGCGAAACCATCTCACTTGATGCTGATTATTGTATTGTTGCTGTTGGCCGTACCGCTTATACTGAGGGTTTAGGCTTAGATAAAATTGGCATCACAATAGAAGAAAGAGGTAAAAAAGTTCCGGTAAATGAACATTTAGAAACTTCGGTTAAAGGTGTTTATGCCATTGGTGATGTGATTACTGGTGCAATGCTGGCACACAAGGCTGAAGATGAAGGAACGTATGTTGCTGAAACCATCGCCGGACAAAAACCACATATTAATTATAATTTAATTCCAGGAGTGGTTTATACCTGGCCTGAAGTTGCCTCTGTTGGTTTAACAGAAGAGCAATTAAAAGAAAAAGGAACAAAATATAAAGCAGGTTCATTCCCTTTCAAAGCGAGTGGTCGTGCAAAAGCCAGTATGGATACTGATGGTTTTATTAAGGTATTAGCTGATGCTTCAACTGATGAAGTTTTAGGTGTTCACATGATTGGTCCTCGTGTTGCTGATGTAATTGCAGAAGCTGTGATTGCGATGGAATTCCGTGCATCAGCTGAAGATATTGCCCGTACCTGCCATGCTCATCCTACTTATACTGAAGCGTTAAAAGAAGCGGCTTTAGCAGCAACTGAAAATAGAGCAATTCATATTTAACATGCTCATCATGCTGAATTTATTTCAGCATCTTTTTGATAATACTTTGAGTTAATTCAATTAATGAATCAATATTAAGCCGATAATTTTTTATCGGCTTTTTTGTGGTTTAACATTAGTGGTTAATGTATCAACCGATAGGGTAATTCATATTTGCATGCTCGTCATGCTGAATTTATTTCAGCATCCTTTTGATAAGACTTGGAACTAAATTTAATTGACGAATCAATTTTAACATATACCCACACTCTTTAGAAACGAACGCAGGTACATATTTCGCTCTATTTCTTAACAATATGATAACAATAGCAGTCTAAAATCAGCAGGATGTGAATTTATTTTTGCAGATCAGATAAAATAAACCATGAACTGTAAAAAACTCTTCGTAGCGCTATTAATGGCTACGATGGCAATCACTGCCTGTAAAAAAACTTCAGAGCCAATAGATATAGAAGAACCAATAGTTGCAGAAGATATAGCCAGCTTTAAGGAAACCGCTTCTCTTGATTTAGGAGGAGAAACATCAGCAGAAATTTCAGCCTATGATCCATCAACCAAAAAACTGTTTGTAGTAAGTAATGAAGGTGGCGCGAAGGTAGAAGTGGTAGATCTGAGCAATTATCCAACGGTAACGAAATTAAAAACGCTTAATTTTAATAGCAATGCAGGGATCAATAGTGTTGCCATTAATAATGGCTTGCTGGCTATTGCATTAGATGGTGCTGATAAACAAGGAAATGGTGATGTGGTGGTTTTGAAAACAACAGACTTATCTGAAGTTAAAAAAATCACTGTTGGTGCCATGCCAGATATGGTTACTTTTAGTCCGGATGGAAATTATATCCTTTCTGCAAACGAAGGAGAGCCTGGTGATGATTATAAAGTTGACCCAAAAGGAACCATTTCCATCATTAATATCAAAGACAATTATTCCGTTAAAACATTAGATTTCGTTGCTTTCGAATCACAGAAAGCAAGTTTGGTAGCTGGTGGTTTTAGAATCTACGGACCCAATGCAAGTTTTGCCCAGGATATTGAACCAGAATATATTGCAGTAAGTACGGATTCAAAAAAAGCTTATGTAACCCTTCAGGAAAATAATGGCGTAGCTGAAGTGGATATTCTTTCAGGTACCATCACTAAAATCAATCCATTAGGAACCAGAGACATCAGTTTAGCTGAAAATGCTTTTGATGTGAGTGATAAAGACAGTAAAATCGCTTTAGGAACCTGGCCAATTAAAGCATTCTATCTTCCTGATGCCATTTCCTATTTTACTACTGGCGGAACTTCTTATCTGGCATTGGCAAATGAAGGTGATACCAGAGCCTGGAAAGGTTATGATGAAGAAGCAATAGTAAAAAGTTTAAAGCTCGATCCAACTAAATTCCCTACAGCAGCAACACTTCAGCTAGATGCAAATTTAGGAAGGCTAACAGTTACCAAAGCTTTTGGTGATACAGATGGCGACGGAGATTACGATGAACTATATGCCACTGGCGGAAGAAGTTTGAGCATTTTAAATGCCAGTACTGGAGCGTTAGTTGCCAATATTGGTAAAGATTTAGAGCAACATGTAATTGATGCAGGTAAATATGATGACGACCGTTCTGATAACAAAGGAGTAGAAGTAGAAGGTGTAACGGTTGCTGTTGTGAATGGGAAAACACTTGCTTTTATCGGGTTGGAGAGAGTAGATCTAATTGCAATTTATGATGTTACGACACCGTCATCTCCAGTATTTGTGAAATTATTAGCCACTGGTGATGCACCAGAGGGAGTGTTATTTGTAAAACCAAAAGATAGTCCTAATGGAAGAAGCATGCTGGTTGTAGCCAGTGAAGGTGATGGAATAGTTAAGTTCTATCAGCCGAATAAAATATAATCACATCCATCTTGTCCAATGAAAAGTCCCACCAAAAGGTGGGTTTTTTAGTTTAATTGATATCTATATGATAATATTTCTTTAATTTTTCAATTGATTTAAGGAACTTTGTAAAAGTATTTACGCGTTCATATAAAAATTAGGAATTTGGAAGAAATTAAAGCAAGCCAGGAAAATATTCAAACAGATGATCAGCCTGTATTAGCCAAAAGCTCTCCAAATAGAATTCGATTAGCCGTTTCACTTTTTTACTTTGGTCAGGGAATTGCCTTTGCATCATGGGCAAGCCGGATACCGGATATTAAGCATTCACTGAATTTATCAGATGGTGAGCTTGGCAGTATTTTACTCGCCTTACCCTTAGGTCAGTTAGTTACCATGCCCATATCAGGCAGATTAGTTACAAGGTATGGGAGTAAGAAAATATTAACCATCACGGCACCTTTATACGTATTGGCATTAGGCAATTTGGGTTTGGCTACTGCGCCCTGGCATTTAGCAGTGTTCCTCTTTATGTTTGGTGTTGTAGGTAATATGTGCAATATTGCTGTAAATACACAAGGTTCTGAGGCAGAGAAACTTTTCGGCCGACCAATTATGACTTCCTTTCACGGTGCATGGAGTATCGCGGGTTTTACCGGTGCCCTGGTTGGGTTATTAATGGTTAATCTGCACCTGATTCCATACTACCATTTTTGGATCATTACTTTCCTTATCTGGATTAATGTGTTTTTTAACTACAAACATCTTGTACCCGGCAAAGGTGCACAAACAGAACGTAAGCCAAAACTGTTTACCATGCCAGAAGGTTCTCTTTTGCAATTGGGGATTATTGGATTTTGCAGTATGGCAACTGAAGGGGCCATGTTTGATTGGAGTGGTGTTTATTTTAAAGAAATAGTAAAAGCGCCAGCTTCACTGGTTATTCTGGGTTATGCTTCATTTATGATTATGATGGCTACAGGCCGTTTTATAGGTGATAGAATTATAGCGAAGCTTGGCAGGAAAAAAACCATTCAAATCAGTGGTTTAATTATCTCAACAGGAATGTTCATTTCTGTATTTCTACCATATGTGGTAACGGCAACTATTGGCTTTATGTTAGTCGGTATTGGTGTTTCAAGCATCGTGCCCACCGTGTACAGTGTGGCTGGTAAAAATGGGAAAGTAGCGCCTGGAATTGCCATCGCAATGGTTTCAAGTGTAAGTTATTTTGGTTTTTTAATGGGGCCGCCTTTAATTGGTTATATTTCTGCACTATCTAGCCTTCAATATTCTTATGCTGTGATTGGTATTTTCGGTTTACTGGTGAGCTTTTTAGTCACCAAAATGAAGGCTATTGAGTAGTGGTTTTCCCCAAAGTATCTTTTTGTACCGGTAAGTAATCCTTTTTAATTAAACCATGTTCTTTAAGGGTAGCAACGGCAATTTCTATCAATCGTAAGTTTTCATCTAAATGCCCGTGCTGAACTTCTACATTAATATAAGGAATGTGATTGATCATGGCGTAAACAGATAATGATCCGTCATTTTCGGCAAATTTAGATTGTAAAATCACATTTACGTTTGCCTTCTTTAAACTGGTGAATAATCGAGGCTCAGTTACATATAAAAGGTCATCACCATCCATTTCGAAATTAATGAAAACAGAATCTGCGGTACTGGATAGGTCATAGCCAGGTAGGTAAGATGAAATTCCAAATCCACCATCAGCATTGTTATGTAAGGTTAAAAAATAACCAGTTGCCTTTGGATTATAGAAGTCGACGATTTGCTTACCTGCATTAAGAATAAGTTTTTCTACTTCGTTAGAACTATATGCATCTTTTTTTAAACGGGTTTTTACACCAGTTTCAGTATAAATGGCATTTGGATCTATGCGATAAGGATCATCCATATAGGTAAAGGTATAATCTCTAACGCCACCATATTGACTATCAATCAATTCTCCGCCATACCAGCGGATATAATCAAAACCTGCCTTTACGCCAGTATCTTCATTGTCATGGACCACTAAAAATTTTACGCCATTAGGTTTATAACTGTATTTTACCAGTGAAATATCAAGATCAGATACTTTAATAAAAGAAGAATCGCTGGTCATCGCATCAAAAACAGGTGGATGTTGGGCTTTAACTAAAAGTGAAGCGCTGATTAAAATGAGGGATAGGACAATTTTAAACATATCACTAATATACAATGTTGAATAATATTTTGTTTGATATAGAATCATTTATACCGGATTTCCTGCTTGGAATAATCATTTTTGCTAAAGTTTTGTAGATTAGAATAGCCATTTCAGCTCTTGTATTGGCACATAAAAAAAGGCCGCCTTTGGGGAGGCGACCTTAATTAATTGTTAATCTGTATTTTTAATGTTTGGCATCTAAATCGTATTCCAATACATCTTTATGGTCATATGGTTCAACCATTAGCTCATCAATAGTTTTTCCTTTTTTATTGAAACCAAGTTTGTCCAGCATTCTATCAAATATCAGATAGATTACAGGGACAACAATTAAAGTTAAAAATAATGAACTGGTTAAGCCACCAACAATAACCCAGGCTAAACCATTTTTCCACTCGGCACCTGCACCACTTGCCAGTGCAATTGGAAGCATACCGAAAACCATGGCGATGGTAGTCATTAAAATGGGGCGCAAACGTGCATGGTTAGCCAATACAAGCGCTTCTTTTGTTTCTTTACCTTCTGCTTTCAGCTGGTTGGTAAAATCGACCAGGATAATTGCGTTCTTGGCTACTAAACCCATTAACATAATTAAACCTAATATGGTAAAAATACCAATAGAGTTATTGGTTAAAGCTAATGCGAGCAATGCTCCAATTACAGCCAATGGAAGTGAAAACATCACTACTAGCGGGTAAACAAAGCTATCATAAAGCGCAACCATGATAAGATAAACCAAAACTAATGAAGCCAATAAAGCGATTCCTAATGTTCCGAAACCTTCTGATTGGTTTTCCTGATCACCTGCCCAGGTATAACTTACACCTACTGGCGTTTTCATTTTCCCGTTAGCTTGCATTTGTTCCAGTTTTTCCTGAAATTCTGCTACAATAGTTCCCGTAGGGCGACCAATTGATTGTGCTTGAACAGATACCGAGGTAGATTTATTTAAACGTTCTAATTGACTTGGACCTGAACCTTCAGTGATCTGAGCGAACTGTGATAACTTTATTTGTGCACCTTTATCATTAACAAAAATCAAATTACGTACGTCATCAATGTTTTTTCTATTGAAATCCTGATACTGGATATTAATGTCGTATTCATATTCGCCTTTTCTATATTTACCATCTGTATTACCTGCAAATGCTGTTTGCATGGTAGAACCTACTGTAGATAAGGTTAAGCCGACAGCCGACATCTTATCACGATCAACCTGAACATTAATTTCTGGAGTACCTTTCTCTACTGATAATTTAATTTCTGTAGCACCAGGGATAGTTTTAAGTACTTTTTGAGCGCCTTCTGCATATTTTAATGCGCTATCCAGATTGGAGCCCATTACTACTAAGCTAATTGGCGCATTCTCTGCAATACCTAAAATACTAATCGGCACAGTTTTAACTTTTGCACCAACCAGTTGTTTGGCCAAAGCACGGCTCATTTTGGTTGCAAAAACGTCAGAAGACATGCCTTCACGTTTATCACGTTCTACTAACTTAACGTTAATTTCAGACTTATAAGCTGTAGCCTGCGTGCCACCAAAGTCACCGCTGGCCTGACCAACAGTAGTAATTAACTGGGTAATTTCTGGCTGTTTACTTAAATAAGCTTCGGCCCTTTGTGTAAAAAAGTTAGTCTGTTCTAATGGCGCATCTTTAGGTAATTCGATCTGCACCAAAAACTCTCCCTTATCAGATTTTGGAAAAAACTCAGAACCAATAAAACCTGCGCCTAATAAACCACATGAGCTCAGGAACATCACAAACACAATAATCAGTGTTAAAGCTTTATGATTTAGTGACCAGTTTAAGATGCTTGTAATCCAAAGGGTAAATTTTTTCAGCTGCTTTTCAAACCAAAGGATGAATCTGCCAAACAGGTTTTTACCTTCTATGTGCTCTAGTTTACCATATCTGGAAAAAAGTAAAGGCACAATGGTAAAGGAAGCAACCAATGATAATAATGTGGCAATGATAACCACTATACAAAACTGACGCAGGATATTAGATACCAATCCGCTACTTACCGCAATCGGGAAAAATACTACTACAATTACGAAGGTGATGGATACAACGGTAAAGCCAATTTCACGCGTGGCATCAGAGGCAGCCCTAACTTTGTTTTTACCCATCTCCATGTGACGCTGGATATTTTCCAATACCACAATCGCATCATCCACCAGGATACCCACTACAAGCGATAATCCCAGTAATGACATCAGGTTTAAGGTAAAGCCAAATAAATTGATGCCAATAAAGGTTGCAATTAAGGAAACCGGAATAGAAACCATTACAATTAACGCATTACGGAAACTGTGCAGGAAGAAAAGCATTACGAAAGCCACCAAAATTACTGCTAAAATTAAATCGTGAATAACGGCATCAGCGGATTCTAGTGTAAAAATAGAGCTATCGTTAACAATTTTAATGTCTAATTTATTTGCTGCATATTCTGTTTTTAACTTTTCGATAATAGCATGTGTACCTTCACTCACCTCTACCGCATTAGCATCACTTTGTTTAATGATCTGAATAGCAATTGATGCCTGACGGTTGATCCGAGCTAATTTTTCGGTCTCTTTTTTTGAATCCTGTACATCGGCTACATCGCCCAAACGAATTTGAGAACCATCTTGTGAAGTAGTTAAAACTAAATTCCTTAATTCTTCTATAGATCTGTATTTTCCTGATAAACGAATTAAAACATCTTGTTTTTCTGTTTTAACACTTCCGGTAGGGAAATCTAGGTTAGAGCTTAAAATCATTTGTTGTACTTGAGGAACTGCAAGGTTATATCCCTGCAATTTATTCGCATCAAGCATTACTCTAATTTCTCTTTCTGAACCTCCAACCAAATTTACTTGTGCAACACCAGTTACTCTTGAAATTACCGGAGCAATCCTTTGATCAATTAAATCGTAGAAAGACACATCATCCATATTTGCGGATGCAGTCATGGTGATTACCGGTAAATCATCTAGTGAGAATTTACTCAATGATGGTGTTTTAACATCCTCTGGTAGATCCGAAAGAATAGCGTTTACCTTACGCTGTGCATCATTTAAGGAAATATCAATATTCGCCGCATCTGTTAAGGTTATGGTTACTGTTGATAAACTTTCGAATGATACCGAATTGATTTTTTTAATATTTTCCATTGAAGATACCGCATCTTCAATTTTCTTCGTTACGGTATTTTCTACCTCGGCAGGAGAAGCGCCAGGATAGATGGTTGAGATGGATACTACGTTGTTTGAGAATTTTGGTAATAATTCATAACCCAACGAAAAGTAACTCAATAGCCCCAGAAGCGTAAGTGCGGTAAAAACCACAATTACCAGCGAGGGCCTCTTTATAGAAATGTCTGTTATTTTCATTTTAATTAGATATAGTATTGAGATATTAGAATTTAGACGGTATGCCTTTGTTCTACATCTGCTAACTGAAAATTGTAAATTAGACTATTTAACAATGCTTACGGCAGTACCTTCAGCTAAGTTAATCTGGCCACTGGTAATTACGGTTTCGCCTTCATTTAGGCCTTCAATAATTTCCACATTATCGCCTAAAATACGTCCTGAAACTACCTTGCGTACCTTAGCCGTGTTGTTGGATTTGTCATAAACAAATACCTGATTACTGCTTACACTACCTACGAAAGAAGTACGTGGGATCAGGATACTTGGTGCTTGTTTAGGGAAGTTAAATACAGCTGTTCCGTACATACCTGCTCTTAAGCTATTTTTAGTATTGTTGGTTACCTCAATTTCGATTGGGAAATTTAATGTAGCATCAGCCTTTGGAGCAATAAAGGTAATTTTACCAGAAAATTTATCATTAGGGAAAATGGTTGATTTTATACTGATCTGATCGCCAACTTTAATATTTGCAACCTGAGATTCATTTACACTTACTTTAAGTTTCAATTTAGAAACATCAACCAGTTCAAATAACTGTGTACCCTGTGCAGTTACAAATGCACCAACCTCAATGTATCTTTTATTTACAATACCATTGATTGGAGATTTTATATTTGCATCACTTAATTTTCTTTGAGAAGCCTGCAAGCGTAATTTTGCATTTCTGGTGGCTAGCTTAGCCTGATCCAATTGTTGTTGAGTTACGCCACCGGTTTGAAATGAGCTTTGGTATCTGGCTTCATCTCTAACTGCATTTTGATAAGTAGCTTCAGCAGTTTCTCTATCTGTATTAATGATTTCGGCATCAAGGCGTGCCAATGGCTGGCCTTTAGTTACTTTATCACCTTCATCTACATAAATTTTAGTTATACGACCTGCATTTTCTGATAAGAAGTTTAATTCTTGTTTCGGTGCAAAGTTTCCGTTCGCTACAAAATCTACATCAACAACCTTTTTCTCTACAGTGGCTACACGTACAGCAACTGCACCACCACCTTCGGCAATGTAGGCCGTTTTGGCCTCGTTCTTTTTCTTATTGTTAGTTAAAACATAGGCTATTGCACCCAGGGCAACAACAATAATGACAATTATGGTAATTATTCTTTTCATTTCTATTGTACTAGCGATTTAATATTTCCGTTTGATTTGATTAATTGAATTTCGGCAACTTTATAGTTTAGCAGTGCCTGGTTATAGCTATTCTGTGCCTGAGTAAGGGAGTTTTCTGTATCCAGCAAATCAGTTAAAGTTGCTAAGCCATTATTGTAGTTATTCTGTGTGCTTTTATAAATTTCCTGCGCCAGTTCGGCATTTTTACGTTGAGAAACGATTGTATTTAAGTTATTACGAAGTTGAATCTTTGCATTCTCGTAAGCTAAATTTAGCGAATTGGTAGATTCTTTTCTATCTTCTTTTGCTTTTCTGATCTCTACATCTGCCTGACGGACTTTTGAACGGGTTAGAAAACCATTAAATATTGGGACCCTTAAGGTTAGACCAATTGCTGACGCGCCGTAACCAATAGATGCCGCATTTGAAGAAAGGAAATCAAAACCATCACTCTGGCTCGAATAAGTATAATTTCCAGTTAAAGATAGACTAGGATAGTATTCAGCCACATAAGCCTTCCGCTGAAGAGATAAAAGCTTATCTTGTGTATTTAGTAATTTCACTTCTGTACGGTTACCAAAATCAATAGTTTCTGCAAATTCCGGTAATTGAGATACATTCGTTAACTCTGCTTTTGGTAACTCAATAGGAGTTGTAACAGGCATGCCCATTGAAAATTTTAACTGATTTTCTAATTGAGTAATGGCATTAACGGTTTGCTCTCTTTGTGTAGTTAAGTTAGTGAGGTTAACATTGATCCGATCTACATCAATTTTTCTGGCTAAGCCATTTTGATATTGATTGGATACAATTTTTTCTACCACTTTAACATTTTTAATATTGGTATCAATCACACTCAATTGCTCTCTGTTAACCAACACCTGATAATAGTTGTTGGCTACCAATTCTATAATCTGTTCTTCTGTTAATTGAGAAGTCAGGTTATAATATTCCTCACTCGATCGGGCTGCTTGCAAGCCGGTAAAAACCTGTTGGTTAAATAACTGTTGTGAAAATTGTACACCAGCAGAAGAATTCCAGTTCTGCCCTAATTTAATCGCTTGTGTTTGACCACCAAAGTTTGCAACCAGCTGGCCGATAATTGGGTTGTAGGTTAAGCCAGCATTACCAGTAATTTGTGGTAAAGCTTGTGCCCTTACTTCCTGAACCTTGTATTTGCCATTTTCAATATCCAATTTTGATTTACGAACATTGGTATTGTTCTGAAGCGCATAGGTTAGCGCCTCTTTAAGGGTAATCTGCTGCTGAGCAGACACCAACTGTGGTAAAGCCATGCCGATCATCAGGACGAGCATCAATTTTACCATTTTTACTCTAAGCATAATGTATTGTGTTTTTTAGGGGTTCCTTATCTGTTACTATTTTTTACTTTGGTATAATAAAACCAATTATTTTTATTTCCTCAATTATCCTCTGGTTTTTGTCCTTTGGTCTTTCAGCTTTCTCCTTTTAGCTTTAAGCTTTATTCTTTCGGCTTTAGTCTTTCAACTTTCCGCTCCTTCCTCAACAACCTAATCCTTTAGCAAAAATTGAAGAGAGATCTTTCTGTTTCTGCTTCATTTTATTCACAGCTTTTTTATCAGGAAGTAAATCTTTACCCAGCTCCATAATGCACATGTTGGTTAAACCCATCAAACTTTCCAGATAGAGCTCTGCTACGTGCGACATATTCTCATGTTTAATCTCACCCTTCTGCTGCGCCCTTTCAAAAATCTCTGCATAAAAAACTTTTTCCGAATCTTTTAGTGCTGTTAGTTTCTTCTTCATGGAGTCATCATTAAAAATATCAGGTAGTCCTTCTGAAATTCTTAACATAAAATATTTCATAAAAAAGGTATTTCTAATCTCGATCGTTTGAAATAAAACAGCTTCTAAAGGGGCGTCTGGATTATATTTCTTTTTTAATAAGTCAAAATAATCTGTAAATACCTTTTCAATTACACCAACTATCAAACTTTTCTTATCTGGGAAATAATAATAAAGAGAGGGCTTAGATACGGAAAGATCTTCAGCAATATCATTCATGGTTGTTTTACCTATACCAAAATGGCTGAAACGTTTGATCGCTCCGTCAATAATTTGTTCTCTTTTTTTATCAGCTACAATCATTTTACTTTTCTACTTTCTGACTTTTTTTATATTTTAGTCAAAGTTAGATTTAAATTTTCATTTCTTAATCAGCAGACCATAATAACATTCGACAACTGACATATGAATGACAATCAATTTCCTTTTTAAATGATTTATATATCTTTACAAACCAATAACTTAAGAATGATGCATGTTATATTTGGTATTCTAATCACATTGTGTACACTCATTATAATGGAATGTGTATCCTGGTTTATCCATAAGTACTTATTTCATGGTCCATTGTGGTTCATGCACAAAAGTCACCACGAAAAATCGCATTCCTTTTTAGAGTGGAATGATTTATTCGCCTTGTTTTTTGCTGCCCTTTCTTTATACCTGATGTATCTGGATCGAAAAAACTATGGTTATCGCTTTTTTATTGGTTTCGGAATTACTCTATATGGCATCATTTATTTTGTAATTCACGATTGGTTTGTGCACAGAAGATTTAAAACCTTTAAAAGCAATAATACTTATCTGCAAATGGTTAGAAAGGCACACAAAATTCACCATAAAAATCAGCGCAAGGAAAAGGGGAAGGCATTTGGATTGCTGTTTGTTAAAAAAAGCTTGGTGAAGTAGGTCTTTATTTTATCAAGGGCACTTCTAACATAGTTAATTTTTATTTTACTTTTGCAGCTTAACACCCCAATGCCATGCCTCAGATTTTAGAAAACGTTTCATTAAAGCCTTACAACTCATTTGCTATTGATGTTAACGCACACTATTTTGCTGAAATAGAAACAGAAAACGATTTGAACGAATTGTTTCAAAATCCACTTTTCAGTAATCAAAAACGATTAATCGTTGGTGGGGGAAGCAATATTCTGTTTACGCAGGATTTCGATGGCTTAGTGGTAAAAATGAGCATTAAAGGAATTGAATCTAAAATCGAAGGAGATCAGGTGCTGGTAACGGCGGGGTCTGGCGAAGTTTGGAATGATTTTGTAAACTACTGTGTGGCAAATAATTTTGCCGGTGTTGAAAACCTGAGTTTAATTCCAGGAACTGTTGGCGCATCACCTATTCAAAATATCGGTGCATACGGTGTAGAACTTAAAGATGTATTTGAAAGCTGTACTGCTTTTGAAATTAAAACCGGTAAGCTTAAAAGCTTTCATTTTAATGATTGCCAGTTTGGTTATCGCGAGAGTATTTTTAAAAGTGCACTTAAAGGTCAGTATATTATTATTAAAGTTACTTTCCGGTTGTCATCGCAGGCTCATCTAAATACCAGTTACGGCGCAATTGAGGCCGAACTGCAAAATCGTGGTATTAAAAGCCCAGGTATAGCAGATGTTTCAGCTGCTGTTGCCCACATTAGAGTGAGTAAGTTGCCAGATCCTTCAACAATTGGTAATGCCGGAAGTTTTTTTAAAAATCCCATTATAGAAAAGCATGAATTTTCCGACGTTGTAGCTCAACATCCTGATGTGGTGCATTACCCTACGGCAGATGGAAGGATTAAACTCGCTGCGGGCTGGTTAATTGAGCAATGTGGCTGGAAAGGAAAAAGAGTTGGTGAAACAGGTACCTGGAAAAACCAGGCTTTAGTTTTAGTTAACCATGGTCATGCTTCTGGCACGGAAGTGTATCAATTTTCTGAACAGATTATAGACAGTGTAAAGTCTACTTTTGGAGTCACTCTTGAACGCGAAGTAAATATTCTGTGACGAAAATGCACTTTTTTGTTGTTTAAGGATGTTATAACAACAACAATAATTTTTGGTATTAAGTTTGATTGTTTGATATCATCAAATGAACATCAATTCATTTGATTTAATCTCCTAAAGCTAAATATCATGACAAAATTTGAATTCAACCATCTGGTCAACCATCACTCTGTTTCACTTAGATCTTACGCTTTGAATTTTACTAAAGATGCGGAAGATGCAAATGATCTTGTTCAGGATACGATGCTTAAAGCAATCACTTATTATAACAAGTTTAAAGAAGGAACAAATTTAAAGGGTTGGTTGTTTACCATCATGAAAAATACTTTCATCAATAACTATCGCCGTTTGGTAAAGACTAATACTTTAATTACGCAAAGTGAAGATATTTCTTCAGCTAATCTTTCTTATAGTGCCACTAAAAATCAAGCGGAAAGTAAATTTGTATTAGGTGATATTGATAAGGCACTTTCACAACTACCTGAAGAATATTACATTCCATTCATTCGTTATTTCGAAGGATATAAATATCATGAAATTGCTGATATGCTTGAAATTCCAATTGGTACTGTTAAGACACGTATTCACGTAGCGAGAGGAATCTTGAAAAAATATCTAAAAACATATTCAAAAGATATCGCCATTGCAGAAATGGCTTAAAGTGCATCTACTTATAAACTAAGGTCTCGATTTAATCGGGACTTTTTTTTTGCTCTTTTCTAAGTTTTGTTATGGTATTTTTTCTATGATTTTATGGCATTAATTCTTTCGGTAGCGCTAATTCACATGTTGATGTTTCAACAGCCTAAAGATAGTGCCATTTGATTAATGATGATTAGAAGAAAGAGCATATAGAATGATTTTTTGTAAAAAGCAAAAGGCCCGGAAAAACCAGGCCTTATTTGCTTATCATATATTTGGTTAGTTGATTCTTATGTTTACTTTCAACAATTCGCCTTCTCTTTCGTTTCGAAACAAATGCAAACCTTGAACAATATTGCGTTTAAAAGGTTATTTGCAGTGTTTTTGTTTTGTGGATATAAAGATAAGGGAAATTTTAAATTTGTCAAGCTTTTTTTAACTTTTTTATTATTTCTTTTGCTACCACTTGTCCAGATATGATGGCAGGGGGCACTCCAGGGCCCGGAATCGTTAATTGCCCGGCATATAACATGTTTGTTACTTTACTTTTCATCTTTGGTTTTAGAAAAGCGGTCTGTTTCAATGTGTTTGCTAAGCCATAAGCATTTCCTTTGAATGCGTTGTAATCACTTACGAAATCATTCATAGCGTAACTTCTTTTAAAAATAATAGCATCGCGGATTTCATTGCCGGTTAGTTCTCCAAACCTATCTGCCAGAATTTCAAAGTATTCTGCTCTTTTGATTTCGCTATCTTCCAGGCCTGGCGCAACAGGAATCAGAAAGAAAAGATTTTCATAGCCTTCAGGAGCTACACTAGCATCCGTTACAGAGGGGCAACAAGCATAGAATAATGGTTTAGAGGGCCACATCGGATCAGTATATATTTCTTCTGCATGCTGATCGAAATTCTGATCGAAAAATAAATTATGGTGCAGAATATTTTTTAGTTTTTTATCTAAAGCGATGTAAAACAAGAGACTTGAAGGGGCCATGGTTCGACTTTCCCAGTATTTTTCATTATAATTTCGATAAGGTTTATCCAGTAAATGTTGCTCTATATGGTGATAGTCAGCGTTTCCTACTACATAATCTACATCAAAATTGCCTTTATCGGTTTTGATTGTTTTCGCTATCTTATCTTTTACTTCAATTTTAGATACAGTCGTATTAAATAAAAACTTAACACCTTGCTGCTCGGCAATGGTTTGCATAGCCGAAACAATTTTATGCATTCCACCCATCGGGTACCAGGTACCCATAATAAGGTCTGCATAATTCATCAGACTATAAAGAGCTGGCGTGTTTTGAGGCGTTGCACCGAGAAACAATACCGGAAATTCGAGTAGTTTTCTTAGTTTTTCATTTTTAAAGAGCTTGTATACATGACTGCGCATATTGCCGAGCAACTGTAATTTAATACCACTTATGGCTAATCGTGGATCAAAATACTCCATTACGCTATGCGACGGTTTAAATACATATTCATTCATGCCGACATCATATTTGTATTTCGCCTGCTGAAGAAATATGTCGAGGCTTTTGCTGCTTCCAGGTTCTAATTCTTCAAAAAGTGCATACAATTTTTCTGTTGTGGCCGGTACATTTAGGGTATCTTCTTTGCTGAAATAAATTCGGTAGGAAGGGTCTAGTCTTTTGAGCTCGTAAAAATCGGAGGTGGTTTTATTAAATAATTGATAAAAGTTTTCAAAAACATCTGGCATCCAATACCAGCTTGGACCCATATCAAATGTAAAGCCATCCTTTTCCCAGATTCTGGCCCTTCCACCCGCCATTTCATTCTTTTCAATTACAGTAACCTCACAGCCATGTTTTGCCAGTAAAGCTGCGGCAGAAAGCCCCGCGAAACCAGCGCCAATAACTACAACCTGTGGTTTTTTATCCATAATGTAAATAAAAGGATTTTATGGGATTTTGTTTGGATAATAATGATAGTGATGCATTTCTTTTATTCTAAAGCAGGTAAGTAATTATATTACCAGTCATTCAGAGTGTTTGTGAAAATCTTTAAGCTGGATGGCTAAGCAGTTTGATTAACATTCTTTCATGTCTGTCATTCAGAGCGTAGCGAAGAATCCCTAACCTACAAGGTGCTATATTTGGTTTAACTCTGTCTATTGGTTCGACAGCTTATTAAAGTTTTGTGTTGATAGCTATGCCCATGTCTGTCATTCAGAGCGTAGCGAAGAATCCCTAAGCTACAAGGCACAGCAGTTTGATTAACCTTCTTTCATATCTGTCATTCAGAGCGTAGCGAAGAATCCCTAAGCTACAAGGCACAGCAGTTAGATTAACCTTCTTTCATGTCTGTCATTCAGAGCGTAGCGAAGAATCCCTAAGCTACAAGGCTAAGCAGTTTAATTAACCTTCAACCTAATGGTTCTGTGTTTTTATTAATAATCAGTGTTTTATAGGTTGCAGATTCTTCGCTGGTGCTCTGAATGACAATTTCCGTTTAGGTCTGTCATTCAGAGCGTAGCGAAGAATCCCTAAGCTACAAGGCTAAGCAGTTTGATTAACCTTCAATCTAATGGCTCTGTACTTTTATTAATAGTAAGTGTTTTATAGGTTGAAGATTCTTCGCTGGCGCTCTGAATGACAAAGCGTTTTAATAGTTATTTAGCATTTGGATCAAAACTACTTTTATTCTAAGAATATTTCATCATTCAGAAACTTCCAGTCTGGATTTTCTAATCCAATCAAAGCATTTTTTTTCGCCCTTGACCATCCTTTAATTTCCTTCTCTCTTTCAATGGCATGTTGAATATATTGGTAACGTTCGAAAAATATAAGGAAGTGACAATTGTATTTCTTTGTAAAAGCATATTTGTTGTTAGTGTTTCCTATATGTTGTTTCAGTCTGGTGTACAAATCGTTCGTGACACCAGTATAGATTACAGTTTTGTTTTTGTTAGTTAGTATGTAAACAAAGTAGTTGTGGTTCATTATTAAAATGAATTATTTTCAATGACTTGTTCATCTGGCAAATTTTCTTCTAATATTTTGTTAAAATTATTGCTGGCCTGTACTTGGGTGTCATTCAGAGCGTAGCGAAGAATCTCAAAGCTACAGGGCACAACTGTTTAATTTCTCCCTCTGGCTATCTGTTCTATGTTTTATTAAAAGTTATTGTATCGTGGGTTGTAGATTTTCGCTGGCCCGCCACGTCTGTCATTCAGAGCGTAGCGAAGAATCCCTGAACTACAGGGCACAGCTGTTTAATTTCTCCCTCTGGCTATCTGTTCTGCGTTTTATTAAAGGTAAGTGTTTCATGGGTTGCAGATTTTCGCTGGTCCGCCATGTCTGTCATTCAGAGCGCAGCGAAGAATCCCTGAACTACAGAGCAAAGCTGTTTAATTTCTCCCTTTGGCTATCTGTTCTTTGTTTTATTAAAAGTCAGTGTATCGTGGGTTACAGATTCTTCGTTATTACTCTGAATGACAATTCATTCAAATTCTTCTGCTATCGCCCTGAATAAAGTAAAATCACCATATCGGTATACATCCGATGACGACTAACCATCGATCTGCCAATGTATTTACATTCCTTTTATTACATTTGCATCTAAACATGCCTAAACTTAAATTTTTAATTTTTCTATTGACCATTAGCATAAATTTCTGTTATGCACAGTTATCTCCGAAGGAAATTTCAGTACTTAAAAATGATTTAGTAAAGGCGGTAGAAGATGCTAAGTTAACTGATTCCTTATTTGTTAAACTAAATAAGTTGAGTAGCAAAACGGCTTTAACAACTGCTTATCTTGGAACACTGGAAGCATTAAAAGCGAAACATGCGTGGAATCCATACAGTAAGATAAAATATGTAAAGGCATCACAGAAAGCTATGCAACAGGCGGTTAATATGGATAAAGAAAATTTGGAGATCCGTTTCATGCGTTTTTCTATTGAACACTTTACGCCGGCCTTTCTGGGTTTTAGTAAAAATTTAAACCTTGATCGCAAACAAATTGTTAAGCACTATCAGCATGATAATTTTGGTAATGCTGATCAGGCGCTTATTAAAAATGTAGCCAGGTTCATGATCGAAAGTAAACGTTGTACGCCAGAAGAAGTTAAAGTCCTAAAAAAATTCGTTTAAATGAACTATATTTATTTACTTATCAATATTGCAGTAATTTTCTTCCCTCTGGTATTGTCTTTTGATAAGAAAGTTCATTTTTTTAGTAAGTGGAAATTTATTGTTCCGGCAATATTAATTACCGGCATCGTTTTCCTCATCTGGGATTTACTCTTTGTGAAGTTAAACGTGTGGTCTTTCAATCCAGATTACATTACAGGAATTAAGTTATGGGGATTACCGTTAGAAGAAATTCTTTTTTTCTTAACAGTTCCTTATGCCTGTGTTTTTATCTACGAGTGCTTAAATGTTTACTTCCCGAAAAATGGACTGCAGAAGTATAGTCTTGCATTGAGCAATTTATTTCTTGGATTATGTATCGCCATTCTTTTCTTTGGTTATCGCTATTGGTATACGGTCATTAATTTTGGATTTCTGTTTGTGGTGCTGGCCTATGTAGAATATGTAAATGCGAAGCTTCGCTTTATGTTTAGGTTTTACAGGGCTTATTTGGTGGCCTTGATTCCATTTTATATCGTAAACGGGTTTTTAACAGCAATACCCATTGTAATCTATAACAATAAGGAAAACCTGAGTTTTAGAGTGGGTACTATTCCTTTTGAAGATCATTTCTATCTAATGAGCTTGTTGCTAATGAACATTTATTTATACGAATGGTTTAAAAGCAGAGCGATTAAATAATGGAATTGCCCGTATATACTAAACAGCAATTGGCTTTGCGAAACGGACAGGATAAACCTCAGATTTGGGTAGCTTACAAAGGTTTTATATATGATATGACCGATAGTCGCTTATGGCGTAACGGCAAGCACTACGAGCATTGGGCAGGACAGGATCTAACTGATGAACTGCCAGATGCACCACATACCGAAGCCGTTTTTGAGAAGTTCACTCCAATTGCAAAAATGATATAAACAAGAATGCCGCAGATTTACAGAATATAATCGTCTGCAAATCTGCGGCAATAATTACCAGTTGGAATTTCTAATTGCTATTTAAATGGTCTAAGCTTCGATGGTGAAGGCGCTTAAGCTTACAAACTCCTGAATTCTATCTGCAACCTCCTTATCAGTTAAATTTAATAACCTTTCCGTTCCAAATTTTTCTACACAGAATGAAGCAAGTGCCGATCCATAAATAATGGCATTTTTCATATTATTAAAGTTGATGGTACCTACTTTAGCCATGTAGCCAATAAATCCACCTGCGAAAGTGTCACCTGCTCCAGTTGGATCGAAAACTTCTGCCAAAGGCAATGCTGGTGCAGAAAAAATCTGATCTTCATGAAATAACAAAGCACCATGTTCACCTTTTTTAATGATTAAATACTTAGGCCCCATAGTCAGGATTTTTTTCGCGGCTTTAACCAATGAATATTCACCTGAAAGCTGACGTGCTTCTGCATCATTGATCGTTAAAACATCCACCATTTTAATAGTTTCTAATAAATCATCCATCATAATATCCATCCAGAAGTTCATGGTGTCCATTACAATTAGCTTAGGTCGATTTTTAAGGCGTTTAATCACGGTTTGCTGTACTTGTGGAGTCAGGTTGCCTAACATCAGGTATTCGCAGTCTTGATAGCTTTCAGGGATAATCGGATCGAAATTCTCCAACACATTTAATTCTGTAATTAACGTGTCACGGCTATTCATATCATTATGGTACTTGCCCGACCAGAAGAATGATTTTTCACCAGCCTTAATCTGCAAACCTTCGGTATCTATTCCATGTTTAGTAAAGGTATCTATATCTGCTTTTTGAAAATCATCACCTACTACAGCAACAATTTTTGCTTGATTATAGAAGTAAGATGCAGCTAAACTAGCGTATGTTGCAGCGCCACCAACAATTTTATCTGTTTTTCCGAATGGAGTTTCAATAGCATCGAACGCTACAGTACCTATGATTATCAGGCTCATATATTTTAATTTGAATTTTTTTAAAAATTTTTCACTGCAAATATTGCATAAATAATTTAAAAGCCCTAATATTGCATTCCCAAAACGAACAAGGGTTTGCAAGCTGAAAAGCATTAAAAACTTCGATTTGGGAAACAACCGGCACTCCTTCTTAGCTCAGCTGGTTAGAGCATCTGACTGTTAATCAGAGGGTCGCTGGTTCGAGCCCAGCAGAGGGAGCAAAAATCCTCACAGTAATGTGGGGATTTTTTATGACAACCTTGCTAAATGATTTTAGCAAAACATATAACACCAACCAGAATAAATTCCTTCTTAGCTCAGCTGGTTAGAGCATCTGACTGTTAATCAGAGGGTCGCTGGTTCGAGCCCAGCAGAGGGAGCTGATGCTTATCAGTTAGCCCCACTCCGTCCGAGTGGGGCTTTTTATTTCTAAAACATAAGGGAATTTGAACGACTTGAACTTTTCCACCAAAAACAGGAACTATTTATTTGCCAACAATTACTTTGCGGTGTGCTAACCCCCATTCTGTCAGATCATTAATAATGGTTTTCAAAGTCATGCCATATTCCGTTAGTTGATATTGAACCGATATCGGCTGCGTTTCTAATACCGTTCGCTTTACCAGTTTATTGATCTCCAACTCTTTTAATTCTTTACTCAGCATTTTGTTCGATATGCCTTGTACATCATTCAAAATATCAGAAAATCTTCTTTTATTGTAATAGCAAATGGATGAAATGATGGATATTTTCCATTTCCCATTCAGTACGTCCATTGCATCATGGACAGCCATGATCTCTTTTTTGTGTCCTAATTGACAGTGATCTTCAGTCATAAGTTACTTAGTTACCCGAAAGTTACTGTTACTTTCGGTTACAAAGTAACCAAAATAAATTGATTCATGATACCTTTACAGCTTAAACAATTAAAGATAATCATGGAATTTACAAATAAAAACGTCGTTATTACCGGAGGAACTACTGGAATCGGATTTGCAACAGCAAAAGCATTTATTGCCGCAGGAGCCAACGTTTGGATAACAGGTAGAAATACCGAAAATCTTCAAAAGGCATCCGCAGAAATAAATAATCCTAAATTGAATACTGTGTTATGTGACACATCGAAACTTCCTGATATTGCTATTCTTGAAAAAACAATTGCAGAAAGTGGAAGCAAAGTTGATGTTCTTTTTCTAAATGCAGGTATTGCAACATTTGAACCTATAGAAAAAGTTAGCGAGGCAAATTTTGATGCACAATTCAATACCAACGTAAAAGGACATTTTTTCACATTGCAAAACCTACTTCCTCATCTGTCAGACGGAGCCTCGGTATTGTTTACCTCTTCAACAGTAGCAACAGCTGCAAATTTAGGTGCAAGCGTATATTCGGCAACTAAAGGAGCACTGAATAAAATTGCACAGATTGCTGCAAACGAGCTGGCAGGAAGAAAAATTCGTGTCAATATTGTTAGTCCGGGACCTGTAGCAACACTTGGCTTAGAAAATGCTGTACCGTCTGAAGCAAAAGATTTTTTAGCTGCTGCTACAGCTTTGCAAAGGCTGGGTAATCCAGATGAAATTGCTAAAACAGTATTGTTCCTGGCATCTGATGCAGCAAGCTTTATTACCGGAACAGAAATTATAGCTGATGGTGGTTACCTTAACTATGCATTAAAGTAAAATTGCAACATCATTTATGGATAGTTAAAACAGAAGAAGCGGCAAATGCCGCTTCTTCTGTTTTAAAGTAATTATAAATATTTTATTATAAACCTCATTATGATATGCATTAGAATACTATATAAACAGGGTATTTGTTTTTTAATCACCCGCCTTTTGGGCACACCTCCAAAGGTCGGCGGAATGGCGGCCATATCTTGTACGCTCAGCCGGGTAACTTAAAAGAGGTTAGATAATGCTGAGATCGGCTGTGAAACTTTACAACAATGAGCATCGGAATGTTAATCCCCAATCGGTACATTTCATAGAAGAAATCCATGTTGAGAAATTATGGAAAAACTATTATGTTAAAAATGCTAAAATTGTAAACCCATTTCAGGACAACAAAAGTCCTGTAAATAAATTACAGGATTAAATTAATATTTGTAAACTTTTTTAGGAAGAGACAGTGTTAACATAAAAAAAATGAAAAAACTATTTATCCTCTTTGCCTTTGCTCTTTGCCTGGGTAATTCAAATGCCCAAATGCTTGGGAAAAACCAGGTAAACGCCCGTGCAGATACACTTCGCGGAACACTCACCCCTTTACGTACCTGCTATGATATCAATTACTATCACCTGGATGTTAAAATCGATATTGATCAAAAATCTGTAGCTGGAAGTAATGAATTTGCCTTCACAGCCACTCAGGATTTCACAAAACTGCAATTCGATCTTTTCTCCAATTTAAAAGTTGAAAAAGTACTTTATAAGGGAAATGAACTACCATTTACCCGTGAATACAATGCCGTTTTTGTAACCTTCCCGAAGGTCGTTAAGAAAGGCAGTAAAGATAAGTTTACCGTATTTTATTCAGGGAATCCGGTAGTAGCGAAAAATGCCCCTTGGGATGGCGGTTTTATTTTCAAAAAAGATGCTGCTGGTAATCCATTTGTTTCAGTGGCCTGCCAGGGCTTGGGAGCGAGTGTATGGTGGCCAAATAAAGACCACCAGAGTGATGAAGTAGATAGCATGCTCATCAGCATCAGCGTTCCTAAAACATTACAGGAAATATCCAATGGAAGATTAAGAAATACCGTTGATCAGCCAGATGGCTACAAACAATATAACTGGTTTGTAAGTAATCCAATTAACAATTATGATGTTACATTTTACATAGGTAAATATGCCCATTGGCAAGATAGCTATGCTGGCGAAAATGGAAATTTAAGCATTGATTACTGGGCTTTACAAGTAGATAGCGCTAAAGCCCGTCCGCATTGGGATGCAGATGTTAAACCCATGCTCAAATGTTTTGAGTATTGGTTTGGCCCCTACCCCTGGTATAAAGATGGCTATAAATTGGTTCAGGCACCACACTTAGGTATGGAACATCAAAGCGCTGTAGCTTATGGAAATCAATTTAAAAAGGGCTATTTGGGCAGAGATTTAAGTGGAACCGGTCATGGTTTAAAATGGGATTTCATTACCATCCACGAAAGTGGTCATGAATGGTTTGGAAATAATATTACCTCCAAAGATATTGCCGACATGTGGATTCATGAAGGCTTCACCAATTATTCGGAAACCCTTTTTACAGAATGTACCGATAGCAAAAAATCTGGTGAGGAGTATGTGATAGGAATCAGAAAAGGGATTGAAAATGATAGTCCTATAATTGGCTCTTATGGCGTGAATAAAGAAGGTAGCGGAGATATGTACCCTAAAGGTGCTAACCTGATCCATACCATCCGCCAGTTAATAAATAATGATGAAAAGTTCAGACAAATTTTAAGAGGCCTAAATAAAACCTTCTATCATAAAACAGTAACTACTGCTGATATAGAAAACTATATGGCTAAGCAGAGTGGATTAAAGCTTGATAAAATTTTTGACCAATATCTTCGCCACTCGGCCATTCCGGTTTTGGCCTATAAAATTAATGATGGCGTGCTATCTTATCGTTGGATAACCGATGTAAAAGGCTTCGACATGCCTGTTAAGGTGACCTTAAAAGCAGATGAATATACTTTACTCAAACCAACAAATGATTGGAAAACGATCAAAGTTGATCCGAATATAACAGCAGATAATTTTAAGAGCGATCCTCAGTTTTATATCAAAACTAAAAAAGAATAATCGAAAAATAAACTAACTAATATTTAGAAAATTTAAAAACCCGTTGTAACTGCAATGGGTTTTTCTTTAAAAATCTGATCCGTTGTGCAACTTTTTTATATTTCTACCGTCTTATAAACAAAAACGCATTCATATCTTTTATGAGCGGTATTTCAATAAACTAAAGATTCATATCTATGAAAAAATTATTCTCCATTTTATTTGCAGCACTTACTTTAACCACAAGTATGAATGCCATTGCAAAAGATCAGATAAAAATTACATCATCCAAATATAATGATGATGACAGACCAGTAAGCAACTTTAACGGAATCGCAGCAGCAGGCCCTATCAATGTAGTGGTAACTTTAGGCCATAAAGAAAGCTGCCGTTTAGAGGGAGATGCTGAAGCAATAGCATCTATCATCACTGAAGTAAAAGGAAATATATTAATCATCCGCCCAAAAAATAGCGTAACCAGCTGGTCAAAAAAATACGAAGGAAAACAAATTACAGCTTATGTTTCTGCCGAAGAACTTGCAAGTTTAACCATGAGCGGATCTGGAAATATGGTGGTAAACGGTAAAATTAGCACTGGTGATTTGACTACTACATTGAGCGGATCAGGAAGCATTAAAGCAACTGCAGATGTAGACACCTACAGTGGCGTAATCAGTGGATCTGGTTCTTTAAAAATTACAGGCAGCACAGACAGGGCTAAAATTGTGATAAGCAGTTCAGGTTCTTTTGAAGGAAAAAGTTTTTCAGCTAGTACCGCATCAACCACCATTAGTGGTTCCGGAACAATTAATATAAAGGCTGATCAATCCATCAAAGCCGTAATTAGCGGATCAGGTAGCGTAAATTATTCCGGCAATGCAACGGTTGATAAAACCATCATTGGATCAGGAAGAGTAAGAAAAATATAACTAAAAGTATTTGAACTAAAAACGCTTGTAAGAAATTACAGGCGTTTTTAGTTTAATATGATTAAGGACTTTATTCTATATTGTTCAACAATCTGATTACCGCTTACAAATTATTAATGATGCTAATAGAAACGTTAAAACTACTCTTCGAAAGAGACCTTAATAAACTTACTCAGGAGATCGAATTATATCAAAATGAATCTAACATCTGGCTTACCAGTAAGGATATTTCCAACTCTGCCGGGAATTTATGCTTACACCTTATGGGTAATCTCAATACTTATATAGGTGCAACTATTGGTGGTACGAATTATATTAGAAATCGTGAATTAGAATTTAGTCTTAAAAATATCCCCAGAGAAGATCTATTAACTTCGATAAGTAAAACTAAAGAAGTGGTTTATCATTCTCTCGATAAATTAACGGAAGTGCAGCTTAACACTGAATACCCCCTACTTGTATTCGATGAAAAAACATCAACCATGTTCCTTCTGGTTCATTTAACTACACACTTATGTTATCACCTTGGACAAATTAACTATCACAGACGGTTATTAGATTTCTGATGAATTTATAGACCTGAATTCGATAATTAATTGATTTTAACACCCCGTCTGCGCCCCCCCCCTGAAAGACTATCGTTTGGACACATCTTCTAGGCAAAGTTATTTATGCATTTTGCTGACCAACTTTAATTAAGCATAGGCCTTACCGAAGAACGCCGTCAATCCCAAGGGCCGGAGAAATCAAAAAAACAGGTGTACAATAGTAGAAATGGCACTACCAAACCTTAAACGCAGTGGTTTTGTGTTCATTAATGCAGGTTCGAAGCTTAAAAGAATATGAATACAAAACGAAGTGCCGCTGTTTTTTTGATGTGTGTGGGGTTGTGTGGCAGGCCCCTTGCTGGATTGACAAAGCGCTTTGGGTACTTTGGCGCTCCAAAGTACCATGCCCCCGCGGCAAAGAGCGGGCAAAAGATCTTTATAAATTAATTGTGTCCACACGATAGTCCTTTGGGGGGGTGTCCAAAGGGCGGGGTGGTTGAAATATAAATAACCTATTTAAATAGTATTGTAAGACATATGATTAATCGAACGCTCAGGTTATAGAAAGTAATTTAATTATTCTCCCTATATTTAAGGTAGTGTTAAATCGATGACAAATTTCTTTACACCGCATTCACCCCACCTTTACTCCACCTCTAGTCCGCCTTTAATCTACTTATACTTACCTTGTACATAACTTAAGTCTGCCTGTATGTTTAAACGATAACTAGCTAATATCGTCTATCTAGCGATGAGGTAATCAATAAGAACCTTCCCAATTTATTCTGAACACATCCTTATCAAACCATCTTCTATCATTGGTTCCACACATAATAGAAAAACTAAGAAAATTTTAAATCTATATAAATATTTGAATACTAGGTAATTAAACACAAATATCGACTAACATGATTAGAATCTTTAATCAATTAATTATCGAACTCAGTTTATAGAGATAGGTGCTCACTAAAATTGAACCCCAAGCAACCACATATTTTCAATGTAATTAATTTTCTGACTGGCTTTATCATACTCATCCCAACCTGTAGTATGCACCTGTGTTAAATTAGTTGCACCAAATTTCGTAGTATTTTGAAGATACACATGCTTCCAGATATAAAACTTCAATCCAACCTTTGCAGATACGCCATAGCCAGAAATATTCCAATGGTTATTTCTTCCTAAGCCAAACAAACGAACATCAGACCGAGGAACCATTAAGCCACCGCCTAAGCCAGTTTCTAATGTTAAAGAGGTGTTTCCACCAGGAGCTACCCAAATATCATCATAACGTTCTACCTCTATATTGGCATAATTAAAACCATCTGTATGCTCATAAGTTAGCATGCTCTCTTTCACATTGATATTTTGTCCGTTATAATCTCCAGCCAAAGCACCTGTTGCTACATTCTCTGGCGTAATATTCGCACCGATATGACCTGTTATGGCAACTGTTTGAGGAATATCCATCACGTATTTCATGTGATCCCAACCGATGGAGATACTATAATTATCTTTAATGAAATAGCCAACGCGGATATTGTATTGTGGAACAGTTACCAAACCTGGATTTAACCAATCCCAGCTTAATTTCGATTGCCTGTCATGTGCTACAACATCTTTTAATGTAAAATCGTAATTAGGCCCGGTAAATCTGATATCGCTCTTACCATACCAGGAATTATTATACCCCCAATGAAGATAAAAATCACCTTTACGGGAAAAATTTCGTTTATGCTCTGGATTAAAAATGCTTTTAGAACTTGGAGTATTGGCATTTGGGGAGTCTTGGTTCTCTTGCGCCTGCATCCGCCTTGCAAACAAGAGTGTAACAACCAATATAAAATATTTCTTCACGCCGCAAATTGAGCGAAAAGGAATTTAATTTACAATAATTTTAACACATCCGTATAAGCAATTTATAAAAAATGACTTTAAGATATTAAAATCAAATTAGAATCTGGTGTACACAGCCAGTTGGATAATATTGTTGTTGGTGTGATTATTTATATTTTTCACAGCCTGATTCATATATCCCACTTCAAGATCCATTTTTTTTGAAAACCGATATCCTCCTGCTACATAAAGTCTGTTCTGATCAAAAAAACTGTTATTGACCTGATGTTTATTCTGGATATTTAAGAAAATTTCATTTTGCAACGCCACAAATACCCCATTTGCAAAGGCTGCCTCTGTTTTTTTAATAGGTTGGATGAACCTAAAGAAATAACGGAATCGCTGTGCAAACACATCATCATTTGCCCGACCTATAAAACGCTGTTCTACTCTGAACCGGTGGCTTGCAAAAACAGATTTTAATTTATGGTTGAAAATATATTGTTCAAAGATCCGGTGTTCGTGCAGAAATACATCATCAGAAACATCAGCTGCACTTTTAGTGGTTTGCCATAAATAACCCAATGCCACATTGCTCTTATCATTGATGAAATACTGCAAAGCCGGCCTAACCAATGTATTTCTTACATGGTCCCAATCATCTGCAGAACGTACCTGTAAGTCGAACTGTAAACCCCACTTCTTATTAAATTTGGTATTATTTACAAACATAAACCAACCCGTATTTTGGTGTTGTGTTTGTGCAGAAAGCTTTAAGAACGTAGCAAAAAGCAATAAAGAAGTGAAGAAAATGTTTCTCATAAATGATAATTGTGTATTTCTAAATCTTTAAAGATAAAACCAAACAAATGTTGCAAAGCTAAACAGTTTACCTTAAATTAACATCAGTAAAACTTTTTTAGACCTGCAACAGGTGCTTTATTTGAAATTCATTTAGCGTTACACAATTAAAAATTTATCTTCGTTGAAGATTTGGACTTCGGGATGCGTATAATACCCCGTATGTACAAGAATTACAACACGTAAAATAAGAACAAAATGATTATTGAACCGAGAATGAGGGGCTTTATTTGTTTAACTGCACATCCAGAAGGTTGCGCACAAAACGTAAAGAACCAAATTGAATATGTAAAATCTAAAGGAGCCATTAACGGCCCTAAAAAAGTATTGGTTATTGGTGCATCAACAGGCTTTGGCCTGGCATCACGCATTACCGCAGCCTATGGTTCTGATGCAGCAACCATTGGTGTATTTTTCGAAAAGGCACCTTCAGAAGGTAAAACAGCTTCGCCAGGTTGGTACAATACGGCCGCATTTGAAAAAGAAGCACATGCAGCTGGTTTATATGCAAAGAGTATTAATGGTGATGCTTTCTCAAAAGAAATTAAGCAAAAAACCATCGATTTAATCAAAGCAGATTTAGGTCAGATTGATTTAGTGATTTATAGCCTCGCTTCTCCCGTAAGAAAACATCCGGAAACTGAGGTTTTACACCGCTCTACTTTAAAGCCAATTGGTAGCACATACACCAATAAAACAGTTGATTTCCATACAGGCAACGTAACTGATATTTCTATAGAACCAGCTACAGAAGATGATATTACCAACACGGTGGCGGTAATGGGTGGCGAAGACTGGACCATGTGGATTGACGCCTTAAAGGCAGAAAACCTATTGGCTGAAGGCGCTACCACAGTTGCTTATTCGTATATCGGCCCTGCTTTAACTGAGCCGGTTTATCGTAAAGGAACTATCGGCAGGGCTAAAGATGATTTAGAAGCTACTGCATTTAAGATTGGTGATCAATTAAAAGATATTAATGGTAAAGCTTTCGTTTCTGTAAATAAGGCCTTGGTAACACAAGCGAGTTCAGCAATTCCTGTAATTCCGCTTTATATTTCTTTATTGTACAAAATCATGAAAGAAGAAGGTATTCATGAAGGAACAATAGAGCAAATTCAACGATTGTATGCAGACAGATTGTATACAGGTGCTGAAATTCCGGTTGATGAAAAAGGAAGAATTAGAATTGATGATTTAGAAATGCGTGAAGATGTTCAGGCTAAAGTTGCTAAGCTTTGGGAAGAAGCCACAACAGAAACCTTACCTGCATTAGGAGATTTACCAGGCTATCGTTCTGATTTTTTAAGCCTTTTCGGTTTTGAGGTTGATCAGGTTGATTATCAAAAAGACACCAATGAAATGGTGAAAATTGATGGATTGGTAGAATAATAAATGTTAGTCATCTCTACTGAGGTAGAAGTGATCCTATATCATGAATAATATCTAAATGGCTGGCTTTTTGCCGGCCATTTGCATAAATAAATAAAAAAATGAATTTCGATTTACAGCCTACATTAGAAGATAATTTAATAAGAGTAGTTCCATTAAAAGAAACTGATTTTGAAAATCTTTATGCGGTAGCTGCTGATCCGCTGGTATGGGAGCAACACCCCAATAAAGACCGCTTCAAAAGAGAAGTGTTCGAGATTTTTTTCAAAGGGGCAATGGATTCAAAAGGAGCCTTTATCATTTATGATCAGGCTACTGGCGAGGTAGTAGGCAGCTCAAGATATTATGAGTTAAATGAAGAAGAAAAATCCATTGCAGTTGGTTATACTTTTATAGGACGTAAGTTTTGGGGTAAGGGTTATAACACCGCGCTGAAGAAACTGATGTTCGATTATGCTTTTCAATTTGCAGACCAGATCATCCTTTATATTGGTGCAACTAATTTTCGCTCACAAAAGGCAATAGAAAAATTAGGTGCAATTAAAACTACCGAGATTGAGGTTGCTTATTATGGCGAACCTTTAAAATGGAACTTCCTTTATCAAATTAATAAAATAGCATGGAATAGTAGATAGCTGATTTATACCTGGGGCATTAGTGATATTGTATCAACTATACCATGCACAAGTTAACCAGTGGCACTGTTTGAATGTTTTGTGACAACAAATATTGAACAACAATCAGTTATGTACACTCATGTTGGAAGGAATAAAATCGTATTTCTGATTTAGTATTCTTATATTTGTATAAATCTCAATTCCAGTCACCTTTTTAAAAAAACAAAACAATTATATATTTATGGCTAAATCTCAGGCAACATACAGTAAAAAAGAGAACGAAAAAAAACGATTAAAGAAACAAAAAGACAAACAAGAGAAAAAAGAAGAGCGTCAGTCTAATGCAAAAAAAGGTTTAGCGCTTGAAGACATGATGGCTTACGTTGATGAAAACGGAAACATCTCTTCTACTCCACCAGACCCAAAAAAGAAAAAAGTATTCAATATTGAGGATGTTCAAATCGGCATCACCAGACAAGAAGACATTATCGACGAAAATCCGGTTAAAAAAGGCACGGTTACTTTCTTTAATGATAGTAAAGGTTACGGCTTTATCAAAAATACCGAAACTCAGGACAGTATTTTCGTACACGCAAATGGCTTAGTTACTCAAATTAAAGAGGGTGATAAAGTTACTTTTGAAGTAGAAATGGGTCAAAAAGGTCCAACAGCCGTTAAGGTATCTAAAATCTAATCGTTGTTAAACGCTCCAATTGCTTTATCAACAGCAATAAGATAAAAATCTGCAGATCAATTCTGCTGCGCCAGGTTTTATAAACATTTATATTTCCGTCTATTTAGCATAAAACCTAGCGCATTTTTTTTCAAATCAGGCACCATTTAATTCTTGCCCCAATCTCATTCCTACAAAGGCATTCAAATATATTCGACTTAAGGTTAATGCTTAAATAAAAAATTCTTTGCTTTTTTTTTAAAAAATCAATCTGTTGTATTAGATAAGCGTTATTAGCCTGTTTTATATCTGATTAACTTTAATAGTTAAGGCTGATTGCATTAATAAAAACGGGATATTTACGTGGTATTAAAAAAAAACATCAATCTCGGTGTGGAATTTGCTTTGCATTTACATCATTACAGTACACACAAAGACAACATAGCATATGAAAAAATTAATTGCAATTGCACTCGTTGCATTTTTAGGCTTATCTTCAGCCATGGCACAACAAACAGATTTACGTAGAAAAATCAGTGTTAGCGGTAACGCAGAAACAGAGGTAACTCCTGATATCATTTACATTGGAATCTCCTTGAAAGAATATTTAAACGGGAAGAAAAAGGTAGAGATTACTGAACTGGAAAAACAACTTTATGCTGCAGTACAAAAAGCAGGCATTGCGAAAGAAAATTTAACTGTTAGTAATTTAAGTAGCTGGAACGATAATACCTCAAAAAAGAAAAACCCTGATTTTTTAGCCAGTAAACAGTATCGTTTGAAAGTGAATGATCTAAATAAATTTAACGCCATCCTTGATGAACTGGATGCTAAAGGGATTGCTAATACCAATATTGAAAGTTATGATTACTCGAAAATTGAAAGCCTGAAAAAAGACCTAAAAATCAAAGCTTTATTATCGGCAAAGGAAAAAGCAACTTATATGGTTGAAGCACTAAATGGTAAATTGGGTGCAGCCATTGAAATTCAGGACGGTGGAGACAATATTATACAACCCGTTTACAGAAATTTCATGGTTCAGTCTGCAAGGGCCGAAACTTCGGCAGATACAGCCCCTGAAATTGATTTCAAGAAAATCAAGTTAAACTTCACCGTTAATGTAGTTTTTGAAATTAAATAATATAAAATAAAGTTAAAAAATCGCTTTTTAAAACCTACCAGAACATTTTGGTAGGTTTTTTGTTTAGTAAACATCGAACACTAAAAAACTTTAATATTATGAAAAAATTCATTTACACTTTAGCCCTTATTTTCTCTTTAGGCATTAGTTTCAATTCAGTACAAGCTGCTGATAAACCTGCAAAAAACCCTACAGAATTAACTGCTGAACAGACACTGAAGTTGGAAAAAATTAAAACTCGTGTGGAAGAGATTAGAGACATGGATAAGTCTAATTTAACCAAAGCAGAGCGCAAAGCTTTACGCAGCGAGTTAAGAGAATTAAAAGGTCAGGCACGTGCAGTATCGGGTGGTGTTTATCTTTCAGTTGGAGCGATCATCATCATCATCTTATTATTGATCTTGATTTTATAATAAAAAACAACATCTATCTATAAAAACAAAAAAGCCTTGCAGTGATGCAAGGCTTTTTTTGTGTGGAATATTGCAATAAGATTGCTCCATTCCCTACAATGATAATTATCTAAGTTTAATCAATAAAATCAAAGCCTGTATATTTCACCAGTACTTCTGGAATTTTAATTCCATTTTCCGTTTGATAATTTTCTAAAATGGATGCTACAATACGTGGCAAAGCTAAAGCACTTCCATTTAAGGTATGTACCAATTGCGTTTTACCTGTAGCGCCTTTAAAACGAATTTTTGATCGGTTACTTTGGAAAGTCTCAACATTTGAAACAGAAGAAACTTCCAGCCATCTTCCTTGCGCTCCACTCCAGGCTTCCATATCATACGTCATAGCAGAACCAAAGCCCATATCACCACCACACAACAATAAAACACGATAATGTAATCCTAATTTTTGCAACAATGATTGAACATAAGTGCTCATATCTTCAAGGGTTTGATAAGATTGATCTGGGTGTGTGATTTGCACCAATTCTACTTTATCAAACTGATGTAAGCGATTTAAACCACGAACATGTGCCCCATAAGAGCCAGCTTCTCTGCGAAAACAAGGCGTGTAAGCGGTATTTTTTATAGGCAAATCTTCTTCCTTAAGAATTACATCGCGGTATAAATTGGTAACCGGAACTTCAGCTGTAGGAATTAAATATAAATCATCAACAGTAGAATGGTACATCTGTCCTTCTTTATCCGGCAGTTGTCCCGTTCCAAAACCAGATGCTGCATTTACCAAATGAGGCACCTGTACTTCATTATAACCAGCTTCAATAGCCTGATCTAAAAAGAAATTGATTAGCGCCCTTTGTAATCTTGCACCTTTGCCTTTATATACCGGAAAGCCAGCACCCGTAATTTTCACACCCAGTTCAAAATCAATAATGTCGTATTTGGCTGCAAGTTCCCAGTGTGACAAAGCCTGAGCAGGTAATTCAGCCGGCTCACCAAAAGTATAAACGGTTTTATTTTCCTCCGGTGTAGTACCTTCCGGTACCATATCATGTGGTAAATTTGGTAACTGAACAAGTAAGTTAAACTGCGCCGCTTCCAGTTCAGCCAACTTCTCCCCTAATATTTTAATATTTTCTTTGTGAGATGCAGTTTGTGCTTTAATTGCCTCAGCTTCTTCTTTTTTACCAGTACGCATTAAATCACCAATTTGCTTGGCGGCTGCATTTGCCTCTGCGGAAATTGCATCTAAGGAAGTTTGAGTGGAACGACGCTCTTCATCAATTTTAATGATTTCATCTACCAGCTCTGGTTGTTTAAAGTTACGTACACTTAAACGATCTAAAACTTTCTCTCTATTTTCGCGGATATAATTAACTTGCAGCATTATTTTATTTTTTTCACAAAGATAGAAAGAGTTTTCAGTTTTCAGTTTGCAGTTTTCAATCATGCACATCTTGATACTCAATTCTTGATACATTTAAACTATGGATGGCAAACTTTTCCTCGTACCTACACCAATAGGTAATTTAGAAGACATGACTTTTAGAGCCATAAGGATCTTAAAGGAATGTGATTTAATCCTGGCGGAGGATACCCGTACCAGTGCACCAATGCTTAAGCACTTTGGTATTGATAAGCGCGTTTTCTCTCATCATCAGCACAACGAACATAAGGCAACTTCAGAAATTATTAAATTCTTGAATGAGGGGCAAAAAATTGCTTTAATATCTGATGCAGGTACGCCGGCCATTTCTGATCCCGGTTTCTTTCTGGTGCGTGAGGCCATTAAAAATAATATTGCTGTAGAATGCCTGCCCGGAGCCACTGCTTTTGTACCCGCTTTGGTTAATTCGGGTTTACCCGCTGATACCTTTACCTTTGAAGGATTTCTTCCTGTAAAAAAAGGACGCCAAACGAAGTTTAAAAAACTGGCCGAAGAGGAACGTACGATTATTCTGTATGAAAGTCCGCACCGTTTACTAAAGACACTGGAAGAATTTGCACAGTATTTAGGAGAAGATAGACAGGCATCAGTAAGCCGTGAATTAACTAAAATGTTTGAAGAGACCGTTCGGGGTACATTAGTAGAAATAAAATCACACTTTGAAAACAATACTTTAAAAGGAGAATTTGTAATTTGCATAGCAGGAAAACCTGTGACAAAAAGTAAGAACAAATATGAAGATGCTGAGTAGCATCGCAAACTTATACAATATATGAATAGCATAGATAGATTCCTTAGTGACGAACAAGATCCTAAGACTGTAGAAAAAGTTATTGGAAAATTAAATGACCTTTTAACCACGGGTGAAGAATTATTGTACCTGGCGGTACAGAAAAAACCAGCCGTTAACTTGCTTCCGGATAGCATTGCCATTTCTAATAAAAGAATTTTTTATTGCGAACCAGGCAACTTGGGCTTGACTATGAATTTTAAAGATATTTCCTGGAAAAGCATTAAGGAGGTATCATTTAAAGAAGAACTTTTTGGTTCGAAATTTATCTGTGTTCCACAATATGGTGAGAATATTGTAACGGAGTTTATACCGAAAATACAAGCCAGAAAATTACATCAGGCAGCTAACCAGCAGTTAGAAGAATATAAAGAATTCTTGCATCAGCAAAAGATGGAAGAAAATCGTGCTACGGCATCTGCAATAAATATGACTGCACAGCCAGTCACTGATTTACCAATCGAAGAGCCTAAAACTCCTGAATTCATTCAGATTGCTGAAGTGGTAGAAGAACCGGAAGATGAAACGACTTTGAAGTTGCGTAAACTGAAAACTTTGTATGACAAACACCTGATTACACAGGAAGAGTACGAAGCCAAAAAAGCGAATATTTTAGATAGTTTATAGATATAAGTGTTATGTCGAGTTATCTAAACGCCTCGTATTATTCAATAAGCTACCATTGACATTTTTATTTTCCTTCATTCAAAAATAGATTTTCCACCAATTGAAGCAATCTCATTCGTTAAAGCAAAAGAGATTGCTTCGTAACTCGCAATGATGATTGCATGATGCTCCAGGACGACAAATCACCTTAAAAGATGAACCCCAGACAAACTTACCTCCTTGCCTTAATAAGTGCATTTTTGCTTTGGCTGGCCTGGCCACCCATTCCCTTTTCAACTCCATTATTATTGATTGCATGGGTTCCTTTATTAATAGCAATTGATGAGATTGCTATTAATAATCTGAAAAAGCAAGGTAAACGCATTTTTTTAACAGCTGGCTTAACGTTTCTGATTTGGAATTCTGCTTCTATCTATTGGGTATATAATGCCATCAGTGCTTATAATGGGTCAATTGTAGCCATTCCGGTATCTTTAATTCCATTTGGTTTAGGCGCACTACTCATGACCTTTGCTTTTTGGTTATATTACCGATTGGGTAAATATGTAAATAAAAAAATTGCTTACCTGGGACTAATTTCCTTCTACATTGCACTAGAGTATTTGCAACAAACCTGGGATTTAGCCTTCCCCTGGATGACACTTGGCAACGGATTAGCCGGGATGCACCAATTGGCACAATGGTATGATTATACTGGTATTTATGGCGGTTCGCTTTGGATTATAACCAGTAATATCCTTGCTTTTGAGGCATACAAGAAGCTAAAATCAGCATCAGGATATCTAAAATTCAGACCTGTTCTTATCTGGGCCCTTGTGGTTATTATTCCTGTTTCCATATCTCTTACAAAATATTTTTCAGCAACAGAAAAAGGCACCCCCAGTAATGTAGTAGTGGTGCAACCCAATATTGATCCTTATTTAAAGCTGGGTGCAATTCCTCCTGCAGCGCAAATTAAAATCCTTACTCAATTATCAGATTCGATTGCACAACCCAATACGGAATATTTTATCTGGCCGGAAACGGCAATTCCTAGCTATGCGGATGAGGATCATATTCGGAGCAGTGAAGATTTTATCACACTGCAAAACTTTTTAGGTAAATACAAGAACGGTACCTTAATTACTGGCATAGAAAGTATTAAAGTTTATGCCACAAAAAAAACGATTACATCGAAATATGATGAGCGTCAAGGCGTATATTTTGACAATTTTAATACAGCCATGCAGGTAGAAAACTCGGCAAATGTTCAGTTTTATCATAAGTCGAAATTGGTTCCGGGTGTAGAGAAAATGCCTTTCCCAAAATTGTTTTCCTTCCTTGACGGTGTTTTTGCCCAATTAGGTGGAACAGTTGGCGGATGGGGTTGGCAGGAAAAACCTAGTGTATTATATGCACAGAGTGGAATTGGCGCAGCACCTGTAGTATGCTATGAAAGTTTGTGGGGTGATTGGATAGGGCAACAGGTTAAGGATGGCGCCCAGTTTATTGCGATCATCACAAATGATGGTTGGTGGGGCAACACTTCCGGAAAAGACCAACATGCCATGTATGCCAAACTGAGAGCTATTGAAACACATCGCGATATTGCAAGATCTGCCAACACCGGGATTTCCTGCTTCATCAATCAACGTGGCGATGTAACTCAAAGCACCAAATGGTGGACAAGAACAGCGTTGAAAGGCGACATTAATCTAAATGATGAAGTTACATTCTATGTAAAAAGTGGTGATATTATTGCGAAAATTTTAAGCTTCCTGGCAATTTTATTGGTATTAATTATACCTTATAAAAAATGGGTAAAAAAATAAAAATTCTTTGCACGATAGTTTTATGGTTGGCTGTTTAACTAAAAAAGGACAAATATTGGTTATCACACCGATGCAAGTAACTATTGATTCTTATTAAAAACATATGCAGTACCATAAAAACTTTACCAGATTTTTTCTTATCATTTTTTTAATCTTAAATATTGCATTAGATCAGATTTCAAAATTCATTGTAAGATTGGAGATTTCTGATTACGAGCACATTGCACTGATAAAAAATATTTTTACGCTTACAAGGGTTGAAAATAGTGGTGCTTTTTTAAGTTTAGGCGATAATATGCCTTATATTTTCAGGCTAATTATCTTAACAGGATTGCCCCTTTTATTTCTGGGTTATGGCTTATACTATCTTTTTTCAAAACCTAATCTGCCAGGTAGCATGCAAATTGCATTATGTTTTTTAATCGGTGGCGGCATTGGTAATTTATATGACCGGATTGTACATGGATCAGTTACTGATTTTATGCATTTGGATTTTCATGTTTTTCAAACAGGCGTATTTAATTTCGCTGATATTTCAATCATGGTTGGTGTAGGGATTTTACTTTTACTATCCATTAACGGAAATATGATCAAAAAGAAAACTGAATAGTTTAGGAATTTTTATCGTTTGGCTCTAAAATACATCAGAAATATCGTTGTAAAATTAAGATATACATCTTTGTATTTTTTATACTATATTTACGATAGTGATACAAGTCATTACGATCAACTAAAAACTAAACTATGAAGACTCTAATTAAAAACCTCGCGTCAATTGCGCTACTCTCCATTTTCATTATTTCCTGTTCTAAAAAGAATGAAATGCCTCAGGATCCTCAAACTGAAACCACTCAACAGAATAAGGTTTTGGCCTACATTAAAAAGCTCGGATTTTCAGATGCACAAATTGTGGATAAAGGAGATAATTATATTGTTGATGGAGATATGGTATTCAGCAAAAACATGGAAGTTCCTGCAGATAAGGGAAATCAGATAACAGAGCAGTATTATAATGGATATGTTGTAACTAACAGTAGAAATATACGTGTTAAAATCGATCCTTCAATAACCAGTATGACCAGTGAAATCAATGGTGCAATTAATCAATGGAATACAGTACCCAACTCTAATCTTAGATTTGTAATTACCACAGGTACCGTTTATGATATTCTGATTAAAGTGGATAATACCATTGGAAGCTCTACCTGCGGACAGGCTTATCTGTCAACATCTAACGGCTTGGCAGGCAATACCGTTTGGATTAATCAGGCACTGATTCAAAACAATTCAGCTGCACAGCGTCAAAGAACGATTGCACATGAATTTGGACATACCATTTCCTTCAGACATACCAACCAATCTACAACAGTTAATGTACCTGGCGTTGGCGGAACAGACGCTCAATCCCTAATGAACGGAGGGCAATGTGGAAGCGGTGCTACAGTTTTATCAACTAAAGATAAACAAGCAACTGCAGTATTATACCCACTTTAATACGTTTAAAAAAAATCAGATAACTAACTCAAAAGATCGTAATGTACTGGAAGCTGTTTTCTTGGAGACAGCTTCTTTTTTTTTAAAAATTCTTTGAGATTTAACTGAATAAAGAGACGTATTTCTTAACAACAAATAACCATTTCTAAACAAACATATATTTATCTTTAGTTGTTAAATAACCAAAAATAAAACTCAAACCATGAAAAGAAATGCAACAGCCGTATGGCAAGGTTCTATAAAAGAAGGAGCTGGTCACATTACCACACAGAGTACCACGCTAAATAATACGCAATATTCATTCAACTCACGCTTCGCTGAAGGTGTTGGTACAAATCCAGAAGAGTTAATAGCTGCAGCGCACGCAGGTTGTTTCACCATGAAACTATCAGCCAATCTGGCCGAAGCTGGATTTACAGCAGATAAGCTGGAAACTAAATGCGACATCAATTTAGACCCTTCAAAAGGTGAAATTGTTGAATCTTATCTAACTTTAACCGCAACTGTACCAGGTTTATCTCAGGAAAAATTTGATGAACTGGTTGCCGATGCAGAGAAAAACTGCCCGATATCAAAGTTGCTTAACACATCAATTAAAGTTGATGCAACATTAGCTTAAATTTCAATAAAACTTTGACAACTTTAATGAGCTTCATGCCCATAAAGTTGTCAAAGTTTAGTTATGCTTTAACATATTTATAACCGTATGTTTTATATTACAGCATGTATTTCCCAACTATTGGCATTCTTCTTCCCATTCCAAACGCTTTTGATGAAACCCTTAAAATTGGTGGTGTTTGGTAGCGTTTAAATTCTGCTATGTTAACCATCTTCAAGATCCGTTGAACTAAAGCCTCATCAAAACCCTTTGCAATGATAGACTTTGAGCCTTGTTTCTCTTCAATGTGGTGATATAAAATTTTATCTAATACATCATATTCTGGCAATGAATCTGAATCTTTTTGATCTGGCCTGAGTTCTGCTGATGGTGGCTTAACAATAGTATTCACGGGTATCAATTCTCTTTCCTTATTGATGTATTTTGCCAGTTCAAAAACCTGAGTTTTATAAACATCACCAATTACCCCTATTGCACCGCACATATCTCCATATAAGGTTCCATAACCTACCGCACATTCACTTTTATTGGAAGTGTTTAGCAAAATATAGCCAAATTTATTACTCATAGCCATTACAATGGTACCACGGGTTCTGGCCTGGATATTTTCTTCTGTTAGATTAAAAGGCAGGCCCTTAAATGCCGGTGCTAAAACAGAATCAAATGCACTTGCTACTTCCTTAATCGGGATAATTTCATGCATACAGCCAAAGTTATTCACCAAATCAATTGCATCCTGAACAGAATGATCAGAAGAGAATTTGGATGGCATTAAAACAGCCATTATATTTTCTGCTCCTAATGCACGGCAGGCCAGTGCGCAAACTACGGCAGAGTCAATTCCGCCAGACAAGCCCAGTACAGCTTTGGTAAAATCAGATTTTTTAAAATAATCTCGAATACCCAGCACCAATGCATCATGAATTTGCTCAATATCTGTTAAACGTTCGGGCTGCGGATATTTGTTGCGGACGTTTTCAATTTCTTCCAGATCGAAAACCTGAAGATCTTCTTCAAAGTATTTCATTTCTGCCTTTATCACACCATCTGCATCAAAAACAAGAGAGCCTCCGTCGAAAATAATTTCTGTTTGTGCCCCTACCTGATTCACATAAAAAACAGGAAGATGATACTTTTTTGCATTATCAGACAGTACTTTTATGCGCTCATCATCATGAGTATATGAAAAAGGTGAGGCTGCGATGTTAATCATCACATCGGGTTCCTCTTTAATCAGCTCATCCATTGGATTTGAAACATACAGTGGATTATCATTGATATTCCAAAGATCTTCACAAATAGTCAAAGCAATTTTCTTTCCCTTAAAATCGATACAACTAAAAGTTCTTGATGGTTCAAAATACCGGTACTCATCAAAAATATCATAGGTAGGTAACAATGCCTTTTTTGCAATCGCTTTAACCTCCCCTTTTTCGATAAAATAGGCTGCATTATACAAATCCTTTCCCTGTAAAATATGATTTTTAACAGGTAAGCCTACAATACAGGCAATCTTTGTACAATGTGTCGCAATTTCTAATGCCGCCGCCTCACATAAGGATATAAACTCTTCAAATTCTAAAAAGTCTCTTGGTGGATAGCCACAAATGGCAAGTTCTGCAAATACAACAAGATCAGCTCCTTTATCTTCTGCCAGTTTAATATGATCTATGATTTTCTGCGTATTTGCCTCGAAGTTTCCAATGTGATAATTAAGTTGAGCTAATGCTATTTTCATATTTGTTGTATCAGGTAGCGTGTATTAAATAATAAAAAATCTATAATATAAATTAAAAGAATACACCAAAGTTTAAGCCCAGATAATGATTTCTTACATCCCTATTTTTGTCAGTAGTAATATTGGTGAAACCATTATTAAAGGTTAAACCGGCAACAAAGCTTGTATTTTCTGAAATATCAAATTCACCGCCACCGCCAATTATCAATCCTGCGCGATAAAATTTAGTATAATCTGAAATTTTAACGTTATCTAATTGAGCGGTGCTACTTACAGCATCTTGTTTAGCACTGAGCAAAAATGAATTTGACAGGCCAAACTGTCCATAATATCTTCTGCCGTTATCTTTTACCGTTTTTAGTTTAATAGTTAATGGCAACTCCAGGTATTGAACTTTATATTTTAAATCATATGCCACAGGGATACTTTTATTGGCAGCCAGATCAAGGCTTTTGATATATGTAGGATCAACCTCTGTACTTTTTCCATTCATGGTGGTGATGGTTAGCGCTGTAGAAAAGCTATAATTAGGTGCAAAGTTAAAATCTCCCATCAATCCATAAGAGAAACCTAAAGCTATTCCATCGCTTTTGCCTTGTTCGGGTTTAACCCAACCAATGGTTGGTGATGCCGCTAAACCTAAACGGAAGCCATAACTTGTAAGTTGTGGAAGTTTTGGGATTTGTGCAAAGACACTAAAATTGAAAAGAGATAAAATTAAAATCGTTGATATTTTTTTCATACTGATGTGTTTATATTTGTTGAACATGATTGATAACGTAAAACACAGACAAATTTATCTAATTTTTCTCTTTGCTATCGCATTTATTTCTTGCAAACAAGATAACAGACCAGATGTGAGCCATATAAACCTGGATATTAAAATTGATCGTTTCGATAAGTCATTATATGCTAATAAATCTAAAAACCCGTCAGAAGTTAATATGCAGATGGCAAAAAGCTATGGTTTGTTTTATGATGATTATATCCACCGAATGATTGGCTCTCCGCAATACAGCAATGATGAAGTACTAAACACTTTATTTAAAGATCAGGCTTATACAGATTTAACCAAAGATGTTGACAGCATTTTCCCTAATCTGAAATTACAGGAAGCTGGTTTAACAGAAACATTTAAATACATTAAATATTATTATCCGAAGGCTAAAATCCCTAAATTCATCTCATTTGTATCAGGTTTTGCCTATCAGATGCCTGTGGGCGACGACTATCTCGGAATTGGTTTAGATATGTTTTTAGGGAAAGACAGTAAATTTTATAAAGCTATTGTTCAAAGTGTTCCACTATATCTATCAAGACGTTTTACACCTGAATATATTGTACCCCGTGTTGCTGAAACCTATGCACATGAAGAACTTTTTTTGGAGCCGGATGAAAACCATACTCTGCTCTCGAAAATGATTTTCCAGGGAAAGATCCTCTATTTTCTTGATCAGGTTTTGCCAGAAAGCACCGCTGATTCTATTAAAATTGGGTATAGCACCGAACAGCTAGAATGGGCCAAGCAGTTTCAGGGCGACATTTGGGCATATTTTTTGGAAAACAATTATCTTTATGAAACCGACTATCAGAAAATTCAGGTCTTTTTATCTGAAGGGCCATTTACGCCTGGTTTAGGGGAAAGTAGGAATTCTGCTCCTAAATTAGGCATCTGGACGGGCTGGCAGATTGTACGAAAATACATGGAGGAAAACCCTAAGATTACACTACAACAGTTAATGGCTGATCAGGATGCACAGAAAATTCTTAATCAATCGAAGTATAAACCCAAACAGAAATGATAACCTGAATGGTTTAGCACATAAACATTTTAAATAAAGTGAGGTGCATTTCGAAACAATCATACAATTTAGCCATCTAATTATCTATTAATCTTTATCAATTTATGAAAGTCGGCATTGTTTTATCAGGAGGAGGAATAAGAGGTATTGCTCATTTAGGCATTTTAAAAGCATTTAGCAATTTGGGCATTACTTTTAGCCACATCAGTGGTACCAGTGCAGGCGCCATTGCTGGTGCTTTTTTCGCTGCTGGAATAGATCCGGAAGAAGGACTAAGTATTTTTCTTAAAACAAAATTATGGCGATTTATTCGCCCTGCTGTTGGCTCACTAGGTCTGATTAATATTGAAAACACCTCACTCATCCTTAAGGAATATTTTCCGGAAAATACGATTGAAACCCTTAAAATTCCTTTAACTATTGCTGCGGTAAATTTTAGCGAAGGCCGCCTGGTATATTTTACAAAAGGACCATTAATCAGGGCCATACAGGCATCAAGCTGTATTCCAGGCATTTTCAAACCCATTATGATTGATGGACAAATGTATGTTGATGGCGGAATTTTAAACAATTTCCCGGTTGAACCTTTAATGGAAGATTGCGATTTCATCATCGGGTCTTCCTGCAATCATCTCAAGCCGGTAGATAAAATTACTGGTATCACCAATTTAATGGGGCGGGCAGGAATTATGTCTATAAACCATGATATGGAAAGAAAAGCAAAGTTTTGCAATGTACTTATTGAACCAAAAGGCCTTGGAGCCATCAGCACATTTGACATGAAACGTGCTGAAGATATTTATTGGCTAGCGCATGAAGAAGCTTTGATTACCATTAAAAACAACCCAACAATATCTCAGTTGATCACTAAATAATTTACCATATTCTACATATTAAACCGCTCTACTAAGGTTAATTTGGTAGAGCTGTTTAATCTTTCTAGGCGTTTAAAGCAATAAGTTTCTCACCTACCAGTACAGGAATTGCCTCACAAATATTCATTTGCAAACAGAAAACAACATCTTCTTCTATATTAAGCTGAGCCAGGCGATGGCTATGAGATGACTTGTGTAAGTATTTCCGTAAATCATCTTTTGCCAAAGCGTACAAATCCTCAGCTGCCACACTAGAGTCATCAAAGTGTTTAAAATGCTGGCGGAGTTGACCTACCACCGCACCCGCAAATAATGTATCTTCTAAATTAAACTGATCTTTCCAGCCGGCACATAATAATAGCACATTTTTATCCTGACTTTTTAAATAAGCACAAAGTGAATCCAGATTCAGGAATGAACCAATCACTACCTGAAAGGCACGTTTTTGTGCCAGGTGAAGTGCCTTGGTCCCATTAGTTGTGGTTAATACAACCGTTTTGCCACCAACTTTTTGTTTGGTATAAGAAAAAGGCGAATTCCCGAAATCATAGCCTGTTACCACTTCCCCATTCCGTTCTGCAGCTAACAAATAACCTTTATCGGCATAAGTTAAACAATCTTCCACATTGGCTACTGGAATAATGGCTTCAGCACCATTATTTATACCGTATGTTATAGATGATGTAGCCCTTAAAATATCAATTACCACTACAATACTTTCTTCAATATCGTATAAATCAATTAAGGCCGGTGTTAAACAAACTTCTATTTTTTTAGACATACTTTGAGATTTGAGTATTGAGATTTGCGACATGAGATTTAAGTATAGTTCTCAAATCTCACGTCAACTGTCTCAAATCTATTTATAAAAAGGAAATTTAACCACTTTAGCTTTGATAGGCGTATTGCGGATGTTAACGAAAATTTCTGTCCCTTCTTTTGAAAAATCTTTTGGAACGTAGCCCATACCGATTGCCTTTTGTAAAGAAGGCGCCTGCGTTCCGGAAGTTACCTTACCAATGATATTTCCTTCTGCATCTGCAATTTCATAATCATGGCGGGGAATACCGCGATCGATCATTTCGAAACCAACTAATTTCTTTTGGATACCTGATTCTTTTTGAGCTAATAAGGCTTCAGAATTTGTAAATGGTTTAGAAAATTTAGTGATCCAACCTAAACCAGCCTCAATTGGAGAAGTAGTATCATCAATATCATTTCCGTATAAACAGAAACCCATTTCTAAACGCAAAGTATCACGAGCGCCCAAACCGATAGGCTTAATATTCTGCGCTTTACCTGCCTCAAAAATGGCATCCCAGATTTTATCGGCGTGCTCATTTTCAAAATAAATTTCAAAACCACCAGCGCCAGTATATCCGGTTGCAGAAATTACTACATTATCTACACCTGCAAACGTACCTTTAACGAAAGTGTAATACTCCATAGATGCCAAATCTACATCAGTTAACGTTTGTAATGCATCGGCAGCTTTTGGACCCTGAATAGCTAATAAAGATGTCTGATCAGAGATATTATGCATTTCCACATCATGAGTATTAAACTGCTGAATCCAGTTCCAATCTTTTTCTATATTTGATGCATTCACCACCAGCATATAGGTTTTTTCATCTATACGATAAACCAAAAGATCATCAACAATTCCGCCATCTTGGTTTGGTAAACAAGAGTATTGAACTTTTCCATCATATAATTTTGAAGCATCATTACTGGTTACCCTTTGAATTAAGTCTAAGGCATTTTCACCCTTCAAAATGAATTCACCCATATGGCTCACATCAAAAACACCTACTCCATTACGAACAGTTGTGTGTTCTGCATTAATGCCTTCGTAAGTAACAGGCATATTATAGCCTGCAAATGGAACCATTTTAGCGCCTAAAGCGATGTGTTTTTCTGTTAATGCCGTATTGTTCATGCTTAATCTTTATTTGCCGCAAAAGTACTAAGAAAACAGCAATGTTTAAGCGCTAAATTCGGGAGATATATAACTGTTTACATATGATAGTATACAAGCGTGATAAATAACAAACCTGCAGGTTATTAAAACGTCTAGTAAAAAGGAAACAGTCTTCAAAATAAAATCAGATTGCTGAACATGTGAATTCTTTTGTAAATTCAACACCAATATAAACGCCTATTATGAGTACTGGAACAAAATTAACACAAGAGCAAACGGTAACACTAATTAATATATTAAAAAACCGTTTCACTGCAAACATGAAACGACATGTGGGTTTGAAATGGGTTGATGTAGAAACCAGGTTAAGTGCAAATCCACAAAAGCTATGGTCGCTGAATAAGATGGAAGAAACGGGAGGTGAACCGGATGTGGTTTTGTTCGATACCGCTTCGCATGAATACCAATTTATGGATTGCTCAACTGAAAGTCCAAAAGGCCGCAGAAGTTTATGTTATGATCGTGAAGCGCTGGATGCCAGAAAAGAGAACAAACCACAGCATAATGTGGTCGATTTAGCGTCAGAAATGGGAATTGACCTTCTAACTGAAGAACAATACCGATATTTACATACACTGGGCAGGTTTGATGAGAAAACATCGAGCTGGATTAAAACGCCAGAACAGATCAGGAAACTTGGAGGTGCACTTTTTGCAGATTTTCGCTATGATACTGTTTTTGTTTACCACAATGGTGCACAATCTTATTATGCCGCCAGGGCATTTCGAGGCTTGCTAAAATTTTAACGATGATAAAAGATATGTGAACAACTTAAGTACTGATCAACTCTTCATAAATTTCAATCATTTTAGATGAAATTAGATAAACTCCATGATCAGTTTCTACCGTTTTACGGGCATTTTCACCAATCTCCATCCAACGTTTAGGGTTAATGATACATTGTAGAATAGAACGATAAAATTCATCCGCAGAATCTGCAATCAGAATATCATATCCATGCTTATAGTTTATACCTTCTGCTGCGATGGTGGTGGCAATAACGCATTTTTTCATCGCCATGCCTTCAATAATTTTTACTCGCATCCCCGTTCCGGAAATTAAAGGTACAATCATGATGGCCTTCGAATTCATAAAATCTACTGCGTCAAACACTTCACCTTCCACAATTAGGTTTTCTGAATCATATTCAAAGAAATGCCGCTGCATATTTTTGCCGGCAATATAAAAACGTAAATCCTTATTTAACTTTTCAATATCAGGCCAGATGTCATCAAGAAACCACTCCAAACCTTCTTGATTTGGCCGCCAATCCATTGCGCCGAGATGAAATAATGTTGGAAAGCTAGTCTTGGTTTTATCTACCTTATACCTATCCAAATCAATGGCTACCGGAAAAACAGTCATGGGCACTTCACATCCAAACCTCAGAATACTCTGCCTATCGGGCTCACTGATGGCAAAAATTTGATGAAAGCGATTAATTTGATCCGTTTCATAAGCCTTTAATCGCTGCGCAAGAAAGGCAAGATATTTTCTGCGCAATAAAAAAGTTTCAGAATGAGCTAAACGTTCCCACAAAGTAAACTCAATATTGTGGGCCCTGTAAATGAGTTTGGCAGCGCTATTTGCTTTAACAATATCTAAATAGGGAACTACAAAAAGCCCTTCAAACTGAATGATATCGAAAACATTTTCACGAAGAATATTTTCGAGTTGACGACCAGCCTCATCACTATAAAACCTGGAAACATTATAAGACTGATTGGTAAAAATATTAAAAAAGGCCGACCAGACATTTACATCAGTATCTAAATCAACTGTATGATGCTTGATCTTTTCAAAAACGGGATCGTAAATATCCTCGATATCAATCTTTCCTTTTGATGGATTCAAACTAAACAAGGTAATATCTGCACCAAGATGCAGTAAACCTTTCATGGTGTTATATACCACAATCGGATAACCACTATTTGGCGGAAAAGGAACCCGCTTAGTTATTAATAAGATCTTCACAATGCCGTGAAAATACTAAATTTTAAACGTTTTTTGTAAACAAATCTAATTGCGGATCACGAACATTAAATGTTTTGCGGTGAAAAGGAGAAAGCCCGATTTCCATTACTGCCCTTCGGTGTGCAATGGTAGGGTAGCCTTTATTTTTTTGCCAGTTATAATGCGGATAATCAACATGTAAATTGGTCATAAATTCATCGCGATGCGTTTTTGCCAATATAGAAGCCGCTGCAATATTTAAATATTTGCCATCGCCTTTTATTATGCAGCAATGTGGAATTTGAAGATAAGCTTTAAAACGGTTTCCATCAATAACCAGGTATTGTGGTGGCGTATGTAATTTCTCTATGGCGCGGTGCATTGCTAAAAAAGATGCATTCAGAATATTAATCTGATCAATCTCTTCATGATCACACGAAGCGACTGCCCAAGCAAGTGCCTCTTTTTCAATGATTGGTCTTAACAAATTTCTTTGGTCATGGCTGAGTTGCTTCGAATCATTTAATCCCTCCAAATAAAAGCCTTTTGGTAAAATAACTGCTGCAGCAAATACGGGACCAGCTAAGCAACCTCTCCCGGCTTCATCACAACCTGCCTCTAAAAATTCTTCCTGGTAACAACTTAATAACATCTACTGTGATTTATTATGATTTAATGAGTACTATGATTAAACAACACCGACTATGATATATAGTGATTTAATGAACACTATGATTATGACCTATAGCGATTTAATGAGCACTATGATTATTATGATTCAATTAGCACTATTATAAATCCAATTACTATACAAAGATAACTCCTAAAGATAAATACCTGTAATATTTTATCTAATTTGTAATAGACTATACTTTAAAAGTGATGATTGATACTCAATATACTGAAAGTGAATTAACTGGAAAGATAATCGGTTGTGCAATGGAAGTGCATAAAGCTTTGGGTAATGGCTTTCAGGAAAAGATTTATCAGAAAGCTTTTGCTATAGAATTACACAGTCAGGGACTAAATTTCGTACAAGAACATGAAATGAGCATCTATTACAAAGGCCACTTTCTTGGTAAACGGAGGGTTGATATGTTCATAGAAAATAAGATTATGGTTGAATTAAAGGCCGTGATTTTATTGGATGATGCTCACTTAGCTCAAGCAATAAATTACTTAGAAGCATCGGGTTTTAAAATTGGTTTATTGATTAATTTCGGTAGCAGAAGTTTGCAGTTTAAACGGGTGATGAAACCAGGCACAAAACTATGATTTGGAAAAGCCTTATGATCTAAACTAATGAAAGTTAGAATTATTAAATCATAGTAATCAAAAATATCACTTATCTATCATATCCTTAAAAATCATAGCTGTCATTTAATTAAGAAATCATAGCCAATCATTTAATCATGAAAATCATAATCTTACACCGTAACATTTTGCCCTTTCACATCAAAAGCATCTCTTAAGCCAATGGCTAAAACATTAAAGGCATAAACAGTAAACATGATGGCTAATCCTGGTAAAACTGCTAAGTAAGCTGCATCCATAATAATATAACCATAATGCTCTTTAATCATGCCACCCCAGCTCGGCATTGGCGGCTGTGCACCAAAACCCAAAAAGCTTAATCCTGTTTCTAACAAAATAGCTGATGCAAAATTTGATGAAGCCACTACAAGAATAGGTCCGGCAATATTTGGTAAAATATGTTTAATAATTGTTCTGCTTGTACTAAAGCCAAGCGCCCTGGCCGCTTCTACAAACTCTACTTCTTTTAAGGCCATCACCTGACCACGAACAAGCCTCGCCACATCTACCCATGTTGATAAACCTACGGCAATAAAAATCTGCCAGAAACCTTTTCCTAAAGCAAAAGAAATAGCAATAACCAACAATAATGAAGGCAAAGACCAAACCACATTCATAAACCAGCTAATGGAATCATCAACTTTACCCCCAAAGTAACCAGCAATGGCACCTAAACTGATCCCGATAAAAAGAGAGATAAATACGGCCATCAACCCCACAGATAAAGAGACCCGAATCCCTAAAATTAAACGACTTAATAAATCCCGTCCATATATATCTGTACCTAAAAGAAACTTTTGTTTGTAGATGTTCAATTTTTCGAATTGCTCTTCAGCTGTTCCTAACTTACTTGGTATTGCGCAATTGGAACAAAGTTCTTTCAGACTGTAAACTGATTCTTTACTAGTTTCTTCCTTTCCGATATACTCGTGAACTAAAACCTGATTATTGATAATTTTATAAGATGTTATCGGGATGCTTTTAAATTGTGGCTTTTGCCCATAAAACATTTTTTGTAAAAAATTCACTTTTTCTACATTTGGATATTTTTGGATAATCAGAAAGGTGAATTTACTTCCCGGAGGCACTTTGCTGATTTGAACCATTTGCGTATTGGCATCAGGTGAATCAACTGGTGTAATGAGGTATCCTAAAATGCCCATCGCCATTAATAACAGAATAAAGATCAGTCCTGCGAATGCAAACTTATTCCGTTTAAATTTTAACCAAACTTTTCTCGAGGGGCTGTTATCCATTACCTAACCATTCTACCTTTCCAATTGTATTTACCGCTATTTCCTGCAATACCGATATAAACCATATAAAAAATATGTACAACAGTTAAAATCGGCGTTAAGAAAAGCAGGCTCCGTCTCCTTGCGAAGCCAGTAACATCCCATAAAAATAAGCTTTCTAAAACCAATTTAATCATCAACTGAGAACAGGTGATTAATAAAAGTTCTGGAATAAATAAGCCTGCAATAAAATTCGCTAAAATACTTACATTAAAAATCCATACAAAAACGCCTAAAACAATAATGGCTTTATTTTTATACCGGGTACTTTTTGATGCCCATCTTTTCCGCTGTTGCAAAAACGAGTAGATATTTTCCTTTGCATGAGTATACACAATCGCATTTCTGTTTTTCAAAAAGCCTATTTGATCTGGATATTTTGCAGCAATTTTATGAAGCAAAAGTTCATCATCGCCAGATGCCAGGTCATCAATCCCCTGAAAGCCACCAACCTCATAAAAAGTTTTTTTCTCGTAAGCTAAATTAGCGCCATTACATGTTGACGGCTGCTTATTGCCTATCGTTGATGCACCCAAGCCAATCAAGTAAAGAAACTCCAAAGATTGCAACCGTTCAAAGAAGCTTTTTTCTTCAAAGTAGGCCACCGGAGAGGAGATCATTTTATAATGCTGCGTTTCGTAATAATTTACAATAGTAGCCAACCAGTTTTCGCCCATCCGGCAATCTGCATCAGTAGTAATGATAAAATCACCTGAACAGGTACCTATAGCAGTTTGAATAGCTTTTTTCTTATACGAATTAAGTGCCCGGTCTTCGTTCAACCTGATTAATTTCACTCCCTGATCTGCATAGCTTAATACAATCTCTGCCGTTCGATCGGTTGAATGATCATCAATAAAAATAATTTCCGTTAAATGCTTTGGATAACGTTGCGCAACCAGATCCTCAATTGTTCTGGTGATATTTTGTTCCTCATCACGTGCAGCCACAATAATCGATACCTTCGTTGTAGGTGTGCTTTTATTCGGATGAAAATTGACTAATTTATGCCAGCCCCTTAGAAAAGTGAGTACCAGAAAACCATAAACCAGAGTCAATACAGCGGATAATAGATTAGTGAGATTTAGAAATTCCAAAAAAATTGAGTTTAAAAACGAAATATGTGCCTAATATAGCAGGAATAATAATATTTATCAGCCAAATACTTGCAGTGCAAGCAATCACTGCCACGTGTTGATCTGTAATGTGCTTAAACAATTCCACTGCAGTAATGCTTCTGATCCCAACATCAAAGAGATCTAAGGAGGGTAATGCAGATTGAATAAAGAACAATAAGCAGGTCATCATTATGATGTCCAGATAATGTAAACCAGGAATAAGCCAGGCAAAAAGAATGAAATATTGAGAGCTAAAAACCACATAACGGGCCAGACAAAAAAGTATTATTTTAAAAAGTTCAGCTTTTCTATATCGACCTAAAATACTATAGAACTTTTTATATTTTCTGGTAAACTTAAAAGATAATAATATCCCATTTAACCAATGAATATTGAAATAAAAGACGATAAAAAACAGGCAAAATACTGAAGCAAAAACTATAAGTGCGGTGAAGAACAGATTATCTATAGGTACAAACTGATAAACGAAAAAGCACGCTGCAATAGCACCGAATACATTGGTAAGTACCAATTGACCGATATTTCCAACCGTCATGGCTACAATCCCCACAATCCGCCTTTTCGGAGAAAGGAAGAAAACGCGTCCTCCATATTCTCCTAAACGGTTTGGCGTAAATATAGCCAGTGTTAAACCACAAAATACTGATTCTATTGCTCGATGAAAGCTAATCCTTTCAATATGATTCATCAGTCTTTTCCACTTGGCTGCTTCCAATAACCAATTAACCAGCATCAGCAATAATACCAAACCTATGATAACAATGATTTCTATCTGCGGGATACCAGTTAAAAGTTTTTTAAAATTGCTTAGGTTTTTATTGGCCACGAGCTTATGGTAAATAAACCAGAAAGCAAAAACAACAATGGCCGCTTTAATTACAATAGATAATGTTTTTTTATTCTTGTCTGTCAAGATTATCATTTTAGTTTGCAAATATGCTTAATATTGCTGTAATGTTGAATGAAAAAAAGGAACGGGTAATTATGGGCATAGATCCCGGCACGGCGGTGATGGGTTATGGGATCATTTTAGAAAAAGGAAATAAAACAGAATTAATTAGCATGGGTGTTGTAAAAATGACACATCTTGATGATCCTTTTCTTAAGCTTCAACGAATTTTCGAAAAAACCGTAGTATTGATTGATCAATATAAGCCAGATGTTTTAGCTATAGAGGCACCATTTTATGGTAAAAATATACAAGTGCTTTTAAAACTTGGCAGGGCGCAGGGAACAGCCATTGCAGCAGCGCTCTCCAGAAATATTTCGGTTACCGAATATTCGCCACGAAAAATTAAACAATCAATTACCGGAAGTGGAAACGCCACTAAAGAGCAAGTGGCAGCCATGTTACAGCGCTTACTTAACTTTAAAGAAACACCAGAATTTTTAGATGCTACAGATGGATTAGCTGTAGCCCTTTGTCATTCATTTCAAAAAATTTCTACTGGCGGAAAATCTAAAACCTATTCGGGTTGGGAATCTTTTGTAACAGATAATAAAACTAAGGTTAAGGGTTTAGCTGTAAAGACTAAGAAATAAATCTCTGTCAGTAGGCGTATTATCTAAATTGTTCGAAAAATTATGGTTTATCAATTGGGCACCACCAAAATGGCTAACCACCCCCTGCCCCTCCTAAATTAGGAGGGGAGTTCCATTCATTGCTGCATAATGTATACCTACTAGTTAATCTTCCAAATAACTATACTTAAAAAATATAGAAAACGATCTATGGAATAAAGCAAAAAATTATTAAACAAGCAGCTTGTTGACTTACGTCTTGTTCAACATATTAACTTTGGTTATTAACCAAACTTCTGGTGGCATCTCCTATCTTAACTTTATCTTTTCTAAAAAAGTACCTGATGAGAAAAAATATGCCGATTCCTAATAAAATTAATGCCCAAATGTTAGCCAGACCAATAATGAGCTCTTTAAATATAGTCCATCCATTTATAATACCCATCCATAATTGGTTTCCAAAAGCAGGCTTATAATCATAAATATCATCATTAGCCACTACAATTGTTTTAATGGTATTATCCTGATAAAATTTGAGCGTAATGTTGCTATACTTCACACGATTATCAATAGATAGGTTTTGTACTTTCTTATCTACATAATCATCTTTAAAATTTAAGGAAGTTTCTACATTTGAGCTTTTCTTGCCCGCAATTTTATTCATCTGACTCGCAGCTTCTACCCTATTGTTTGCCTTCATTCTATTCCCCAAATAGATCAAACTTTGATCATCCAACTTTAAGGATTGGTTATCCACAAATACAGCCATTTTTGCAACTGTGTTTGTAAACTCATCTAATTTTTCGGACGGAACTTTTGCAACAAGATATCCTTCTGTGCGGTATGAAGTAATTTCTTTAAGAGAATCAACAGATTGTTTAATTTTTTGAGTTTCCTGAATAACGCTTTCAATTGAAAATTCAGCAACTGTGCCACCTTGTGCTTTAATGGTCTGACTTAGCTGCTCTTTTGTATTTTGAACGTTTTTTACACGAAACCGCATATCTGCAGTTTTAATGATTTTAGGTTCGGCTAAAGTAGCTGCTGTATCAGTCGCAATTACTAATTCTTTAGCTTCAGCACTTTCATCATTTTTATTTGCGTTGTTGCAGCCGAAAATTGTTAAAATAATGGCTATAGCAATTATATTCCTTTTCATGATTTTGTGGTTCTAATAAAATAATCATTTTAAATATTTGCTTCAAATGGCCATTTAAAGTTTCGACGTTTTTTGGTTAGTTTATCACATCGTATTTTCTCTTTATACAAAAAATAGATTAAGGTAACCCAACTGGTAAAAGCGTTTATTTCTTGATGATTTTTTTAAGAAAATTCCATAAACAGAATTAATGCTTTGTGAAGTAGCGGACAGAGCTATTAAAAATGAATTATGAATTAAAAAACGCTTCAACAAAAAAGCCAATTACGTTAAATACGTAATTGGCTTTTATATTTGAAAGAAAATATCTTATGCGTCTAATATTTTGAATACCCCTTTAATAGCAATAATTGCACCTATAAATAAGATAATCCATGAAACCAAAGATAAAACCCATGAATCGAAAGCGAAACGTAAGTAAGTACCCAATATGGCAACAAGTACACCAAAAATCATTAGTTTATAAATCCCCGGCTGATTTGCCGTTTTCATACTCTCTGTATTATGCTTTAATTCGTTGTTCTCCATAATGTTTATTTCTATGATGCAGCAAAAGTAATATATATTGCCGAATAAATTATAAAGTTTAGTAACTTTTTAATCGTTCTAAACGTTGTTTTGCTTTATCCTGATCATTTGGTTTTTCCCCTTGATATAGTGGCTTTTCCCAATCGCCATACATAGGATTAGGCAATACAATATATTTAACTCCGAATAAGGTTTGATTTGTGTTAACCTGCTCAATGGTATTTTTATTTCCCCGGTAAAAAACATTACTAAAATCACTTAGATTATCACCACACAACATTAAAATATTATGGGTATCGGCAATTTTTTGTCTACGCGGTTCTTTATCTGATGTTCCTTTCGAAACCACTAAATGGGCATCATTGGCATAAGGAAAACCAAATGCCTGAAGGTTTTTCAATGTAGCAGCATAATCCTTTTCATTGCGGTTACTAACATAAAAAGTTTCGATATTTTTTGATGCGGCAAATTTTAAAAAAGCCAAGGCGCCTGGAACAGTATCGGCACGGGCCAAGCTTGTCCATTCGGTCCAATCTCTTGCATCATAACTCAGGCCTTTTTTAATTTCATGCCCTTGAAAGGCAGAATTATCCAAAACTGTTTCATCAATATCAACAATAATACAGTTTGGCTTTTTACTGGTATCAGCCCATAAAGATTCTTTTAATGATAAGCGGGCGAAGTTATAGGCTTGAAAGCATAAAGCCCTGTATTCACCTGAAGTTTGTTGCCAAAGCACGGCATTGGTATAATCTCTGGCAGGGTTTTGAGCATTTGCTAAAAATGGAATTAACGCGAGCAATGTAAATATGTATTTTTTCATTTTTTCAATTAAATAACAAATGTATTAACTCCTTTTTAAGCATAGTGAATTTATTATGATTTAAATCAATTCGTTATCAACCCTTTACACTTAAGACACAAATTAATTACACGAATAAGCAAGCTTTTAATTTTTTAACACGGAGGTTTTACTATTTTTAAATACACACAAATAAAATCATTAATATGAAAATCAAAAATTTACTTGGATTTGCTATGGCCTTAATGTGCCTTATTGCCTGCAAGAAAGAAAACCCCATAATAGAGCCAACTGAACCTCCAATCGTTCAGAAACCTGACCCTTTAGAATTATTGAAAGATTCAATATCGTACATCATTGATGGGAATCAAATGATACAAATGGAAAATATAACCAGGGGATTAATTAACGCAGAGCCAAATAAAAAATTAGATTCCTTAGTTAAGCAAAAAGAATACACATCAGGTGACAGAGATTCTGTTATGTTTGGAAGATTTTTTAAATTTTCAGATCAAAATAGAAGTGAAATCACAATATCTTTCCTGAAAAAATACCATAAGAATCAAGCCCAGCCAGCCAATAATCAAACTTCTTTGTTTATGCCTGTGAATAAACTTGAATTATTTACAGTAGGCGAACGTAAATTTGCATTGGATTTTCAAAGAAACAATTCACAAAATGGAATCGTTTTAGAATTACAGGGGGATAATTATGGATTCCAAACAAATGGATATCCAAGTTTAGTTTACCATGCGCTTTTAAAACCAGAATTACAAAGTCAATCTAAATTTGAGATAACCAATTTGCAAAAGCTAAAATCGGGCAAATATATCCTTGAAGCAAAATTTAATGCGTCAGTATATTGGGGAGACGGTACTCACCTTAGAAAAATCGATAATGGTTATATTAGGATAAAGATCAATCCAGAAAGCATTTATTTTTAACTTAATAAAGCCCGTTTCATCATTGAAATGGGCTTTATTATGTTGAGTGTCCCGTCCTAAAATAAGTGTCAACCTATTTTAGGACTAGTCAGAGCAATCTAATTATTTAAAAAAGCTCCTCTATCTGCTTTAGACAAGATCAATGCTTTTGCTTCTGGATAAGCCTGAGTAAATGTAGTTGGTATTTTATTTTTACTTCTTTCATTCCATTTAAATTCTATAGCCAAAAGTTTATTGGCACTTTTTTCAATGTAATCTATTTCCTGCTGTTGCGTTGTGCGCCAGAAAAAGCAATCAGCTTCCATTTGATTTTGGTGTAAAAATTTCATGCGTTCTGCAATCATATAATTTTCAAATAAGGCACCAACGTCGTTTCTATTAGTTAGTGGATTAAAATTTCTAGTAATAGCATTTACGATGCCGGTATCATAGAAATAAATTTTCTTATTTTTTTTAATCTCATTACGTACGTTACCAGAAAAAGCAGGCAGGGTAAAAACTACAAAAGATTTTTCGAGCAGACTAATATATTTATCAACTGTTTTCTGATCGGCCTTAACCAATTGAGCCAATTCTGAAAAATTAACTTCACTTCCTATCTGCAAGGCTAAAGCCTTTACAATTTTCTCGAAAAGCAGTGGTTTTTTTACCTCTTCGAGTGCAAATAAATCTTTATATAAATAACTATCTGCCAATAATTTTAAATGCTCTTCAGCATTTTGAGGATCATTAATGACTTCAGGATAAGACCCATAAATTAAACGCTGTTCTATTGATCGCTCTTCTGTAATGAAATCTGTAGCATATACCAATTCTGCATAGGAAAACGGCAATAGCATCATTTCATATTTCCGCCCCGTTAAAGGCTCATTAATTTTACCTGATAATTCAAAGGCTGAAGAACCAGTAGCAATTACCTGAACACCTTTAAAACGATCTACTATAATCTTTATCAGTAACCCGACATCATTTATGCGCTGGGCTTCATCTAAAAAAAGCACTTCATAATCTCCAAGCATTTGTGCAATTTGGCTTGCATTGGGTTTAGCTAATGTTTCTCTAACATCTGCATCATCACCATTTAGATATAATGTTCTCTTATTTACCTTTGCTAATAACTGTTCTACAAAAGTGGTTTTTCCAGTCTGACGTGGTCCAAAAATGATAAAAGCTTTGCCTTTAAAAAGCCTTGCAATGGCATAATCTAGTTGCTTCCTTACAATCATATTTGATAGGTATTATACAAATGTATAATAATTTTGGATTACAATCCATAAAAAACATAATAATTTTGGATTACAATCCATAAAAAACATAATAATTTTGGATTACGATATTATGAGTTATAAAAAAGCCCATCTCAATTAAGAAATGGGCTTTATATTTTAATCCCTGAACAAGCTCAGGATGACGATTTAAATTATCCGTTCAATGCTGCTGCACCACTTACAATCTCAGTCAACTCAGTTGTAATAGCTGCCTGACGGGCTTGGTTATAAGAAAGTTTTAAGGCTTTCAATAATTCACCTGCATTTTCTGTTGCTTTATCCATTGAGGTCATACGTGCGCCGTGCTCAGATGCATGAGAATCTAATACCGCTTTGTACAACTGTATTTTAATTGATTTAGGAATCAATTGCTCAACGATCTCTTCTTGAGAAGGCTCTAGAATATAATCAACATTAGAAACTTTGGTAAGCTCTTTAGCTGGCTCTTCAGCCTTTGGTAAAGGAAGTAATTGCTCTGTAGTGATAAACTGCACTGCAGCATTTCTAAAACGGTTATAAACTACCTCAACCTTATCGAAATCGCCTTTGATAAAACCAGCCATAATCAGATCAGTAATTTTGGTAACATTTTCGAATGTTAAGGCCGTATATACCTCATTATTGTTTCCAATAACATTGTATTTACGTTTCTCATAAAAATCCTGAGTTTTCTTACCAATAGAAATAATGCTTACATTTCCGTTTTTCAATTGCTCACTATATTTTTCAGCAATTAAATTATTGGCCGCTTTAATCACGTTCATGTTAAATGCACCTGCCAAACCACGGTTGGAAGATACAGTTACAATTAAAACTTTATTGGGCTCACGCTCCTGAATAAAAGGTGATGAAGATCCTTCTAAACTTGCTGAAAGATTTTCTAAAATCTCTTTAAGTTTAGTTGCATAAGGACGTAAAGCGATAATTGCATTAGTAGCACGCTTCAACTTCGCAGCCGAAACCATTTTCATAGCCTTCGTAATTTGCTGTGTTGATTGTACCGATGCAATCCGGTTTCTTACTTCTTTTAAATTAGCCATTCTTTATTTCGTGAGTATCAAGAATCGAGTATCAAGTAGTAAGATTAGGTGTGAACTTTGTCTTAATACTTGATACTAACTACTCGATACTTATTAATATTTACTTGAAATCTCTTTTGCTACTGTATCTAAAACGCCAGTAATGTTATCATCAAATTTACCAGCTTTTAAGGCCGCTAAAATATCTGCATGACGCATTTCAAGTTGAGTTAAGAATTCAGTTTCAAATTCTTTAACCTTGTTAACTGGTACGTTACGCATTAAGTTTTTAGTACCAGCATAAACAATTGCAACTTGTTTTTCTACACTGAATGGAGAAAATTGTGCTTGTTTTAACATTTCAACGTTACGTGCACCTTTATCTAAAACTGATTTCGTTGCAGCATCTAAATCTGATCCAAATTTAGAGAAAGCCTCTAATTCGCGGTATTGAGCCTGATCTAACTTTAAAGTACCTGCTACTTTTTTCATCGATTTAATCTGAGCATTACCTCCTACACGTGATACTGAAATACCTACGTTAATTGCAGGACGAATACCAGCGTTAAACAGGTTCGACTCTAAGAAAATCTGACCATCAGTAATTGAAATTACGTTGGTTGGGATATATGCTGAAACATCACCTGCCTGAGTTTCGATAATTGGTAAAGCCGTTAATGAACCACCACCTTTAACAATATGCTTAATTGATTCTGGTAAATCATTCATCGCTTTAGCAATATCATCATTCGCATTGATTTTTGCAGCTCTTTCTAACAAACGACTGTGTAAGTAGAAAACATCACCTGGATATGCTTCACGACCCGGTGGACGACGAAGTAATAAAGATACTTCGCGATAAGCTACAGCTTGTTTAGATAAATCATCATAAACGATTAAAGCTGGTCTACCTGTATCACGGAAAAATTCACCAATTGCTGCACCTGCGAAAGGAGCATAGAATTGCATTGGAGCAGGATCTGCAGCCGAAGCAGCAACAACAACAGTATATGGTAAAGCACCGTTTTCGTCTAGTGTACGTACAATGTTAGCAACGGTAGAGTTTTTCTGACCAATAGCTACATAAATACAGAACACAGGCTGACCTGCTTCATAAAATTCTTTCTGGTTAATAATGGTATCAATACAAACAGCAGTTTTACCAATCTGACGGTCACCAATAACCAACTCACGTTGACCACGACCGATTGGAATCATGGCATCAATAGCTTTGATACCAGTTTGTAAAGGCTCATTTACCGGCTGACGATAAATTACACCTGGTGCTTTACGCTCTAAAGGCATTTCGTAAGTTTCACCTAAGATTGGACCTTTACCATCTAAAGGCTCTCCTAATGTGTTCACTACGCGGCCGAGCATACCTTCACCAACTTTAATAGAGGCAATTTTTTTGGTACGTTTAATGGTATCACCTTCTTTGATTTCGTCTGATGCACCCAAAAGTACCACACCTACGTTATCTTCTTCAAGGTTTAATACAATGCCTTGGAGGCCGTTCGCAAATTCAACCAACTCTCCCGATTGAACTTTAGTTAAACCGTAAACACGGGCAATACCGTCGCCCACTTGCAACACGGTACCAACTTCTTCCAGTTCGGTTTCTGATTTGAAGCCCGCCAATTGCTGTCTGATAATTGCCGATACTTCGTCTGGTCTTACCTCTACCATAATTTTACTTTATCTCTTTTTGTAAATGTTTAGTGCTTGGCGCATGGCGGTTGGCGTTCAATGCCACACGCTTAGCGCATCCTTATTTATTATAGCCATTAATAATTAGTTATTATACTTCTTACCTGGCAAATTATGTTCTCTTTTTCCGGTTTGGCTTTGCTATTAGCGCTTAATGTGCCAATTCTTTTTTAAGCTTATTTAAACTGCTGGCAATACTGGCATCAAATTGCTTATCACCAACTTTTAAAATGAAGCCACCAATTAATTTATCATTAACTTTTTCATTAAAGATAACTTCTTTAGCACCAAGTTCTCTTTTTACGGTAGCAACAATCTCTTCTTTTGCTTCATTACTCAAAGGCGTAGCGCTAATCACATCAGCAGTAACGATTCCTTTAATTAGGTTATATTGTTGAACAAATTGCTTGGCTGTAGCAAATAGTATAGATGAACGACCTTTGCTCACTACAACTTTGAAAAAACTAAGGGTTAACTTGCTTACCTTATCTGTAAAGATACCGTTCAAAATACCTGTTTTTTTATCAAGAGGTACAATTGGGTTTTTAAGTATCGCTTCCAGTTCAGGGGTTTCATCAACCACTTTTTCAAACAAAACCATATCATTATAAGATTCAGCTAAAGCGTTGTTTTCAACGGATAGATCGATTAATGATTTGGCATACCTGCCTGCAACTTTAATTTCTGACATATTTTTAGGTGTGAGACCGGAGACGTGAGATGTGAGACTTTAGCATTACAACCCTATCTCATATCTAATATCTCAAATCTGGTATCTCAAATTCTAGTTTAATTCAACGTCCTTTAACAAATTAGCTACCAAAGCTTCCTGCTTTGCTTTATCATCTAATTGATTACGAAGTATACGTTCGGCAATTTCTAATGATAATGTAGAAACCTGACCTTTAACTTCTGCTAAGGCAACTTTCTTTTGGTTTTCAATTTCAATTTTAGCTTTTTCAATCAATTTAGCACCTTCTACCTGAGCTTGTTTTTTAGCTTCGTTTAAAATACTATCTTTAAGTGTTTTAGCTTCCTTTAAAATTTCATCACGTTCAGCACGTGCCTGTTGCATTAAATCTTGATTCTGAGCAGTCAAACGCGTCATTTCCTGTTTAGCTAGTTCAGCCTTGTTAAGGGCTTCATCAATACTCTGCTCACGATCGTGGATGGCACCTAAAATAGGTTTCCATGCCAGTTTTCTAAGTAATATTAATAAGCAGATGAATGCAAGTGCCGTCCAGAAAACTAATCCAATGCTTGGGGTTACTAATTCCATTTTATATATTTTTTTACTTAATTTCTTATTAAAACCGGGAAAATAACCAATCGTTAAATTCCCGGTTTATAATTCTGAATTGCTATTATACGCCTAAGCCTAATAAAGCAACTACTACACCGAATAAAGCAGCACCCTCAATAAGGGCTGCAGCGATAATCATTGCAGTTTGAATTTTTGATGCAGCCTCTGGTTGACGAGCAATACCTTCCATTGCTTTACCACCTACATGACCGATACCGATACCTGCACCAATTACTGCTAAACCGGCACCAATTGCCGCGATTGAACCTACCATAACTAATTTAATTATATAATTTGTAAAAAATAGTTTTCCGTTAATGATGCTCTTCTACCGCCATTCCGATAAACAAAGCAGATAATAATGTAAAAATAAAGGCTTGTAAAAATGCTACCAGTAATTCAAGCACATCCATAAATAAAACGAATGCTACTGAAACTGGCGCAATAGCCAATGTTTTAAAAATAAATATTAATGATATTAAACTTAGTACGATAATGTGACCCGCAGTGATATTAGCAAATAAACGAACCATTAAAGCGAATGGTTTCGAGATAATACCAATTAATTCCACCGGAATCATAATTGGATATAACCACCAAGGTACATCTGGGGTAAGAATGTGTTTCCAATAATATTTATTACCATTTAAGTTTACCACTAACATGGTTGCAGTAGCCATTACAAATGTTAAAGCAATATTACCGGTTACGTTTGCACTTCCTGGAAATATCGGAACTAAACCCAATAAATTGTTAAATAAGATAAAAAAGAATATCGTTAATAAATACGGCATAAACTTAGCATAAGTATGGCCAATATTTGGCTTGGCTATATCATCTCTAACGAAGATAATTACAGGCTCAAAAAATGATTGCAAACCTTTAGGCGCTTTACCAACACGTTTCTTATAACCAGCTGCAACAGATGAAAAAACAATTACAATTAATGCTATGGCAATAAACATGGCCGCAACATTTTTAGTAATCGAAAAATCAATTACGGTATCTGATGCTGCTTCATCAATTTGACCATCAGCGCCAACTACTTTAATGTTCTTGTTGAACATATCTTTAGTCATGCTTTGTTTCAAACCAGTTACCAAGCGATATTTGTTGTATTTACCTTGATAATCATGCTCTCCATGATGAAAATTAGCTGAAGAGAAAACTTCCAAGCCACCTGATGTATATAAAATAACCGGAAGAGGAATTGAAGTATGTCCCCATAAATGCCACACATGCGAATCAGCAATGTGTTCCATAATCACTTTAGTCGGCTCAAATTTCTCTTCGCCATGCTCAGTCGCACCGTGTTCACCTGAAACAGCATGAGCTGATTCTGCAACAACACTATCAGGAGAAACAGCACTTTCAACTTGAGCGAAAGCATCATTTCTAAAAGATAAAAACGCGATTAAAAGCGTAAAAACAAAGATTACCTTCTTAACTTTCAACACAAAAACTTGGTTACAATCCATTTATTGGCAGTTTTTTACTTTAAATTTTGGTGGCGCAAGTTACGTAACAAACAGTATATTTCAAAGGCAGTAAACAATAAATACACAGAAAAAAAATTAAGTGCAAAAAGCAGCCCTTGTCCCTTTGCTTTTATACTGTAAACCAGCACAAAAGCCATACAAAAAATCATCTTTACAGCAATTGATCCCATAATTGCCATTACCCCAACCTCCGGATCCCTTTTTATTCCGATATCAACCAACATATACGCGATATAGGTAATCCCAGCCATAAAACCGAATAACACCCAAAAATTCTTTACAAATAGTTGTTCTGTAGAAAATATGAATGGTAAAAATGCTGCAATAGCGATTAAGATACCAACAAAAATGAAATAGATGCTTGTAAATTTGGCTAGCGTCAATGGAACAATTTCTTTACGAATAAAAACTTTTGCAAACATAAGGTTTTTAGCATCAAGTATCTAGTTTGCAGGAGAATTATTGTTGGATTGGTTTGTGGATTAACTCACGGAATTTTTCTATTGTTGGATAATTAGATTGTCATCAACCTGAAAAATTTAAATGGAATAGATTGTCTAATTTCCAGTATTTATACCAGAATTAAAAATCAAAAACCGCTAATTGAATCATTATTAAAGCAATACAAACTCATAGCAAGTTATTAATTTTCGGTCTATTTCGTAACTTGTTTAATAGCCTGATACAAGGCAATACCAACACCTGCAAGTGCAAAAGCTGCTGTAATGATTTTGCTTTTACTGTTTCGGTGTTCATCAATCTTATAACCAATAAAAGTTAGTAAGCCTATTGTGGCGATCATCTGGAAACCTATAGCCGAATATTTTGCTGCTGCGTTAACCTTTTGCCCTGGATTTTCTTCTTTAGGATTTTCCATTATTTAATAAGATAATTAAATTAACTTTGAATTATTAAAATTGTTGCCAAATAAATATTTTTCTATATATATTGTTTACGATATCAACTTAAGAGATTTAGCATAATTGAAAAAAAACGCAAACAAAAACTTAAATCCCTTCATCCTACTTTTTAGCTCACTTCTTATTTATGGCTGTGTTGCAAATAAAGATACCACAATAGACCGTAGGTTTCAAAACTTAACGGCAAGGTATAACTATATCTATAATTCAAACGTTTTGCTCAATGAGCACAATGAGAGCTTATTGCAAAGTTATACAGACAATTACGAAAAAACACTACCTGTTTATCTTGATCCGGAGCCACAGGTAAATTTGGTACTTACACCAGGCGTTGCCAATAAACAGCTTGACGAAGTAATTACAAAAGGTCAAACGATCATCAATGATAAAAGTTTTAGTAATTATATTGACGATGCCTACATGCTTTTGGGTAAAGCAAACTACCTTAAAGGAAACTATTTTATTGCGTCTGAATATTTTGATTATACGGCTAAAACATACAGTAATGATCTGAAAACTTTTATCATGGCCATGAACTGGAAAGCGCGTAGCCAGATGGAACTTAATAATATGGTATTTGCAGATAAAATTATAGATACCATGTTGCGTGCCGAAGACTTATTAAAAAAAGATCTGGCAGAGCCTTTGGCTACTACTGCTCAAATGAGGATTTACCAGAAAAGAAATAAAGAGGCTATTTTACTTCTTGAAAATGCAGTTAGAATAGGCGATGACAAGCAACTGCGCATTCGCTGGAGATACATTTTAGCGCAACTGCAGGAACAGGAAAACGATCTCCAAAATGCTTTCACCAATTACACCAAAGTTGAAAATAGCAATGCCCCTTTTGAGATGTATTTCCATGCCAATCTTCAGCGCATCAAATTAAAGGCGTTAATAAGCGGTTACAAAGTTGATGAAGATACGGCATTACTGGCCTTATTAAAAGATGATAAAAACTTTGATTATACTGATCAAATATATTATCAGGTTGGAGAGCTATTTTCAAAAGAAGGCAACTTCTCTAAAGCAGAAGAAAATTATTTAAAGTCGATACAAAAAAGCACTAAAAATCAAACGCAAAAAGCGTTATCATATTTAAGGGTTGCAGATTTAAATTTTAAAGAGTTCAACAACTACATTAAAGCCAAACTTTATTATGATAGTACAGTAACCGTTTTGCCTAAAAACTTCATTGATTACGATAATATCGTTAAAAAGGCAAATAATTTACAGTATCTGACTGATCGATTCACTATTATCTCCAGAGAGGATACAGCACAGGCTTTTGCTAAACTTCCTTTAAGTGAAAGGGAGGCTAAAGTGAAAGCGCATTTCACTAAAAAGGTAGAAGTAGCCACGGCATCAACAACTGGTAATCAATTATTAGATAACCCGGATTTCCCGAATCAGACTTTAAATTCGGACATAAGTAGCACTGGAAATACTTTTTATTTCAATAATAATGCAGCTATTAGCAATGGTTTTGCCGATTTTAAAAAACGTTGGGGCAACAGGCAACTGGAAGATAACTGGAGACAAAGCACCAGATCATCAGCTCAGGAAAATAACCAGGTAATGTCTGGAGGTAAAGTTGCCAATGAAATTACGCCGGCAAATGAAGCCAACACACAAACCGATCAAGACCAAACTTCTTTAGAAAAACAGTTCCTCAGTGCTTTACCAACCACTCCTGAACTTATGCTGGCTTCAGATCAAAAAATAATTGATGCCTATTTTGAAATCGCCAGCTTTTATCAGCAGGAATTAAACGATAAAGCTGAAGCAAATAAAATTTATTTAATCTTACTAGCCAGGTATCCTGAAAATAATCACCTCGCTGCCATTTATTATAGCTTATACCTTAATTTCCGTGGGATTGATGAAAACAAATCCAATGAATACAAACAATTGGTGCTGACTAAATATCCACAAACTAATTTTGCTAAAACCCTTCTCGATCCTTCTTATTCTGCTAAACAAAGCGAGCTGGAAAATATTTCCATTAACAATTACAATGTCACGTTCGATGCCTATGCCAGAAAAGATTATCCAACGGTGATCAATCAGGCAAACATCAATATTTCAGCATCACCTGAGAACGGACTGGCACCACAATATGCTTACCTCAAAGCGATTGCTATTGGCCGAACATCAAAGTTAGATGCTTTATTAAAGGAGTTTAATTCGATCAATACGAATTATCCAAATGACATGATTATTACGCCACTGGTACGTGATCACTTAAAATATATTGAAGCAAACCTGGAAGAATTTAAACAAAGACCAGTGGCATTAATCGATTTTGACTCTAAAGAACCGCGTTTTGTGAGTCAGGCCAAACCTATTTCCGTTCCGGCCAAGCCTTTAAATACAGATGTAAATGCCGCCATACCAGCAATAGAAAAGCCAAAGGTTAATGATCCTGAAAAAGCAGCAGAGATTAAACCTGTTGATATAAATAAGCCAGCAAGTATCTTCAGTACTGCAAAATCTGAAGAATATTATTATGTGATTGATGTGGCAGATGCAACCTTAACGCTTAGTTCTTCACGCTTTGGAATTGGCCAATTTAACCGGGGTAATTATCCTGACAATGATTTGGCGCATAAATTGATTGAGTTGGATAACGACCAGTTAATCTATATTACTAGCTTTATTGATTTGGAAGATGCCAAAATATATGAATCAAGCATTTCAGGCCAATTGAAGAACATTATGAAAGTTCCGGCCAGTCTTTATAAAGGATTCATTATCAGCAAGGAAAATTTCGAAAAGCTTACCAATAGGCAACGTATAAATGAATATCTGGAGTTTTTAAAAGACAGTTATAAATAGAACCTGATGCTTAATAATAGGCAGAAAGGTTCATTTCTTTAAAAATTAATAAATTTGCAGCTTGAAATCGGCTTGGCAGCAAGCCTGTTTTGAACTAATTACAACACAAAATGAATAAATCCCTTTCTGAACAAGAAACAAAAAAATATAGTTTAATCATCTGGAAAATACTCATCACAGGAATAGCCCTATTTGCTATTTTCATTTCCATGATCGGTTTAGGCCTTTTCGGCGAATTACCTTCTTTCCGAGATATTGAGCATCCAAAAAGCAATCAGGCATCAGAAATTATAGCTGAAGATGGCCGTCCACTCGGAACTTATTTCGTACAAAACCGATCTAATGTTACCTATAAAGATATTTCTGAAAATGTAATTAACGGACTAATTGCCACAGAAGACACGCGTTTTAAAGAACACTCCGGAATTGATTTTAAGCGTACATTCACCATTATTGGTTATAACCTCATTGGCAAAAAACAAGGTGCTAGTACCATCACCCAACAGTTAGCAAAAAACCTTTTCCCAAGAGAGTCTAACCTTAACTTTTTTTCATTGGTACTCACTAAATTTAAGGAGTGGATTGTTGCCGTTAAATTGGAGCGTAATTATACCAAAGAAGAGATCATCACCATGTATTTAAATACAGTTGATTTTGGTAATCAAGCCTATGGAATAAAATCAGCTGCAAGAGTTTATTTTAATACTACTCCTGATAAACTGACTTTAACTCAGGCTGCTACCCTGGTTGGGATGCAAAAGGGAATTACGATGTACTCGCCTACCCGGCATCCAGAGCGCTCAAGAGACCGTAGAAATACTGTAATGGCCATGATGGTGAAATCAGAATTATTGAGTCAGCAGGAATTTGAAGAACAAAAAGATAAACCCCTGGGCTTGAAATTTAACGCAGCCACTGTTAATGATGGCATTGCACCTTATTTCAGGTCCGTTTTAAAAAATGATATTAAGAATATCTTTCAGGAGCAAGGCATTACCAAGCCTGATGGATCAGCATATGATTTGGATCGCGATGGATTAAAAATTTATACCACGATTAATTACGATATGCAAAAATATGCTGAAGAGGCGCAAAAGGAATACATGAAAGTTTTGCAGGCACAATTTTTAGCAAGTTGGAAAGGAAGAAATCCTTTTAAAGGTAAAGACTTACAAATTCAACAAGGTATCAAGAGGTCTGACCGATATAAATCTTTAAAGTTGGAAGGTAAATCTGAAGAAGAGATCAAAGATGATTTTAATACTAAAACAGAGATGACCATCTTCACCTGGAAAGGTAATGTAGATACAGTAATGAAACCAATTGACTCTGTTCGTTATTATAAAATGTTGTTGCGTAATGCAATGATGACCATGGACCCAACCAATGGCCATGTTAAAGCCTGGGTTGGTGGAATTAATTATGAACACTTCAAGTATGATCAGGTTAAAATGGGAACAAGGCAGGTAGGCTCAACAGCTAAACCATTTACTTATGCTGTGGCTATTGAAAACGGATATTCGCCATGTTTTACGGTAGCAAACGTTCCGGTAACTATTGATGGTTATGGAGAGCCATGGACACCAAAATCTTCAGGAAAACCACTTGCGGGTACTATTACACTTCAAAAAGCATTGGCATTTTCTCAGAACTATGTTACGGCATACCTCATGAAACAGGTTGGCCCCGTTGCTGTCTCTACCTTAGCCACCAAAATGGGCATTCCAAATGTTCCGGCTTACCCTTCCATTGCATTGGGTACCTTCGATTCATCAATTTATAATATGGTTGGCGCTTATGGCGCATTTGCAAATAAAGGTGTGTATACCAAACCAATCTATCTGCTTAAAATTGAAGATAAGAATGGCGTAGTTTTATTTTCGCAAAAAGAAATACCTAAGCCTATTATGAGTGAAGAGGTAGCTTACGTTATGACAAGAATGCTTAAAGGTGTAGTTTCTGGCGGTACAGGTTCTAGATTAAACTATAAATATAAAGTAAATGCACCAATAGGTGGAAAAACGGGTACCACACAAAATAACTCAGATGGTTGGTTTATGGCCATTACGCCTCAGCTGGTGACGGGTGTTTGGACAGGCTGCGAAGACCGTGCCTTTCACTTTATTAGTACCAGCCAGGGTGAAGGTGCCAATACAGCATTACCAATTTTTGCAGGCTTTATCAAACGGGTGTATGCCAATCCTGCTTTAAAAATAAGTCATGCTGATTTTGATGTACCTAAATCTGGTGTTTCTATTACCTATGATTGTAACCAGTATCAGCAACAACAGGAAGAAACAAACCCTGAACTGGATGAAAAATTAGGTTTTTAACGCCTCACTGTATGTATGCGATTAAAGTATTAATAAATGCTATAATCGCCGAACAAAATTAATTCCTAATCCGTTTTTAGGTAAAGTTTTCCCTTTTAACTCTATTATTGAAAGCATGAGCAGTTTCGACCATAAAACAGCATTAACGGCTATTCCTCATAAACCAGGCGTTTACCAATACTGGGATGTGGATGGAAAGTTAATGTACATTGGGAAGGCAAAAGATCTTCGAAACCGTGTTGGTTCCTATTTCAATAGTGATAAGCAACAGTTTAATGGGAAAACAAGGGTGTTGGTTTCTAAAATCAGAAAGATCACCTTTACTATAGTTGATACTGAAATTGATGCCTGGTTATTAGAAAATAGCTTAATTAAAAAGCATCAGCCAAAATTCAATATTAATTTAAAGGATGATAAAACTTATCCATGGATTATTGTTAAAAATGAACCATATCCCAGAATCTACTGGACTAGAAAAGTAATCAAGGATGGGTCTACCTATTTTGGCCCTTACGGATCAATTGGAATGATGCACACCATTTTAGATCTGATTAAAGAAACCTATCCGCTAAGAACATGCACCTTACCCTTAAACGATAAAAATATTGCTGAAGGAAAATTCAAAGTTTGTTTAGAATACCAGATTGGGAATTGCAAAGGACCTTGTCAGGCTTATCAAACAGAATCAGATTATGATAAAAACATAGGCGAGATTAAGGAAATCCTGAATGGAAAAATTGGCAATGTAATCCGTGATGTTAAAGGAATTATTAAATCGGCATCAGAAGATCTAAATTTTGAACTGGCGCATCAATACTCCAGAAGGCTACAAGTTTTAGAAAAATACCAAAGTAAATCGACTGTTGTAAATAGTGCCATTACCAATGTGGACGTAGTGAGTATCGCTTCCGATGAACGATATGCATTTGTCAATTATCTGAAAGTAATGAATGGAACTATTATTCAAACCCAAACCATTGAAATTAAAAAATTGCTTGATGAAAGCGACGATGAGTTATTAATTACAGCAATGCTGGAATTCAGGACAAAGTTTAACAGTACATCTAAAGAAATCATTGTACCGTTTGAGCTTTCATTGGAGGATGAAAACTTAAAATTTACGGTGCCCAAGCTGGGAGAAAAAAAGAAGTTATTAGAACTTTCTCAAAAGAATGTATTGTTCTTCAAAAAAGAAAAGCTAAATCAATATGAGAAATTAAATCCCGATTTAAGGACTGATCGTATTCTCACCACCATGAAAAATGATTTACGGTTAACCCAACTACCAAAACATATTGAGTGTTTTGATAACTCTAACTTTCAGGGCAAGTATCCCGTTTCTGCAATTGTGGTATTTAAAGATGCCAAACCATCTAAAAAAGATTACCGCCATTTTAACGTGAAAACGGTTGAAGGCCCAAATGATTTTGCAACGATGGAAGAGGCCGTTTTTAGGCGTTACAGGCGCATGCTGGAGGAAGATCAGCCCTTACCACAATTGATCATCATCGATGGTGGTAAAGGCCAACTCTCATCTGCAGTAAAAAGCCTTAAATTGTTAGGAATAGAGAATAAAGTTACTGTGATTGGTATCGCTAAAAGACTCGAAGAATTATTCTACCCTGGAGATTCTTACCCCCTATATTTAGATAAGAAATCAGAAACCTTAAAAATTATTCAACAACTTCGTGATGAAGCGCATAGGTTTGGCATCACCTTCCACCGCAAGAAACGAGACCAGGGTACCTTGAAAACAGAACTCGAACAGATTGAAGGTATCGGCAAAACAACTGCCGATAGATTATTAACTCATTTCAAATCAGTTAAAAAAATTAAAGAGGCTACAGAAAAAGAGCTGGCAGAAATCCTCAATAAAAAGCAAGTCGTTACTTTGCTAAATCACTTTAAGGAAGCATAAATTCAGATAGTAAACCACAATGTCTCTGAGCTAAAGGTTAACACAATCTTAATCTTACCTTGGCTTTCACTTCGATATTTTTTCTTTAAATTAGGCTTGTTAATATCAGTAAACATCATCCCTAATTTTACATGAATAACAATATCCTGGCTATAATGACCAAACTTTTATTGGGTGCATTATACTTTACTGAAACGGAAAGCCCTTTTACAGTGGCAGACTGGGGCATAATTCCACCTACCGAATTATTATCAAAAATTGCCACGCATTACCATTCAGATCCATCCAACTTAAAACAGATCCAACCAGCTGATTTTTTCAATCATTTAATTTCCAGGGTAGATCCATCTGATGCACCTATGGTTGAAAATGCAAAGAAAATTCAGACCATCTATACATACTTAGAACAAAACCTATCTAGCCTTAAGGTGATCAAAATAGAGGGCGCTAGCAGAATTCCAGTGTTAATTACTGGCTATTTGCCAGATGGCACCTGCGTGGTGATTGAAACCCTCGCAGTAGAAACCTAAGAAATCAATTCCATCCAAAACATATCCCAAACAAAAATGAAAGCACTAAAAAGATTAAGCTTAATGGCCATGTTGTGCCTTGGCCTGGCTGCCTGTAAAAAAGAAAATCAAATTCAGCCAGAAACAACTCTATTTGAACAAAGATTAAACAACAAAGCAGTTACTGCCAGTGCCCAGGCAATTGCTGCTGGTTTTCCGGAAAACTTTGAATCCGGTTCAAAAACAAGCTATACTACGGCATCAATCACTTTAAGTAGTGGAAACTGGAGTCTTAACGATGCCTTAATCGGCAACCTTGCAGCAGACGCAAAGAATGGCAGTCAATCAGTTCGCATCCGTAACACGGGCATATTAAGCATGAATTTCGATGTAAACGGCGCTGATGTAGTGAGTATTGCCCATGCTAAATATGGTACAGATGCAACCAGTACCTGGCAGCTTTGGTATTCAACAAATGGAGGTTCGAGTTGGCAACAATCTGGTAGCACCGTTACCAGTAGTTCTACAACACTATCTACCATAACCTTTAACACGGCAATTTCTGGTAATGTCCGTTTTCAAATCCGTAAAATTAGTGGAGGTACGGCACGCATTAACATAGATGATTTTAGTATTTCTACCGGAGGCGATACAACCACCCCTCCTACTACAGCCCCTGGAGATAATAGCCACCTTTTAATGGGAAATCCAAGCAATGCCGTTGCAAGCATTTCCTATCCGGAAAATTATTTAATGGAACGCACCTATTATACCAGTTCTTATAGCAAAAGCAGGGCTACACCAAACTGGGTGAGCTGGCATATCGGATCATCTGATTTGGGTTCTGCGTCTCGTCAGGATGATTTCAGGACTGATAATACCTTACCTTCAGGCTGGTATCAGGTATCAAACAGCAGCTATTCGGGTTCTGGTTTTGATCGTGGACACAATTGTCCTTCGGCAGATAGAACATCTTCAGTTACTGCAAATTCTTCTACCTTTTTAATGAGCAATATGATGCCGCAAGCACCTAACAATAACCAGGGGTCATGGGCTGATTTGGAAAATTATACCCGTTCTTTGGTAACAGCAGGAAACGAAGTTTATGTCATTTGTGGTTCTTACGGATCAGGTGGCACTGGAAGCAATGGCGGCACCACTTATACCATTGATAATGGAAGGGTTAATGTGCCTTCCAACACCTGGAAAGTAATTGTTGTATTACCGAATGGTAACAACGATTTAAATCGTATAACATCTACCACAAGGGTAATCACCATAAACATGCCAAATACAAATGGCTTGAATACAAATTGGAAAACCTATCGTACAAGCGTTAATGCAGTTGAATCTGCCACAGGTTATGATCTTTTATCAAATGTGCCTGTAGCGATTCAAAATGCAATTGAATCAGCAACTGATAACCAATAGCGATCTTTAAGGATCAGAGAAATGAAAGCATATCCATTATGCTAACAAATAAATTCATTTCTATTCACTGAGTTTTATCTGAAAACGAGATAAGAGTGCAACAAAAAAGGCTTCGAAAACTCGAAGCCCTTTTTGTTAATATTCCCAAAGTCCTTGTTCGTAATCCAGAACAGATTTTTTGATTCTTTCTGATTCGTATAGCCTTTGCTTAGGGTCTGCAATAATGTCTCTAAGTTTATTATCTCCCGGGTTAGATTCTTTAACGATATAACTACTAAATAACCTGCGGATGAAGAAATCATCGAAACTTAATGTTGAAGCATCATTGTTCGTATTAATCAAACGTTTCTTTGTTAAAATTTCTCTCGCTTCAGGATAATAAATCCAGAATACAGGTTGCCATTGTTTTGAAGATTCAATAAATTTCATTGGAGCAATACCCACAATACGAGGTTCGAAAATAGAACGTTTCACATCGAAAATCCAATCCTCTTTAATTCTGAACTTTAAAAAAGATTCAGGATTAAGGTCATTCGCTACTGTGGTAACCGTACCAGCTTTTGAATCTGTAACCTCAACAGTTCCTGCCGCCTGCATCATTGCTGAATCTGCTGCTAAAGGATTTGTAAAGGCATCATCCTCATTATTTACACTATCAAAAGGAGAATAGGCTGTAAGCTCTTCTGCTTTAACTGCAGCAATGATCACATCTATCAAACGTGATTTTGGAGATCTTAATGCAGAATTTACGGTATCACGTAAATCGATTTCTCTCCAGATGCGTTTAGCATAAAAAACATCCTCTTCACGAACATCAGCTAAAGGTACCATTTCAGTACTATCGATGTCTTTACGCGCATAAAAACCATCCTTTGGCGGAACCTTAAGTTTCTTTTTAGCTGTTTTTACCGGTGCCTTTACTGTATCTACCGGAGCTGGAGTTACTGTTGCAGCCTTTTTAGGTGCCAGCTTAGTCGGCTTTCTTTGTGCAAAAGCCAATGTTGTAAATAAAATAAAAACAGCAATACTTAAAATCCTTTTCATCTTTTTCTTATTTAACAGTAAATGCTAATGAAGGTAAAACATTCTGACGGCCATCTGGACCTACAGAAACAATATCTTCAAAAAATACCCTTGTTCCGGGAGTAATCGAGTTTATTGCTGCTCTAACCGGACCTGCAAAACTTCCGCCACTACCTGAAATTGTAATCGCATCAGAACGTGGTTTAATAATCGTTAACTTATAACGTTGAATTTTAAACTTCACATCAAAAGGAAAATCATCAAGGTCTGCTTCAATTTCACTTTCACTCTTTAATTGAACTGATGCTACATCACCACCTGATCTTCCACCAACCTTTGCAATTGGTTTTGGAATGGCCTTAACCCTGAATTTTTGAGAACCCAAACTAACCGTTTTACCCGCATTAGAAGCACTCACATTAATGGAAACTTCCTGACCAACCTGGCTACCAGCAAGATTAACGTTGTAATTTCCATTTGAGCCAGACATTGAACCCGCTGAGATCGATGCTTTAATACTTTCTAAAGGAAAGCCAGCTGCCGAAACTGTAAATGGATTCGAAATACCAGCATAAATCACATTCATTTTAGTAGATGATACTGTTGCCGATGGTTTCGCTACCTGATATTTTTGAGGTTGCGTCTTGTACTCTTTCACTTGTCCATCAGTTTGACGAACACGAACCGTACCCACCCACGTAAATTCACCAACACTTCCAGTTCCTCCTGAATAAGTTCCTTTTCCTTCTTTAACAGACAATTTGTTTCCATTTACAGTGATATCTGGTGTAGACCTGGAATCACTGGCGGTTAAAAACACTTCAGCTGTATAAGGCTGCCCCTGGATAACATATGAAGTTGGTGCAACAGCAACTGCAGCAAACTGATCAAGGTTAACCTGAGCCTTATCCATGTTTCCAAATAACTTTTTAACCACTTCTGCTTCTGCATTCTTAGTATCAGCCTGAAGTTTAGTTAAAACAGTCATTGCAGCTGTTAATGGTGTACCTTCTCCAAAGTAAGTAGCCTGCCAGTTACCCTTTCTTTTTCTTTCCGGATCTTTAGCTTCCAGTGAAAAAGCAACATTGGCTCTATCAGCTGGATCAAGTAAAGAAATTAATTTCTCACGTGTGGCATTGATTTTTGCTTTTAATTTGTCGGCTTCTCCCTTATTAATCATGATGTCCTGAGCAATATCCAGGTTGTCTCTGTTAACAAGGTCACCGGTTTCAGGATTAATACCATCACCAGCTACTGTAAATTGTTTTTTAATTCCCTCAATATAATTATTCAACTCATCTGCAGCAACCTTAGCCTGTTGAGCCTTTTCATAAATAGGCTGTGCACGAGCAGGCTCTTCTTTCAATTTTGAATTTTCAAAAGCTGAGAAAAGTTGATTAATACTAGAGTTTACATTGTTTTTTGAAGTATCCAAACTATCATTGATATTTTTGAATGCATCTAAAACAGTATCTGATACGTTTAAGGCCAGCATAGCCAACAATACCAAATACATGATATTGATCATCCGCTGCCTGGTTGTTTCTTTTCCGCCTGCCATATTGGTGTAGCTTTTTCTTTAAAATTAAAAACTAAACAAATTATAGACGTGGGCCATTCATAGCCGATAGCATATTGCCATAAATTGCATTTAATGATGACAGGTTTTTAGCCAGCTTGTTCACTTCTTCTTTGAACTGTTTAGAATCTTCCATTGATTCATTGAAGTTCTGCATGGTTAGTGATAAGTTGGAATAAAATTTATTCATTGATTTTAAATGAGCGCTAGAATCTTGTAATTCTAATTCATAAACTGCATTTAAAGCTGATAAATTTTTAGACAAATTATTTACCTGTTCATGGTAAGCCTGAGAATCTACGTTACTCTCACCCATCGCTTTCAAATTTGCTGTAGCTTTTTCAAAAGATGCACTTAAGTTGTCGAAACCAGCAGAAGCTGTTTTTACTTTGCTTGTAAATTCATTCGTTGCAGTAGAAGCATCTGCAACATTGGATATTGCTGCCACTTTATCACCAAATGTACGTAAGCCATTACCTAAGCTTTCAATTAATTCAGGTCCAACTTTAGCATCAGATAACATTTTATCTAGCGCAGCTGTATTTGCCGGAGCCGAAACCGTAGCTACTGGTCTCGCCGATGCTTTTGGCAGTTCTCCTGTAAAATCTGTTCTTAACTCTGGATAAACCCTTTCCCATGCTGGTTCTGGCTCTGGTGGGAAAAACCCTGTTAAAAAGAATAAAATTGCTTCAATACCTAGCCCTATTCCAATCATGTAACTACCGAAGATTCCACCGATGTGCAAAATCTTAAATAATGCGCCAACGATTACAATACTTGCTCCCCATGAAATCGCTACGTGTAACCAACCCGGTTGTTTTTTTGCTGCCATAAAATTGATGTTTTTCTTTAAGTATTAGTTTGTTTGGTTTAGTTTCTTAAATCGGTACCAGGATAAGATGAAACGCATCTGAAACCGATATATGATCTTTGTGTATCCTGATATTCATAAGTAGATACGGCATTTTGAAGAAAATAGCCTGTATCTTTCCATGAACCACCTTTTACCACTTTTCTTTTCAGGTATTTACTATCATTCGGTCCCGCAACATAAGTAAAGTTGGGGTTTAAATCATGTAATAGAGGTGCTGCACTCTTGTTGTAAGCTGTTAGTGTCCATTCGGATACATTTCCAGACATGTTATATAGGCCATAATCATTTGGAAAATAAGATTTTACACCAACGGTGTAGATACCGCCATCACTTGAATAATCACCACGCCCTGGTTTAAAATTGGCCTGCAAACATCCTTTAGTATTTCTGATATAAGGGCCTCCCCAAGGATATTTTGTTTTGGTATTTCCACCTCTTGCAGCATATTCAAATTCCGTTTCAGCAGGCAATCTATAATCAGATCTTGATCCAGAAGGCATTTTCCTGGATTGCGCAACACCATCGTATAATCTTGTTCTCCAGTGAGAAAAAGCTTTAGCCTGTTCCCAACTTACACCAACTACCGGATAATCATCATATGAAGGATGGTTATAATAACCACGTACCATTGGATCGTTTTGAGAATAAGAATAATCTGTTTTCCAAACCATGGTATCAGGATAGATGGCAATGTTATAACGATCGATATAATCCTGACGTTTGCTATTGGGATTTTTATGTCCTAAAGCAGCCTTATCCATATTTAGTTCAGCGTAGTTGTATTCAAATTTACGTACATCAAATTCCTTTCTTCCAGGTAAAGCGTCTAAACCAGAATAATACATCCCATCTAACTGAGCAGTTTCCGCACCAGCACCTTTACCCTTATTACGCCAGATATTAGCACCATTTACACCAACAGCCTTCCAATTGATAAACTTTTCTCCGCCAAGCGCATCAGCTGCACCCTTTCCTTTTGGATTCATCATGAATTTTTGAGGATTTCCCATCATCGAAATGGCGATAGAATCTCTCACCCAATTGGTAAATTGACGATACTCCGCATTAGAAATTTCGGTTTGATCCATGAAGAATGCACTTATCGTTGTCATTCTGCTTGGCCCATTCTGAGAAAAGGTAATATCCTCATCAGAACCTCCTAGTGGCGTATGGCCAGGTGGAATGTAAACCATTCCCAAAGGAATACGATTATTTTTAAATTTTCGGTTGTAAGCGCCCACTAACTCGCCCTGGCCTCCGTGACCACAACTCGCAAGAAACACTGTTACACCAACAATGGCCAGAAGGTAGATTTTCTTCATACTTTTATAGCGTGCAGAGCACAATTAGGAGCAATTTTATCAAAAATCACTACAATAATCAACAAATGCAAATATTTAGTTAAATAGTTTATACTAAAGCTTACAACCAAAAATTGCGCTTAAAACCTTAAATAAACCTACTAGGATAGAGATGTAACTTTTGCTTTAACACAAAAGTTATGTTTTTATTGTAAAAACTTTTAAAAAAAATTAATTTTCTTATTTATTAGACGTTTTTATATAGTTTTCAATTGCCATTGTCATGGATGGAACACCAGGAGTAGGTGCTGCAATATCAACAATTAAACCCATATCTACACAAGCTTTACTCGTATTTATTCCGAAAGCTGCGATACGTGTATTATTTTGTTTAAAATCTGGAAAATTTTTAAATAATGACTGAATGCTCGATGGACTGAAAAACGCAATTACATCATAGAAAACTTCAGCCAAATCTGATAAATCGCTAACTACCGTTTTGAAAAGAACGGCCGGCGTAAAATCATAGCCACTTTTTTCTAAAAATTTCATGGTATCCTCCGTAGCAACATCAGAACATGGATACAAAAACTTTTCATTGGCATGTTTTTTCAAAACCTCCGCCAAATCTGCAGCAGTTTGTTTACCAAAGAATATTTTTCGCTTTCTATATTGAATGTATTTCTGAAGATATAACGCGATGGTTTCAGATAGACAGAAATATTTTAAATCAACAGGGACATCATAACGCATTTCTTCACAAATTCTGAAAAAGTGGTCTGCTGCATTTCGGCTGGTAAAAATTACAGCTGTGAAATCACCTAAATTGATTTTATCCTTTCTAAAATCTCTGGCCGGCACACCTTCAACATGTATAAAAGACCTGAAATCAACTTTTAAATTGTGTTTTTTGGCCAAATCGTAATAAGGAGATTTCTCTGCTTCAGGTTTTGGCAGTGTAACCAAAACACTTTTCACTTTGCGAATTCTAGAGTCGTTCTTTTCTTGCATTTTCCTTGGTCGTGCTACAATCCTATAGTTTTAATTAGTATCAAAATAGGACATATTTCGAGGGCGCAAAAGTACAGAATTAAATGCATTTTAGAAAACTTATTATTAGAAAGTATAGTAATCCCCGCTCTAAGCAATTGAAAGGCAAAGATTACCCCTAAAAGCAAGAATGCTAATACAATATAAACTACTCCATATTTTAGTGGTGATAATGCAAAGGCAACAACCAACGGAATGAATAATAAGGATGCATTAAAATAACTAAGATATAAGATAGAAATGTACTCACCAACAGGTTTTTGAACATTAAACAGGTAGCCTATAAATCGCAGGATAAGTAGCTTTAAAGCGTAAAAGACAATGATAGTAAGCGATATCGTAAAAAAAAACTTAAATCCATGCTTGGCCTGATACATATCATAGTATTGTGCCACCAAGAAAAAAAACATCCCTAAAATGAACCCAAATTGAATAAATAATAATAAGAACGGCCAGGAACTAAAGAGGTTATCTTCCTTATTAATATTGTTCAGTATCCGGTTACTAAAAAAAGATTGCACAATAGCAGAAAGCTGCTTTGAAAAGGCATTTTTTAATATTGCAAAGATAATCAGCATGGCAAAAATAAATCCCAGCAAACCGACGTTTCCTTTGGGTATTTGCTTACCCAACTGATATGGATTAGCTTTCTTTTTAAATTGTGCATATTTTTTTTGCCAGCCCTGAAAATCCAGCTTAGGAAACAAAAATTCTTTCTGAACACTATCCATCATAGCATTTTTGTTAATTATGCTATCTGGTATAATCCAGGTATGGCTAAGAATAGAATCAGTAACTGTCTTTTGCCTTGCAAGCTTAGCTGAATCCAAGTGGTAGCGCTTAAATTTATACTGATTGACCACTTTTAAACTATCAATTGGAGCAGGAACTTCTTGTGCCGAAGCAAAGTTTGCTAGCCAAATGGTGGTTAAAAAAATGAAAATAAATTTCGGCATGCTATAAATCAAAGCTTATGGATGCAAAAGTAGCTGAATAATCATTGTTTACCTAAAGAAAATAATTGCATTTGGAATATGCTGTATCTTTGCAGCTATGTCTGGTATTTATATTCATATCCCATTTTGCAAAAAGGCTTGTCATTATTGTGATTTTCACTTCAGCACTTCATTGAAATATCAGACTGAAATGGTTGATGCCATTTGTAGGGAGATTAAGATGAAGCAAGATCGAATATCTGGCCAGGTAGGAAGTATTTATTTAGGTGGAGGAACCCCTTCAATTTTACCGGAAAGTGCTTTACAGCAGATTTTTGACACTATTAATCATACCTTTTCAGTTAATGCACACGCAGAAATTACCATCGAAGCTAATCCTGATGACCTGACTGCTGAAAAACTAAAAACCTTAAAGCAACTTCCCATTAATAGGTTTAGTGTGGGGATTCAATCGTTTTTTGATGAAGATTTAATTTGGATGAACCGGGCTCATCATGCAATGGAAGCGGAAGATTGTATTAAAAGAAGTCAGGATGCAGGTTTTGAAAACCTTAGCCTCGACCTCATTTACGGTTATCCGCTACTAAGTGACTCAAAGTGGCTTGATAATATCCAGAAAGCAATAACCCTTCAAGTACCACATATATCCGCTTACGCACTAACTGTGGAACCAAAAACGGCATTGGCACATTCAATCAAAAACAAAAAACAAGCACCAGTAAGTGATCAACAGAGTGCTGCCCAGTTTGTTATGTTAATGAATGAATTGGTAAATGCGGGCTTTGAGCATTATGAAATTTCCAATTTTGCTAAGCCAGAGCACTATGCCGTACACAATACCAATTACTGGCGAGGGGTAGACTACATCGGTATTGGCCCATCTGCACATGGTTTTGACGGAGAAAACAGGTACATGAATCCAGCAAACAATGCGCAATACATAGAAGTATTAGCTCAAAACAAACTCCCGGAAATAGTGGAAGAATTATCATTGAATGATAGATTTAATGAATATATAATGACTTCATTAAGAACGATGTGGGGTACAGACTTAAAAAAGATCAAATCTGATTTTGGCCAGGATTTTTTAGAAGAAACCAATCACAATTTGAAAGCTTTTGAAGATAAGAATTGGTTGATTATCCTGAATGATCGAATTAAACTAAGTGAAAGCGGTAAACTTTTTGCAGATCATATTGCTTCAGAATTGTTTATAGTGGAAAATGAATGAAGGATTGAATTAGAGAAGAATTAAATGAAAGAATGAGTGAATTGAAAATGACTGAATTAGAGAGTGACTGATTTTGCGGGTTAAAACAACATTCACTCATTCAAAATCCGATCACTCAAAAATTAATTAATAATATATGTCAAAAATAGTATGGATTACAGGTGCATCATCTGGAATTGGAGAAGCCTTGGTTTACGAACATTTTAAAGCAGGTGATAAACTCATTATTTCCGGACGTAACCGTGATGAACTTTTTAGGGTGAAAGGCAATTGTCAAAATTCTTTTAACGTTCATGTGCTGCCATTTGATTTAAGTGAAACAGAAATACTTGCTGCAAAAACAGATGATGCCATTCGTATTTTTGGAGCAATAGACCTTTTAATCAACGCCGGAGGTATTAGCCAACGTGGATTAGCTCTTGCTACCAGCTTAGAAACCGAACAGCAGATTATGAATACCAATTTTTGGGGAACCGTAATTTTAAGCAAAGCAGTTCTGCAATTAATGATTAAAAATGGCAATGGTCAAATCGTAGTGATTAGCAGCCTGGTCGGGAAATTTGGAACCAAATTACGTTCAGCCTATGCAGCATCTAAGCATGCATTGCATGGATATTTCGATTCTTTAAGATCAGAAATAGATAATCCGAATATTCATATTACCATTGTTTGCCCGGGTTTTATTAAAACCAATGTTTCTGTTAATGCCTTAACTGCAAATGGTAGTAACCATGGAACTATGGACGATGCGCAAGCAAACGGGATGAGCGCTGCAGAATGTGCTAAACAGATTGTGGTGGCGGTTAAAGCCAAAAAAGAAGAAGTATATATCGGCGGAAAAGAAACCAAAGCCATTTTTCTGAAACGGTTTTTCCCATCCTATTTTTCAAAAAAGATTAAAAATTCAAAGGTAACTTAGTTCAAAAAACAATTGGACTTACTTAATTCAGCATCTATAGTTGTAGAATAAAGATTAATTTAACTACAATCATTTCGGAAAAAATAATTTTAAATCGCTATAAATCAGTTTTTTAATAAAAATTTTCAGATTTTAAAAAACCAAGTATCTGTGATGTGTCGTAAATGAAGGCAAATAACAAAAACTTAAAATTTAAAATAATGAAAAAATTAATCTTATCGGCAATTGCAGTAGTTACTATGGCAGTTACCACTCAAGTTTACGCACAAAAAAATCCTATGGTTGGCGGTGCGGCAATGTATCCAACAAAAGACATTGTAGACAATGCGGTAAATTCTAAAGACCACACTACTTTGGTTGCAGCAGTTAAAGCAGCAGGTTTAGTAGAAACGTTAAAAGGCGCTGGTCCGTTTACTGTCTTTGCACCAACAAATGCAGCATTCGATAAACTTCCTGCAGGCACTGTTGCCAATTTAGTGAAACCAGAAAATAAAGCAACCTTAACAAAAATTTTAACTTATCATGTTGTAGCTGGTAAATTAGATAGCAAAGCAATCGCTGCAGCCATTAAAGCTGGTGGTGGTAAAGCAGAACTTACAACGGTAGAAGGTGGTAAACTTTGGGCCTGGATGGAAGGTAAAAAATTGGTTTTGAAAGATGAAAAAGGTGGAATGAGTACTGTTACAATTGCTAATGTGTATCAAAAAAATGGTGTTATCCACGTAGTTGATTCAGTTTTAATGCCAAAATAAAACATAGTTAAACTTGAATATTAAGAATGCTTTTGTTTCGGCAAAGGCATTTTTTTTTATCCTTTTTTGCCTTTAAATCTTCATGACATTATTCTACTTTCAGTAAGTAGTTTGTCAGCCGTTTTTCAGGATTTTGATTTTTAGAAAGTTGGCGAGAATTACTGCTTAATTTTATCGCAAATTTACAAATGAAAGCGGGGCAAAAAATTTGGTATGGCAAGTTGTTAATTACACCTACTTACCTGTCGATCATTCAAATACGAAAACATGCATCCTAATATTTTAAAAATCAAGGAAAACATTGAACCACTTAGAAAGCAGATTATAAACCATAAGGTATATAACGCCATTAGTGAAATAGAAGATTTGCAAATTTTTATGGAGCATCACATCTACGCCGTTTGGGATTTTATGTCGCTGCTTAAATCTTTGCAAATCAATTTAACCTGCACTACATTACCCTGGTTTCCAGTAGGTGATGGAGTTACACGTCAACTCATCAATGAAATTGTGGCTGGTGAGGAAAGTGATATTGATGCAACGGGGAATGTTAAAAGCCATTTCGAACTATATTTAGATGCGATGGAGCAATGTGGTGCAAACGTAAATCCAATAAACAATTTCTTAATTTCATTAAAGAATGGAAGAGATTTTGACATGGCTTACGAATTAGCTAAAGTTCCTCAGGCTGCCAAAGATTTTATGAATGCTACTTTCGAAACTATTAATAGTGGCAAAACGCACTTACAGGCAGCCAGTTTTACATTTGGCAGAGAAGATTTAATTCCAAATATGTTCTTTAGCATGGTGAATGATTTAAATAGTACTCAACCAGACAAGGTTTCGATTTTTAAATATTACCTGGAGCGACATATTGAGGTAGATGGCGATCATCATAGTCATTTAGCTTTAGCCATGACAGAAAAGTTATGTATAAATGCTGATTCTTTTTGGGCAGAAGCCGAGGAAACAACTAAAAGAGCTTTACAAAACCGGATAGATTTATGGGATGCGGCTTATGCCGAAATTATTAGAAACAAAGTTCCGGCTTAAACGATCAAGTTAATTCAAATACGTGATTTAAGTCACATTTAATACATACACTACTAATTGTAAAATAAAATTTACATTTTTGTTGTTCGGCACAAATAACCGATTTTAAACGCATGAGTTTCATTCTAAAACCTGTTGATATCGTGGAGAGTATTACTCCTGAAGATTTCAAAAAAAATTATTTGAAAACGAAACGTCCGCTTGTCATTAAAGGCCTTACCAAAGACTGGCCGGCAAGAGAAAAATGGACGACAGAATACTTAAAAGAAATTGGTGGGGAACTTGAAGTCCCATTGTACGACAACTCCAAAGCAGATCCGTCTAAACCAATAAATGCGGCAACTGCCCACATGAAGTTTGGTGATTACCTTGATCTAATAAAACGTGAGCCAACTGAACTAAGGATCTTTTTCTTCAATTTATTTAAAAAAGTTCCCAGTTTAATCAATGATATCAAAATCCCTAAAGATTTAATGGGTGGTTTTATAGAAAGTATGCCTGCTATGTTTTTCGGTGGTTCGAATTCGGTAACTTTTTTACATTACGATATAGATTTACCTCACATTTTCCATACCCATTTTGGCGGCAGAAAACACATTGTGCTTTTCGATAATAAATGGAAAGATCGTTTATATTGCCTTCCTAATGCCACTTATGCTTTAGAAGATTACCAGGTAGATAATCCTGATTTTGAAAAATTCCCTGCCTTAAAAGGTATTGAAGGTTACGAAGTTTTCTTAGAGCACGGCGATACCTTATTTATGCCAACAGGAATGTGGCACTGGATGAAATATCTTGATGGCTCATTCTCATTAAGCTTGCGTGCATGGGATCAATCCATTACCCGTAAAGTAGCCAGTGTTTGGAGTTTATTTACACATGGCGCTATTGATAGTTTAATAAAAATGACTTTCAAAGAGAAATATGCACATTGGAGAGAGAAAAAAGCAGTTAAAATTGCAGAACGTGCTTTAGCAAAAGGCAGGCCGTAACACATTGATAAATGCATTGCAGCGGGGCGTCGGTTACGATTAGCCCCGTATTTTTTTTAAAATAAATTTATGGACATCAACCTACTAACGGAGAAACAAAAAATGCTGGCGGGTAAAGCTTACCAGGCTGGCGATGGAGAATTATCAAAAGAAAGATTAAAGGCCCGGGACGTTGTATTTGAATTTAATAACCTTGCGCCAAAGTTTGTTAAGCAGCGTAAGGAATTACTTAAAAAGCTTTTTGGTAAAACAGAAAAAATGTTCTATGTTGAACCGCCATTCCGTTGTGATTATGGCTACAACATAGAAATTGGAGATAATTTCTACGCTAATTTTAATTTAGTGATTTTGGATTGTGCCAAAGTATCCATCGGGAACAGTGTTTTTATTGCACCCAATGTGGCTATTTATACTGCCGGGCATCCTATACATGCGCATCTCCGAGATCAGGAGTATGAATGGGCACAAGAAATAACCATTGGAAACAGTGTTTGGATTGGTGGAAATGTAGTGATTAATCCAGGCGTGAAAATCGGCTCAAACGTAGTTATTGGTTCCGGAAGCATTGTTACCCGCGATATTCCAGATAACGTTTTCGCAGCTGGAAACCCTTGCAGGGTAATCCGCCAGCTTACTGATGAGGATAAGGATTATTATTATAAAGATTTTAAATTGGGCAAATAGTTTTTAACCAATAAGTTATCGCAGATCTTCATTTCGACCGAAGTAGAGAAATCTTTGTAACGGGATGAGCTTTCTGTTCAGCTGTGATCCAATATAAATAAATATTTATCACAGAATGTCATTGCAGAAAAATGATGTTGTATTAGTTCAAAGATTTCTCCATTACGTTGCGCTCCAGTCGAAATAACGATAAATGCAATATTTATTTTTTAGCTGGAGTGGTCTACAAAGATTTTCCACTCCCCATTTAATTTCTTAAATAATAAGGTAAAATACCCTTGGGGTTCGTCCTTTTCTCTTTTCAAATGCCAGCTTCCTAAAACGAAAGCTACATCCTTGTTTAAAAAATCTACTTTCTTAATTCCAAAAGTAAGCTGGCCCATTCCAGCCGCTCCCTGGTAAGTTTTTTTATAATTATCTAATGTTTTCTGCCAGCCATAAGTTGGTCCGCTGCTGCCAACAAAAAGCAGACTATCACTTTTCACATAACCTTGCATAAAGGTTTCTAAATCGCCCTTATTCCAAGCCAGTCGCTGTATTTCTAACACATTAAGAATAGACTGCTTATCTTTTACAGATTGCGCAAATACTCCCAACGAGCACATTAGCAGCATCACTAATAATTTTATTTTCATGTTTTTTATCGTCTTGTTGTAAAGATATAAAACAAAGTATTTTGTTCCGTGTATAAAAATTGTTTCTTTACATCTGAAATGAAAAAAACAGTAACTTCAATAGGCGAAATTTTGTGGGATGTTTTCCCAGAAGGAAAAAAAGCTGGAGGTTCAAGCATGAATGTTGCTTTGAATCTCCATAAACAAGGGATCACCAGTAAATTTATCAGTGCCATTGGCGATGATGAATCAGGAAAGGAATTAGTAACCTTTTTAAAAGATCAGAACTTTACTCCTGATTTAATTCAGATCAACAACCTACCAACCAGTACGGTTGAAGTGAAATTAGATGAATCTCACCAGGCAACCTACACCATTATAGAACCCGTGGCCTGGGATGCGATAACTGCTAATGATACGGCGCTTGCGGCGGTGAAACAAGCTGATGCTTTTGTTTATTGTAGCTTGACTTGCAGAAACGAAAAAAGCAAAAACACTATCCTGGCTTTACTAAAACATGCTAAACTCAAAATATTTGATATCAATCTTCGTCCGCCGTTTTACACCATAGAAACCTTAAAAACCTTATTAGGCGAGGCTGATATTTTAAAGGTAAATGAACACGAATTGGTTTACCTGAAAGATGAACTTGCCTTAACCGGAAATAATGATGAGCAACTACTGAAGCAGATTAGCCTGAAATTCAATATTAAAATGATCTGTTTAACGGTTGGTGAAAAAGGCGCTTATGTCCTTCAGGATGGTCATTTATATCACCGTAAGGGTTACGAAGTAAAAGTTGCTGATACGGTAGGTGCTGGTGACTCTTTTCTGGCCACCTTTATAGCCAATTATTTGAATGGCTACCCAACTGATACTATATTGGACAGGGCTTGTAAAGTAGGAGCCTTTGTTGCATCACAACATGGGGCAAACCCCAATTATGGCGATGAAGTTTTCAGTTAGCAATTTTCATTAAGCGGATAGTTCATTCGTTTCTTTTGAATGAACTATTCGCTATTATACTAATTAAACCGAGGTTATTTAAAAACAACTTCCGTTGCACCGTAGCCGAACTTTTCTTTCCTTGCATCCATATAGGTTTTGATATTAGGGTTCTTGCTAATCAGTTTATGAATTTTATCTCTAAGTGTTCCGTTTCCAGAACCGTGAATAAAAATCATTTTTTCAAAATGGTGAACAATTGCCGCATCAAGTGCATTCTGAAAATAGTTCAGTTGGATTTGCAGAATTTCATCAGCCTCCAGAAAGTGATGATCATCTCTTAACTTTTCGATGTGAAGATCAATTTCTTTAGCCGGGGCATCTACTGTCTTCTTTTCTGCAGGCGATTTAAAAAAACTTTCCTTTAACTTTTGGGCATCGATAGTTATAGGTACCAAATCATCCAGACGAATTAACCAGCCTTTATTTTTAGCCATTGGTAATTCCTTTTGTTCAGAAGAAAAATCTTTCGCCCTGAATTTCTTACGGATGACCAAAGGATCAACAGGCTTTACATCCGTTTTACCAGCAATTATAATCTGAAAAGTAAATTCAGGCCAGAGGTCTAAATCCGCCAAAGAAGCAGAATAAACCAAACCCGACTGATAACTTTCTATCACACCGTGAAAAATACTAGCGTATTTTTCTTTTTTCTCCGTTGTTAAACTCAACAAAAGTACATTTGGTGATTGATTCAATAAATGAAAGTGAACTACATTACCTGCCTTGTTATCTGTAGCAACGGCAACATAAATTCCATTTTCTATTTTACTGATTGTTGGAACATTAACCTGAATAGGCTTAGGTCCATCTTGTTCTTCAGCAACGACACCATGCCCATACACCGAAGTTAAATTACTAATGGCTACAGGAATTTCAAAACCATCCTCATCAGTTACTCCCAATGTTTGTGCATCAATTATCTTCGTTACATAACCCTCACGTTTTTCATCAACAAAACGAACAAAATCTCCTAGTTTGAATTTCATATTTACCCCCAACCCCCTGGAGGGCTTTTGACTTTCTATAGTTTAAACAAAACGTTTATTTTTTTCCTCTGCAACCAACTTTTCCACCTAGCCTTTCAATTCCCTCTTCAGGGGGCTGGGGGCTAATGCCTGGTATCGTTGCCGTGATAAATACTTAGGTAACTTTCATACCTTGAAACGGCTATTTCATCATTATTCACAGCTTCAATTACAGCACAACCAGGCTCATTCACGTGGCGGCAATTATTGAAACGGCACTGATGTGAAGTTTTAAAAATTTCTCTAAAGAAATGTCCTAATTCTTCCTTTTCAATATCGATTACACCAAGTTCCCGAATACCAGGAGTATCTACAATAAAACCACCTTGAGGTAACTCAAACATCTCAGCAAAAGTTGTCGTGTGCTGCCCTTTGTCGCTCCAATCAGAAACTTCGCCTGTACGCAAATCCCGATCAGGCAAAAGCGCATTGATTAAACTTGATTTTCCTACGCCTGAATGGCCGGAGATTAAAGTGATTTTATCTGTAATTAATTCCTGAATAATTGGAATATTGATTCCCTTCAAAGCAGAAACTTCATAAGTAGCATAACCAATATTTTCATAAATAGCTTTAAACTCCTGAAGAATTTCCAATCCCTCTTTACTAAATAGATCGAGTTTATTAAACACGAGAACAGTAGGTACATCATAAGCTTCGGCAGTTACCAAAAACCGATCAATAAATCCTAAGGAAGTTCTTGGTGAGGCTAAGGTAACGACCAAAATAGCCATATCCAGGTTGGCAGCAAGAATTTGGGCCTGTTTACTCAGGTTAATAGATTTACGGATAATATAATTTTTACGAGGCAACAGTTCATCAATAATTCCTTGATTGCTGTCACACTCAAGATCAAACTTCACACGGTCTCCAACGGCAATTGGGTTTGTGGTTTTGATTCCCTTCATCCTGAACTTACCCACAATACGACAGTCGTAACGTTCGCCATTATCGCCTAACACACTGTACCAGCTCCCTGTAGATTTTATAACTAATCCTTGCATACTTTGCTACAAAGGTAAGCATAAGGGATGGGAAAATAGATAATGGAAGCTTATGCATTTTCTAAAAAATAGAAGCTAAAAGTTATTCAACAAACAATATCTTCGTTTAAAATCTAAATGATGGAAAACTTCAAGATAATCGGGATATCGGTTCAAACAACGAATCAAAACGATCAGGCCGCTACAGATTTAGGACAGCTTTGGAGCAGGTTCTATCAGGAGGAAATTAGCAAACAAATCCCCAGTAAACAAAGCGATGATGTTTATGCCATTTATACTGATTATGAAAGTGATTATACAGGAAGCTACACCGCCATTATTGGTCATCGTGTAAGTGCGCTGGATATTATCCCTAATGGTTTAACAGGACGCGAAATTAAAAATGAAAAATTGTTACGGTATATTGCCAAAGGCGAAATGCCCAATGCTGTTGTTGAATCCTGGCAAGAAATCTGGGCCAATGACATTGCCTTATACCGTACCTATCATGCTGACTTTGAGGTTTACGGTGAAAAATCGCAACAAGGTGGAGATTCGGAAGTGGAGATTTATATTGGCGTGAGATAGTTAATTATAATTTTTCCAAATATGGCTTTAGCCGCTTAAATTCTTTTCTTGCAAACTTTTTCATGATCCTGATGGTCACAACACCGTAAGCTCCCCTGACACCATAAATTGCAGCCTCTGCATCATTCTTTGTTACATTTATTGCTTCAATTGTATTTGGATTAATTGCTTTTGTATATTCATTCTTTAAAACAAAAGTTTTATCCCTGAATACCATAATCCAGAGCGGCATCTGACCCATCGGAGTTACCCCGCATTTGAGTGTTATTTTAGTATTGTTTTGTGAATAGACATTAGCACCAAAGGCCATCAGAATTAAAGCTGTAATAAAGAATTTCATGCGGTTTATTTCAATGATGATTCTAAATCATCCAAGATTCCATAAGTATTTGTCGTATTAACATACACCTACACTTTTAAACTACAAACTATCGAATGACGGCAGAAAACATATAACATGAATGGGTAAAGCAACACATCATAATAATCGTAAATAAGTATTAAAATTTAAGTATTAAAATCCAACTTAGTTCCCAGTCCAAAAAATGCCTTTATTTCACCCACTTAAACGTTTTATTAAAAATTCAGAAAGAAAATTTAAAAATCATTTGCATTTTAAAAAAATAATCTTCTACTTTACGGTGTACAAAGTACACGAAGAACACATGAATTTTACATCATCAATTATTACAACGATTATTATTACCACCGGGATAAACCAGCGGGGCTAATTTGTTGTAAATTGAATTAACATAAAAAACACAGAAAGCGTCCCGACAAAAATCGGGACGCTTTTTTTTTAACCCAAACCACTTAAACTGTACTAAACCAAAATAATTAACAAGCAAATTGCAGTTTAGCTAAAAACCAGAACTAATGAAAGTACTCAAATTCGGTGGCACATCCGTAGGTTCGGCCGAGAACATTAAAACGCTACTTAACATAGTAGCTAAAGAAAAATTACAAAGCAATCCGGTAGTTGTATTATCGGCAATGAGTGGTGTAACCAACCTACTTACTGATATGGCAGAGCGGGCTGAACGTGGAGAAGATTATGATGTTTCTTTAAAAGAAATAGAAGCGAAACATTTTGCAGTGATTCGTTCACTTTTACCAGCAGCAGCACAAAATCCGGTATTTACCCGTTTAAAGATCTTCTTTAATGAACTGGAAGATTTATTACAGGCGGTGAGCAATTTGCGAGAATTAAGTTTACAAACAAAAGATCAGATTCTGAGTTATGGCGAACGTTGTTCTTCATTTATGATTGCACATATTGCTGCTCAGAATATCAGCAATGCGGTTTACGTAAACGGTTCTGAGTTAATTAAAACCGACAATAATTTCGGGCAGGCTAAGGTAGACACCGATTTAACGGAAATATTAATCAACGATTTCTATCAGAACAATAAGGAAAAAGTACTTTTTGTTACCGGATTCATTGCCAGCAATGCTGCAGGAAGAGTAACCACTTTAGGCCGTGGCGGTTCTGATTATACGGCTGCAGTATGGGGCTCCGCTTTAAATGCTGAAGAAATTGAAATCTGGACTGATGTAAACGGCATGATGACCGCTGATCCTCGCATTGTTAAAAAGGCATTTTCTTTACCAGAACTGAGTTATACTGAAGCAATGGAATTGAGTTATTTTGGCGCAAAGGTGATTTATCCGCCAACGATGATTCCCGCTTTCATGAAGAAAATCCCCATTGTCATTAAAAATACCTTCGAGCCTGATTTCAGTGGAACTTATATTAAAAGTGATGTCAAAACATCCAGCCTTCCTATAAAAGGCATTTCATCTATTGATCACATCAGCATCATCAACCTTACGGGAAGCGGTATGGTTGGAAAAGCTGGCTTTAGTGGGCGCTTATTTTCCTTGCTTTCCCGAGAACAAATCAATGTAGTGTTGATTACCCAATCTTCATCAGAACATAGTATCACTTTTGCTGTTAAACCAACTGATGCCGGACAAGCAATTGCTTTAATTAAAAAAGAGTTTGAACTGGAATTAGATGCCAATAAACTGGCTTTACCAGAGGTGGAAAACAACCTGGCAGTTTTGGCCATTGTAGGCGAAAACATGAAACACACGCCTGGGATGAGTGGACGTTTATTTGGCGCTTTAGGCCGCAACGGAATCAATGTGAGGGCAATTGCGCAAGGGTCTTCAGAATACAATATCTCTGTGATCATCAGTGCCACTGATTTATCTAAAGCAGTTAATGCCGTTCACGATGCCTTTTTTACAGATTTAAAAAGAACGCTGAATATCTTCTGCCTCGGAACTGGAAATATCGGCAAAACACTGTTTAACCAGTTAAAGGAACAAATGCCTTTTCTTGCTGAGAATAATGATTTACAAGTAAAAGTAACCGGCATTTGTAATACCCGAAAAATGGTGTTTAATGCAGATGGTTTATCGCTGGAAAATTGGGAAACCGTTTTAAATGAAAATGGCGAACAGGCAGATCTGGCTGGCTTCGTTGCTAAAATGAAGGCGATGAATTTGCCAAACTGTGTATTTGTAGATAATACCGCAGCAGAAACACCTATTGAATTTTATCAGGGTGTTTTTGAAAGCAGCATTTCCGTAGTTACCTGCAATAAGAAAGGAAATTCTGCAGATTTCGCCCAATACCAATCATTTAAAGATACCGCCCGTAAGTTTGGCGTAGATTTTTATTATGAAACAAATGTTGGTGCAGGCTTACCAATCATCCGGACGCTAAAAGAACTGATGATGAGTGGTGATAAAGTAGCCCGTATTGAAGCCATATTATCGGGTACAATCTCTTACATCTTTAATAATTTTAAAGGTGAGGCTGGTTTTTATGAAACCGTTAAAGAAGCACAAGAATTAGGTTATACTGAGCCTGATCCACGGGATGATTTGAATGGAAAAGATTTTATGCGTAAAATGTTAATTCTTGCCCGTGATGCCGGCTATCCATTAGAAGCAGCCGATGTAAAAATTGATAATATTTTACCAGAGGCTTGTCTAAATGCCACATCTGTAGAAGATTTTTATACTGAATTACAGAAGAACGCAGCCTATTTTGAAGATTTAAAAAATCAGGCGGCCAACACTGGAAAGGTTTTACGTTATATTGGAAAACTGGAAGATGGGAATGTAGAAATCAGTTTGCAAATGGTAGATGACAGTCACCCCTTCTACATGCTTTCCGGAAGCGATAATATCATTTCGTTCACTACAGATCGGTATAAATCACGTCCTTTAGTGGTGAAAGGTCCGGGAGCTGGTGCAGAAGTTACCGCTGCAGGGGTTTTTGCAGATATTATAAATGTAGGTTCAGTAAACTAGCAGAAATTTTAGTTGATTATTAACAAAAAATAAATTCAGGTGATTGCAAGTTTTAACTCAGAACTTGATAATCACTACCTGATTCTTAAAAATGAAAGATAGTATAAAAGTTTTCGCTCCCGCCACTGTAGCCAATGTAGTTTGTGGTTTCGACGTATTGGGTTTCGCTGTAAATCAACCTGGAGATGAAGTTGAAATGCGTCTGACCAATACTCCAGGTGTAGTCATCAAAAGTATTAGCGGTGATGATGGACGTTTACCATTGGATGCTGCAAAAAATACGGTAAGTGCCAGTGTGCAACATTATTTGCAACATGTAAACCGTTTAGATGTTGGTGTTGAAATTGAATTGCACAAAAAAATGCCCATTGGGAGCGGCTTAGGTTCAAGCTCAGCCAGTACAGTTGCCGGTTTATACGCCATTAATAAATTAATGGGTGATTTGCTAACTGCAAAAGAACTGGTTCCTTTCGCCATGAAGGGTGAAGAACTTGCCTGCGGCTATGGCCATGCAGACAATGTTGCACCAGCCATTTTGGGTGGCTTTGTTTTGATTAGAAGTTACGAGCCTCTTGATGTAATTTCCTTACCAACACCAGCCGGAATGTATGCCGCAATTGTTTATCCGGAGGTTGATGTTCCAACAAAAGATGCCCGCCAAATGATCCGCAGTAAGGTGCTTTTAAAAGATGCCGTAACCCAATGGGGAAATGTAGCAGGTTTAGTGAGTGGTTTATTTATGAATGATTTTGACTTAATCGGCCGCAGCATGAAGGATGTTTTGGTTGAGCCTACCCGCTCTATTTTAATCCCAGGTTTTGAAGAAATGAGAGCCATTGCAATGGAAAATGGTGCAATTGGATTTGGCATTTCGGGTTCTGGTCCTTCTGTATTTGCTTTAACAAAGGATGAAGAAACCGCAAAGAAAATCACCAAAGCACAACAACAATATCTACATAAAATTAACATCAATAGCAAAGCCTATGTTTCTTCGGTTAATGCCGAGGGGCCGAGAGTATTGTGAACAAAGAATGAAAAGGGTTAAAAGATTACTTCAACAACTTAGCAACCATACATCTTACCAGTTCATCGACCACACAACTTAACCAACCATGATATTATATTCAACCAATAATAAAGATTTACGTGTTTCCTTTAAAGAAGCTGTTTTTAATAGCATGCCTCAGGATAAAGGTTTATACATGCCCGTTGAAATACCAACATTAGATGCAGATTTTATTCAAAATATTGAGCAATATTCTTTACCAGAGATTGCTTACAAAATCGCCTCTACACTACTAAAGGATGAAATTCCAGCCGAAGATTTAAAGGTTTTAATTGAAGACGCCATTAATTTTGATGCACCTGCCGTAAAACTTGATGATCAAACCTTTGTGTTGGAACTTTTCCATGGTCCATCATTGGCTTTTAAAGATTTTGGTGCTCGCTTTATGAGCCGGGTAATGGCCTATTTCCTAAAAGATGGAGAGCAGCTATTGGATGTTTTAGTGGCTACCTCTGGCGATACTGGCGGCGCAGTAGCTTTAGGCTTTTTAGGCGTACCCAATACCAGAGTGACTATTCTTTATCCAGAGGGAAAAGTGAGTCCGATACAAGAGCTACAACTGACCACAAATGGAAATAACATCAGGGCTATTGAAGTAAAAGGTACTTTTGATGATTGCCAAGCTTTGGTTAAACAAGCCTTTGCTGATCCGGAACTCAATAGTAAATTCAGATTAACTTCTGCCAACTCCATTAATATTTCAAGGTTAATTCCACAAACCTTTTATTATTTCAATACTTATGCACAATTGAAAAAACAAGGTATCCAAGATGTGATCTTTTCTGTTCCAAGTGGAAATTTTGGCAATATTGGCGCAGGCTTACTGGCTTACAAACTAGGTTTGCCCGTAAAACAATTTATCGCAGCAACTAACATCAATGATACCGTTCCCCGTTTTCTCGAAAGTGGAATTTACCAAACGCGACCATCTTCACAAACTTATTCCAATGCCATGGATGTAGGTGCGCCTAGCAACTGGATTCGAATTATGGATCTATTTGATCAGGATATTGATAAACTAAAGGAAGTGGTTAGTTCTTATCGTTTTAATGATGAAGAAACGCTTAAAGGCATTAAAAATCTTGATGAGAAACTAAATTATGTTGCTTGTCCGCACACTGCGATTGCTTATTTAGCTATTGAAAAATACAGAGAAGAAAATCTAGCAGAAAATAGCGCTGCCGTATTCTTATCCACTGCTCATCCTTGTAAGTTTCCTGATATTTTCCCTGCAGATATTGCCGCTAAAATTGATATCCCTACACAGGTTACGGCTTTAGAAAGTCTCCCGAAACATGCAGACCAATTGGAGGCAGATTTTGATGGATTTAAAAGATATTTATTGAATAATTAGTTCTTAATTGGTCGGAATTTCAAATCGACAGCGTTATAAGTCTCGTTGGTCAGGATCTGTAATCCCGTCCCATATCCCTAAGGATTTATAATCCTTAAACCTAATAGTGGATTAAAAATCCACAGTACTACTAATCCGGAAAAAATTTCAGAACTAACGTTGTTGGTCGGGATCTATAATCCCGACCAATATTCCTAAGGATTTATAATCCTTAAACCTTATAAGTGGATTAAAATCCACAGTACTACTAGTCCGGAAAAAATTTCCGAACTAACGTTGTTGGTCAGGATCTGTAATCCCGTCCCATATCCCTAAAGATTTATAATCCTTAAACCTAATAGTGGATTAAAAATCCACAGTACTACTAATCCGGAAAAAATTTCCGAACTAACGTTGTTGGTCGGGATCTGTAATCCCGTCCCATATCCCTAAGGATTTATAATCCTTAAACCTAATAGTGGATTAAAAATCCACAGTACTACTAATCCGGAAAAAATTTCCGAACTAACGTTGTTGGTCGGGATTATAGATCCCGTCCCATATCCCTAAGGATTTATAATCCTTAAACCTAATAGTGGATTAATCCACAGTATTACTAATCCGGAAAAAATTTCCCGACTAACGTCGTTGGTCGGGATCTATAATCCCGACCCATATCCCTAAGGATTTATAATCCTTAAACCTTATAAGTGGATTAAAATCCATAGTACTACTAGTCCGGAAAAAATTTCAGACCTAACGTTGTTGGTCGGGATCTGTAATCCCGACCAATATCCCTAAGGATTTATAATCCTTAAACCTAATAGTGGATTAAAAATCCACAGTACTACTAATCCGGAAAAAATTTCCGAACTAACGTTGTTGGTCGGGATCTATAATCCCGACCAATATTCCTAAGGATTTATAATCCTTAAACCTTATAAGTGGATTAAAATCCACAGTACTACTAATCCGGAAAAAATTTCCGAACTAACTTTGTTGGTCGGGATCTGTAATCCCGTCCCATATCCCTAAGGATTTATAATCCTTAAACCTTATAAGTGGATTAAAATCCACAGTACTACTAGTCCGGAAAAAATTTCCGGACTAACCTCTAAAGAAAATTTTTTAATCTATTAATCAATATCTTATATTTATTAATGGGTTTCAAATATAAGGTAGCCGATAATAACGGCATTTATTTCATTACAACTACAGTTGTCAATTGGATTGATGTTTTTACCAGAAAAGAACTTGCAGAAGTAGTCATAGAAAGTCTTAAATACTGCCAGAAAGAAAAAGGTTTAATTATTTACGCATGGTGTTTAATGCCCAGTCATTTACACATGATGGTTAGTGCTGATGAAAACAAAAAACTTGCAGATATTATCCGTGACTTCAAAAAATTTACCTCCCGAAAAATTACATCAACGATTAAAGACATCAATGAAAGCAGAGATTGGATGCTGAATAAGTTTTAATTTGCTGCCAAAATCCATGCAAAAAGTGATGAATATAAGTTTTGGCAAGATGGCTACCATCCTATCTCAGTAGAAACCAATCTTTTTAAAGAACAAAAGCTAGATTATATCCACAACAACCCCGTAGAAGCAGGAATTGTACATGAACCAGAACATTATATTTATAGCTCTGCTATTAACTATAGTGATGGAATGGGCTTGATTGAAGTTGTTTATTTGTAAGCTTAACATAAGAAAGTCCAGAAAAAATTTCCGGACTTTCTTATAAATATTTAGATTTTTAGGATTTCAGCAAATATTAATGTCCGCCCTTAACACTAGTCTGCTCAATTCCTTTAAGGTGTTTTGTACAATAAATACCGAAATATAAAATGAACAAATAACAAACCAAAGGAAGTATAAAAGAGTGATGCACCCCGATCTGATCTGCAACAGCTCCCTGAACCAATGGTAGAACTGCTCCACCAAGAATTGCCATTACTAATAATGAAGATCCCTGACTGGTATAAACACCTAATTTAGCAATCGACAACGTGTAGATGTTAGAGAACATGATGGAATTGAAGATTCCAATTCCTAAAACACTATACATGGCTAATTCACCTTTATTTACCATCACTGAAATTAAAAGCAGTACATTAATGGTAGAGAAGATTGCTAAAGTTCTTGCCGGAGCTGATTTACCCACCAGAAATCCAATAAAGTTTAATCCAATAAAAACAAGAAAGAAACTGATCTGTGCGAAGGTTAAATCTACAATGCTAAAAATCAAGGCAAAAACTAATATTGCCGTACCTAACATGTATATAATTTTTTTCGCCTGACTTAATGAATGGTTTAGAGAGATGGAACCTACAAATCGCCCAATCATTGCGCCACCCCAGTATAGCGATAAATAATTTTTACTGATGGCTTCCTCTAATCCACTGATTTCCGGTAGATGTAAAAAACTGATGATGAAACTTCCAACAGCTACTTCAGCACCTACATAACAGAAAAGTGCTACAATCCCTCTGGTTAAATGTGGAAATTTTAAAACTCCTAGACCTTTGGCTTGCTCTTCCTCTTCAGGCTTAAATGAAGGTAATTTTACATAAAAGATTAATAAACCTACCAAAAGTAATATGCCTGCGAAGATTAAATAAGGAATTCGCGTAGCTGATGCACTAAAACTTCCATCTGCTTCAGAGAAGAATTCAAAGATTAAATGACCACCCAAAATAGGCGCAATGGTGGTCCCAAACGCATTAAAAGCCTGCGTTAAATTTAGCCTGCTCGAAGCACTATCTTCAGGTCCCAATAAGGAAACGTAAGCATTTGCCGTAATTTGTAATACGGTAAAACCAAGCCCCAAAACAAATAATGCGCCTAAAAATAAGGGATAGATAGAATAGGTTGCTGCCGGAAAGAAAAGTATACACCCAATTGCCGCGAGCACAATACCAAATAAAATTCCTTTTTTATAACCCACTTTGTTAATCGGATCACCTTTGGTGTAAGAAATTAAAAAGTAAATTAACGAACCCACAAAATATGCTCCGAAGAAGCTGAACTGCACCAGCATCGATTCAAAAAAAGTCAGACTGAAAAGCTTCTTCAGATAAGGAATCAGAATATCGTTCATGCAGGTGATAAATCCCCACATAAAAAACAAAAGGGTAATGGTAATAAGCGGAACGGTGTAATTAGATTTTGGTTTCGTTTCTGAAAATTTGGTGTCCATTGTGTATATAAAAATTAAACAACTTAAAATCCAGACACAACTGTAGTATGTCCAATTTTAATTGACCAAAGAAACGGTTTTTTCGGTTTTTAGCGCGTTGTATCATATAAAAGTTATAACAGTCATCAAGACGTATATTATTCACCAGAAGACATCAAACAAACTATATATCAACACCTTAAAGTAAAACGATTTATGAATGGTATTATACAGATAAGAAATGCAGATTTAAAATATGACTTTCATATTTCATACAGCAAGAAGTATTTGAAAATATAGACGTTAATAAAGCAAGAAAGGCTGGAATTTAGATCCAGCCTTTTACTCATTTTTTACTTTGCACTTCTGGATTTTAATGACTGGATCTCTTGTCTTAATGCTTCAATCTGCAATTGCTGGTCTTTTATACTACCAACAAGCAAAGGGATTAAACTTTCATAGTCGACTTTGGTTATCGTAGCAGATCTATAAGCATTTTTACCTGCCGCATAATCTTTAGCCTGAACAGTTACCAATTCAGGAACATTTGCTTTGGCATCTGCTCCAACAAAACCATATTGTGGTCTTGCAGATATTTTTAATTTTTCAGCCCAGGTTTTATCGTAATTAAAACTAACTGGTTGAAGTTTTGAAACCAGTTCAAGAGAATTATTAACTGGCTTTACATTGTTTTGTGCCACTTCCTGCGCACGAATTTGTAGTGATACGGCGATTAAAAAGGCCGCAAACGTAAATGAAATTGCTCGTTTCATATTATAGTGTATTTGAATAAATTAAAAAAGAAATGCCATCGCAATTACGCAATGCATATAGAATTAAAGATAATATATAACTACGCTGATGGTGGAGGCGTTAAAACCTCTGGAAAATAAGCAGGGTAAAAGAAATGAGGTTGAATAATCACCTTTTTTTCGTTAATCAAGGATATTCTTAAATTTGTGATAATGAAGAAATGATCTGTATAATACTCCGTTTCAACTTTCTTTTCCTCTTTCTCCGTAGCATCATCATTAACAGATGTGTATTCCAGCTCAGTTGGAGAATATTTAAGATATGACACAGCATTGCTCACCTTTAAAAAAAAGGTTGTTGCAATGCAAATGATCAATAAATACTTCAACCCCTTAAACTTCATTGCTACAAATATAAGTTGTACAATCTGTTTAACAATTTATTGGCGTTAAAGTTCTGTCAGAATTTTGTTAACCACAGAGTAGTCATTTTAAAAAATTGCTTTTGCAATCTGCTTCGTTTGTTCTGGCCTTCCCATGGTGTAAAAATGCAATACTGGCGCACCAAAATCCATCAATTCTTTACACTGTTTAATCATCGCTGCTGTTCCAATTTCTTTTGCCTCTGCATTGTTCTTTGCATGCGATAAGGCATCTGTTAATTCATCTGGCAAATCAATATGGAAAATCTTGGGTAATACGTTTAGTTGCGTTAAAGTACTTATAGGCTTTAAACCCGGAATAACAGGTACATTGATATCATTTTCTCTGCATTTCTTCACAAAATCGAAATATTTCTGATTATCAAAAAACATTTGAGTAACGATAAATTCTGCTCCCATATCTACCTTTTTTTTCAGATATTTAAAGTCGGCATTTAAATTTGGTGCCTCAAAATGTTTTTCCGGATATCCGGCTACACCGATACAAAAATCACTTTTAAAGGTTTCAATATCTTCATGCAAAAATTTGCCTTCATTGTGGTTTTTTATATGCTGAATGAGGTCTGTAGCATAACAATGACCACCTTTCGTAGGGATAAAAGAATGATCGGCAGCACGGGCATCACCACGCAACGCCAAAACATTATCGATACCTAAAAATTGCAGATCGATTAACGCATTTTCAGTTTCTTCTTTGGTAAAACCACCACAAATTAAATGTGGTACCGCATCTATTTTATACTTATGAATAATTGCCGCACAAATGGCAATGGTACCCGGTCGTTTTCGGTAAGATACTTTTTGCAACAATCCATTATCCTGCTCTTTATAAATATAATCTTCTCTTAAAGAGGTAACATCAATAAAAGGCGGATTAAATTCCAGCAAAGGATCAATAGCATCATAAATCCATTGGATACTCTGGCCTTTAATCGGCGGCAACAACTCGAAAGAGAATAAGGTTTTACCCTTGGCGTTTTTTATGTGGTCTACAATTTTCATTTTAGGTTGAAGGTTGCGGGTTAAAAGTTTAGATGCTTATTTAACCCGCTTTTAATAATATAATTAATAAATCCATTTATAATTTTCGTGCGGTTTCCAGTTTCATTAATATGGCCTTTATACACCACACCAATAACCTTCAACTTTTAACCTTCAACTTTAATAAGCCAAATTCGGACTTAACCATCTTTCAACTTCCTCTATTGACATATTTTTACGCTGCGCATAATCTTCTATCTGGTCTTTGGTAATCTTTCCTAATCCAAAATACCTGGATTCAGGATGTGCAAAATAAAATCCACTTACCGCAGCTGTTGGATACATCGCATAACTTTCTGTTAAGCGCAGGCCGATTTGATTTTCAGCATCTAATAGCTCAAATAAAGTACCCTTTTCAGTATGTTCCGGGCAGGCAGGATAACCTGGTGCCGGACGAATACCTGCATATTCTTCTTTAATTAATTCGGTATTACTTAAATTTTCATCCTTGGCATAACCCCAATATTCTTTTCGTACACGCTCATGCATCCGTTCTGCAAAAGCCTCAGCCAAACGATCAGCCAATGCCTTTGCCATGATGCTGTTATAATCGTCATGATTGGATTCAAATTCTTCTACCAAGGCATCAATCCCAATCCCAGTGGTTACGGCAAAACCACCAAAGTAATCTTGAATACCACTCTCTTTTGGAGCAATAAAATCTGATAAAGCATAGTAGGGTTGTCCATCTACTTTTTCTGCCTGCTGGCGAAGGGTATGTATGGTTACCAGTTTGGAATTTGGAGTTTGGAGTTTGGAGTCTCCCAACTCTATACTCTCAACTCTCAACTCAATATCATCTCCTACCGCATTTGCTGGCCAAAAACCAATCACGCCCCGGGCGGTCAATAATTTTTCATCCAGAATTCGTTTTAATAACTTTTGTGCATCATCGAAAAGCTTTTTGGCTTCATCACCAACGTTTTTATCATCGAATATTTTAGGATAGCTTCCACGCAATTCCCAGGTATGAAAAAATGGCGTCCAGTCGATGTAAGGAACCAATTCTTCCAATGGATAATCATCAAAAACCCTCGTTCCGGTAAATTCCGGTGTAGGAAGGTCTGACTTAAAATCTATTTTAAACTTATTTTCACGTGCTTGTTCCAGTGTTTTAAAGCGCTTGTCAGAACGTTTATTTAAATGTGCCTCACGGGCTTTTTCATACTCTGTCTTAATACCAGCTACATAATCATCCTTTGTATCCGGATTCATTAAAGTGCTGCAAACCGTTACACTTCGGGAAGCATCCAATACGTGGATTGCCGGACCAGAATAGTTGGGCGCTACTTTAACCGCAGCATGAATCCGCGATGTAGTCGCCCCACCAATAATCAATGGAATGGTAAAACCTTCACGTTCCATTTCCTTGGCAAAGTGAACCATTTCATCAAGTGATGGTGTAATTAGACCACTTAAACCAATAATATCAGCCTTTATTTCTTTGGCTTTTTTGATGATTTCTTGTGCAGGAACCATCACGCCCATATCTACAATTTCGAAGTTATTACAAGCCAAAACCACACCGACAATGTTCTTACCAATATCATGAACATCGCCTTTTACAGTTGCCATTAATACTCTTCCGGCAGACGAACTTTGATTTTGATCGGGATTATCTAATTTCTCCTGCTCAATGAAAGGTAGTAAATAAGCTACAGCCTTCTTCATTACCCTTGCCGATTTCACTACTTGAGGCAGAAACATTTTCCCTGCGCCAAACAGATCACCAACAATGTTCATCCCATCCATTAAAGGTCCTTCAATTACCTGAATTGGTCGGGCATATTTTTGACGTGCTTCTTCCACATCATCATCTAAGTATTCTACTATTCCCTTTACCAAAGAATGAGATAACCGTTCTTCAACAGGCCCTTTTCTCCACTCCTCATCTTTTATGATCTCTTTACCTTTCGATTTTACGGTATCGGCATATTCCACCAAACGCTCGGTAGCATCATCTCTCCTGTTCAGCAGTACATCTTCTACCCTTTCTAAAAGTTCTGGTGGAATTTCCTGGTAAACTTCAAGCATTCCTGCATTTACAATCCCCATATCCAAACCCGCCTGTATGGCATGATAAAGAAAAGCGGAGTGCATCGCCTCACGAACGGTATTGTTCCCCCTGAATGAGAAGGAAATATTGGAAACCCCTCCACTTACTTTTGCATGTGGCAGGTTTTCTTTGATCCAACGGGTAGCATTAATAAAATCGACAGCGTAATTATTATGCTCTTCTAAACCGGTGGCTACTGTTAAAATATTTGGATCAAAGATGATATCTTCAGCAGGAAATCCTATTTCATTTACTAAAATATCATAACTTCTTTTACAAATTTCTTTTCTCCGTTCGTAGTTATCTGCCTGGCCTTGTTCATCGAAGGCCATCACCACTACTGCAGCGCCATATTGCATAATTTTTTGGGCACTTTCACGGAATTTATCTTCTCCTTCTTTTAAGGAGATAGAGTTTACAATCCCTTTCCCTTGTAAACATTTTAAGCCATTTTCTATCACCGACCATTTGGATGAATCAACCATGATGGGCAATTTCGCAATGTCAGGTTCGGAAGCAATCAGGTTTAGAAACTTCGTCATGGCCGCTTCAGAATCCAGCATCCCTTCATCCATATTCACGTCGATCACCTGTGCACCACCTTCAACTTGTTGCAAGGCTACAGCCAGGGCTGCTTCATAATCTCCGCCTAAAATTAATTTTGAAAATTTTGGCGAACCTGTAATATTAGTTCTTTCCCCAATGTTTACAAAGATGCTTTCTGGCGTGATGGTAACCGGCTCCAATCCGCTCAAACGCATGTATGGCTGAATTTCCGGAATTTTTCTCGGAGATGCTTTTCTTGCATTTGCCGCAATGCAGCCAATATGGTCTGGAGTAGTACCACAACAACCACCTACAATATTTACGAAGCCAGAAGCGATAAAATCATCCACTAAATGAGCTGTTTCATGCGGTTGCTCATCATAGGCACCAAATTCATTTGGCAAACCTGCATTTGGATACGCCGAAACATAACATCCTGCTTTTGCAGCCAGTTCTTCAATATGAGGACGCATTTCTTTTGCACCTAAAGCACAATTGAAGCCTATACTCAATGGCTTCGCATGCATCACCGAGTTTAAAAAAGCTTCTGCAGTTTGTCCGGATAAAGTTCTACCCGAAGCATCAGTAATGGTACCAGAAATCATGATTTCCAGTTTACGCCCAATTACTTCTTCATATTTTTTAATAGCCACAATGGCCACTTTTGCATTTAAGGTATCAAAAATGGTTTCAATCAGCAATACATCCGATCCACCATCTACCAAACCACGTACCTGCTCATAATAAGCGGCTTCCAATTCATCAAAATAAACTGCCCTGTAACCGGGATCATTTACATTTGGCGACATAGAAAGGGTTCTGTTGGTTGGACCAATGGCACCGGCAACGAAGCATTTACGATCTGGGTTAGCCGCCATAAACTCATCTGCAGCCTCTTTTGCCACCTTTGCGCCTTCATAACTTAATTCATACGACAAATCTTCCATCTGATAATCAGCCATGGAAATTCTTTGCGTACTGAAGGTATTGGTTTCAATGATATCTGCACCAGCAGCCAGATACTCGAGATGGATGGCTTTGATAATATCCGGGCGGGTGATGTTAAGCAAATCATTATTTCCTTTTACATCGCAGGGGTGATCTTTAAAACGCTCACCTCTAAAATCCTCTTCCGTTAAAGTATAACGCTGAATCATCGTGCCCATCGCACCATCAATCACCAAAATACGTTTTTCTAATTCTTCTCTTATGCTCATTCTGTTATTAGATGTGAGAGACGAGAGGAGAGATGTGAGAAATTAAGACATTTATAATTGGCCTCAAATCTCAAATCTAATTTCTCAAATCTCAAAAAAGCTTATTCAAAAAAGTTGGCACATGGATAGTACTTCCTTAACTTATCTTTCTCCCGGTTAACCGAGATTAGAATGTAGCACCTTGTTGGCACAGGTTGCTAAGACTTCGTTGGGTCTAATCCCTCCGTCTTTCTTAATAAGCATACAAAAATGCAACAAAGCAACATCATTTCCAAAATTTATCGCCTTGCTGCCAAATAAAATTACAAAGGCCATGCAAAAATGCACGGCCTTTAAAATAATGTTTTGTTGTTCACCTGAAATCAATGAAATTCAATGATCACACTTTTGCACTAAATTATCTTCTGCTTCCGAAAAGACGTAATAACGAAACAAATAAGTTTATGAATGTGATATAAAGCGACAAGGCACCCATTATTGCTAATTTTTTACTGTCAGCCACTGCAATTTCACTCCCGCTTTCATCTAAACCTTCACCAATTCTTTTAATTTCCTGAACCTTGTAAGCAGTAAGTGCTGTAAAAATAGCCACACCAACGAAGCCTAAAATATAATTCAAAGTTTCGCTGCCGATAAAGAAGTTGATCAGACTTACTATGACTAAGCCAATTACACCAGCCATCAGGATTGGTCCGAATTTACTTAAATCAACATCTGTTGTGTATCCCATAATGGCCATAACAGCAAAAATAACTGCCGCTGCAACAAAGCAAATTGCGATAGATACAGAAGTGTAGATTAAAAGAATAAAACCTAACATAACACCAGTTAACAAAGAATACAATAGAAAAATCCCCACTAATGCAGGAAAGGATAATCTTTGCATGGCGGCTCCCATCAGCATCACTAAAGCAAGTGGTGCAAAAATGGTAATGTATCCAAATATGGTAAATCCTTTTTCTCCTACTAAATAGGATAAAATTCCTGGCGAATTTGCCAATACAAAAGCAGAAACGCTTGATACTAATAGCGCAACGAACATCCATAAGAATACGCTGGCAAAGAATTTTTTAGACACCGAGTTTTCCTGTACGAAAACACTATTGCCTTGATATTGATAATTTTGTTGTTCCATTTTTATTTGTGTATTTAAATGATTTTAAAAATAATACTTTAATTCAGTCTTTTTGTCAGCATTTCTTCAACTTTCTTAAAGAACTGTAACGGTTTTAATGTACGCCAGGGCAGGTTATCAAAAGCACCTCCAAAGTTGATGTAATAATCAATATTGTTATCTCTAAACTCACTGATCACATGCTCCTGAAAATTTACCCCAACAATCCAGCCATCCTCTACTTCCTGAAACCATTCTTCATAATAACTATCATCTGAGGAATGAAAATTCAGCACATTTTCGCCAATTAAAATGAATTTATTAATTCCTTCATCCATCATCAATTCCAGGATATCGCGTTTAAGCAACATGATATCGTTATTAATGGCATCGTTCCACTCTCCAATAAATTCTATAATAGCATAGCTGTGATCATAATCAGCATACAATACTTTCATATACAATGTATTTGATCCAAACTCATCCCACTGAGGGTGAAGCAGAAAATTATAGATCTGCTTATCAAAGTATAGCTCAGAATATTCGGTATTATAAAATGGCGATCGCTCATCTTCTGCCGAGATATAATCATCTCTCCACTGGTAATACGGCTCTATCTCGTGCATGTTTTTTTTAATTATTGAATGAGAGAATTTTGAATGATTTAATGAATGTTGAGTGAATAATTGAATGAGTGTATAAGTTTAAAATCTATGAATTACATAATAGCAGCGCTAAATTCAATCATTCTCTAATTCAATCATTCTCTAATCTTTCATTCTGTTATTCTCCAATTCTATCATTCTATCATTCTCTAACTCAATCATTCTATCATTCTCTAACTCAATCATTCTATCCTTCCCTAATTAAATCCTTCTCACATTCAGTCATTTCTAATGTTGTCCGGCCTCTACAGCTTTTCTAACACTTCCATGTTGTGTTAATAAGTCTGCGGCTTCATCATAAGCGATATTTAATTCATCGGCCACCATTTGTGTACCGCGATCTACCAGCTTATGATTAGTTAACTGCATATCTACCATTTTGTTTCCCACCACACGGCCCAATTGAACCATCACAGTGGTACTCAGCATATTTAAAACCAATTTTTGTGCAGTGCCAGATTTCATGCGTGTTGAACCTGTAATAAATTCCGGGCCAACCACCACTTCTACAGGAAAGTCAGATGCTGCTGCAATTGGTCCGCCGGCATTACAAACAATACACCCCGTTAAAATACCATGTTTACGGGCAGTGCTTAAGCCACCAACAACATATGGAGTAGTACCTGATGCGGCTAAACCAACCAGGCAGTCTTTCTCGTTGATATCGAACTCCTGCAAATCCTTCCAGGCCTGTATGGCATCATCTTCTGCAAATTCTACAGCTTTTCTAATGGCAGTATCGCCACCAGCAATAATTCCAACTACCCAATCAAAAGGAACGCCATATGTTGGCGGACATTCAGAGGCATCTACAACTCCTAAACGTCCACTGGTGCCAGCACCAATATAAAAAAGACGACCACCTTTTTTCATTCTTTCGGCAACAGCCGAAGTCAATTTTTCGATCTGAGGCAAAGATTTTTCAACAGCAAAGGCAACAGTTTTATCTTCATTATTGATCCCCTGCAAAACTTCCATTACCGACATCTGATCAATGTGGCTATAGTTTGATTCTTGCTCGGTAACTCTATTCATAAATATATTTTTGATAAAATTCGGTAAATCTTTTCTAAAATCTACCCTAAAAAATTAAAAATATAGATCATTCCATTGTGACCCATCGGTTGAACCGTTAATTTATGTGAAATATTATAAACAAACGACAAGAAATTGCAGTTAAAAATATATCAACCCGCTTATTTTCATAAATTTGCCTAACGCCAATGAAAAAGAATACCCGTAAAAACATACTGATTGCCATAAGCTATTCTATCATTTTGATAGCGGGCATGTATCTGGGTATTAAATTCATTAAAGATCAGGGATTCGGCGTGATCAGAAGACCTCAGCTTGCCAGCAACAGTGACGAAAAACTGGAAGAAATCCTGCATATCATCAATAAAAATTATGTAGATGATATCAACACCGATTCATTGCAAAACTTACCTATTGATAGTGTGCTTCACCAGTTGGATCCACACAGTGTTTACTTGCCGCCAACTGACGCTCAGGACATGACCGATAACCTGGAAGGAAACTTTGAAGGTGTGGGCATAGAATATTATATGCTCAACGATACCATGATGGTTACCGGTGTGGTGAAGGATGGACCGGCTTACCAGGCGGGCATTAAATTAGGTGACAAAATTCTGGCTATTGATACCACTACGGTAAGTGGCAAAAATTTACCCAAAGAACAATTAACAGGAAGGTTTAGAGGAAAAGCAGGAAGCGGTGTTGGCGTAACTTTGTTGCGCAGTGGTACACAAGTCCAAAGTCGCTTAATGGTTACCCGTGGTAAGGTAAATATTAGCAGTATAGATGCTTCTTACATGATCAATCCGGAAACTGGCTATGTCAGGATTAGCAAGTTTGGCGCTAACACGGATAGTGATTTTGCAATTGCAGCCGCAAACCTGAAAGCGAAAGGCATGAGAAAGCTGATTCTGGACTTACGCGACAATGGTGGTGGTTATTTTTCTGCAGCTACCGGTTTGGCTGATCAGTTTCTACCCGAAAATAAATTAATTGTTTACACCCAGGGTAAACATGAACCGCGAACAGATTATTATTCTACAGGAACAGGTGCTTTTCAAAATGGCAAATTGGCCATATTAATTAATGAAAATACAGCATCGGCAAGTGAAATTGTTGCCGGAGCCATTCAAGATCTGGGACGTGGAATTATAGTTGGCCGCAGGTCTTTCGGTAAAGGACTGGTACAGGAGCAATTTGCTTTTGGAGATGGTTCAGCATTAAACTTAACCATTGCAAGGTATTATACACCTTCTGGACGTAGTATTCAAAAATCATATAAGAAAGGGTATGATGCTTACAAACATGAACTTGATGAACGCATGATTGATGGAGAGTTAACTGGCGATCATACTTCCTTTCAAGATTCAATAGAAAAAAGTGAAGGCGTAAATCTTCAACAGCACAAGCGAGCCAAAACCGTGGGAGGAATTCAGCCTGATATATTTGTAAAGCTGGATACCACCGGATACAATAAGTTTTATGCTAGTCTGGTGAGCAAAAAAGTATTGTCAGATTATGTATTTAATGTTTTAACCAGCCGCTATAGTGCCAGCTTTGTGGAACAGAACATTAACTATTTCAATTTAGGAGATAACGACTTCAAAGATTTTATTGGTTACCTGCAACGCAAAAATGTAACGATAGATCGCATGCAGCTTTACGGATCAAAATCAGTTATACTGAATGATCTAAAAGCACTATTATGCCGCTACTACCTGGGCGATGTTGGCTATTACCGTTCTATAAATCAAACCGATAATGCGGTGAAACAAGCGTTGGCCAATCTGCAATAATCAGAAGCCTCGCTCCTATTAAATTTCGATTTCAAATAAACTCAGGCTTATTCCCTCATAATGCTTTGGTAAACCATCTGTTTTTTCCATTGTAACTACACCAACATAATTAAAGCCGCAACTGGTATAATACTCCAATAGCTTTTCATTATCTGCCCAGGTATCCATTCGGATAAACTTAAGGTGATTTTCAGCGGCAAATGCCTTGGCCCAGGTAATAATCTCTTTAACAAAGGAAAGGCCTCTGAAATCTGGATGCGTAACGATCCGATGAATGTAGATGGCATCATGATCGCGATCGCCCCAAATGAGTTGATCGTTAAACGTTACCGCAAAAACACATGCTACTTCATCATTAACCAAAATTTTATACTGGCGATTTTCAGCTATTTCAGTTTCCACCAATTCTTTACTGAAACCTTGCCAATGTTTATTGAAAACTTTTTTCTGATGCGCAATAGCCATTTCATAGAAATCAAAAATCATATCCAGATCTGATGGCTGGCTGTTGGCTACTTGGATTTGCATGCTGCAAAGGTAAATAGATTCTGCAAATGCAAGGACTCTTTTAGTTATCGGATGAATAAAGAATAGTCATCGGATGAATATTAACATAGCATCTATGTTCATCCGATGACTATTCTTTCACCCTATTTTTGTCTGAAGAAAATCTGAATCGGTGCACCAGAAAAATTAAAATGCTCTCTCAATTTATTTTCAATAAAACGTTTGTACGGATCTTTAATATATTGAGGCAAGTTACAGAAGAATGCAAACATGGGTGATGTTCCATTGATCTGCGTAATGTATTTAATCTTGATGTGCTTTCCTTTTAATGCTGGCGGTGGAAATTTCTCAATCAGTGGCAACATCACATCATTTAATTTTGATGTAGGTATTTTCTTACTTCTGTTTTTAGCTACTTCTAAAGCAACTTCAATAGCTTTAAAAATTCTTTGCTTATTTAATACCGATGTAAATACAATAGGCACATCTGTGAATGGACGAATACGCTCATGAATCTGCTCTTCAAAAGCCTTCATCGTTTGTGTATTTTTCTCAATCAAATCCCATTTATTCACTAAAATGACAATACCTTTTTTATTCTTTTCTGCTAAGTGGAAAATGTTGATATCCTGACTCTCGATTCCTTCCTGTGCATCAATCATCAATACCACCACGTCAGCTTCTTCTAAAGCCTTAATGGTACGCATTACAGAATAAAATTCCAGATTCTCTTTAACCTTGGTTTTCTTACGTAAACCCGCAGTATCAATCAACATAAATTCATGACCAAACTGGTTGTAATGAATTTTGATTGAATCGCGGGTAGTACCAGCATTAGCCGTTACAATGTTTCTTTCTTTACCAATCAGCGCATTAACCAAAGATGACTTACCTACATTTGGGCGACCAGCAATGGTAATTTTTGGCAATTGATTTTCTTCTTCCGGGATATCTTCAAAATGTTTAACCACATCATCCAATAACTCTCCGGTTCCAGAACCAGTCATGGAAGAAAGAGGATAAATTTCACCCAATCCAAAACCATAAAAAGTACTGATTTCACTATATAATGCGGTATTATCTACTTTATTCGCACATACAAAAACAGGTTTGTTACTGCGGCGAAGCACCTGAGCAATATCATCATCTAAATCGGTGATACCTGTGGTTACATCCACCATAAAAACCAAAACACTGGCTTCTTCAATCGCGATCATTACTTGCTCACGGATAGCAGCTTCATAAACATCTTCAGAGTTAGCAACATAACCACCAGTATCAATTACGGTAAATTGACGGTCTGTCCACTCCCCTACACCATAATGCCTGTCGCGGGTTACACCGCTTATGTCATCTACAATAGCTTTACGACTTTCGGTTAATCTATTAAAAAGGGTGCTTTTGCCTACGTTTGGCCTGCCTACGATGGCGATAATATTACTCATGGGTGTTCTATTGATAGTTAATGGCTTATAGTTAACGGTCGTGGCGCTTAAGCAAGCTGCTTAAACTATTTGGCTATCAGCCATTGACTATCAACTACTAACCGATTTATTTCGGGCTGCAAAGGTACGGTTAATTATCGTAACCAAAGCTTTTTAAGTAGTTCTTTTTACTTCTCCAATCTGGAATCACTTTTACAAACAGCTCCAGAAACACCTTCGAATCTAAAAATTTCTCAATTTCTATCCGTGCTTCAGTACCCACTTTTTTCAGCATGCTGCCGCCAGTACCAATGAGGATATTTTTTTGCGAATCGCGTTCAACCACAATTTCAGCACTAATCCTCACCATCTGGCCTTTGCCATTTTTAAGCTCTTCATGTTTAAAACTCTTCACAATCACCTCTGTGCTGTAAGGAATTTCTTTTTGATAATTCAGGAAGATTTTTTCCCGAATAATTTCCGAAACAAAGAAACGTTCAGAACGATCTGTTAAATCTTCTTTATCATAATATGGTGGGTGCTCAGGTAACATTTCTATAACGCGCTCCAGTAAGCCATCAACGTTATGATTATGCAAAGCCGATATGGCATAAATGGAAACCGGATTTAATTTCTCCTGCCAATACGCAATCTTTTCATCAACCTGTTCTTGCAATGCTTTATCTATTTTATTAATCAGTACAATGGTTGGAATATCCCTGTTCAAGATTTTATCAAGCACATCATCTTCATCATGCGTCTCATTGATATCGGTTACAAATAAAAGTACATCGGCATCGGTTAAAGAACCATTTACAAAGCTCATCATACTCTCCTGCAAGCTATATTTTGGTTTAATGATACCTGGAGTATCAGAAAAAACTATCTGATATTCTTCCTCATTTACAATCCCCAGAATACGATGCCTTGTGGTTTGCGCTTTAGGAGTAATAATGCTAAGTCGCTCGCCTACAAGCACATTCATGAGGGTGGATTTACCTACATTTGGTTTACCTATTATACTAACAAAACCTGCTTTATGCGCCATCAAAATATTTTTTAAAAAAAATTTGCAGCACAAAGAAACGAATTATATCTTTGCATTCCAATTCGGAAACAGAGTTAAGGATTTAATTCATAGAAAAAACGAATTGTATATAATGCGGGGTGGAGCAGTTGGTAGCTCGTCGGGCTCATAACCCGAAGGTCGCACGTTCGAGTCGTGTCCCCGCTACCAAATTAAGCTGGAAGCTTAAGGCAAGAAGTTTAAAGCTTTGGTCTTTTAGCTTTAAGCTTAGAAAAATGGCCCGTTCGTCTAGGGGTGAGGACGCCAGATTTTCATTCTGGAAACAGGGGTTCGATTCCCCTACGGGCTACACTAATTACAGAAAGTTGATTTAAAGCGATACCGCTGACGATCAACTTTTTTAGTTTAATAGCATCTTGAGTTTAAGAATTTTATCTTTTGATATCTATCCCCCTTAATTTAACTAAAATATCATCAAGCTATTTTAAATTTGCTGAAAACTCCGAAATTTTAATGGACTTTAAGATGATGGATGCTTCAATCAATAAGCATTTCTACAAATAAGAAGTTAGCGTTTCTACCAAAACATAATTTATTTTAATAGTGCCTGATTTACCCACACCTCAATTTGGGCGTGGGTAAACAGGGCTTTCAATCAACATAACTAACCAAAAATTATAATAGACTGATTATTAGTTTAAAATAATAAAAGATCTGAAATTATTATTATTTAGACTAATTATAAACAAAGAAACGGATTGATGATTATTATTCCAAATATTTAAACGTAAAATTGATTTTGAACCTTATGATAAGCATACAAAATACTGATTATCAAATGATAAAATTACGACTTAAAAGTTATTCGAAGATTTAGATTTTAAAAAACCAAAAACAGCTTTAAAAAAAATTTAAAATTTCTTTGTAGATGATTTGCAAGTACCAAAACAATTCATACCTTTGCACTCCTTCAAACAAAGAAAATTTGAAGATATAGAGTGCGGGGTGGAGCAGTTGGTAGCTCGTCGGGCTCATAACCCGAAGGTCGCACGTTCGAGTCGTGTCCCCGCTACCAAATTGAATTACGATTGTAGATTGACGAATTTAGATTGCTTTAGATCGTAAATCTAAAATTGGAAATCAAAAATTAAAATGGCCCGTTCGTCTAGGGGTGAGGACGCCAGATTTTCATTCTGGAAACAGGGGTTCGATTCCCCTACGGGCTACATTAATTAATCAATAAAAAAACCTGCAAATCAAACATTTGCAGGTTTTTTTTATTAATATCAAAAACCTGCCTTATTCATCTCTGATTGTAAAGTTTTCACCTTGGTGGCATGGGCAGAATAATAGGTGTTGCTTCATCCATCAAACTCAGAGTATCTACCTTAATGGATGTAATCTGTCGATAAGCAAAACGGTCGAAATTCGACATCATTGGGCTGCACGCTATGCTGATTAAAACACTTACGAGCCCAGCAACAAGCTTTTTTTTCATACCTGTAACTATTGGGTGATAAGTGCCATCGCTTTTAAAGCGGCTTTGTCGCCGTTAAAAAGATCCAGGTCTGCCTGACCGGCTACGCCCGTTACCGCCCCGGCTCCAGAATATTGCCAGATGCTATAGTCCTGCCATAAACCAAATAATCCCGGCGGGTTTGATTGATAAGATGGCACCCATAACGGGTAATTAGGAAAAGAAACGCCGTCAAAATATTCAGACCAGAACGATTTTGCGGTATAGATCATCGGGATGCGGCCCGTGGCAGCTGCGAGCTGGCTGAGGCAATCCTGAATCAGCTGCACGCAGGCATTTTTATTATTCAGAATGTACTGGTTCATGGCCTGGCTCTGCGCATCATTTGATCCGACTTGCCATTCGATATCCAGCACCGGCGGTAAAGTGCCCGGGACAGTGAAATCAATGCCGCAGGATAAAAAGTTCTGCATCTGCGTGGCGGCAGAATCCTGAAAGGTTAAAAAATGATAGGCACTGAATATCAGTCCCTTCTGCCTGATGGTTGCCATATACTGCGCCAGTGTAGGGTCTTTAAAGCCTGCACCCTGACTAGCTTTGCAATAAATAAACTGGATATGCGGCGATAACTGGCTCCAGTTGATATTGCCTGTAAAATGGCTGATATCCATGCCTTGCGGCACCAGCTCATCCAGCACGGCCCAGGTTGCCGGCCCGGCAATGCCGTCGGCACTTAACTGATGGTCCTGTTGAAATTGTGTAACTGCGGCCTGCGTACCCGGGCCAAAGTTGCCATCGATAGAGAGTGAATAATGGAGAAACGAGAGTGCTCTCTGTAGCATAAAAACCTCGCTGCCTGATGAGCCGATTGAAAGTGTTTGCATAAGATAAGATTTAGATGAATAATATATTAAGTTTTAACAGGTTGCAACAGCTATCCATAAAATGCATTGCCGCCGCTATTGGCATAAGCCTGTTGGGGAGGGGCTTGCGAAGCCGGGGGAGGCTGATTTGGATGAATTGGAGATGCTGGCGCCGGCACAGTTGGCTGATCGGCAACAAGGGTTTTTGTTGCCGCCCCGGGATCATTTTCTTTTGACTGGATGGCTACAAAGGTGGCGCTACTGATGCCCATGAGTGCAAGCAGTGTATTACTCAATTCGGGCATGACGCAACTTGTTTTAATTTCCCCCATTTGATACAGGTATGCAATGATGCCAACAAGAGTCCATACCAAATGCTGAAACCGGTGAATGCTGATGCCCAGATCATCTGACAGGATATCGGTAAAGAAGCCCCTCGAAGGGGTATTCTGGTGCCTGGGCCGCTGGTCTTTTATTTCACGTTTATCAATAATCTTTGAGCTCACCGCAGTGCCCGAGAAAATGCCTAAAAGCACCAGTGCCGTTTGGTTAATTTCGGTATCTGCACAAGCACCTTTAAACAGTGCCAGGTAAAGATAAGAGGATGATATCACCATTGTCCATACACCCAGCTGCACTTTGGACAGGCTGAAAGGAGATGCCGGGCTTACTGTTTTGCTCAGTTTAAGTTCCTCCTGTTGCCGCTTATTGTGAAATTCCTGGTGATTACTGATCTCTTCCCGAAGTAGCGATGTCCATGCAGCTAAACAGATAAAAGCGATTAAGGTTAGCACCATAAAACCAACCGGAACAAGCACCGGGTAAACGATTGCATTTAGCAGGAAACAAATCGGGTTCATAAGATTGATTGATAAATTTAAGAAAAAGTGAGTGGGTTAATCAGCTTGTTTGACATCTTAATCCACTATCTGTATTTCAGGTTGCTAAATATAATTTGGTTATCGCAGGTGAGTTTAAGGAACCAGGATTAAAAGGATCCCAAGCCCATTCTGCTCACAATAACCTGCTTGTCCGGCATTTTCAACTGAATATTGCTTCATTTGTGCTTTTGCCGCCACACTGAAGCCTATGCCCACTACATATTTGGATAATTTCACCTCGCTTCCGTGAATCGAGTAATATCCTATTTTAGTAACGTCTTTTAAGATACGGTTCAGAAAAGGTTTGGCCTTGGTAGCGCTTTCTACTTTCATTTCAATAGCATAATACTCCTGATTGTGACCAATACCTATATCAAGACGTGACCTATCCCATGGCGAAGGGTAAGGTAGTTCACGGGCGCCACTATATCCCTGGTTAGCATCTCTAAGCGCCAGAATCAATTCAGTCTGAAGCCAAAGTTCCCAACCCGCCCCGGTGCTAATTGCGTTAACGATTTGCGGTGCCTTTGATTTAAAAAAAACAAATAATTCATCTGCTGTCATAAGGTTAAGTTTTAAGGTTATAGTTACTCATTAAGTAAGATCCATCGGATTTAAAGCTGATGAACCAGGCAATGATGCCCCGGAAGTAAGATTTATACCATCTGATCCAAAAGAACCAAGCCAGGAGGGTCCTAAGCCGCCAAAATTTGGATTGATAGCATTTGGTAAAGATGAACCAACTGTGGTTGACCCGAAGACGCTGGTTGAATCTAATAAACCAGGCGAGCTAACCGGCGTTGTTGATACCGTTGACAAAGAAGATGCCATTGTAGAATTCGCAAGAGCAAGTGTTGGAGAAATGTATAAACGCTGAGCCCAAATTTCCACATCTTTATTAGTTGTAGTATAAATACAATTTAGCGTGGTACGGCCTTCCAGTTTAGGTATAGCTTCGTTTAAAAAGTTTATTGCCACAACAACCGTTTGACAGGATCGGTACTGATCGTTTATATTATCTTGACGAAGTTTTACCGTATCTTTCTTTATACCACTGATTAATGTTTGTATTGGTGAATAGAATATTTCATCCGATTCATTCAGCATCGGCTCAGTATCAACTAATGGGTCAGCCTTGTCATTAGCGAGCACCCCACCTGATAGGCATTTTAACTCCACGGCAATTTTATAGCTGGGGTCAGCAGCGTAAGCGTTAATCAACCAATCAACGGCAAGCTGATTGTTACTTCTTAGTCCCTTTCTCTTCCCCTTCTTATCTACCACCTCTTTGTAAATTTCCATTTCCCGTAAAATAATTACATCCGAATGTTTTTTGCTCATATATGCTACAAAATCAATTTGAGCCCAAAGCTCCCAGCCACCGTTTACCGGCCAGCATTGCATCATTTGATTGCTTCTTTTTTCACACCACTCCGCCAAATACGTGATAAAAGTTTGATAATCTATTTCCATAACTTTTTGAATTAGTTTCCGGCGTTTTGCTGCGCTGGATTGTTTATAATACTTTCCGCATTTTGTACACTTTGCTGGGCAGCAAGCATGGCCGCATCAACATTGGTGTTTACCGTGTTTATGGCTTGCTGAATAGGGTTGATTACTGGTGGTGCCACCGGTGTAACAGCTGCTGCGGCTTGAGGCTGTGCCTGGTCATTAACCATTTGCAAACTACTTGCGGCCAGTGCCTGGAAACTACTATCAACCTGCGATTGCATCGCTTGTATAGCCTGTTGTTGAATGGTGGCAATCTGCGATTTAAGATCGCTGATTTGTTGCTGCATGACCTGATGAGGCGACATTGATGGTGCCGCGGCTGGCTGATTATCGGGCACAACTGGTGTGCCCCCCATATTAGGAGAATCGCTTTGCTGTTGCATAGTAATGTTTTTTTAAGTGATTGGAATGAGGACAGCACCTGCTTAGGGTGCCGCCCCCTTTAACCATTTCCGTTCCTTTTGGATCCGGTGTACATACGGCCTAAGAGCCGAAGATTTGTTTGGTACCCACGGCATCAGATGCCGTATCGATTGAATACAACATGGTTACACCCATAGTAGTAGCTGCCTGTGCGGTAATGTTACTTTGTTGTTGACTGCTGGTGGCGTTGTGTGCTGCATTAGCCAATGCTTGTGCAGTGGCCTGGTACAGGTTGCCCATTGCAATTGCAGGAGCATCACCCAATACTTTGGTGTTTGCCTGGGTTACAGAGTCGGTGATCTGATCGTTTACTGAAGTTGGAAAAGCCATGATAAAGTTGTTTTAAATGATTAATTCGTTTTGGTTTTATTGCCCAAGTACTTTACCCGGAGCATAGATTTTTTTGGTACCCACGGCATCAGAAGCGGTGTCGATAGAATACAGGGTGGTTACGCCCATAGTGGTTGCCGCCTGCGCCGTAATATTACTTTGCTGCTGACTGCTGGTGGCATTGTGTGCCGCATTGGCCAAAGCCTGCGAGGTAGCCTGGAAAAAATTGCCCATCGCGATCGCTGCCGCATCACCCAATACTTTGGTGTTGGCCTGGGTCACCGAATCGGTGATCTGACTGTTTACTGCTGTTGGAAAAGCCATAACTGTTTAGATTTAAGGTTAAATTATTGATAAATCATATGAGT
>Ga0308159_1000230_pt1 | contig 170553 bp, 157 predicted proteins | sample PhyCR1_FD_201040 | JGI IMG/M metagenome (GOLD analysis project Ga0308159, IMG submission 201040) | Phyllosphere microbial communities from UC Gill Tract Community Farm, Albany, California, United States - DLSLC.R1 | ecosystem: Host-associated > Plants > Phyllosphere > Unclassified | place...
ACGCCACGTAGGAACCGATCATGTACACCTCGCCGTGGGCGAAGTTGATCATTCCAATGATGCCGTAAACCATCGTATAGCCGATGGCGATCAGGGCATACGTGCTGCCAACGGTGAGACCGTTAACCAGCTGTTGGAAAAAGTGATAGATGTCAGGCATTACAACGCTCCTAAAAACCTGATACGCATTTCACTGGTGGAGTCATTTTCCCGCCCAGGCCCCGTGGATCTGCACCCACTTCGGGCTGGGTTTTGCCAGCGAACCGCTGATGACGGTTTTGAGATTTTCAGGTGGGCGGGATTCCGGATCACGGAACACAGGCCCATACATTCGTAAAACAAAGCCCACGGCACGCCGTGGGCTTTATTGGCAGTCAGTCAGGCCGCGCCTTACTGAGGGGAAACTTCGGTTTTAGGTTTGCCGAAGTGCCACTCGTAGACCACGAACTTGAAGTCTTTCAAGTCGCCCTTGGCGTCGAAGCTCAGGTCGCCGGTAGGGGTCTTGAAGGTGCCGGCGTGGATGGCTTCAGCCACCTTGGCCGCGTCTTCGCTCTTGGCGTTGGTGATGGCGCCGGCGATGACTTCAACTGCGGAGTAGGAAGGGAATACGAAAGGACCGCTCGGGTCTTCTTTCTTGGCCTTGAACGCGTCAGCCAGGGCCACGTTGGCCGGGTCCTGGTCGAAGGATTTAGGCAGGGTGACCAGCAGGCCTTCGGAAGCATCCTTGGCGATCTGCGAAATGGAGTCGTTACCCACGCCTTCCGGGCCCATGAACTTGGCCTTCAGGCCTTTCTCCTGGGATTGGCGCAGGATCAGGCCCAGCTCAGGGTGGTAGCCGCCGTAGTAGACGAAATCGACGTTGGCCTGCTTGAGCTTGGCGATCAGCGAAGAGAAGTCCTTGTCGCCGGCGTTGATGCCTTCGAATACGGCGACCTTGGTGCCTTTCTTCTCCAGGGTCTGCTTCACGGCGGTGGCGATGCCTTCACCGTACTGCTGCTTGTCGTGGAGCACGGCAACCACTTTGGGTTTCACGTGGTCGGCGATGTAGTTACCGGCGGCCGGGCCCTGGGCGCTGTCCAGGCCAATGGTGCGGAACACCATCTTGTAACCACGGGCGGTGATGTCCGGGCTGGTGGCAGCCGGGGTGATCATGATCACGCCTTCGTCTTCGTAGATGTCGGAAGCAGGTTGAGTGGAGCTGGAGCACAGGTGGCCGACCACGTACTTGACGCCATCGTTGACCACTTTGTTGGCGACTGCCACGGCTTGCTTGGGATCACAGGCATCGTCGTATTCAACGGCTTCGAGCTTCTTGCCGTTGACGCCGCCTTTGGCGTTGATCTGTTCGATGGCCATTTTCGCGCCACTGAACTGCATGTCGCCGTATTGGGCTACAGGGCCGGTCTTGGGGCCGGCGATACCGATCTTGATGGTGTCAGCTGCGAACGAATGGCTGGCAACCCCGGCCAGGACCATAGCGGCAAACAGTTTGGAAATCTGCTTAGTAGCCTTATTCATAGTGCTCCACTCTTACTGTTGTAATTTTTATAGTTCCGGCGGCCTTGGTCGCAGAACCGAATCAGATATTTCGTGAATACCCGTCGGAAAATGCCCCTGGCAACTGTACCGGTACAGTGTAGAGCGCCGGTTGTTCGCTTGAAAAGCTGGCTGCTGGGGGCAAAAACGCGGGGTGTCGCTTAATTGAAAGAAAAAGACAGATTTGCGGCGTGGCTTGCGCCCGGTTCGGCGTCAGTCCCTGGCGCTTCTGAGCTTCTCGATCGGTGTCGCGCTTGCTTCTGGGTTTTTCTGCCAGAGCCCCGACGTTATGATTGCGCCGATTTCATTTCTGGACAGTCCCATGACTCAAGAACCTAGCACCCTCTATGCCAAGCTGCTTGGTGAGACCGCATCTATCAGCTGGAAGGAACTGGAGCCGTTCTTCGCCAAGGGTGCCCTATTGTGGGTCGAGGCTGACCTGGATCTGATCGAGGCGGCCCAGGCCGTGGCCGAGAACCAGGCAGAAAAAGTGGCGGCCTGGCTGGCCGAAGGAAAGGTCGAGAAACTGTCTGCGACGCGGGCATCCGATCTGCTGGAACGTGATCCGACGCTGTGGGCGGTGGTGGTTTCACCCTGGATCCTGATCCAGGAAAGGGCATCGCGCTAAGAGCGTGCACCGATAAGGGGCAGGTTTTTGTCGGACAAAAGTGTGTAGCCGAGTAACCGTGAATCCAGTGATGGCACCTTGCCGTAGAGAAAGGCCCCACGGGCTTTTCTCTCAGGGTGACGTTCACGGAAGGGGAACAGTTTCAAGCGCAGCCGACGAGCTGCTTAATTGTTTCGCGATGTGAGTAAATTGACCATTCGCCAGCCAGCCGGCTCCCACAGGACAGCAGGTTTTTCCCTGCCGTGCAGGAGCCGGCTGGCCGGCGAAGCCCTTCTTAATACGCGGTCTTGCCTGTGTGACTGTTGAGCGAGATGACCCGGGTCTTGCCGATACGGTGGCGGTAGATTTCCCGCAGGTACTTGATGGCCTTCTTCACGCAATCCCGGGACAGGCGGATGTCGTTGATCGAGACGAACTTGTCCTTGTCGTTGATCAGCTCGCGGTACTTCTTCTCGTACATCGGCTTGATCGCATACCAGTTGGTGTCGAGGATCTTCGCCGGGTTCTCGAATTCGTTGAGCAGATCGTCGATGCGGTCTTCATCGAACTGGTCACTGACGATGAAATCCAGCACCGAGTTGTCCAGGGTGTCGTCGAAGCGGTACGGATTGCGCGCAAAGCAACGCTTGATAAAGGCCACGATCAGGGTCAGGAAGTCATCCGACAGGCACGGGCTCTTGGCGATCAGGGTGGTCAGCGACAGGTTGGCCGAAGCGCCGATCACCAGCGCATAGCGCTTGAGGGTGGTGTTGGGGAACAGGCTGTTGAGGTGGGTCTTGAGCCGGTTCAGGTCCATGTAGGACAGCTTGTAGTCCTTGGGCAGGGACACGATCGATACCACCGACGAGCAGTTCTTGAAGAAGTGCAGGTCATGCAGCGCCGCGGCGTCATAACCCGAAGCCTTGTATTGCTCCAAGGCCGCGCGGTAGCGCTTGGACTCGATCGGCAGCAGGCTGATGCCCTCGATGGCCTGGGTCACCTTGTTGAAGTGCGGCAGATCGATGGAGCGGAAGAACAGGTCGTCGATGTTCAGGCGCTGGGGTTCTTTTTCGAACACCTTGAACTTGTCGCCGGTGGGCACCGGCTGCTCCGGCACCACGGACTCGGCATAGGCGATCGCCACCGGGCCAGCCAGGCTCATGAACAGGTCGTTGGCATCCAGGCGGATGGTTTCGCCGATGTCGATGCCGGCCCGCCGGAAGTAGTTCTGGTCGTAGTCGGTGGTCACCGCCTGGGCGGTGAGGATGTTGAAGATCTGCTGGGAGATGTACTGGTTGGCGTGCTTCTCCATGGCGTTGACGTCGATGTTCTGGATGTTGCCGTCATCGCTTTCTTCGGCGTAGCGCATGATGTCGTTGGAGATCAGCATCATCGCGTTCCAGGGGCGGATCCGTCCCATCACGCTGGCTTCGCTGCTGTCTTCATTGTCGAAGTTGTAGGAGAAGTCCCACTCTTCCGAAAGGTACTTGCACAGCAGGCGGCCGGCGTTGATGTGCAGCGCCTCGGACATTTCGCTGCGATGGTCCGAAATGTTCGGCAGCACGCAGATGCCGCTGGTGAAGATCGGCTCGAAGACGAAGGAGTGCCCGCTCTTGCTGTCGTGCTCGTCCATCGGTTTGGTGTCGAAGGTCTTGTTCATGTACGAGTACTGCTGGGCCAGGCCGAACTCCGAGGCCATGCCCGAACCGGTACCGCCGCCGGCACTGAAGATCGAGAAGTACAGGCGCGACTGGTTGGCCTTGATCCCGCAGGAGTCGATCAGGTACGAGTGGATCATCTTCCAGTCGGGGCTGGAGAAGCGCTGGGTGTCCTTGTTGAGGATGATCTTGGCCAGGTATTGGCCGAGGATCGGCGCGTTACCGGCGCCACCGGCGTGGACTTCCGAGAGGTCCATGATCTTCATCTTGCTGTAGTCGCGGATGAAGCCGCTTTTCTCGCCCTTGCGCGAGAAACGGATGCGCCCGGCAATGTCCTTGTCCAGGTCGCCGAGCATCACCAGCGGTTCCACCAGGAACACCGGCTTGCTGGCCTTGTTCTGGCCCAGGCGCAGGTTCTGGCGGATCCACTGGCCGGGGCTGTAGCCGCCTTCGTAGGCCTTGTCTTCGTTATTGAATTCGTTGAGGTAGAACTTGCGGGCGTTGTACACCAGCTCGGCCACATCCAGGGCGATGTTGGAGCCGCAGCGGCCCAGCCCGATCAGGCAGACCGACGGAAATTCCTGGTCGCGACGGTTGTCCGGCTCGCCTTCCAGGTGCGGTGGCCGCGGGAACACCGTGTCGCGCAGACCGTCGAGGTTGTCGAGGATGCGGTCGGTATTGGTTTCGGTGAAATACAGGTACTGCTGAGTCGACAGGGGGCGTGAACTGGACAATGGCTTCGGGTCTGAGGGGCTAGTTGTGGGGGAGGTCAGCGTCATCTCGGAGACTGCGTTGGCAGGTTTGTTCTTAGAAGTCATTGTGCGCCATATGCCTGGTCAGGTTGGCTCGTGGACGAGGTGTCGTCGAACCATCACGGAATGGGACCTCGTCGCTGCGTGGAGCGCGAATTTTGCCCAAGGCGTCAGGGTTTTTTCTTAGCGACGCTCGGGGGAATCCTTTCCTGAATCATGATGAATCGGCCAGTATTCGGTGATCTTTAATCAAATGAGGGCAATATGATGTCAGCGTTACCTTCACTCGGCTTTGCCGGAATCGGCCTGATGGGCTTGCCGATGTGCCGCCGGCTGCTGGCGGCGGGCTATCCGCTGACGGTGTGGAACCGCAACCCGGAAAAATGCGCGCCCCTGGTGGCTGCCGGGGCGCGACAAGTTGCCACGCCGGCGCAGCTGTGCGCCGATGCCGACCTGATGCTGATGTGCCTGGCCAATACCGAGGTGGTGCGCGAGGTGGTGTTTGGCCCCGAGGGTATCGCCCAGGGCGCCCGGGCCGGTCAGCTGCTGCTGGACCTGTCCAGCCTGGAACCCACGGCTACCCGGGAAATGGCCGCCGAACTGGCCGCAAGCCGCGGCGTGGCCTGGGTCGATGCGCCGGTGTCCGGCGGTACCCCGGGCGCCGAGGCCGGCAGCCTGGCCATCATGGTTGGCGGTGAGGCGACGGACGTCGAGCGGGTGCGGCCAGTGCTGCTGACCCTGGGGCAGCGGGTCACGCACATGGGGGCGGTGGGCGCCGGGCAGGTGACCAAGGCCTGCAACCAGATGATCGTCGCCTGCAACGCCCTGGTGATCGCCGAGGTGGTGGCCCTGGCCGAGCGCTCGGGGGTGGATGCGCGGCTGATCGCCGAGGCCCTGGCCGGTGGCTTTGCCGACTCGAAACCTTTGCAGATCCTGGCCCCGCAAATGGCTGAAAGCCGGTTCGAGCCGGTGAAGTGGCATGTGCGCACCCTGCTCAAGGACCTGGATGGAGCGGTGAAGTTTTCCCGCGAACAAGGCTCGGCGACGCCGATCAGCGGATTAGCTGCGCAGTTGATGCGTCTGCATGGTGGGCAGGGCTATCTGGAAAAAGATCCAGCGACCCTGGTTCGCCTTTATCGGGACCCGGCGCCCGCGGATTGATCGGCGCGGCGTGGCGCTGGTCGAGCTCCTCCAGCACCCCGCGCAACTCCCGCAGCGGCACCGGATGGCTGAGCAGGTAGCCCTGCAGGTAGTCGCAGCCATGGTGCTGGAGAAACGCTTGCTGTTCCGGGGTTTCGACCCCTTCGGTGACCACCTGCAGGTGCAGGGTGTGGGCCATGATGATGATCGCCTGGACGATCTCCATGTCCTGGGTCGACTTGGGGATGTCCTGGATGAACGAGCGATCGATCTTCAGGGTGTTCAGGGGCAAGCGCTTGAGATAGGCCAGGGATGAGTAGCCGGTGCCGAAGTCGTCGATCGACAGCGACACCCCCAGCCCGCGGATCTGCTTGAGCAGCGCCAGGGTGCTGGCAATATTGCCCATCAGGGCGTTTTCCGTGACTTCCAGCTCCAGCCGCTGCGGCGCCACCTGGGCCTGGCGCAGGGCGCTTTCGATCTCCCCGGCGAGCTCTTCGCGGGTCAGGTTCAGGGCCGAGCAGTTGACCGCGATCTTCAGTTCGCCACCGCCATGGCGCGACAGGTAGGCCAGGTCCGCGCAGGCCTTGCGCAGCACCCAGTTGTCCAGCTCGGCGATCATGCCGTTGGCTTCGGCAATGGAGATGAAGCGATCCGGGGTCAGCAGCCCATGTTGCGGGTGCTGCCAGCGGATCAGGGCTTCGAGCTTGGTGACCCTGCCGCTCTTGAGGTCGTAGATAGGTTGGTAATACAGCAGCAGGCCCTGGTCGTCGCGCAGGGCGTTGCGCAATTCCTCTTCCAGTTGCAGTTCCAGGGTGGCCCGGGTCTTGAGGTGGGAGTTGAAGAAATGCAGGCTGTTGCGCCCGCAATCCTTGGATTGATACAGGGCCAGGTCGGCGTTCTTGAGCAACTCCTCGCAGGTCTTGCCGTCATCGGGGAAGACGCTGATGCCGATGCTGGTGGTCATCACCATGCGTCGCCCCCCCAGTTCGATCGGCTCCTTCATTTTCAGCATGATGCGCTGGGCCATCTGCCGGGCTTCTTCGCGGTCGTACAGATTGATGAGGATGCAGAACTCGTCGCCGCCCAGGCGTGCCACCACGTCTTCATGGCTGCGGGTGGAGCTCTTGATATGCCCGGCGATGACTTTCAGCAACTCGTCCCCGGCATCGTGGCCGAGGCTGTCATTGATGCGCTTGAAGTGGTCGATGTCGAGGAACATCACCGCCAGCATGCCGCCAAAGGTAGTTTTCTCGATGAGCTTTTCGGCGAACAACTGGTTGAAGCCGCGGCGGTTGATCAGGTTGGTCAGGGCGTCGTAGTGGGCCACCTGCTGCAGGGAAACCCGGGCCTGGTCCAGTTGCGAAAGCAGGGCGTTGACCCGCCGCAGGTCCCGCTCCTTGTGTTGCAGCTTCTTGTCGGCCAGGGCCGCGCTGATGCCGCTGCCGATGATCAAGAGCACGATCGCGCTCAGGGTCAGGCCCAGTTGCAGATGCCCATCGGATGCGGCGGGGGCGGGCAGGCTGCCGGCGGGCAGCACCAGGGTCATGGCCCAGATGCCGGTGAAGTGCATGAGCACGATGGCAGCGCCCAGCACCAGGCTGCTGGCGTACTTGAGCAACTGGTGGAACATGCCGCTGCCTTCGCGCAGGTGACGGGACAGCAGCAGCGCCGCCAGGCTGCAGGCGATCGCCACCAATACCGACAGCGCCATCAGTAAGGGGTCGTAGTACAGGCTGGCGCTGCTGCGCATGGCCGCCATGCCGACGTAGTGCATGGCGGCGATGCCCAGGCCGATCCAGATCGAAGCAACGCCATAGCGCCACAGCGGCATGTGCGCGTGGCTCAGGGTGTTCATCGCCAGCCAGGCGGCGACCAGCGCGATCAGGAGCGACAGCAGGGTCAGGGGCAGGTCGTAGTGGATCTGCAGCGGCGCCTCGAACGCCAGCATGGCGATGAAGTGCATGGCCCAGATCCCCCCGGCCGGGCAGCAGGCTCCGACCCAGCGCCACAGGCGCTGGCTGGCCGGTCGTTCGGCATGACTGACACGTTCGGCCATGTCCAGGGTGGCGAAGCTGGCGGCACAGGCTACCAGGTAGGCCAGAAGCACCAGAACCGGGTTGTGGGTGCAATGCAGGACCACTTGCCCGGCCTGAGGAAGCTCGGTAATGAAATGCACGCCCAGCCAGTCCATAGCCTGCCCATCTCTGAGTCATCTGAGGTCGGCGGAGCCGCGCGCCAACGAGTGCTTGGAGTATAGAAGGCACCCGCTGGCTGCAATGGGAGGTGGCACGCTGCTGCTAATGATTTGCTTATGGGCCCTATCGCCAAAGGTGCTAAGCGCTTTCCTCGTACCAGGGCTCGGTGTCCGCCGGTTCCAGGGGGGCCAGGCCGAAGGCGGCGCGGGCGGCGTCGCAGTCGCTGTTGGGCTGGCCGTCGGTCCAGGAAGCCTCGAACTCGCGGCACGGGCTGGAGCGCTGGTCATAGATCGAACAGCTCACACCCTGGCCGACCTCGCCTTCAAGGGCGATGCAGCGCGGGGATTTGCAGTCGGTTCCGAGCATTGCCACCCGGCTGGGGCTGATACTTTGCACCAGCTCGTCGGGGACAGTCCCGCCGGATGAGGCGCATTCGCCCCAGAAAAAAGACACACGAAAGTATGAACAGCAGGCACCGCAATTCAGACACGGACTGGCTTCGGACATTGGCGTATTCGATGGGGGAGGGGTTGATAAGGGGGGCTGGCAAGGCGGCTATTCTAGGCTTCGCATCGGCCTTGGGAAGGGGGGGCGCAAGGTATTTTTTCGGCCTTGGCCAAGCCCTTGAAAAGACTGGGAAAGGCCCGGGTAGCGGGGGCTGTGGCGAAGTTCGGGCGGCTTGTTCCGGGGAGCCGCAAGTGCCATCCCCGCGCCTGCCTGCGATGCCTTGGTATCAGGCTGGCGAATGATTACAGACAGCGTGGGTGCGGCTGACTAGATTGCAGCTTCCAGGCCCGCTCGCGTCTGGCCCAATAACAATAAAAGAGATCGATCCATGGATAATTCGACTCAAGCGGCAAATGCCTGGCGCATTCTGTTCCTGTTGTTTTTGGCAAACCTGTTCAACTTCTTCGATCGCACCATCCCCGCCATCATCATCGAGCCGATCCGCATGGAATGGCACCTGAGCGACTTCCAGCTGGGGATCATCGGCACCGCCTTCACCATTGTCTATGCCATTGCCGGCTTGCCCCTGGGGCGCCTGGCCGACACCGGCTCGCGCAGCAAGCTGATGGGCTGGGGGCTGGCGGTGTGGAGCGGGCTCACCGCGGTCAACGGCATGGTCGGCAGCTTCTGGAGCTTTTTGCTGGTGCGCATGGGCGTGGGGATTGGCGAGGCCAGCTACGCCCCGGCCGCCAACTCGCTGATCGGCGACCTGTTCCCCGCTCACCGCCGGGCCCGGGCCATGGGCATCTTCATGCTCGGCCTGCCTCTGGGGCTGGTGCTGGCGTTCTTCACCATCGGTGCCATGGTCAAGGCCTTCGACAGCTGGCGGGCGCCGTTCTTCATTGCGGCGGTACCAGGGCTGGTGCTGGCGGTGTTCATGTTCTTCATCAAGGAACCCAAGCGCGGCGCGGCGGAAACGGTGAAAGTGGCCCAGGTGCGGATTGACCGGCCCATTCGCCGGGTGCTGGCGATACCGACCTTTCTCTGGCTGACTCTGGCCGGGCTGACGTTCAACTTCGCCACCTATGCCTGCAACTCGTTCCTGGTGCCGATGCTGCAGCGCTACTTCCTCATGCCCTTGCAGGAAGCCGCCATGGCCACCGGGCTGATCGTCGGGGTGACCGGCCTGGTGGGCCTGACCCTGGGCGGCTGGATCGCCGACAAGATTCATCAGCGGGTAGCCAATGGTCGTTTGTTGTTCGCGGCCTGCAGCCTGATCATCTCGACCCTCGCCACCGGATGGGCACTGCATGCCGGGCGGGTGGAGGTCGGGGTGTTCGTCGCGGTATTCAGTGTCGGCTGGCTGTTTGCCTACAACTTCTATACCTGCGTCTATACCGCCCTGCAGGATGTGGTCGAACCGCGCTTGCGCGCCACCGCCATGGCCTTGTTCTTCGCCGGCCTGTACCTGTTGGGGGGCGGCTTGGGGCCGGTGGTGGTGGGGGCGCTCTCCGACCACTTCGCCCATTCGGCAATGTATGCCGCAGGCGCAGAGCTGATGACCGAAGAGTTCAAGGCCATCGGTCTGCACGATGCGATGTACCTGATTCCCGTGGCCCTGTTCCTGACCCTGCTGTTTCTGTTCCAGGCAGCACGCTGTTTTGTCCGTGACGCCCAGCGGATGAAAGAGGGGCTGGCCTGTGGGAATGCCGCTGATGCCCCAGCAGAGGTGAGTCTGCCGGCGATCAACGATGGTGCAGTGAGCCGCTAGGGCGCGTTGCTGCATTGGCAGGCGACAGGCAAAAAAAAGGCCCGCACAGTGCGGGCCTTTTGTTCAGTGCTGACAACCGGGCTATCAGCCCGCCACCAGCACCCGGATCGCTTCCAGGCGCAGGGCGGCTTTTTCCAGCATGGCCAGGCCCTGTTCGCGCTGTTGACGCAGGGCCACCAGCTCGCTGTCACGGACAGTCGGGTTGACCGCCTGCAGCGCGGTCAGGCGCGCCAGTTCTTCGTCGGTGTCGGCTGCCAGGCGGCGTTGCGCCTCGGCCACACGTTCGGCGTGACGCGGTGCGACCTTGGCTTCGCCGGCGTTGATCTTCGGCGCCAATTGATCGCGCTGGGCCTGGATGAACTTGTTGGCGCTGGCCTTAGGCACGCTTTCCAGCTGGTCGTTCAGGGTCTCGAAGGCGACCCGCGCCGACAGGTCGTTGCCATTGGCGTCCAGCAGGCAGCGCAGGGCAGCCGGCGGCAGGTAGCGGCCCAGTTGCAGTGAGCGCGGGGCGACCACTTCACTGACGTACAGCAGCTCCAGCAGCACGGTGCCGGGTTTGAGCGCCTTGTTCTTGATCAGCGCCACGGCGGTGTTGCCCATGGAGCCGGACAGCACCAGGTCCATGCCGCCCTGCACCATGGGGTGTTCCCAGGTGATGAACTGCATGTCCTCGCGAGACAGCGCCTGGTTGCGGTCGTAGGTGATGGTCACGCCTTCGTCGTCGCCCAGGGGGAAGCTGGCGTCGAGCATCTTCTCGCTGGGCTTGAGGATCAGGGCGTTTTCCGAATGGTCCTCGCTGTCGATGCCGAAAGCGTCGAACAGGGTTTCCATGTAGATCGGCAGGGCGAACTGGTCGTCCTGTTCGAGGATCGCTTCCACCAGGGCGTCGCCTTCGCCGGCACCACCGGAGTTCAACTCCAGCAAGCGGTCGCGACCGGTGTGCAGCTCGGCTTCCAGGCGTTCACGCTCGCCACGGGCTTCGTCGATCAGCGCTTGCCACTCGCCGTCATCGGCATTCTCCAGCAGCGGCAGCAGGCGCGGGCCGAACTGATGCTGCAGGGCGTTGCCGGTCGGGCAGGTGTTGAGGAAGGCGTTCAGGGCTTCGTGGTACCACTGGAACAGGCGCTCTTGCGGGCTGGTTTCCAGGTACGGCACGTGCAGTTCGATCACGTGCTTCTGGCCGATCCGGTCGAGACGGCCGATACGCTGCTCCAGCAGGTCCGGGTGCGACGGCAGGTCGAACAGCACCAGATGGTGGGCGAACTGGAAGTTGCGGCCTTCACTGCCGATTTCCGAGCAGATCAGCACCTGGGCGCCGAACTCTTCATCGGCGAAGTAGGCGGCGGCACGGTCACGTTCGAGGATGTTCATGCCCTCGTGGAATACCGTGGCCGGGATGCCGGAGCGCACGCGCAGGGCGTCCTCCAGGTCCATGGCGGTTTCCGCGTGGGCGCAGATCACCAGCACCTTGGTGCGCTTGAGCATTTTCAGCTGGTCGATCAGCCACTCGACCCGCGGGTCGAACTTCCACCAGCGCTGTTCGTCATCGCTGACGTCGGGCTGGGCCTGGAAGCTGACTTCCGGGTACAGCTCGGCGTGTTCGCCCAGGGGCAGTTCCAGGTATTCGTCCGGGCATGGCAGCGGGTAGGCGTGCAGCTTGCGCTCGGGGAAACCCTGCACCGCGGCGCGGGTGTTGCGAAACAGCACGCGGCCGGTGCCGTGGCGGTCCAGCAGTTCACGCACCAGGCGTGCGCTGGCTTCGCTGTCGCCGTCGTTGACCGCGGCCAGCAGGGCTTCGCCTTCGTTGCCGAGGAAACCGTGGATGGTCTTGTGCGCCTCGGGAGACAGGCGGCCTTTATCCATCAGTTCCTGCACGGCTTCGGCCACCGGGCGGTAGTTCTCGCTCTCGGCGCGGAAGGCCGCGAGGTCGTGGAAACGGTTCGGGTCCAGCAGGCGCAGGCGGGCGAAGTGGCTGTCCTGGCCCAGTTGTTCCGGGGTTGCGGTCAACAGCAGCACGCCGGGAATGGTCTCTGCCAGCTGTTCCACCAGGGCGTATTCCGGGCTGACCTGGTCTTCGTGCCACACCAGGTGGTGGGCTTCGTCCACCACCATCAGGTCCCAGCCGGCGGCGAACAGCGCGTCCTGGGCCTTCTCGTCGTCCACCAGCCACTCCAGGGCCACCAGGGCCAGCTGGGTGTCTTCGAACGGGTTGCTGGCATCGCTCTCGATAAAGCGTTCTTCATCGAACAGTGCCACTTGCAGGTTGAAGCGCCGGCGCATCTCTACCAGCCACTGGTGCTGGAGGTTTTCCGGTACCAGGATCAGCACCCGGCTGGCGCGACCCGAGAGCAGTTGGCGATGGATCACCAGGCCGGCCTCGATGGTCTTGCCCAGGCCCACTTCGTCCGCCAGCAGGACCCGCGGCGCGATGCGGTCGGCGACTTCACGGGCAATGTGCAACTGGTGGGCGATGGGTTGGGCGCGCACGCCACCCAGGCCCCAGAGCGAGGACTGCAGCTGGCGGCTGGTGTGTTCCAGGGTGTGGTAGCGCAGGGAGAACCAGGCCAGCGGGTCGATCTGCCCGGCGAACAGACGGTCGCTGGCCAGACGGAACTGGATGAAGTTCGAGAGTTGGGTTTCCGGTAGGGTGACGGCTTCGTTCTGCCCGTTGAGGCCGTGGTAGACCAGCAGGCCGTCGACATCATCGACTTCCTGTACGGTCATTTTCCAGCCTTCGAAGTGGGTGATGCTGTCACCCGGAGAGAACCTCACGCGAGTGAGGGGCGCATTCCGTAGCGCATACTGGCGGGTGTCGCCAGTGGCCGGATAGAGCACGGTCAGCAAGCGACCGTCCTGTGCCAGAACGGTGCCTAAACCCAGCTCGGCTTCGCTGTCACTAATCCAGCGTTGCCCCGGTTGATACTGCTGCGCCATGCTGCCTGACTCCCGCTTTGAAAAAGCCGACTATCTTAACGGAACGACGCTTCCAGTCCAAAGAACTCTGATCAATCCCCTGGATTAAAAGGTAGCGTACGGCGTGCATTCGTCGGGTAGCGGGGCACTATCGGCTGACGACTGGGTCACAGTTTTGCGACCGATGGCTCAAGTCGCCCATGCCGCAGCCGACAGCCTGCCGACAGGAGACCAATAATATGCTGCCACCGATGCTCCCCTTGAGTGCCGTGCCGATCACCGCCCAGCAGGATCCGATCCGCCAGCGACCGGACATCCCGCCTGTGGTACCGGTGCAGGAAAGCTCCAACGAAAGCACCATCGACCTGCAAAAGCGCGACCCCGAGGAGTCCGCCCTGCTGCTGCGCGAGGAACAGCGGCGCCAGCAACAGAAGCAGCGCCGTGAGCGTGAGGCCGAGGACGACCCCGAAGAGCACCTGGCAGTGCCCGGCGATGAACTGAACGCCGACAACACCGTGCCGGTGGTGCCGTTGATCGAAGATGCTCCGCGCCAGGGCCTGTGGGTGGATGTCGAGGTCTAGGAGCGCTTGTTCCCCGCCAGTTCCCCGAGGGCCTGCAACAGGCGCTCGATTTCCTCTTGTGTATTGAAGTAACTCAAGGCGATCCGGGCAATGTTGCCCAGGCCTCGGGCCTGCATGTCCAGTGGTGTGTAGTTGACGCCATTGGCGCCGATATTGATGCCGCGCCGCGCCAGTTCCTCCTTGAGTGCCAGCCCGTCCCAACCTTCGAGAGTGAAGGCGATCAGGCCCGATTGCTGCCCCGGGCTGCCCAGGTCCTGGAGTTGCAGGCCGGGCAAGCGCTGCAGCTTCTTGCGCAGCGGCTCGCTCAAGGCACTGATCCTTTGCGCAATGGCGGCCACGCCGATGCTTTCGAACTCCTGCAGGGCATTGGCCAGGCCAGCCAGCAGCACCATCGACACTTCACTGGTTTCAAAGCGCCGGGCATCGTTGCGCAGAGCGAAGCCCTGGCCGTCCCAAGGCGCCGACAGCACATCCCGCGGCAGCGGATTCAACTGCTCGAGGAAGCCGGGCCTTATATAGAGCAGGGCCGTGCCTCGCGGGCCGCGCAGGTACTTGCGCCCCGCGCCCTTGAGCACATCGCAGTTGAGCGCCTGCACGTCGCAGGGCACCTGGCCCAGAGCCTGGCCGGCATCGATGAAGTAGGGGATGTGCCATTGGCGCGCCAGTTGGCCGATGGCTGCGGCCGGGTTGATCAGCCCGCCATTGGCCGGTAGCCAGGTCAAGGCGATGAGGCGCACCCGGGAGTCGAGCATGGACTCCAGCGCCGGGACTGAAACCGCACCGTGGCTGTCACAGGGAATGACTTCCAGCTGCGCGCCGGCGGCCACGGCCGGGGCCATGCAGGCCAGGTTGCCGGCCCATTCCTGGCGCCCCACCAGGATCCGGTCGCCCGGCTGCCAGGCGGGCAGGGCGTTGAAGGCCATGCCCCAGGCCGCCGAACCACTGCTGGTAAAGGCGATGGCTTGCGGGCAGGTGTTGAGCACTCGGGCGGCGGTCTGTCGCGCCTGCTCCTGCAACTGGGCGCCGGCGCCCGCCGCTTCCATCGGCCCGCTGTGGGCCTCCCGCTGCAGTTGCCCGGACATGGCGTCCAGGGTGCCCTGGCTGGGCAGGGACCCCCCGGCATGGTTGAAGTGACAGACCCGGGTGCAACCCGGTGTGGCCGCCCGTAGCCGGGCGATGTGGTCCGGGCTCAGGGGCATCACGGCTTGAGCTCGAAAATCCCGTCGACCTCCACGGCGACGCCGGCAGGCAGGCTGGCGACGCCCACCGAAGTGCGGGCATGCCGGCCTTTCTCGCCCAGGGCATTGACCAGCAGGTTGGAGGCGCCATTGGCGACCTGGCCATGGCCCTTGAAGTCGGCGCTGGCGGCAATGAACACCCCCAGCCGGCTGATGCGTTGCAGCCGCGACAAGTCGTCACCCAGGGCCGCCGAGAGTTGCGCCAGCAGGGCCAGGGCCGCCAGTTCCGCGGCCTGGGCACCTTGCTCGATGCTGAGGTTGTCACCGAGCCGGCCCAGCAGATGGGGATGCTGCTCTGCTTGCGGTGTTTGCCCGGAGATGAACAGCAGGTTCTGGCTCTGGGTATGGTTGACGTAGTTGGCAATCGGCTGGCCGGGGATCGGCAGTTCCAGACCCAGTTGTTGCACTCGTTGCTGCAGAGAGTCGCGCATGGCAAGTCCTCGAATGGAAGGCTTGCAGCATCGGTGTTCAGGCTGGGGGCGACAAACGGATAGATCTAATCCGACGTATCTGAATTTTTCATGGGTCGCTCCCTTGCTCCAGCAGCCATTGGGCGAAGCACTGCACCGCCGGATTCGCCGGACCTTCGGCGGTCACCAGCCAGTAGCCGATCTGATCGTTGTGCAGAGCCGGGAGGTCGAAGGCATCCACCAGGCTGCCCTGGGCAAGATGGCGCCGGATCAACTGGCGGCGGCCCATGGCGATGCCCTGGCCGGCCACCGCCGCTTCCACCACGATGTTGTAGTCGTGGAGCATGACGCTGGGGTGAGGGCTGAGGTCGACGGTGTTCTGCCTGCTCCAGTCGTCCCATTCAAAGGGCCGGTGGGAGCGGGCCATCAGCAAGGTGCCGTTGGCCAGGGCTCCGGCCTTGAACTCGGGGCTGCACACCGGTGACAGTTGCTCGGCGAGAAAGCGCGTGGCCTGGACGTTGGGCCAGTGGCCCTTGCCATAGCGAATGGCCAGGTCGACCTCGGCACCGGCCACATCTGCGAGGTTGATGGCTGGTTGCAGCTCCAGCTGGATCTGAGGGTGGCGGCGGCTGAAGTCCGCCAGGCGCGGCGCCAGCCACAAGGTGGCGAAGGAGGCCAGCAGGCCGATGCGCAGAACCTGCGATGGCTCTGCTGCCAACAGCGTCCGGGTGGCTTCGGCGATCTGCTCCAGGGCCGGCTGGATCTGTTGGTAATAGCTGGCGCCGGCGGTGGTCAGATCGATGGCCCGGGTGCGTCGTACAAACAGCGGCTGGCCCAGGTGCTGTTCGAGTTTGTGCACTTGATGGCTGACCGCGCTCTGGCTGACGCACAGTTCCTGGGCCGCCTTGCTGAAACTCAGGTGTCGGGCCACGGCCTCGAAGGCGCGCAGGGCCAGCAGCGGGGGCAGGTGCTTGGGCATTTCCACATGCGGTTTCCTGCGGGGAGGGGCGGCCATTGTGCGGATAAAAAGTCTTCCCAGCAGCGACTTTATTGCAGTCGCCTTGGTCTGATCACTGGTCAGGTGCGGCGCCACGTCGCATTATTGGCACATTCGCCAGGGCCGCCCACCGCTTCAAGGCGTGCGGCCGATATTGACCACGAGTGATGCAAGCCAAGCCATGAATCAAGACGACAAGCTGATCGACCTGAACGCCGAGCGTGCCAAGCGTGTGCATGATCTCAATGAAAAGCGCCTGAACGAAGTACGCCAGGCATTCGAACACGCCATGCCCTTGGGCAAGGCCAAGAAAAAACCGAAAAACAAACCGAAAAAGCGCTGATCAGGGCGCTTTCTGTTGATGTAAGTCACTTATTCCCCCTTCCTCGCGCCCAGTCATGGGCGACATTGACCCCGGTCAATTTCCCCTGCCTCCCGTTTGGTTAACTTAGCCCCATCGCAACAGGGCAAGAGCAGGAGGCCAGTCATGTTTTTCGACAATGTGGTGATCGCCGGAGTGCTGACTGTCGGCCTCATGGTTCTGTTTTTCGCAGGGTTTGGATTCTTTATCTGGAAAGACGCGAATAAGCGCAAGAAGCCTTAAGTCTTTCCAGGGCAACGAGCACGCAAGGCATTTTGGGCAACTTCGGTTGCCCTTTTTTTTGCCTGCAAGAAAGCTCAAGGCATAAAAAAAGGTGCGTCCCTGGGGACGCACCTTTTTTGTTGCCGGCTGGGGTATCAGGTACCCAGGATCTTGGAGGCTGCCCAGAACAGGCCGGCGGACAGGGCCACGGTCGCCGGCAGGGTCAGGACCCAGGCCAGGAGGATGGTCCGTACCGTTCCGCTCTGCAGGCCGCTCTTGTTGGCGACCATGGTCCCGGCCACGCCGGAGGAGAGTACGTGGGTGGTGGAAACCGGCAGGCTGAAGATGTTCGCCAGGCCGATCAGGCCGGCGGCGGTGATCTGTGCCGACATGCCCTGGGCGTAGGTCATGCCCTGCTTGCCGATCTTCTCGCCAATGGTCTGTACCACGCGCTTCCAGCCGATCATGGTGCCCAGGCCCAGAGCCAGGGCGACAGCCAGGATGACCCAGAACGGTGCGTATTCGGTGGTGGCGGTCAGGTCTTTGCGCAGCTTGTCCAGGTCGGCCTTTTCACGGGCCGAGATGCCTGGCAGCTTGCCGACCTTTTTCGCGGTGTCATCCAGGCAAAGCAGGTAGCGACGCACTTCGATGCGGCTTTCCGGCGACAACGAATGGTAGTCGGAAACTCCCTTGAGGCTGCTCAGGAGCGCGGCGATGGTCGGTTCGGTTTGCTGCGGATTGCAGCGGAACTTGCCCGGCAGGTCGTCTTTCACGCTTTTGCCCAGGGCCAGGAACTCACCCAGGGACTCGTGATTGCGCTCGTAGAACTGGCTCAGGTGCAGGGTGGCGTCGCGGGTCCGCTCGATCTGGTAGGTGGTGCTGTTGAGGTCCATCACGAACTGGGCAGGCACGATACCGATCAGTACCAGCATGATCAGGCCGATGCCTTTCTGGCCGTCGTTGGAGCCGTGCACGAAGCTCACGGCCATGGCCGAGATCACCAGTACCAGGCGGTTCCAGAACGGCGGGTGCTTCTTGTCATCCACCTTGCGGCGCTGTTCCGGAGTCTTGTGCATCTTCGAGATCGGCCGCCACCATTTCAGGCCGATCAGTACCAGCGCTGCAATAATGAAGCCCGCCATCGGCGAGAACACCAGGGAAGCGCCGATGTCGATTGCCTTCTGCCAGTTCACGCCATCCCCCAGGGGGATGTCGCTGAGCAGGGCATTGGCCAGGCCGACACCGAGGATGGAGCCGATCAGGGTATGGGAACTGGAGGCCGGAATGCCGAAGTACCAGGTGCCCAGGTTCCAGGTAATGGCCGCGGCGAGCAACGAGAAGACCATGGCCAGGCCGTGGCCGGTGTTGACGTTGATCAGCAGCTCGACCGGCAGCAGGTGGACGATGGCATAGGCCACGCCAACCCCGCCCAGCAGCACACCGAGGAAATTGAACACACCGGAGAAGAACACGGCCAGGTGCGGCGGCATGGCCTTGGTGTAGATAACAGTGGCAACCGCATTTGCGGTGTCATGAAAGCCGTTGATGAACTCGTAGGCGAGGACAAAAGCCAGGGCGAGCAAGAGGCTCACAAGCACCCAAGCATCCAGTCCGCTGAATAAATCGATCATGAAGGTTTTCTGACCCGGTCATAAGGGGGCGCGATTATGCCAGAAAACCCCGCTAATCAATGCACAAGGTGCTCGCCGGTAACATTCTTCAACGAAAAAACTGACCGGGAGCAGAGTTTTCGCACATACCCCTCAAGTACGGCAAGCCATTGAGTTTATTGGGCACGAGCGGTCAATCCGATGGCCTGGGCGCGGAAATCAGAGGGTTAAAACGCGTGTATGAAATTTCAACCAAAGGGCTTGCCCGGTAGCCTCTCTCGCTGTGGATGGGCGAGATGGCCATGGGCCCGGGGTAACGAGCATCAATGGTCTGCCTGGCCGCCGGGATGATCGGGCGGGCAAGTAGAGCAAGCCCTGAATGAGTCAGGCTGCCAGCATTACGGCTGTTCGGCCTTGAGCTCTTTTTCCATCTTTTGCAGTTCTTGGGTGAAGGCCTGATCGAGAATACTGGCGCGTTTGCGCCAAGGTTTGCGTTCAGGTTCCGGCTGGGCGGCATAACGGGTAATCTCGCCGCCGTAAACTTCCTTGTAACGTTGCTCCTGGCGCTCAAGTTCCGCGCGCAGTTCATCTTTCGTCACAGTGTTACCTAATTGAGTGAAGGTCCAGTCCGGTGCGACGCATTGCTTGCGGGCATCTACGCAGAGCTGAAGTCAGTGCCAGTCTGGCCTTGACTTCGAGTCTCTCAAGCGTGCCGTTAATTGCATGCGGCCACGTCACCGGATGAAAACAACTGTCGTAGCAACAGTGTTGTTGGTTGCAAGCGGGCTGGCCGAATCTGGTTAGGGGTCAGGCGCTTGCGGCAGGTGACCGATTACCGTCTCAAGCCACCCGAGAGAGGAGCATTGGGCAACTGACTCCACATTCCTCACTCCGGCAGTATAGCTTCGGCGAAGAATAACTCTATGGGTGGCAAGTTTAAAATGACCAACTTTATTGTGAGCGTTTTGTGACACAAAAGTTCTAATCATTTCCTACACGAGGAAAGCCTGATTCTTACTCCGCTGGTACAAGTCTATATGGGGAGTCTGCATCTTGATGCAAGTGGTCGGTTGCAAAAGACTCGGGATAACCGGGCATTCCACGGGTGATTATTACTATGGTTTTTTGCAATAAACCCACGGGCTCACTGCCGCGGATGCCAGGCTTGGCGGATTGCGATTATCGGTCGATGGTTCGATAATCGCCCAATGTTGCCGGCCCCAGCTTGTGCTTCTTCGCCAATACGGCTTGTAATACCGAAGAATTTCGTCGCAGAGAGCCTGAAATGAACGATCAGATGCGTAATTCCTTTACCTCAGTGGCCCCGCCGATCGTGGCGTCTGCGGCAAAGAGGATTCAGGCGTTGACCGGTGACCCGGATTTCATGACCTCTCTGGCCCGGGGCCTGGCGGTGGTGCAGGCGTTCCAGGAGCGCAAGCGGCACTTGACCATCGCCCAGATCAGCCATCGCACGGAAATCCCCCGGGCTGCGGTGCGCCGTTGCCTGCACACCCTGATCAAGCTGGGTTACGCCACCACCGACGGGCGTACCTATTCGTTGCTGCCCAAGGTGCTGACCCTGGGCCACGCCTATCTTTCGTCGACGCCTCTGGCGGTCTCCGCCCAGCCCTACCTGGACCGCATGAGCGAGCAACTGCACGAGGCGTGCAATATGGCCACCCTGGAAGGCGACGACATTCTCTACATCGCCCGTTCCGCCACGACCCAGCGGCTGATCTCGGTCGACCTGTCTGTCGGCGGCCGCTTGCCAGCCTATTGCACCTCCATGGGGCGCATCCTACTCGCGGCCCTGGACGATTCGTCGCTGCACGAATACCTCGACCATGCGGACCTGCAAGCCAAGACCAGCCGCACCCTGCACACCCCGGAAGCCTTGCTGGAGTGCCTGCAGCAAGTGCGCCAGCAGGGCTGGTGCATCGTTGATCAGGAACTGGAGCAGGGCCTGCGCTCCATTGCGGTACCGGTGTATGACGCTTCCGGCCAGGTGCTGGCGGCGCTGAACGTCAGTACCCACGCCGGGCGGGTCAGCCGTGCCGAGCTGGAGCAGCGCTTTCTCCCCGGTTTGCTGAGCGCCAGCCGCGATCTGAGCGCGCAGTTGTTTGCTTAAGCTGTTCGATAAACGCACAGATACGCCTTTGGCGAATTGACGCTGTTTCCCCTGGCTCATTAATGTCGCGGCAGCGTCATCGGCGGCAAGCTGGCATCTTCGCCCGCCGCTGGTGGCCCGCCCAATAATAAAGAAGAGGCCAACACTCATGAGCACGCTTTCCCTGCGTCGTTGCCGCGACCGTTCCTGCCGTCCCGCTCGCATCGCCTGATATCGCCACCCCTTTAGTGACCTGATCAGCCCTGGCGGCCTGTGCTCGCCTGCGTTTTAGCGTGGAAATAACAACAATGAACCAACCCCAATCCGCTGTAGGGAACTGCCTTGATGTGCAGTCCTTCATCAATGCCCAGCCGCTGTCCCGTTACCAGTGGCGCGTGGTGATCCTGTGTTTCCTGATTGTCTTCCTCGATGGCCTGGACACCGCGGCCATGGGCTTCATCGCCCCGGCGCTGTCCCAGGACTGGGGCATCGACCGCGCCAGCCTCGGCCCGGTCATGAGCGCTGCATTGATCGGCATGGTCTTCGGCGCCCTGGGCTCCGGCCCCCTGGCCGACCGTTTCGGCCGCAAGGTGGTGCTGGTGGGGGCGGTGTTGCTGTTTGGTGCCTTCAGCCTGGCTTCGGCCTACAGCACCAACGTCGACCAGTTGCTGGTCCTGCGTTTCCTTACTGGCCTGGGCCTGGGGGCGGGCATGCCCAACGCCACTACGCTGCTTTCGGAATACACCCCCGAACGCCACAAGTCGTTGCTGGTGACCAGCATGTTCTGCGGTTTCAACCTGGGCATGGCCGGCGGCGGTTTCATTTCCGCCAAGCTGATCCCGGCCTTCGGCTGGCACAGCCTGCTGCTGATCGGCGGGGTCCTGCCGCTGATCCTGGCCCTGGTGCTGGTGCTCTGGCTGCCGGAGTCCGCGCGTTACCTGGTGGTGCGTAATCGCGGCACCGACAAGGTGCGCAAGACCCTGGCGCCGATTGCCCCGGCCATAGTCGGCGAGGCTGGCAGCTTCAGCGTGCCGGAACAGAAGACCGTGAAGGCGCGCAACGTGTTCGCGGTGATCTTCTCCGGCACCTATAGCGTCGGCACCCTGTTGCTGTGGCTGACCTATTTCATGGGGCTGGTGATTGTCTACCTGCTCACCAGCTGGCTGCCGACCCTGATGCGCGACAGCGGGGCGAGCATGGAACAGGCGGCCTTTATCGGCGCCCTGTTCCAGTTTGGCGGCGTCCTCAGCGCGGTGGCCGTGGGCTGGGCCATGGACCGTTTCAACCCGCACAAGGTGATCGGCTGTTTCTACCTGCTGGCTGGGGTCTTTGCCTACGCCGTCGGGCAGAGCCTGGGCAATATCACCCTATTGGCCACCCTGGTGCTGATCGCCGGCATGTGCGTCAACGGTGCGCAATCGGCAATGCCGTCGTTGGCCGCGCGCTTCTACCCGACCCAGGGGCGTGCCACCGGGGTCTCCTGGATGCTTGGCATCGGCCGTTTCGGCGCCATTCTCGGTGCGTGGATGGGGGCGACCCTGCTGGGCCTGGGCTGGAACTTCGAACAAGTGCTGACTGCCCTGGTGATTCCGGCGGCCCTGGCCACCACCGCGGTGGTGATCAAGGGCATGGTCAGTCACGCAGACGCGACCTGACCGCGGACTACCCTGTAGCCGCTGCCGCAGGCTGCGACCGGGCTCGAAGGGCCCGCTGCTCCTGAAGGGCGCAGAGGGTTCTTCGAACGTTATCCTCGCCCGCAGCAGCGGCCCCAGAAGGCCGGCAGGGCTGTTGCGGGGTTGAGGAAAAGCAATCGATAGCCCTGCAACAATCTGTTCGATAATCGAACGCTCAGTCGATTATCGGATTGTTTGGGGTTTGGCCCCGGCTTAATCTTCAGTCACTGCGGCGCGCCCAGAGCGCCTTTTTCTCCAGTCGCTGAATAACAATCGGGAGACCCCATCCATGGCTGAAATCCTTTCGCTGCACGACGCGGTGAAGCAATTCGTCAACGACGGCGACACCGTCGCGCTCGAAGGCTTCACCCACCTGATTCCTACGGCCGCAGGTCATGAAATCATCCGCCAGGGCAAGAAAGACCTGACCCTGGTGCGCATGACCCCTGACCTGATCTACGACCAGTTGATCGGTGCCGGTTGCGCTCGCAAGCTGATTTTCTCCTGGGGTGGCAACCCGGGCGTGGGCTCCCTGCACCGCCTGCGCGACGCCGTGGAAAAGCAATGGCCACAGCCCCTGGAGATTGAGGAACACAGCCACGCCGACCTGGCCAACGCCTATGTCGCCGGCGCCTCGGGCCTGCCCTTTGCCGTCCTGCGGGCCTACGCCGGTTCCGACCTGCCCAAGGTCAACCCCCTGATCAAGACCGTGACCTGCCCGTTTACCGGTGAAGTGCTGGCGGCGGTGCCTTCGGTGCGCCCGGACGTCACGGTAATCCACGCACAGAAGGCCGACCGCAAGGGCAACGTGCTGCTGTGGGGCATTCTCGGGGTACAGAAAGAGGCCGCCCTCGCCGCCAAGCGCTGCATCGTCACCGTCGAGGAAATCGTCGACGACCTGAACGCGCCGATGAACGCCTGCGTACTGCCGACCTGGGCGCTGAGCGCGGTCTGCCATGTGCCTGGTGGCGCCCATCCGTCCTACGCCCACGGCTACTCCGAGCGCGACAACCGCTTCTACCAGGCCTGGGACCCGATCGCCCGCGACCGTGAGGCGTTCACCGCCTGGATCAACGAATACATCCACGGCAGTGCCGATTTCAGCGAATTCCAGGCCAAGCTGGCCGCAGCTTCGGAGGCCCAGTAATGACCTACTCCACCAATGAAATGATGACCGTGGCCGCGGCCCGTCGCTTGCAGAACGGCTCGGTGTGCTTCGTCGGCATCGGCCTGCCGTCCAAGGCCGCCAACCTGGCACGCCTGACCTCATCACCGGACGTGGTGCTGATCTACGAGTCCGGCCCGATCGGCGCCAAGCCCAGCGTCCTGCCACTCTCTATCGGTGACGGCGAGCTGGCGGAAACCGCCGACACCGTGGTGCCTACCGGCGAGATCTTCCGCTACTGGCTGCAGGGCGGGCGCATCGACGTGGGTTTCCTCGGCGCGGCCCAGGTCGACCGTTTCGGCAATATCAACACCACCGTGGTCGGCGACTACCACCGGCCCAAGGTGCGCCTGCCGGGCGCCGGCGGTGCTCCGGAGATCGCCGGTTCGGCCAAGAGCGTGCTGATCATCCTCAAGCAATCCTCGCGCTCCTTCGTCGACAAGCTGGACTTCGTGACTTCGGTCGGCCACGGCGAAGGCGGCGATTCGCGCAAGCGCCTGGGCCTGCCAGGGGCGGGGCCGGTGGGCATCATCACCGACCTGTGCATCATGGAGCCGGAAGCCGGTACCCACGAATTCATCGTCACTTCGCTGCACCCGGGCGTGACCCGCGAGCAGGTGGTGGCCGCCACTGGCTGGGCGATCCGCTTCGCCGACCAGGTGGCCGAGACCGCAGCACCCACCGAGGTTGAACTGACCGCCCTGCGTGACCTGGAAGCGCGTACCGCCGCGGCCCATGGCCAAGCCCCTGGAGAAGCCTGATGCGCGACGTATTCATCTGCGATGCCATTCGCACCCCCATTGGCCGTTTTGGTGGCGGCCTCTCGACAGTGCGCGCTGACGACCTGGCGGCGCTGCCGATCAAGGCCTTGATGGAGCGCAACCCCAGCGTGGACTGGAGCGCCGTGGACGAGGTGTTCCTCGGCTGCGCCAACCAGGCCGGCGAGGACAACCGCAACGTTGCGCGCATGGCTCTGCTGCTGGCCGGCCTGCCGGACAGCGTGCCCGGCGTCACCCTCAACCGCCTCTGCGCCTCGGGCATGGACGCCATCGGCACGGCGTTCCGCGCCATTGCCAGCGGCGAGATGGAGCTGGCGATTGCCGGTGGCGTCGAGTCCATGTCCCGCGCGCCCTTTGTCATGGGCAAGGCCGATACCGCCTTTTCGCGCAACATGAAGCTGGAGGACACCACCATCGGCTGGCGTTTCATCAACCCGCTGATGAAGGCCCAGTATGGTGTGGATGCCATGCCGCAGACCGCCGACAACGTGGCGGATGACTATAAAGTGTCCCGCGCTGACCAGGACGCCTTCGCCCTGCGCAGCCAGCAGCGTGCCGCGGTGGCCCAGGCCGCCGGTTTCTTCGCTGAGGAAATCGTTGCGGTGCGCATCGCCCACAAGAAGGGCGAGACAGTGGTGGAGCAGGACGAGCATCCCCGTGCCGACACCACCCTGGAAGCCTTGGCCAAGCTCAAGCCGGTCAACGGCCCGGACAAGACCGTCACCGCCGGCAATGCCTCCGGGGTCAACGACGGTGCGGCGGCGCTGATCCTGGCCTCGGCCGAAGCCGTCAAGAAACACGGCCTGACCCCACGTGCGCGAGTACTGGGCATGGCCAGCGCCGGGGTTGCGCCGCGGGTCATGGGCATCGGCCCGGTGCCGGCGGTGCGCAAACTGATCGAGCGCCTGGGCGTGGCGGTCAGCGACTTCGACGTGATCGAACTCAACGAAGCCTTCGCCAGCCAGGGCCTGGCGGTGCTGCGCGAGCTGGGCTTGGCGGACGATGCGCCCCAGGTCAATCCCAACGGCGGCGCCATTGCCTTGGGTCACCCGTTGGGCATGAGTGGCGCACGCCTGGTACTGACGGCCTTGCACCAGTTGGAAAAGAACGGCGGTAAGAAAGGCCTGGCCACCATGTGCGTGGGTGTCGGCCAAGGGCTGGCACTGGCCATCGAGCGGGTTTGAATGCCTGCCCTATATAAGAAGAGAACGAGGAACCACCATGAGTGACAAGCCCGGTTACCGGCGCCCGCAAGCGGGTACTCAGCCTGATTATCTGCACCCGGCCTACCAGTCGACCAACACCCGTTCGCCGTCCAAGCCGCTGGTGTTCCTGCCCCATTCGCTGTCGGAAATCACCGGCCCGAGCATCGGCGCCGAGTCGATCCAGGAGCGGGACAACGACCTGACGGCCCAGCACGAAGGGCAGCCTCAGGGCGAGCGCATCATCATCCACGGCCGGGTTCTGGACGAGAACGGCCTGCCGGTGCCGGGCATCCTGGTGGAGATCTGGCAGGCCAACGCGGCCGGTCGCTACAACCACGACCGTGACCTGCACGATGCGCCCCTGGACCCGAACTTCACCGGCACCGGGCGCACCGTGACCGACGCCGAGGGCTGGTACCAGTTCCAGACCATCAAGCCCGGGGCCTACCCCTGGGGCAACCACCACAATGCCTGGCGCCCGGCGCATATCCATTTTTCGCTGTTCGGGCCGAGCATTCTTACCCGCCTGGTGACCCAGATGTATTTCCCTGGCGACCCGCTGCTGGCTTATGACCCGATCTACAACTGCGTGCCGGACACCCGCGCCAAGGAACGCCTGATCGCCAGCTTCGACCTGGAGAAAACCATTCCTTCCTACGCCCTCGGTTACCGTTGGGACATTGTCCTGCGCGGCCGCGACGCCACGCCGATGGAGAAATAACGTGACCCTGACCGCGACTACATCCCACACCGTCGGCCCCTACTACCACATCGGCCTGACCTGGCTGAACCGCGAAGACCTGACCGAGGAAGGCACCCTGGGCGAGCGGGTGGCGATCACCGGCCAGGTGGTGGACGGCAACGGCAACTTCGTCAACGACGCGATGCTGGAAGTCTGGCAAGCCAACGCCGCCGGCAAGTACCGCCACCCCGAAGACGATCAGGCCAAACCCCTGGACCCGAACTTCCAGGGGTTTGGCCGGGTGCCGGTGGACGCCGAAGGGCGCTTTCGCTTCACCACCATCAAGCCGGGCACGGTGCCGGGCCTGAAAGGCACGACCCAGGCCCCGCATCTGGTGGTGCTGGTGTTCGCCCGCGGCCTGGTCAAGCACCTGCTGACCCGCATCTACTTCGAGGGGGAGCCGGCCAACGCCAGCGATCCGCTGCTGGCCTGCGTGCCCGAGGAGCGCCGAGGCACCTTGCTGGCCAAGGCTGATGCTGACGGTCACTACCAGTGGAACGTGATCCTCCAGGGTACTGACGCCGAAACCGTGTTCTTCGACTACTGACCCGGCCTTGTGTGGCCACTGCCGCGGGTTGCGTAGCAGGCGCGGCGGGCTTGAGACCGGCAGAGGTTCGGCTTGAGACCGCCAAGCAAGGCCCTTCGGGCCTTTTCGCAGCCTCGCCGTGGCTTGGCAGCGGCTACAGTCGCTACAGGTTGACAGGGTCGATTGACCCTTGCCCGGGAGCGGGCAGGGCGCTATCCGCAGGGAACGGGAATGTTGCCAAGTGTGTCTAGACTCACACTGTCCCCCATGAGTGAAAAAACCATGACAACAACGACAAGTCACTACACCGGAGAGGAACGCAGCAAAAGGATCTTTGCCATTGTCGGCGCCTCCTCCGGCAACCTGGTGGAATGGTTCGACTTCTATGTCTATGCCTTTTGCGCCATCTATTTCGCCCCGGCCTTCTTTCCCTCCGACGATCCGACGGTGCAGTTGCTCAACACCGCCGGGGTGTTCGCCGCCGGCTTTCTGATGCGGCCCATCGGCGGCTGGCTGTTCGGCCGGGTCGCCGACCGTCATGGGCGCAAGAACTCGATGATGATCTCGGTGCTGATGATGTGCGCCGGTTCCCTGGTGATCGCCTTCTTGCCCACCTACGCCAGCATCGGTGCCTGGGCGCCGTTCCTGCTGCTGGTGGCGCGCCTGTTCCAGGGCCTGTCGGTGGGCGGCGAGTACGGCACCACCGCCACCTACATGAGTGAAGTGGCGCTCAAGGGCCAGCGCGGCTTCTTTGCCTCCTTCCAGTACGTGACCCTGATCGGCGGGCAACTGCTGGCGGTGCTGGTGGTGGTGATCCTCCAGCAGTTTCTCGATGAGGCCGAGCTCAAGGCCTGGGGCTGGCGCATTCCCTTCGTGATCGGTGCCATCGCCGCGGTGATCTCGCTGCTGCTGCGCCGTTCGCTGAAGGAAACCACCAGCAAGGAAATCCGTGAGGACAAGGACGCCGGCAGCATCGCTGCGCTGTTCAAGAACCACTCGGCGGCGTTTATCACCGTGCTCGGCTACACCGCCGGCGGCTCGCTGATTTTCTACACCTTCACCACCTACATGCAAAAGTACCTGGTGAACACCGCGGGCATGCACGCCAAGACCGCCAGCTACATCATGACCGGTGCGCTGTTTCTCTACATGTGCATGCAGCCGCTGTTCGGCATGCTGGCGGACAAGATCGGCCGGCGTAACTCGATGCTCTGGTTCGGTGCCCTGGGTACGCTGTTCACAGTGCCGATCCTGCTGACCTTGAAGACCGTCACCAGCCCGTTCCTGGCTTTTGTGCTGATCACCCTGGCCCTGGCCATCGTCAGTTTCTACACCTCCATCAGCGGCCTGGTGAAGGCCGAGATGTTCCCGCCGCAAGTGCGCGCACTCGGGGTGGGCTTGGCTTATGCGGTGGCCAATGCGATCTTCGGTGGCTCGGCGGAATGGGTGGCCCTGAACTTCAAGAACATGGGCATGGAAAACACCTTTTACTGGTATGTCACGGCGATGATGGCGATTGCCTTCCTGTTCAGCCTGCGCCTGCCGAAACAGGCCGCCTACCTGCACCACGACCTTTGACCTGTGTACCTGCGCCCGGCTCGGGCGCAGGTTTGCCAAGGACTGTTTATGACCCTGACTGCGAGCAATCAGTTGTTCGATGCCTACTTTACTGCCCGGGAAATGCGCGGGGTGTTCTGCGATCAGGGGCGGGTCCAGGCCATGCTCGATTTCGAAGCCGCCCTGGCCCGGGCCCAGGCCCGCGTCGGGGTGATCCCGGCCAGTGCAGTAGCGCCCATCGAGGCCGCCTGCCATGCCGGGCTGTATGACTTCCAGATGCTGGGCGAGGCGATTGCCACGGCCGGCAACTCGGCCATTCCCCTGGTCAAGGCCCTGGGCCGACAGATCGCCCGCAGCGATGGCGAGGCCGAGCGCTTTGTGCACCTGGGGGCTACCAGCCAGGACGTGATGGACAGCGGGCTGGTGCTGCAACTGCGCCGCGCCATGCTCCTGCTGGAGCAGGACCTGGAGCGCCTGGGGGACATCCTTGTTGCCCAGGCCCAACGTTACGCCACGACCCCGATGGCCGGCCGCACCTGGCTGCAACATGCCACGCCGGTGACCCTGGGGATGAAGATCGGCGGCTGGCTGGGGGCATTGACCCGCAGCCGCGAGCGCCTGCAGCAGCTCAAGCCGCGTTTGCTGGTGCTGCAGTTCGGCGGCGCTTCCGGAACCCTGGCGGCTTTGGGCGAGCAGGCGTTGCCGATTGCCCAGGCCCTGGCCGACGAGCTGCAATTGGCCCTGCCGGAGCAGCCCTGGCACACCCAGCGCGACCGCCTGGTAGAGTTCGCTTCGGTGCTGGGCCTGTTGGCCGGCAGCCTGGGCAAGCTGGGGCGGGATATCAGCCTGCTGATGCAGACCGAGGCGGGGGAGGTCTTCGAGCCCTCGGCGCCGGGCAAGGGCGGGTCGTCCACCATGCCGCACAAGCGCAACCCGGTGGGCGCGGCGGTGCTGATCAGCGCCGCGACCCGGGTTCCCGGCCTGCTGGCGACGATGTTTGCCGCCATGCCCCAGGAGCACGAGCGCAGCCTGGGCCTGTGGCACGCCGAATGGGAAACCCTGCCGGAGATCTGCTGCCTGGTGTCTGGCGCGTTGCACCAAGCATTGCTGGTGGCCGAAGGCCTGGAGGTCGACAGCGCGCGCATGGCGCACAACCTCGACCTGACCCAGGGCCTGGTACTGGCCGAAGCGGTGAGCATTGCCCTGGCCCAGCGCCTGGGGCGGGAAACCGCCCACCATCTGCTGGAACAATGCTGCAAGCGCGCAGTGGCCGAGAAACGCCATCTGCGTGGGGTATTGGGGGAGGATTCCCAGGTTACCGCCGAGCTGTCGGCGGCGGACCTGGATCGTCTATTGGACCCGGCGCACTACCTGGGCCAGGCGCAGGCCTGGGTCGAGCGCGCCGTGGCTGAACATTTTGCCTTAAAGGCCTGAAGGAGACTGCTGTGGGATTCGTGAAACTCGCCGAGGGCGAACTGCACTATCAACTCGAAGGGCCCGAGGGCGCGCCGGTACTGGTGCTGTCCAACTCCCTGGGCACCGACCTGCACATGTGGGACAAGCAGATGGCGGCCTTCACCCGGCACTTCCAGGTGCTGCGCATGGACACCCGTGGCCACGGCCGTTCCCTGGTCACCGAAGGTCCCTATAGCATCGAGCAACTGGGCCGCGACGTGGTGGCGCTGCTGGATGCGCTGGATATCCAGCGTGCGCATTTCTGTGGCCTGTCCATGGGCGGGCTGATCGGCCAGTGGCTGGGGATCAATGCCAGCGAGCGTCTGCACAAGCTGGTGGTGTGCAACACCGCGGCGAAGATCGGCGACCCGTCCGTATGGAACCCGCGGATCGAGACCGTGCTACGTGACGGCCAGGCAGCCATGGTGGCACTGCGCGATGCCTCCATCGCCCGCTGGTTCACCAGCGACTTTGCCGAAGCTCACCCTGACCAGGCCAAGCTGATCACCGACATGCTCGCGGCCACCTCGCCGCAAGGCTATGCGGCCAACTGCGCGGCGGTGCGGGACGCGGATTTCCGTGAACAGCTGGGGGCGATCAAGGTGCCCACCCTGGTGATTGCCGGCACTGAAGACGCCGTGACACCACCGTCCGGCGGGCATTTCATCCAGCAGCATGTGGCGGGCGCGGAGTATGCCGAGTTCTATGCTGCGCATTTGTCCAACGTCCAGGCCGGCGACGCTTTCAGCGCCCGGGTCGTGGATTTTCTGCTGGCCTGAGAGTCGATTCAAGGAGCCCTTTGTGGACGAGAAACAGCGTTATGACGAAGGCATGCAGGTTCGCCGCGCGGTGTTGGGCGATGCCCATGTAGACCGCAGCCTCAATGCCCTGACCGAGTTCAACTCGGAGTTCCAGGAAATGATCACCCGCCATGCCTGGGGCGACATCTGGACCCGCCCGGGCCTGCCGCGACACACCCGCAGCCTGATCACCATCGCCATGCTGATCGGCATGAACCGCAACGAGGAGCTCAAGCTGCACCTGCGGGCCGCCGCCAACAATGGGGTGAGCCGCAGCGAGATCAAGGAAGTGATCATGCAGAGCGCGATCTACTGCGGAATCCCGGCGGCCAACGCCACCTTCCACCTGGCGGAATCGGTGTGGGACGAACTGGGCATCGAATCCCGCAGTTGAGGCGCCGGGGCTGCACCGCGCGATTTCAGACGGTGGCCAGAATGAACACCCGCTTGAACGGGAACAGCGTCCGGCCATCGCCTTCGGGCGGATAGTAGCGATGTACCCGTGCCAGGTAATGGTTGAGGAAGCATTGTCGTTGCCGCTCGTCCAGGCTCAGGAGTACGGGGCGCAAGGCCGAGACCTTGACCCAGTCGAAGATCGGCGACTGGCCTTCCACGACCTGCAGGTGTTCGGTTTCCCAGATGTCCAGTTCCCGAGTCAGGGGCGCCAGCAAACGGTAGTAGCTATCCAGCGACAGTACCCGGCGCTCGGCCATGAACGCCCGCAGCTCCGGGGTGCCCAGCGGCTTGCCGTCCGGTCCAGCCTGTTCCAGGCTTTCGAGTATCAACTGATACCACAGGGCGTCGCGCCAATTGGGCATATGCGCCGCCAGGCAGCCGCCGGGGTTGAGCTGGTTCAACAGGCGCGGCAGCAGGTGTTCGTGGTCACTCATGAAGTGCAGCACTGCGGCAGCGAACAACAGGTCTGCTGGCTGTTCGGCTTTCCATTGCAGCAGGTCGCACCTGCGCCACAGCGCCTTGATCGGCAGGCAGCTGGCTTCGGCAAGCATTTCCGAGGAACTGTCCACGCCTGTCAGCTCCGCGTAGGGCCAGCGCTGCGCCAGCAGTTGAGTGGCGATACCTGTTCCGCAACCCAGGTCGTAGATGTGATGGGGGTGCTGCAGGGCGACATGATCCAGTAGCTCGACCGCCGGTCGTTCTCGCAGGCGCACGAACTGCTGGTAGGCCTGGGGATCCCATTGGGTGCTGAGGTTCCTGGCCGTGGTCGGCTGAGGCTTGGTACTCATGTAAACATCCTTTTTAAAGTTGTCGTCCAATGACATTCAGGGTTCTGAGGAGCAGGGCTGCGCCACGTCGCGTGTCCTCCTCACGCAGCAGCGAGAGCAGCCCGTACAGGCTGGGAGCGGTACCTTGCGCTGAGGTTTCGGCCTTGGCCATGCGTAGTGCATTGCCCAGCATCCAGGTGGCAGCGGTGGCTTCTTCGAACTGTTGCGCAAGTTTTTCGATCATCGCCTGATCGAGCATGTCGATCAGATCGCAAAGCAGGGACAACAGGTCGACCATGTTGTCCAGGCGAGCGCTGTCCAGCAGCGGCTGGAGCTTTTTCATCAGGGCTTCCAGGCCTGGTGTGCCGGCGACTTCAGGCTGGGTCGCCCTTGGACCAGGCATGCTTGGATCAAAGCTGTCCATGGCGTTGTCTCCTCCCTGTGCAGGGTCAAAGCATTCCGCGGGCTACGGCCCAGTACAGGCCGCGATTGAATCCGGTGCGCAGCAGGCCACCCAACTTGCTCGACGGGGTGGGCAGAACGTCGTGGGCATAGTCGTACCAAAGGGGCATGCCGGCATTGAGGCCCATCTGCGCGACCGCCTGGACCCTACCGTCATAAACCGCCTCGGGAGAGCCCAGGCGGATTTCTCCGGCAATGTTGTTGGCAATCACCGGGGCCTGGTTGTGGCAGGCGCCGCCGGCCTTGCTGATCGGCAGGTCGACGGTATCGCCAATCACATAGACCCGCTCCAGGCCATAGACTTGCAGGGTTTCGTGATGGGTCGGCAACCAGCCCTCCTGGCCCTGTGCCTGAGACGCGCCGGATTCGAGCACGGCGTCCACGGCCCGGATCGGCGGGGTGGCCATGAGGATGTCGAAAGGCTGCTCAGCGCCTTCCTCCGAGTAGGCGATGCGCCGGTCCGGGTCGACCCTGGCCAGGGTGAAGCCGCGCTGGAAGCGGATGTTCCTCTGTTCGAAGATATCCGGCAGTACCTCGCCGACCGGGCGTTGCAGGAACAGGCAATTGCGCAGTAGCTGCGCGGTGCTGGGGTAGGTGTAGATGATCTCGACCCGATCCCGTACTCCGCGCCGCCGCAGGAAGTCATCGAGCATCAGGGTCGTTTCTACCGGCGCGATGCCGCATTGATGAGGAACATTGGGTGTTTGCGGAAACGACACGGTGATGAACACCCGGCCCTTTTCGATCCGGCTCAGGCGCTGCGCCAGTTGCCGGGCAGGCTGGTATTGGTAGAAGTGGTCGCCGGCTTCCTTGAGCCCCTCGATCCGTTCCGGTGCCGGTACGCAGCCGGTGGCGATCACCAGGAAATCGTAGCCAAGACGTTTGCCGCTGCGAGTGTGCAGGCTCTGGCCGGCAAAATCGAAGCGGGTGACGGGGTCGACCCGGAAGGTTATTTCGGGGCGTAGCAGGGAGCGTTCGGGTCGCTTGAGTTCTTCTTGGAAGAACAGGTTGAACGCCACATACATGAAGGCGGGCTTGTAGAAATGATCCGGCGATTCGGACAGCAGGGTGATTTTGACCTCGTCCCTGAGTATCTCCGGGTAGAGCTTGCTGACCAGTTGATTGGCCAGGATGGTACCGCCTACACCTCCTCCGACAATGACGATGTGCTTGCTCATAACGCAGACCCTCCAAGGCTACGCCAGCTTCACGTACGACATCCGATGGATAACGGAACTGAATCGATAGGTTTCCTTTCCTGGAAGCGAGCACTGCCCGCCTGAAGTGAATACCCCTTTACTTTATCTGTGTATTGGATTTTTTTTACTAAGCCCGACCAGCGGACCTCTCCTTGGGCGCCACGGTTCAAGGCCGACAACTGCAGGGGCCGGCCTTTTGGCTCGGCCCCGTGTTGGAGGGGCTTACAGCAGGCTGAGGGGATAGCTGATGATCAGGCGGTTCTCGTCGAACTCGTTGTTGCTGAAGTCCCGGCGCATGGTGGAGTTGCGCCACTTCAGGTTGAGGTTCTTCAGTGTGCCGCTCTGGACCGTGTAGGCTACTTCGCTTTCCCGGCCCCATTCCTTGCCGTCGCTGACGGTTGCGGTGTGCACGTTGCTACCGCTGATGTAGCGGTTCATCAGGGTCAGGCCGGGAACGCCCAGCGCGGCGAAATTGTAGTCATGGCGCACCTGCCAGGACTTCTCCTTGGCGTTGTCGTAGCTGGCGTTGTAGCTGTCGTTGGCCAGGGTGCCGCCGCTGGTGCCATTGACCCGCATCCAGGCGCTGTCGCCAGTGAGCTTCTACAGGCCCACATAGAAGGTGTTGCCGCCATATTTGGCCGAGAACAGGCCGGACCAGGTGCGGTTCTCCATGTCGCCGGCGCGGGCGCTGCCGTCTTCCTTGCCATAGAAGAAGCCCAGGTTGGCGCCCAGGGTCCAGTCGCCCAGGGGTTGGCTGTGGATCAGGTTGACGAACTGCTGGCTGTAGATGTCCTTGAGCTGGGCATTCCACAGGGCGATCTGGGTGCGCTTGTCGTTGAAGGCATATTCGGCGCCCTGGAAGTTGAAACGGTCGGAGGTGAAGGCCGCTTTGCCGAACATGCTCATGTCACTCATGCTGCTGTCGTCACGCGGGCTGTTGGCGCGGAACTGGCCGCCATAGAGGGTCAGGCCGGCAATTTCCTTCGAGGTGATCTGGCCGCCGCGAAAGGTCTGTGGCAGCGAGCGGCCGTCGTCGGAGCGCAGGATCGGCAGCACTGGCATCCATTCGCCGACCTTGACCTCGGTCTGAGACAGTCGCGCCTTGAAAGCTACTCCCAGGCGTCCGAAGTTGTCCGCCGGGCGGCCGTCGTGATCCAGGGGCAGCAGTTGGGTGCCGCCGGTGCCCTTGCCGCCGTCGAGTTTCAGCGAGTAGAGGCCCAGCACGTCCATGCCGAAGCCGACGGTGCCCTGGGTGAAGCCGGACTTTGCATCGAGGATGAAGCTCTGGGTCCATTCCTCGGCCTTGCCCTGGGCCTTGGTCGGGTTGGTGAAGTTGCGGTTGAAATAGAAGTTGCGCAGGGTCAGGTTGGCCTGGGCATCTTCGAGAAAGCCCGACTCTGCGGCCAGTGCCGGCAGGGCGGTGCTGCTCAGCGCCAGGGCCAGGAGGCTGGGCAGAAGGTAGGACGGCGGGGTGCTTGGCTTCATTCGTCGGTCTCTCTAATTGTTAGGGGTGCAGCCGGCCAGTGCCGCGCAAAGGGTCTGGGCACAGGTTTCAGGGGAGCAGGGTGGAACCAGAGGTATCAGCCGCAGCGGGCAGGGCGTGGGGGCATGGCATCGGACCTGTTGTTATTGGTGTGTCCAGGTGCCGGGAATGGTGCGTCGCGGATCAGGGCCAATCAATTGGACGAAACACTTTTTGGGCGGTAATCGAACACAAATGTTCCAGTTGGTACATATAAAAAAACCCACCGTCAGGTGGGTTTTTCATATGGCCAGGTGACGCTTCAGAACAGGTGCAGCGCCGGGGCTTTTTCCGCCAGTGGCTCGTTCTTCGCTGTCTGTTCGCTCCAGCCACCGCCGAGGGCCTTGTACAGGTTGACCTCGCTGGTGAGCTGCGACAGGCGATCGGTGATCAGTGCCTGCTGGGCGCTGAACAGCGACCGCTGGGCATCGAGGAAGGTCAGGTTGCTGTCGACCCCGATACGGTAGCGGCGCTCGGCCAGACGATAGTAGTCCTGGTTGGCGTTGACGAAATCACGCTGGGCCTGCAACTGCTGGTTGTAGGTCTGGCGTGCCGCCAGGCCATCGGAGACTTCCTGGAAGGCGGTCTGGATGGATTTCTCGTACTGCGCGACGGTGATGTCTTTCTGGATTTTCGAGTAGTCCAGGCTGGCGCGCAGGCTGCCGGCGTTGAAGATCGGCAGGTTGATCTGCGGCTGGAACAGCCAGGTGCCCGAGCCCCCCTTGAACAGGCCCGAGAGATCCGGGCTCAAGGTACCGGCATTGGCGGTCAGGCTGATGCTCGGGAAGAACGCTGCTCGCGCCGCGCCGATATTGGCGTTGGCCGCTTTCAGCTTGTACTCGGCTTCGAGGATGTCCGGACGCCGTTGCAGCAGCTCCGACGGCAAGCCTGCCGGCAGGTCGCTCAGCAGGTCGGCCGACAGCGGCTGGGCCTTCGGCAGATTGGCCGGAATCGCCGTACCCAGCAGCAGGGTCAGGCTGTTTTCATCCTGGGCCACCTGGCGGGTGTAGCGCGCCAGCTGGACCCGGGCGTTTTCCACCGAAGTCCGCGACTGGCTCAGGTCCAGGGCCGAGGCCACGCCCACTTCGTTGCTGCGCGAGGTCAGCCGGTAGCTTTCCTCGTAGGCACCGAGGGTGTCCTGGGTCAGTTTCAGCAGCTCCTTGTCGGCCTGCCAGGTCATGTAGGCATTGGCCACGCTGGCCACCAGGCTGATCTGGGTGCTGCGCCGGGCCTCTTCGCTGGAGAAGTAGGTCTGCAGGGCCTGCTCGCTCAGGCTGCGAACCCGGCCGAACAGGTCCAGTTCGTAGGCGCTGACGCCCACGGTGGCCGAGTACTGGCTGGTGATCCCGGCTTCGCCGGTCTGCGACATGCGTGCCGGAGTGCGCTGGCGGCTGCCGCTGGCGTTGGCCGAAACCGCCGGGAACAGGTCCGCACGCTGGATCTGGTACTGCGCGGCATAGGCATCGATGTTCAGCGCCGCGACCTTGAGGTCGCGGTTGTTTTCCAGGGACGTCTGGATCAGTTGCTGCAGCGCCGGGTCATGGAAGAACTGCCGCCAGCCCTGTTCGGCGGCCGCCACGTTGGCGGCCTCCTTTGGCGAGTAGGCAGGGCCTTGGGGGAACTGCGCCGCCACCGGCGCTTCCGGGCGCTGGTAATCCGGGATCAGCGAGCAACCACTTAGCGCGATGGCGGTGATTGCCAGGGAGAGTAGCGACTTGCTCATTGGCCAGCCTCATTAGGGGTTGCAGTAGTTTCTGACAGGTCCGCTTTCCTGCGGCCCATGGACGATACGGTGACGAAGAACAATGGCACCCAGAAGATCGCCAGGATAGTCGCGGTGAGCATACCGCCGATCACGCCGGTACCGATCGCATGCTGGCTACCCGAGCCGGCGCCCGTGGAGATGGCCAGTGGCACGACCCCGAGGACGAAGGCCAGGGAGGTCATGATGATCGGCCGCAGACGCATCCGGCAGGCTTCCACCGCGGCGTCTACCAGGCTGCGGCCCTGCTCGTGCAGTTCCTTGGCGAACTCGACGATCAGAATGGCGTTTTTCGCCGCCAGACCAATGGTCACCAACAGACCCACCTGGAAGTACACGTCGTTGGACAGGCCGCGCATGCTGGTTGCCATCAGTGCACCGATGATCCCCAGGGGCACAACCAGCATCACTGCGATCGGAATCGACCAGCTTTCATACAGCGCTGCCAGACACAGGAACACCATCAGCAGGGACAAGGCGTACAGCGCAGGTGCCTGGGAGCCCGACAGACGTTCCTCGTAGGACAGGCCGGTCCAGGAGATACCGACACCCGCCGGCAGCTTCGCGGCAATGGCTTCGACTTCGGCCATGGCTTCACCGGTACTGTAGCCAGGGGCCGGGGCACCGAGCACTTCCATGGCTTCCACGCCGTTGTAACGGGCCAGCTTGGGCGAGCCGTAGATCCACTCGCCCTTGGCGAAGGAGGAGAACGGCACCATGGTTCCGGCGCTGTTGCGTACGTACCACTTCTTCAGGTCTTCGGGGCTCATGCGGGCACCGGCCTGACCCTGGATGTACACCTTCTTCACCCGACCACGGTCGATGAAGTCGTTGACGTAGCTACTGCCCAGGGCAATCGACAAGGTGTTGTTGATGTCGGTGAGGGTCACGCCCAGGGCACTGGCGCGCTCGTCGTCGATGGTCAACTGGTACTGCGGTTCATCGTTCAGGCCGTTCGGACGTACCTGGGACAGCACCTTGCTCTGGGCTGCCATGCCGAGGAACTGGTTGCGTGCAGCCATCAGTTTCTCATGGCCGATACCGGCGCGGTCCTGGAGGAACACGTCGAAACCGGTGGCGTTACCCAGCTCCAGTACCGCCGGAGGGGCGAAGGCGAACACCATCGCGTCACGGAAACTGAAGAAGTGCTGCTGGGCGCGGGCTGCCAGGTTGAACACGTTGTTTTCCGCGGAACGCTCGCCCCACGGCTTGAGCATGATGAAGGCCATGCCCGAGCTCTGGCCGCGACCGGCGAAGTTGAAGCCGTTCACGGTGAACACCGAAGCCACGGTGTCCTTTTCCTTGTCCAGCAGGTAGGCGCGCATTTCGTCCACCACCACCTGGGTCCGCTCGGCACTGGAGCCGGCCGGCGTCTGTACCTGGGCGAACAGAACGCCCTGGTCTTCTTCCGGCAGGAACGCGGTCGGGATGCGGGTGAACAGCCAGATCATGCCCAGGACGATCAGCACGTAGGCCAGCAGGTACGGAACCTTATGGCGCAGCATGTTGCCCACGCCGCGTTCGTAGCTCTTCACGCTGCGATCGAAGGTGCGGTTGAACCAGCCGAAGAAGCCGCGCTTCTCGGTGGCGTGTTCGCCTTGCGGTACGGCCTTGAGCATGGTGGCGCACAGGGCCGGAGTGAAGATCAGGGCAACCAGCACCGACAGGGCCATGGCCGAGACCACGGTGATCGAGAACTGCTTGTAGATCACCCCGGTGGAGCCGCTGAAGAAGGCCATTGGCAGCAGTACCGCGGACAGCACCAGGGCGATACCCACCAGGGCTCCCTGGATCTGGCCCATGGACTTTTTCGTCGCCTCCTTGGGCGACAGCCCTTCCTCGTGCATCACCCGCTCGACGTTCTCCACCACGACGATGGCGTCGTCCACCAGCAAGCCGATGGCCAGCACCATGCCGAACATGGTCAGGGTGTTGATGCTGAAACCGGCCGCCGCAAGGATGCCGAAGGTACCCAGCAGTACCACCGGCACCGTCATGGTGGTGATCACCGTGGCGCGGAAGTTCTGCAGGAACAGGAACATCACCAGGAACACCAGGACGATCGCTTCCACCAGGGTTTCAACCACACCCTTGATGGATTCGGTCACCACCGGGGTGGTGTCGTACGGGAACACCACCTTCATCCCTTGCGGGAAGAAGGGTTCCAGGTCCTTGATGGTGTTGCGCAGGGCCTTGGCGGTATCCAGGGCGTTGGCGCCGTTGGCCAGTTTCACTGCCAGGCCGGACGCCGGCTTGCCGTTGAACTGGGCGCTGATGGCGTAGTTCTCGCCACCCAGGCCGACGTCCGCGACATCGCCCAGACGCACTTGCGAGCCGTCCTTGTTGACCTTCAGCAGGATCGCCTTGAACTGCTCGGCAGTCTGCAGGCGGGTCTTGCCGATGATGGTGGCGTTGAGTTGCTGGCCGGGCAGGGCAGGCAGGCCGCCGAGCTGGCCGGACGATACCTGGACGTTCTGCGCGGCAACCGCGGTCTTTACGTCCACCGGGGTCAGGTTGTAGTTGTTGAGCTTGGCCGGGTCGAGCCAGATCCGCATCGCGTACTGGGCACCGAATACCTGGAAGTCACCGACGCCCGCGGTCCGCGAGATCGGGTCCTGCATGTTCGACACGATGTAGTTCGACAGGTCGTCCTTGGACATGCTGCCGTCCTCGGAAACCACGCCGATCACCAGCAGGAAGTTCTTCACTGCCTTGGTCACGCGGATACCCTGCTGCTGCACTTCTTGAGGCAGCAGCGGAGTGGCCAGGTTGAGCTTGTTCTGTACCTGAACCTGCGCGGTGTCCGAGTTGGTGCCCTGTTCGAAGGTCGCGGTGATGGTCATGCTGCCGTCGGAGTTACTTTCCGAGGACACATAACGCAGGTTGTCGATACCGTTGAGCTGCTGCTCGATCACCTGAACCACGGTGTCCTGCACGGTCTGTGCGGAAGCGCCTGGGTAGGTCACGGAGATGGCGATCGCTGGCGGCGCGATGCTCGGGTACTGGTTGATCGGCAATTTGAGGATCGATAGAGCCCCGACCAACATGATCACCAGGGCGATTACCCAGGCGAAGATCGGACGGTCGATAAAAAATTTCGACATGGTTTACTCCCCTTTGCCGCCTGCAGCTTTGTCAGTTGCCTGTGCAGGGGCCGGGTTCTTCGCTGGAACGTTGGTTGCTTCGCTGGCCTTGACTTCAATGCCCGGCTTGACGAACTGCAGGCCTTCGGTGATCAGGCGATCGCCGGCTTTCAGCCCATCTTCCACCAACCACTGACTGCCGACCGTGCGGCTGGCCTTGAGTTGACGCAGCTCGACCTTGTTATCCGGGCCAACCACCAGGGCGGTCGGGGTGCCTTTCAGGTCGCGCGTCACGCCTTGCTGGGGAGCCAGGATCGCCGCGCTGTTCACCCCGGCTTGCAGCTGGGCGTGGACGAACATGCCAGGCAGCAGGGTGTGCTCAGGGTTCGGGAACACTGCGCGCAGGGTCACCGAGCCGGTGGTTTCGTCCACCGAGACTTCGGAGAATTCCAGCTTGCCGTCGAGCTTGTACTGGCTGCCGTCTTCCAGGGTCAGTTTGACCTTGGCGGCATTGTCGCCGACTTTCTGCAGGCGACCGCTTTCCAGTTCGCGACGCAGTTCCAGCAGTTCTACCGAGGACTGGGTAACGTCGACGTAGATTGGGTCCAGCTGCTGGATCACGGCCATGGCATCGGCCTGGCCATTGCTCACCAGGGCGCCTTCGGTCACCGAGGAACGGCCGATTCGGCCGGTCAGTGGCGACAGCACTTTGGTGTAGCGCAGGTTGATCTGGGCGCTTTGCAGCGAGGCTTCCGACTGCAGGCGGTTGGCCACGGCAGTGTCGTATTCCTGGCGGCTTACGGCCTGCTCGTTGACCAGTTGCTTGTAGCGATCAGAAATCGACTTGGTCGATTGCAGATTAGCCTCGGCACTTTTCAGCGTTGCCTCATAGACCGATGGATCGATCTGATAAAGCTGCTGACCTTCCTTGACGTCTCCACCTTCTTTGAACAGACGCTTGAGAATGATCCCGTTTACCTGTGGGCGAACTTCGGCGATGCGGAACGCAGTGGTCCGGCCCGGGAGTTCGGAAGTCAAGGTAAAGGCTTGTGGTTGCAGGGTAACGACGCCGACCTGAGGGGCTTGAGGGGCAGGCGCCGCCTCTTCCTTTTTACATCCGCTGAGCAGCGATGCCAGGGCGACGGCAGTGACCAGAGCGGTAACAGCTGGCTTGAGTTGCATGAAAATCCTCGGGTCAGGCACGCAAGATGCGCACAAGAAAAGTGGAAGGGTAAAAATGCTTGGCTGAGTGGATAAGTAGCTTGCTAAGGAATATACTTACGTTCATGGTTGTTTGTAAATACCCCTGCGGCGTACCCATCCGGTTACAAAAGCCCCTGTAGGTGTTGAATTGTAGGCTGGGCAAACGGCACTCGAGATGCCGTTCCATATTTATTCAGAAGGTCTTCACGCATCGCTGAAAGATCCTGATCGAGGTTTTACTGCCATGGTCCGTCGTACCAAAGAGGAAGCTCAAGAAACTCGCAGCCAGATACTCGAGGCCGCCGAAAAGGCCTTTTACGAGCGTGGCGTGGCGCGTACCACCCTGGCCGACATCGCGGCGCTGGCGGGAGTCACGCGAGGTGCCATCTATTGGCACTTCAGCAACAAGGCCGATCTGGTGCAGGCCATGCTCGACAGCCTGCGTGAACCTTTGGATGAAATGGCCGCGGCCAGTGAGAATGTAGATGAAATGGACCCGTTGGGCTGCATGCGCAAGCTGCTCATTCATTTGTTTCATCAAGTTGCCCTGGACCCGAAAACCCGACGCATCAATGAAATCCTGTTTCACAAGTGCGAGTTCACCGACGAAATGTGCGACCTGCGCCGCCAGCGTCGCGCTGCCAGCCTGGACTGCAACGTACACATCGAGCTGGCGTTGCGTAATGCAGTGAATCGTGGGCAATTGCCCGAGAATCTCGATGCGGCGCGGGCAGCTATCACGTTGCATGCGTTCATCGATGGCATTCTCTACCAGTGGTTGCTGGCCCCTGACAGCTTCGCCCTGCACACCGAAGCAGAGCGCTGGATCGACATCGGGCTGGATATGCTGCGCTTGAGCCCCAACCTCCGTCATTAAGACAAAATGCGTAATTGAGTCCGGTTGTGTCAACATTTAAGGCGAGGGACGTTCATACCCGGGGTCGCACTTCACAATGGGGTGCTTTTATATACGGGCTTGCTGCAGGTTGATAGATAGCGAGCTACGTATTTTGTAGGGATTTTGTTGCGGGTGTGTGAATGAGTGTGAGCCCTTCACCGTTCAACGGCGCGGAACACCCCATCAAGGGGATCGCCCTGATCTGCCTGGCGGTCCTGCTGTTTGCCAGCCACGACACGTTATCCAAATACCTGTCGGCTTTTTATCCCATCGTCATGGTGGTCTGGGCCCGCTATGTGGTGCACACCCTGTTGATGCTGGTGGTCTTCGTGCCGCGCAGTGGTTTCTCTGCGGTGGTGCGCACCAAGCGCCCCGGGCTGCAATTGCTGCGGGCCCTGTGCCTGATCGGCACCAGCCTGCTGTTCACCACCGGCCTGCGCTATATACCCCTGGCAGAAGCGACCGCGGTCAACTTCCTGGCGCCCTTGCTGGTGACTGCCCTGTCGGTGCCGTTTCTGGGGGAGCGGGTCAGTCGCGCCCAGTGGCTGGCAGTGCTGGCGGGGTTCGTCGGGGTGCTGATTGTGGTGCGTCCCGGTGGCGCGTTGTTCACGCCGGCAATCCTGCTGCCGCTGGGGTCGGCGCTGTGCTTCGGCTTCTACCAGTTGCTGACCCGCAAGCTCAGTGGTGTCGACAGCCCGACCACTAGCAACTTTCTCACCGGGATCCTCAACAGCCTGATCATGAGCGCGCTGCTGCCGTTCTTCTGGAGCACGCCGACGTTGGTTCATGGGCTGTTCATGATCGGCCTGGGCACCTGCGGCATGCTCGGCCACATGTTGCTGACCCAGGCGTTCCGCCATGCCGCGCCGGCGATGCTGGCGCCTTTCAGCTATGGGCAGATTCTTTTCGCCGGGCTCTTTGGCTACCTGATCTTCGACCATACCCCGGACCAGTACGCCCTGGTCGGTATCGCGGTCATCTGCCTCAGCGGCCTGGCGGTGGCCTGGGCCCAGCGCAAACGCTGAATGGCTTTCTGTAGCCCCTGCCGCAGTCCGCGACAAGGTCCGCAGGACCTTCATCGAACTTGAGATGATCGCGCCCCTTCGGGGCGACCGTGCGTACGCGGCCCGAGCCTGCGGCAGCGGCTACAACGAATGTGCAGGCCATGAAAAAGCCCCGGCTCGCGAGAGTCGGGGCTTTTTATCGAGCGATGCAGGCTTACAGAGTCGGGTAGTCGATATAGCCGACCGGGCCCTTGCCGTAGAAGGTTTCCGGGTGCGCTTCGTTCAACGGCGCATCGGCCTTCAGGCGGGCTGGCAGGTCCGGGTTGGCGATGAAGGGCACACCAAAGGCCACGGCGTCAGCCTTGCCAGCGGCCAGCCAGGCGTTGGCGCTGTCCTTGGTGAAGCGTTCGTTGGCGATGTAGGGGCCGCCGAAGGCTTCTTTGAGTTGCGGGCCCAGGCTGTCGGCGCCTTCTTTCTCGCGGGAGCAGATAAAGGCGATACCGCGTTTGCCCAGCTCCCGAGCGACGTAGGTGAAGGTCTCCGCCAGGTTGGCATCACCCATGTCATGGGAGTCGGCACGTGGTGCCAGGTGCACGCCTACCCGGCCGGCACCCCAGATCTCGATGGCCGCGTCGGTGACTTCCAGCAGCAGGCGGGCACGGTTTTCCAGGGAGCCGCCGTACTGGTCGGTACGCTGGTTGGTGCTGCTTTGCAGGAACTGGTCCAGCAGGTAGCCGTTGGCGCCGTGGATTTCCACGCCGTCGAAACCGGCGGCCTTGGCATTTTCCGCGCCGACCCGGTAGGCGTCGACGATGTCGGCGATCTCAGCGGTTTCCAGGGCCCGCGGAGTTGGGAAGTCGGCCAGTGGGCGCACCAGGCTGACATGCCCCTTGGGCTGGAGGGCGCTGGGTGCCACCGGGGTTTCGCCGTTCAGATAGGACGGGTGGGAGATGCGTCCGACGTGCCACAGCTGCAGGAAGATCTTGCCGCCGGCGCCGTGTACTGCCTTGGTCACATTGGCCCAGCCACGCACCTGGTCGTTGGACCAGATGCCGGGGGTGTCCGGGTAGCCCACGCCCATGGGGGTCACCGAGGTGGCCTCGCTGAGGATCAGGCCGGCGGAAGCCCGTTGTACGTAGTACTCGGCCATTAGCGCGTTGGGTACGCGGCCGGCATCGGCGCGGCAGCGGGTCAGCGGCGCCATGATGATGCGGTTGGACAGTTCGAGATCGCCGAGTTTGATCGGATCAAAGAGAGTCGTCATGGAGTGCAGCCTTCTTTAAGGGATAGGGAGAGGATCAGTGGGTTGCAGGAGCCAGTTCGGCGTTGCCGCCCTGGCGAAAGGTAATCAGCGTCACCAGCAGGGCCAGGATTGCCAGGGCCGCAGCTGCCAACGGCACGCTGGTCAGGCCGAAGCCGTGGGCGATGACGCTGCCGCCGACCCAGGCACCCAGGGCATTGCCGATGTTGAAGGCGCCGATGTTCAGGGTCGAAACCAGGTTCGGTGCGGCCTTGCCGAAGGTCACTACGTTGACCTGCAACGCCGGCACTGCGGCAAACGAAGCGGTGGCCCAGAGGAACAGGGTGATCTCGGTGGGGATCAGCGCCACGCTGGTCCAGGTCAGTACGGTGGAGACCACGGCCATGGCCGCGAACACGCCGATCAGGGTGGCGCCCAGGCGCTTGTCCGCCAGTTTGCCGCCGATGATGTTGCCCAGGGTCAGGCCCAGGCCGATCAGCAGCAGGGTCCAGGTCACGCCCTTGGGCGAGACACCGGTGACATCACCGAGCAGCGGTGCAACGTAGGTGAAGAGGGTGAACATCGATGCGGCGAACAGCGCGGTCATGCTCAGGGACAGCCAGATACCCGCGCCCTTGAGGGCCGCCAGCTCTGCACGCATGTCGAGTTTTTCCTCGTCGCGCTTGGCCGGCAGGAAGCGCAGCAGGCCGATCAGCGCCACTACGCCGATCACCGTCACCACCCAGAAGGTCGAGCGCCAGCCCGCTGCCTGGCCCAGGGCGGTGCCCAGGGGCACGCCAAGGACGTTGGCCAGGGTCAGGCCGGTGAACATCAGGGCCACGGCCGAAGCGCGCTTGTTGGCGGGCACCAGGCCGGCGGCCACCACTGAACCGATACCAAAGAAGGCACCGTGGCACAGCGCGGTGATCACCCGGGCAAACATCAGCACGTTGTAATCACTGGCCAGTGCACACAGCAGGTTGCCGACAATGAAGATTCCCATCAGCGCCACCAGGGCTGCCTTGCGGGGCAGGCGGGCAGTGGCCAGGGCCATGAAGGGCGCGCCGATGGCCACCCCAAGGGCGTAGCCGGTGACCAGCCAGCCGGCGCCGGGAATCGACACCCCGAGGTCCGCCGCCACATCGGGCAGCAGGCCCATGATGACGAACTCGGTGGTACCGATGGCGAAGGCACTCAAGGCCAGGATGAGAAGCGAAAGGGGCATTGTCGGGTCCTTGTCAGGTCAGAGCTGTTGGCTCATTTGCGTGAGGAACTGCTGGATGGTTTCCTCGTTGCGTTTGAAAAAATGCCATTGGCCGACTTTCCGGCTGCTGATCAGGCCTGCGCGTTGCAAGGTGGCGAGGTGGGCGGACACGGTCGACTGCGACAGGCCGCAGCGTTGGTCGATCTGCCCGGCGCAGACGCCGTGCTCATTGCTGTGAGCCTGATCGGGAAATTCGACAGTCGGATCTTTCAGCCAGTGCAGGATTTCCCTGCGAACCGGATGTGCCAGGGCTTTTATTATTTCGTCGAGGTCGAGGGACATGGCGGTGCTCGTTTTTTGTGAAACGTTGTATCGCGATGAAGCGAAATTTAAATCGTTATTTCGCGATATACCAATATGATTTTGGTCTTAAATCATTACTTATCGGTATATCGGGTTATAACGATATGTCGGTCGCAGTGCTAAGCTGCGTCCATGAATTATCTCGCACATCTGCACCTTGGCGGCCAGCGCCCGGGTCAATTACTCGGCAGCCTGTATGGCGATTTCGTCAAGGGACGCCTGCAAGGGCAGTTTTCGCCCGAGGTCGAGGCGGCGATCCAGCTGCATCGGCGCATCGATACCTACACCGACAGTCACCCGCTGGTGGCGGCGGCGCTGTCGCGTTTCTCCCTGACGCGAAGGCGTTACGCCGGCATCGTCATCGACGTGTTCTTCGACCATTGCCTGGCCCGGGATTGGCAGCATTACGCCGACCGGCCCCTGCCGCTGTTCACCGCCGAGGTGTACCGGGTGCTGGCGGCCGAGCCGCAGTTGCCGGCGCGGCTGGCGCAGATTGCGCCTTACATGGCGGCGGATGACTGGCTGGGTTCCTATCGCGAGTTCGCGGTGCTGGAGCCGGTGTTGCGGGGGATTGCCCGGCGCCTGTCACGGCCAGAGGAGCTGACCGCGGCGATGGTCGAGCTGGAACGGCTGTATGAACCGTTGAGCGAAGACTTCCGTGCTTTCTACCCGCAATTGCAGGCATTCGCCGCGCAGCACACCCAGTTACCCTGACGAACGTTCCCCCGCTAGGAGCTGGCTTGCCAGCGAAGGCGCCATTCATGAATGGCGCCGGGCTTGAAGGCCTTTTCGCCGGCAAGCCGGCTCCTGCAGAGAGTTTCAGGCCGCGACCAGTTCGCCGTTGCGGCGTGGTTCGGCGGGCAGCATGACATCACCGAACAGCGCCTTCTGCACTGCTTGCTGGGCCTGGAAGGCCAGCGCCGCACGTTCCTGGCCCTGGCAGGCAATCGGCTTGAGCAGGTGGATCTCCACCTGGCCCCGGTCATTGGCGAACAGGCGCATCAGGTGCGAGAGCAGATCGTCGTCGCCGATGAAGGGCGCCAGGGTATCGATCTGGCCGTCGCGCAGGTAACGGATCGCCACCGGTTGCAGGCAGACGTCGGCATCGATGGCGCTGGCCAGCAAGCGCCCGTGGAAGGTGCGCAGGCCACGGCCATCGGTGGTGGTGCCTTCGGGGAACAGCAGCAGTGGGTGCTGCTCCTGCAAATGCCGGGTCATCTGCTTGCGGATCAACTGGCTGTCACCGGCGCCGCGGCGGATGAACAGGCTGCCGGCCTTGGCGGCCAGCCAACCGGCCACCGGCCAGGTGCGCACTTCGGCCTTGGACAGGAAGGACAGCGGCGTCAGCATGCCCAGCAGCGGGATATCGGTCCAGGACACATGGTTGCTGATCCAGAGCATCGGTTGGCGGGGCAGCTCGCCATGCACCGAGACCTGAAAGGGCAGGGCATTGCTCAAGCGTGCCATGAAGAAGCGCGACCAGCGCTGGCGCCGGACCATGGAGTTGGCGACCCCCAAGCGTTCCAGCAAACCGAAGATACTGGCCATGCTCAGGCCCAGCGCCACCACCAGCAGTACTCGGGCGATGCGCCCGTAGACCCGCAGCCGGCGCATCAGACCGCCGCCTTGAAGTGCCGGGCGTAGCGCGGGCACAGCTCGTCGCGCTTGAGCAGGATGAACACATCGGCGACCTGGAAATCCTCGTCCCAGCACGGCTCGCCGCAGATCTTCGCGCCCAGGCGCATGTAGGCCTTGAGCAGGGGCGGCATCTCGGCGATCACATTGGACGGAATGTCCAGGCTCGGCAGCGGGTTCTTCGGCTCGGCCCGCAGGTGCTCGGTGCACAGGTAGCGCTCGCGCAGGCGCTGCATGATCGCCTGGGCCTGCACGCCGCCGTCCTGCATGGGGATGCTGGCGCAACCCATCAGGTAGCTGTAGCCACCCTGATTGAGCACTTCCGCCAGTTCGCCCCAGAGCACGGCGATGGTGCCGCCGTTGCGGTAGGCCGGGTCGACGCAGGTGCGGCCGATCTCCAGGATCGGCCCCTTAAGCTGCACCAGGCCGTGCAGGCTGAACTCTTCTTCGCTGTAGAAACGCCCCAGGCTGTTGGCGGCCTGGTGGTCCAGCAGGCGGGTGGTGGCCACCAGGCGCCCGGTGTTCAGGTCGCGCACACCGATGTGGCTGCAATGAACGTCATAGTCATCCATGTCCAGACCCAGTTCCGCGCCCTTGAGCTTGGCGTTGAACTCGCCACTGAAGACGTTGAAACGCAGGGCCTGGGCTTCTTGCAGAGCCTTCGCGCCGATCAGGCGTTCGGCTTGCAGGCGGCGTTCAGTGCCGGTGTCGCTGATGCGGGCGATCTGAGTCATCGTGAATCTCCGTGCGGGCTACTGACCCGCCTTGGGTTGCAGCCAATCGACTTTGTTGTGCAAAGTCAGGCTATGTAGCCCCGGTGTCATCGCCATGAAGCTTTGGTGATGCTTATATGACAGCCCCTGAGGACCTTCGAATGCCCTGGCAAGCCCTGCTCGAGAGCCGTGAACGATTGCCCGCCAACCCCGACCTGGCCGAGGGCTACGGGGCTTTGCTGGCGCACCTGGGCAACGTCACGCCCTTCGAACTGGCGGTGCTCGGCGGGCGCTTGATGGCCACCCCGGGGCTGGCGTTCCTGGTGGGCTACCAGGCGGCATTGCGCATGTTGTGGCCCAGCGCGCCGTCCAGTCTGGGGGCTTTATGCGCGACCGAACGCCGCAGCCTGCGCCCGGCGGACATGCAGACCCGCCTGGAGGATCTGCGCCTGCACGGGCGCAAGGATTTCGTCACCGCCGGCGATGCCGCCGACTGGCTGCTGGTGGCGGCTCGCTGCGAAGCCCCGGGGGAGCGCGCAGCCCTGCGCCTGACGGTGGTCTATCCCGGCGAGCCCGGGGTCAAGGTCCAGACCCTGCCCGCCATTGCCCTGATGCCGGAGATCAGCCACGGCTGCCTGGAGCTGGACAACGCCGCCTGCGAGTTGCTGGCCGGCGACGGCTGGGATGCCTACGTCAAGCCGTTCCGCACCCTGGAAGACATCTATGTCCTGAGCGCCATGCTGGCCTGGCTGTATGGCGTGGGGCAGGACAGCGGCTGGCCGCAGCCCTTGCAGTTGCAACTGCTGGGCTTGCTGGCCGGCTGTGCCGAAGCCAGCCGGCAGAACCCGGCGCTGAGCAGCGGGCACATTCTGCTTGCGGGCCTGTTCGTGCAGTTCGAGGCGCTGAAACCCGAGATCGGCATTGCCTTCGCCCAGGGGCCACAGCTCTGGCGCGAGCAATGGACCCGCGACCAGGCCCTGCTGGACCTCGCCGCCAGCGCTCGCGCACAGCGCCTGGCCAAGGCCCTGGCCTCCCTGTAGGAGCCGGCTTGCCGCGAGGAGTGTGCAGTCTCCGAAACCGCATTCGCTGGCAAGCCAGCTCCTACAAGAAGCGGTTCTCGCGCCCTATCGAATATTCGGCCAACCCTGTAGGAGCCGGCTTGCCGGCGAAGGTTGTCGCGAAACGGTCATGTGCCCGCAATAGGCTCGGCCCCAGACGGCTCTCGAGTGTCCTTCATGCCCAAAGCTTGGTTGCTGCTGGCCCTGCTTCTATTACTCAGCCTGCCGGCCCGGGCCGAGGAGTGGCCGGCGCTGCAATGGAGCCAGGGCACGCCAGCCAGCGGCCCGGCGCTGCAGGCCCTGGAGGATTACGCCTTTGTGCCCCGGGACGATGAGTCCCGCCAGGGCGTTCGCACCGACGCCTTGCTGGTGATCCGCGACGGTCGACTGCTCTACGAGCGCTACGCCGGGGCAACCGGGCCACAGACGCCCCATCTCGCCTGGTCTGCCAGCAAGAGCCTGCTGGCGGTGCTGCTGGGGGTGGCCTTTGGCGAGGGGCGGTTCCAGTTGCAGGACCCGGCGGCGAAGTTCTACCCGCCGCTCAAGGCCCATCCCGACATCACCCTGGCGGACTTGATGCACTGGGCCTCGGGCCTGGATTGGCAGGAAGACTATGAATACGCCCCTCTCAACTCTTCGGTGGTGGCCATGCTCTACACCCGCGGGCACCGGGACATGGCCGCCTTCACCGCGCAACAGGCTGCCTCCGGCCCGCCGGGCCAGGTGTTTCGCTATTCCAGCGGCGACAGCAACCTGCTGGCGGCCAGCCTGCGGGGCATGGTGGGGGAGGGGCAGTATGCGGACTATCCCTGGCGTGCCCTGTTCGAACCCCTGGGCATCACCCAGGCGGTGTGGGAGCGGGATGCTGCTGGCACTTTCGTCGCCTCCTCGTACCTCTACCTGACGGCCCGCGATCTGGCTCGCATTGGCCTGCTGATGCAGCGCGATGGCCGTTGGCGCGACCGGCAATTGCTGCCCAAGGCCTGGGTCGAATTCTGCCGCACGCCCTTTCGTGGCTATCGGGCCAACCAGGACGTGGCCGTGGCGGGCGGGCACTGGTGGCTCAACCGCGAGGTGGACGGGGCGCCAAGGCCCTGGCCGGATGCCCCCGCCGATACCTACGCTGCGCTGGGACACTGGGGCCAGGCGCTGTATGTGCTGCCGGCGCAGCGCCTGGTGATCGTGCGCTATGGCGACGACCGTGACGGCAGCTACCAGCACAATGAACTGCTCAAGCGGGTGCTGGCCGCCTTCGCCACGCCGGAGCAGCCATGAAGCCCTGGCCCTTGATCCGTCGGCGTCCGCTGCTCAGCCTGCTGGCGCTCGGGCTGCTCCTGCTGCTGGGCTGGGGCTGGCAGCAGCGGGTGGCGTTGCAGGCCTTCCCGGACATCCTCGGGGCCTACACCGCCAAGGAGTACTGCTCCTGCCGTTACGTCATGCAACAACCTGCCGACTACTGCCGCGCTTACGTGCGCCAGTACCTGCCCACCAGCGCTTTTCTCGATGAGCCGCAGCCCCGTCGTGTCACCGCCAGCGCGCTGGGGCGCACCCATAGCGCGGTCTGGCGCAGTGCCCGTGAAGGTTGCCGCCTGGACCCCTGACCGGGGTCGAAACGATGGCGGCAGCTTTGTGTTCCATCCAGTGGAACCACATTTGATTGTCCTGTGCCCCGGCTCGCGGTTATCTGACGCAGAGCTTCGAGCACGCCCTGGCCCTCGTGCAGCGCTCCGAAAAAAAGAACGGGAACCCACCCGACCCAGAGGAGATACGCCATGACCCGACACCAGCACATTCTTGCCTGGCTCAACGATGTCGCCAGCGACCTGCGGGCCATCCGCCAGGACATTCACGCCCACCCCGAGCTGGGTTTCGAGGAAAACCGCACCGCGGCGCTGGTGGCCCGCAACCTTGAAGAGTGGGGTTATGAAGTGCACACCGGCGTGGGCCGGACCGGCGTCGTAGGGGTGCTGCGCAACGGCAGCAGCCCCCGCACCCTGGGCCTGCGGGCCGACATGGACGCCCTGCCGATCATCGAGAACACCGGGGTGCCCTACAGCAGCCGCTACAGCGGTTGCATGCACGCCTGCGGGCATGACGGCCACACCACCCTACTTCTCGGGGCGGCCCGTTACCTGGCGGCGACCCGGCAGTTCGACGGCACCCTGAACCTGATCTTCCAGCCGGCGGAGGAGGGCCAGGGTGGCGCCGAGGCCATGCTTGCCGACGGCCTGCTGGAGCGTTTCCCCTGTGATGCCCTGTTTGGCCTGCACAACATGCCGGGGCTGCCGGCCGGGCACCTGGGCTTTCGCGAGGGGCCGATGATGGCCTCCCAGGACCTGCTCAACGTGATAGTCGAAGGCGTCGGCGGCCATGGCTCCATGCCGCACCTGACGGTAGACCCGCTGGTGGCAGCGGCGAGCATGGTCATGGCCTTGCAGACAGTGGTAGCGCGCAACATCGATGCCCAGGAAGCCGCGGTGGTCACCGTAGGTGCCCTGCAAGCGGGCGAGGCGGCCAACGTGATTCCCCAGCAGGCCCTGCTGCGCCTGAGCCTGCGGGCCCTCAACGCACCGGTGCGCGAGCAGATGCTGGAGCGGGTCAAGGCCATTATCCGCACCCAGGCCGAGAGTTTCGGTTGCACGGTCAGCATCGAGCATCGCCCGGCCTATCCGGTGCTGGTCAACAGCCCGGAGGAAACCGAATTCGCCCGCAAGATCGGTGTCGAGCTGGTGGGGGCCGAGGCGGTCAACGGCAATACGCCGAAGCTGATGGGCAGCGAAGACTTCGGCTGGATGCTGCAGCGCTGCCCGGGCAGCTACCTGTTCATCGGCAACGGCGTGGCCCAGCCGATGGTGCATAACCCGGGTTACGACTTCAACGACGACATCCTCCTCACCGGCGCGGCCTATTGGGGCGCCCTGGCGGAAAGCTGGCTCAAACCGTCCTGACCCTTCCTGTTCCTGTGTCCCTGACTGCCCCGGGCGTGTTGTAGGCGCCCGGCACTTTAGCGAGCCCGCCAGAAGGCTCAAAAGTCTCCAAGGAACATCCCATGAGCGTCTCGACTCCCTCTGTTTCCAGGACCCGGCAGGTGGTTGCCGCCGTGGTCGGCAACGCCCTGGAATGGTACGACTTCATCGTCTACGGCTTTCTCGCCAGCTTCATCGCTCGCCAGTTCTTTCCCGCGGAAGATGAATACACCTCGCTGCTGATGGCCCTGGCCACCTTCGGCGTGGGTTTCTTCATGCGCCCGGTGGGCGGTGTGCTGCTGGGGATCTATTCCGATCGCAGGGGCCGCAAGGCGGCGATGCTGGTGATCATCCAACTGATGACCCTGGCCATCGCGATGATCGTGTTCGCCCCCAACTATGCGGCCATCGGTATCGGAGCGCCGCTGCTGATCGTGGTGGCACGCATGCTCCAGGGCTTTGCCACCGGTGGTGAGTACGCCAGCGCCACGGCCTACCTGGTGGAGAGTGCGCCGCCCCACCGCAAGGGCCTTTACGGCTCCTGGCAGTTGGTGGGGCAGTGCCTGGCGGTATTCAGCGGGGCGGCGATGGTGGCGGCGGTGACCCATTTCTTCTCGCCCCAGACCCTGGAACTCTGGGGCTGGCGCCTGCCATTCGTGATCGGCCTGTTGATCGGTCCGGTGGGGCTGTGGATCCGCAAGTACATGGAAGAGCCGCAAGCCTTTGTCGAGGCACGCAAGCAGGTGCGTGGCAAAGGGCCCGGGTTGTGGCAGGTGGTATCGGCCTATCGCCGAGCGATCCTGGTGTCCATGTGCATGTGCTGCGGGGGCACCGTGTCCTTTTATGTGGTGCTGGTGAACATGCCGACCTTTGCCCACACCAACCTCGGCCTGCCCCTGGATCAGGTGCTGTTGGTGCAGATGTTCGCCGTGGCCCTGATGACCCTGGTGATTCCCTTTGCCGGGGCCTTGTCGGATCGCATTGGGCGACGTCCAGTGCTGATGGCGTTCACCCTGGCGTTTTTTGTCATGGTCTATCCCTTGTATGTGTGGGTCGCTGCGGCGCCATCCATCGAGCGCCTGCTGGTGATGCAGATGCTGCTTTGCGGGGCCATCGGCGGTTTCTTCGGCCCCGGCCCCACGGCCCTGGCCGAGCAGTTTCCCATCGAGGTGCGTTCCACCGGAGTGTCGGTGGCGTATAACGTCACGGTCATGCTGTTCGGTGGCTTTGCGCCCTTGATCGTGACCTGGCTGAGCAAGGTCATGGCCACGCCGGTGGCGCCAGCCTTCTATGTCCTGCTGACCTCGGTCCTCAGCCTGCTGGGTACCTACTGCATGTATGACGCGGTCAGAGACGAAAAACCCGATGCCGTGAGCCTGGGAGGTGAGTCTTGATCAACCCCGCAGAACCATCGATCAATGCGTCGATTGTCGACCTGGATGCCCTGGTGCTGTCCCGGGCCATCCATGCCCGCGAGCTGTCCTGCCGCGAAGTGATGCAGGCCTACCTGGCGCAGATCGAGCGCTGCAATCCACTGGTCAATGCCCTGGTCTCGCTGGGGGACCCCGAGGCCCTGCTGGAGCAGGCTGACGAGCGAGACCGGCAGTTGGCCCAGGGCCAGTCCATGGGCTGGATGCACGGCATGCCCCAGGCGATCAAGGACCTGGCGGCCACCGCCGGGATGACCACCAGCATGGGTTCGCCGCTGTTTGCCGAGCATGTGCCCCAGGGGGATGCCATCAGCGTGGCGCGGGTCCGGGCCAGTGGCGCGATCATCGTCGGCAAGAGCAACGTGCCCGAGTTCGGCCTGGGCTCCCATACCTACAACCAGCTGTTCGGCACCACGGGCAACGCCTACGACAGCACCCTGTGTGCCGGCGGCAGCAGCGGCGGCGCCGCGGTGGCTCTGGCCCTGCGCATGCTGCCGGTGGCCGACGGCAGCGACATGATGGGCTCGTTGCGCAACCCCGCAGCCTTCAACAACGTGTTCGGCATGCGCCCCTCCCAGGGCCGGGTGCCGTTCGGCCCGACTCCGGAACTGTTCGTGCAGCAGTTGGCCACCGAAGGTCCCATGGGGCGCACGGTGGCCGACGTGGCGCGGCTGTTGGGTACCCAGGCCGGGTTTGACGCCCGGGCGCCTCTGTCGCTGAAGGACCCATCGGCGCTGCCGGAGGCGGCGCTGCAACGAAATGTGAAGGGCCTGCGCCTGGGCTGGCTGGGGGACTACAACGGCTACCTGGCCATGGAGCAGGGCGTACTGGGCCTGTGCGAAAAGGCCCTCGGGGATTTCGCCAGCCTGGGCTGCGAGGTGGAAAGCTGCCAGCCGGACTTTTCCCTGGCCCAGCTCTGGGATTGCTGGCTGGTACACCGCCACTGGCTGGTCCAGGGCTCCCTGGGGGCGCTGTACGACGACCCGGACAAGCGCCGCTGGCTCAAGCCGGAAGCGTGCTGGGAAGTGGAGGGCGCGGCGAAGCTGAGCGCGGCGGATGTGTATCGCGCTTCCCAGAGCCGCAGCGACTGGTATCGCGCGTTGCAGCGCCTGTTCGAGCGTTACGATTTCCTGCTGCTGCCCACCGCCCAAGTGTTCCCTTTCGATGCACGGCAAGCCTGGCCGCGGCAGATCGATGGGCAGGAAATGGACACTTACCACCGCTGGATGGAAGTGGTGATCGGCCCGACCCTGGCCGGCTTGCCCAGTATCAGCATTCCGGTGGGTTTCAACCTGGCCGGTTTGCCCATGGGGCTGCAGATCATCGGTCCGGCCCAGGCCGACCACGCCGTGCTGCAATTGGCTTACGCCCATGAGCAGCTGACGCAGTGGGTGCGGCAGCGGCCGCCGGGCAACCTGCGGTAATCAAAGGGGTGTGGTCGCCAAGGTCCGCAGGCCCGCATCTTGCTGGGTAAAACCTTTTCCTCAGTCAGGGAGCTCGGACTATGGCCAGCAAGGTAGAAACCGGCAGCGTGCGCTCAGTGGAGCGGGCCCTGGCCATTGTCGAGCTGATCGGCCAGCACCAGGCCCTGGGCCTGGAGGAGCTGCACTACCTGACGGGCCTGGCCAAGGCCACGGTATCGCGCATGCTGCTGACCCTGCAGGAACAGGGCTGGATCTATCGAGGCCTGAGTGACCGGCGCTACCGCCTGAGCGCCCGGAGCCTGTTCGGTGACAGCCGGCAGCGCTTCAAGCGCCAGATGGTGGAGCAGGCGGCGCCCTGGTTGCTGGAATTGAGTGCACGTACCGGATTGGTCACCGACCTGTCGAGCTTCGACGGCGAGAGCCTGGAGGTCCTGGAAAGTGCGGTGCCCGAGGTATTGCGCAAGCGCTACCCGAGCAACAGCCGGATTGTCGGCCAGCATGCCAGCCTGTTTCATTCGGCCATGGGCAAGGCCTGCCTGGGGGCCCTGGCCAGTGCAGAAGTCGAGCGTCTGGCCGAGCAGGAGCAGGTGCCGGCCGAAGCCCGGCAACAGTGCCTGGAATCCCAGCACCTGGGGTTCGGCCAGCGCACCGAAGGGCACTGGGAATACCCGGTGCGCCTGCCGTTCCTGATCCGCGCCGTGGCCTTGCCGCTGCAGACCGAAGGCCGGGTGATCGGCAGTATCGCCCTGCACTGGCCGCGGGACCTGGCCTGTGTCGAACAGGTGCGCAACCGCCACCTGTGGCTACTGGCGGAAACCGTCGAGCAGGTGCAGAAAGACATCGCCTGAAACCTCTCGCTCGGGCCTTCCGGCTGCCCTGATCGTGCTGTGCGGACAACGCTCTCCTCAGACACCGGGTTCCATTCTGCGGAACCAGTGCCCATTGCCCTTTGCCCCGCTGCTCCGAGAATGAAGCCTGGTCCGCCTTCGGCGGCCATGACGCCAATTCCAATAATAAGAACAGGTGATCTCATGCGGGCTGAGCAACGTTATCTGAGCGGGCTGTTGTGTTGTCTGGTGGCTGGTGGGGCCTTGGCCGAGGGCTTTTTCGAGGACAGCCTCAGGTCCTTGCGTTACAGCCAGTCCTACTGGAAGGAAAACGACGGGGGAGGGTTCGGTCCGACCCGGGATGAATGGGTACAGGCCACCCAGTTCAGCTTCAGTTCCGGCTGGTATCGCGAGGTGCTGGGTCTCGACTACAGCTATGGCCTGGCCGATGCCTTGCACGTAGGGCGAGACGCCAACAACATCAGCAACCTGCGAGCCGACCGCAGCGTGCAGCAGCCCCATGGCATCGCCAAGCCCCTCGAGCTGTACCTGCGTGGGCGCTGGGTGGATGAAGCCGGAACCGTCAGCGCCGGAGTGGGGAAAAAAAGCCGGCAATACCAGCTTTACCGCGACGATCGCTATTCGCGCATCCTGCCGGCGGCCACCCTGGGCCAGGACCTGAGCTACGAGCGTGGCGCGCTGAGCCTGAACTTCAGCCGCATCGACGGTTTCAGCCCGCGCAACGACTCGGGCTGGAGCCAGGACCTGCGCACCTATCGAGGACAGAGGATCGATGACCTGCGGCTCTATGCCCTGGGTCATGTGTTGCCTGGTGGCAGCAACCTGCAGCTTGAATACGGCGTGGCCCGGGACTACCTGCGCGCGTCCTCGGTGAAACTGACCCACAGTTTCGAACTGGCCCCCGAGCGCGGCATCGATGTGTATGCCATCTGGGGGCGCCAACAGGATGCCGGCAAGCGCTTCGAGTATTCCGGCGTGCGCGGGCTGTATGAGGCGGAGCGCTCTCACGATGCTCGGCATCTGGATCTGCTGTTCAAGTACCGGTTCAGCCGCTACTACGCCGGGCTGACCTGGAACAAGGTCTGGGGTGACGACTATGACCGCACCTTCTTTGCCCAGGACAACGGCACCTGGAACAGCAGCGGCAAGCTGTTCTACTACTTCGGCCTGCAGGACGAGGAGATGTTCAAGCTGCTGGGAGGCATGGATTTCGCCGACTTCGGCTTGCCGCGGCTGAAGTTGGATATGCACTACGCTGCCTCCAATCACGCCAAAGGCTACGCAGGTTTTTCCCGCCGGGAATTTCAGAGCGTGCTGCGCTATGCCTTCGACGGCTGGTTCGATGGGCTCGATGTCGCCTGGCTGCACGGGCGCTTTCGTACCCACGGCGAGCCCGACGGCATCCAGCGCCAGAGCCTCTCCAGAGGATCGGCAGGCATCATTAGCCATAGCGCCGAACGCTTCTACCTGAACTATACCTACCGCTTCTAGCTCTACTGCGCCGCCTGCCGTGACGTTTGCCAGCCTTCTGGCGGGCGGTTAAGGTGGCGCCTTCTGTTCATGGGAGCTTGCATGCGTACGCCGATCCGCCTTCTTTTCAGCCTGCTCGGGGTACTGGCCCTGCCGGCCCAGGCCAACTGGTACCTGGACAACGAATCTTCCCGCGTGTCCTTCGTCACCACCAAGAACGCCAGTGTTTCCGAGGTCCAGCGCTTTCTGGTGCTGCATGGCAAGGTCGATGGCAAGGGCCAGGCGCAGTTGCAGATCGAACTGGAGTCGGTGAGCAGCGGGATTCCCTTGCGCGATGAGCGCATGCGCCAGGAACTGTTCCAGATCGCCCAGTTTCCCGAGGCACGGATCAGTGCACAGATCAACCTGCGACCGATCAACGACCTGGCCCCCGGCGCACAGATCGAATTGCTGCTGCCGGTCACCGTCGCCCTGCACGGCGAGGAACACACCTACAACGCCGAATTGCTGGCCACCCGCCTGGATGACCGGCGCTTCCAGGTGGTGACCCTGGAACCTCTGGTGCTCAACGCCGAGGACTTCAACCTGGCCCCCGGCCTCGACAGCCTGCGCAAGATGGCCGGGTTGTCGGCCATCAGTTTCTCGGTGCCGGTGGGTGCGGTGCTGATCTTCACGGCGCGTTGACATGCGCGCAGCGGTGTTCCCCTGGCGCGAAGGCAACCGCTTCGAGTTGCTGATCGACGGCCCGCAGTTCTTCCCGCGGATGCTGGTGGCCATTGCCCGCGCCCAGCACCAGGTGGAACTGGAGCTGTACCTGGTGGAAGCCGGGACCTGCGCCGAGGCCATGGTCCAGGCTCTGGTGCAGGCAGCGCAGCGCGGGGTGCGGGTGCGCTGCCTGTTCGACGACTACGGCAGCCTGGCCTTTACCCAGGCCCTGCGCCGCAGCCTGACCGAGGCCGGTGTCGAGCTGCGCTTCTACAACCGGCTGAAATGGCGCCAGGGCTTTCTCAACCTGTACCGCGATCATCGCAAGCTGCTGCTGGTGGACCAGGCCCTGGCGGTGGTGGGCGGCACTGGGGTCACCGATGAGTTCTGGAAACCCGAGGACAACAGCTGCGACTGGCATGAGGTGATGGTGGCGATTGCCGGCCCCATGGTCAGCGACTGGCAGCAGCTGTTCGACCGGCAATGGAGCGCCAACCTGTATCGCGGGGCCTGGAAGCCCGGTGCCGATTTCGGCCTGCCACGCCTGCCGCGCCTGCCCGATACCGGCGAGGGCATGGGCCGGGTGGCCTACGCCGACGCCCGCCAGCACCGCGACATCCTGCATTCGCTGATCCGGGCCCTGAGCAGCGGGCAGCGGCGCATCTGGCTGGCGACCCCGTATTTTCTGCCCACCTGGTCGGTGCGCCGTTCGTTGCGCAAGGCGGCGGCCCGAGGCCTCGACGTACGCCTGCTGCTGACCGGGCCGCGCACCGACCACCCGGCGGTGCGCTATGCCGGGCACCGCTACTACCCGCGCCTGCTCAAGGCCGGGGTGCGGATTTTCGAGTACCAGCCGCGTTTCCTGCACCTGAAGATGGCACTGGTGGACGACTGGGTGAGCGTGGGCTCGTGCAACTTCGACCACTGGAACCTGCGCTTCAACCTGGAAGCCAATCTGGAAGCCCTGGACCCTGCGTTGACCCAGGCAGTGGTGGCGAGTTTTGACGCCGACTTTGCCCAGAGCGAGGAAGTCAGCCTGGCGGTGTGGCGCAAGCGACCGCTGTGGCGGCGGATCAAGCAGCGGATCTGGGGTTGGGTCGACCGTCTGGTGGTCAACCTGCTGGATCGGCGCGGCTGACTCACGCGGCTGACACGGCTGGCTGTCGCCGCTGCCGCAGACTGCGAACGATCGCGAAGCGGTCGCGGCGGTCGTGAGTCCGATGGAGGTTTGGCGGGAGATCGACAAGCACGGTCCTGCGGACCTTTGCGCAGCCTCGCAGGCTCGTCAGCGGCGACAGATATTGCAGCGATTGTGGGGATTACAGAAGGAGTCGGCCGGCGCAGGTCATGCGCCGGCCGCTGGCAGGCTCAGAGCAGTTCGAAGCTCTGTTGCTTGACGTCCTGGGAATCCAGGCCGATCTGCACATTGAAGTCGCCCGGCTCTGCGGCGTACTTGAGCTGCGCGTTGTAGAACTTCAGGTCGTCCTCGGTGATGGTGAAGTGAATGGCTTTCTCTTCACCGGCCTTGAGCATGACTTTCTGGAAGTTCTTCAATTCCTTGATCGGGCGGATCATCGAGCCGGCCACGTCCTGGATGTACAGCTGCACCACGGTTTCGCCGTCACGCTTGCCGGTGTTCTTCACCGTCACGCTGGCGTCGAGCTTGCCGCTCTTGTTCAGGGTGGTGGAGGACAGGGCCATGTCCGACAGGCTGAAGCTGGTGTAGCTCAGGCCATAGCCGAACGGGAACAGCGGGCCGGTGGTGTCGTCGAAGTACTGCGAGGTGTAGTTGCCCGGCTTGCCCGGGGTGAACGGCCGGCCGATGGTCAGGTGGTTGTAGTAGGTGGGGATCTGCCCCACGGAGCGGGGGAAGGTGATCGGCAGCTTGCCCGACGGGTTGTAGTCGCCGAACAGCACGTCGGCGATGGCGTTGCCACCTTCGGTGCCGCTGAACCAGGTTTCCAGGATCGCATCGGCCTGCTGGTTTTCTTCCAGCAGCGACAGCGGCCGGCCATTCATCAGCACCAGCACCAGTGGCTTGCCGGTGGCCTTGAGGGCCGTGATCAGGTCGCGCTGGCTGGCAGGAATGTGCAGGTCGGTGCGGCTCGAGGATTCGTGGGACATGCCCCGGGATTCACCCACCGCGGCCACGATCACATCCGATTGCCGGGCGGCCTTCACCGCTTCGTCGATCATCTGCTGCGCCGTGCGCGGGTCGTCCACCACTTCCGGGGCATCGAAGTTGAGGAAGTTCAGGTAGTCCACCACCTTCTTGTCGGCGGTGATGTTGGAGCCCCGGGCGTACACCAGTTGGGCCTTGTCTCCCAGTACATTGCGCATGCCGTCGTAGAGGGTCACCGATTGCGCCGGCACCCCGGCGGCGGCCCAACTGCCCATCATGTCGATCGGCGCCTTGGCCAGCGGGCCCACCAGGGCGATCTTGGCGGTTTTCTGCAGTGGCAGGGTGTCGTTCTGGTTCTTCAGCAGCACCAGGCTGCGTCGCGCGATATCCCGGGCGTCGCTGCGGTGCAGGCGGCTTTCGGCGTTGGTGTCGGCGGGGTCGTCCTCGGCCTTGCCGATGCGCACGTACGGGTCCTTGAACAGGCCCATGTCGTACTTGGCGGCCAGCACTTCACGCACGGCGTTGTCGATGTCCTTCTGTTCGATCTCGCCGGACTTGAGCAGCCCCGGCAGCTCCTTGCCGTACAGCGAATCGTTCATGCTCATGTCGATGCCGGCCTTGATCGCCAGTTTGGCCGCTTCACGTCCGTCCTTGGCGACGCCATGGCGGATCAGTTCGATGATCGCCCCGTGGTCGCTCACCGCCAGGCCCTTGAAGCCCCACTCCTTGCGCAGCAGGTCGTTCATCAGCCAGGTGTTGGAGGTGGCGGGCACGCCGTTGATCGAGTTCAAGGCCACCATCACCCCGCCGGCGCCGGCGTCGATCGCCGCGCGGTAGGGCGGCAGGTAGTCCTGGTACATCTTCACTGGGCTCATGTCGACGATGTTGTAGTCGCGACCGCCTTCCACCGCGCCATACAGGGCGAAGTGCTTGACGCTGGCCATGATGCTGTCCGGCAGGGCCGGGCTCTGGCCCTGGTAGGCCTTGACCATGACCTTGGCGATGCGCGAGACCAGGTAGGTGTCTTCGCCAAAGCCTTCGGAGGTACGGCCCCAGCGCGGATCGCGGGAGATATCCACCATCGGCGCAAAAGTGATGTCCAGGCTGTCGGCGCTGGCTTCCTTGGCGGCAATGCGCCCGGAGCGGCCGATGGCATCCATGTCCCAGCTGGAGGCCAGGGCCAGGCTGATGGGGAAGATGGTCCGGTGGCCGTGGATCACGTCGTAGGCGAAGAACATCGGGATCTTCAGCCGGCTGCGCATGGCCGCGTCCTGCATCGGCCGGTTTTCCGGGCGGGTGATGGAGTTGAAGGTGCCGCCGATATTGCCCGCGGCAATTTCCTTGCGGATCAGCTCGCGGGGCATTTCCGGGCCGATGCTGATCAGCCGCAGTTGGCCGATCTTCTCTTCCAGGGTCATGCGCTTGAGCAGATCGCTGATAAAGGCTTCTTTGTTTTCCAGGGGGACCGGGGCAGTTTCGGCCAATACAGGGTGACTGGCCAGGCTGACCAGCAGGCCCAGCAAACACAGCTTCTTCATGAATATTGTTCTCAAGGGCTCAAGACCGACGCATGAGTGACGCGTCGAACAGCCAAAATTTAGGGAGCGACTATTGTTGTTCAGATAATTCCCGCACACTTCAGGCCATGTGAAAACTGCTGCGTTCGGCAATACGGCGTTAAAAACAGGCTCGGAATGCTCATGTAGGCTCCTACACTCCGCTTCCTCGCCTGTTTTTGCCTTGTCTTGCCTTCACTCGCGACGTTTTCACACCGCCTTATTTCTGAACTCTTTTTCGCGCTGGGCATCTTTTAGCCCATCAGCCCGATGCATTCCAGTGGCGCAGGCAGATTTTGCCCACAGGATGTGTGAAAGCGGGCAAAAGCTTCATTTCAATCAGGTTGTGCAAGGAGCCTCACCCATGAACATCACTCAAAGCCTGCGTTCGAGCTGGCCCATCGCTGCCTTGTTGCTGCTTACCAGCCTGCTCAGCGGCTGCGGCATCAACAACATTCCGACCCTGGACGAGCAGGTCAAGGCCGACTGGGGCCAGGTGCAGAACCAGTACCAGCGCCGCGCCGACCTGATCCCCAACCTGGTGGAAACCGTCAAGGGCTACGCCAAGCACGAAGAGCAGACCCTCACCGCGGTGATCGAGGCGCGGGCCAAGGCCACCTCGATCCAGGTGGACGCCAGCACCCTGGACAACCCGGAAAAACTCAAGCAGTTCCAGCAGGCCCAGGACCAGTTGAGCGGTGCCCTGAGCCGTCTGATGGTGGTCTCCGAGCGCTACCCGGACCTCAAGGCCAACCAGAACTTCCTGGCCCTGCAATCCCAGCTTGAAGGCACCGAGAACCGCATCGCCGTGGCCCGTCGCGACTTCATCCTGGCGGTGCAGAAGTACAACACCGAGATCCGTACCTTCCCCGGCCGCCTGTGGCACAGCCTGATGTACAGCGACATGCCGGTGCGTGAATCCTTCGAGGCCACCAGCCCCGACGCCGACAAAGCGCCGCAAGTCAAATTCTGATGAGCCACGGGCGGCGCGTGCTGCAAGGCGCGCTGCTGTGGCTATGGCTGGTGGGTGGCGCCGTACTGGCGCAAACACCCGGGCCCACACCCACGGATGGGGTGCCGTTGCGTTCGTCGCAACCCGCTGTCCAGGTCGAGCCCGCACCGACCACTGCGACAGCGGCACCGATTGAACGCCTGTTTCCCAAGCTGACCGGGCGGGTGGTGGATACCGCGCAGTTGCTCACGCCATCGGCGCAGGTCTACCTGGCGCAGATGCTGGAGCGGCTCGAGCAGACCACCACCGACCAGGTCGTGGTGGCCACGGTGCCGAGCCTGGGTGGCCATAACATCGAGGAGTTCGGCCTGCAGTTGGGCCGACACTGGGGGATCGGCCGGAAGGACAAGAACAACGGCGTCCTGCTGCTGGTGGCCAAGGACGATCGCAAGGTGCGGATCGAGGTCGGTTACGGCCTGGAGGGGCGGCTCAACGACATGGTGGCCCACTTCATCATCGATGGTTCGATCATTCCGTACTTCAAGGACGACCTGTATTCCTCGGGGATCATTGCCGGGGCCACGTCCATCGTGAACGTATTGTCGTCCACCGACCGGCCGATGCTGGTGTACCGCTCGGTGGAGAAAAGCTGGTACCAGGACATCGAGTGGATGTGGTGGTTCGAGAGGTTGTTCTACCTGGTGTTCGTGGGTGTACCGTTGTTCGGGTTCCTGACCCAATGGCGCAGCGGCGATGACTCGCCGGTTGTTGCCAGCGGCGATTCGGCCAGGCGCGAAACCAGGGCCGAGCGCGACACCGGTTCGAGCAGCAGTTCGTTCGACTGGTTCGACTCCAGCAGTTCCAGCTCCAGTTCAAGCTCGGGCAGCTTCAGTGGGGGCGGTGGCAGTTTTGGCGGTGGCGGGGCGTCCGGCAGTTGGTAGCACAAGCGGACAATCATTAAGGACGAGGTGCTGATGCGACTCTATAAAATTGGCCTGGTGCTGTTGCTCTGGGTCTTTGCGGTCTCGGCCCAGGCCGAGCTGAAGTTCCCGGCCCTGAGCGGGCGGGTGGTGGACGACGCGCAGATGATCGAGCCGACCACCAGCGCCCTGCTGACCCGGCAACTGCAAGCCCACGAACAGGCCACCGGCGAACAGCTGGTGGTGGTGACCCTGCCGGACCTGCAAGGCGCCAGTATCGAGGAATTCGGCTACCAGTTGGGGCGCCACTGGGGCATCGGCCAGAAGGACAAGAACAACGGCGCGCTGCTGATCGTGGCCCGGGACGAGCGCAAGCTGCGCATCGAAGTGGGCTACGGCCTGGAGGATCGCCTGACCGACGCCCAGGCCTCGGTGATCATCAACCAGGTGATCACCCCGGCGTTCAAGACCGGGCAGTTCAGCAAGGGCATCAGCGACGGGGTTTCGGCCATGCTCCTGGTGCTCGGCGGCACGCCGCTGGACGAGCCGGCCACGGCCTATGACAGCGGCGGCCAGAGCAGCGACCAGGACGATTTTGTCCAGCGTCACCCGTTGCTGTTCATCTTCCTGGTGCTGCTGTTCATCCTGGTGATCATGGTGGCGCAGGCGCTCGGCTTGATCACCACCACCAGTGGGCGCGGCGGTGGCGGAGGCGGTGGCTTCGGCGGTTTTGGTGGTGGCTCCGGCGGCGGGGGCGGCTTCAGTGGTGGCGGCGGCAGCTTTGGCGGCGGCGGTTCCTCCGGCGGCTGGTAACTGACAATAAAAAGCGGAAATCCAACGACATGGCATTACTCAGTGAATTCGAACAACGGCAGGTGGCCGAAGCCATCGCCCGGGTGGAACAGCAGACCGACGCCGAACTGGTGACGGTGCTGGCCGCCCGGGCCGACGACTACGCCTATATCCCGCTGCTCTGGGCCAGCCTGCTGGCGCTGGTGGTGCCGGGGCTGGTGCACTACGCCACCGGCTGGCTGAACATGCATCTGTTGCTGCTGGCGCAATGGGCGACCTTTATCGTCTTGTGCCTGGTGTTCCGCCTGCCGCGGGTCACCACCCGGCTGATTCCGCGATCGGTGCGTCACTGGCGCGCTTCCAACCTGGCCCGGCGCCAGTTCCTCGAACAGAACCTGCACCACACCGTGGGCGGCACCGGGGTGCTGATCTTTGTCAGCGAAGCCGAGCGCTATGTGGAGATCCTGGTGGACGAGGGCATCTCCAGGCGCCTGGACAACAAGAACTGGAACGCGATTGTCCAGGCCTTTACCCAGCAGGTCCGGCAAGGCCAGACCCTGCAGGGCTTCCTTGATTGCATTGAAGCCAGCGGCGAGTTGCTCAAGACCCATGTGCCCCTGACCCAGGTACGCAACGAATTGCCCAACCGCCTGGTGGTGCTCAACTGACCCACCCAGCTGGGGACTATGGCGTGCTACCTGTGTAGGAGCCGGCTTGCCGGCGAAGAGGCCCGTGAGCCTTGCACCGCCCTTGGGGACGCCTTCGCTGACAAGCCAGCTCCTACGGGGCGGGATTGGAGGGGATTTTTCCGGGGGGCGACAAAATTTTATCCTCGGGTCAATAACTCCGTGCCCTGAGGGGCCATCCCCCCCTAAAATACCCGCCATTCCCTGATCGACACCGCGCATCGCCCGAGGCTCCCGCCCCCATGTCTGTTACCGCACCTTCCGCCCGCCCCGCGCCGGATCATCACGCCCAGTTCCTGCAACTGCTCGACACCAGCCTCACGCAGAACGCCTTTATCAAGCTGGTACTGGCCAAGCACGTGGGCCCGGAGGCGGACCTGCAACGCCTGATCATCAAGCAACTGACGGTCAAGGAGCAGCCGTGCCTGTCCTTCGTCTATCGCTACAAGACCCGGGACATCACCAAGAACTTCTCCCTGGACGAAGGCATCGCCGCCATCGCCGAGCTGCTGCCGGCTGCGTTCAAGAACGCCCACCTGCTGACCCTCACCGACGAGGTGCAGCTCGAATACAGCAAGAAGGGCAAGAGTTCGCTGTTCAAGGGCAAGCCGCAAACCCAGCGCGATGCGCCGTCCGCCGAGCACAACCGGGAGAAGAACCGCTTCCTCGACCTCAGCCGGCCGTTTCTCGCCGACCTGGGGGTGACCAACAAGCAGCATGAGCTGATTCCGGCGATGTCACGCAAGTGGAAGCAGATCAACAAGTTCATCGAGGTCTTCAGCCACGCCCTGGGCAGCTCGCCGATCAAGCTCGACCAGCCGGTGCGGGTGGCGGACTTCGGCTCCGGCAAGGGCTACCTGACCTTCGCCATCCACGACTACCTGCGCAACACCCTCAAGGCCGAGGGCGAAGTCACCGGCGTCGAGTTGCGTGAAGACATGGTGACCCTGTGCAACGCCGCCGCGCAGCGCCTGGAGCACCCGGGCCTGGTGTTCAAGTGCGGTGACGTGCGCAGTGTGGCCCCCAGCCAGCTGGAAGTGATGATCGCCCTGCACGCCTGTGACATCGCCACCGACTACGCGATCCACACCGGTATCCGCTCCGGCGCGGCGATCATCATGTGCTCGCCGTGCTGCCACAAGCAGATCCGCCAGCAGATCCAGAGCCCGCTGCTGCTCAAGCCGATGCTGCAATACGGCCTGCACCTGGGGCAGCAAGCGGAAATGGTCACCGACAGCCTGCGGGCGCTGTTCCTCGAAGCCTGCGGTTATGAAACCAAGGTCTTTGAATTCATCTCCCTGGAGCACACCAACAAGAACAAGATGATTCTGGCGGTCAAGCGTGCCGAACCGCAGGATCCCAGCCAGCTGCTGGCCAGGATCGAAGAGCTCAAGGCCTTCTACCAGATCAGCGAACACTGCCTGGAAACCCTGCTCAAGGCCGACGGTTACCTCGGCTGAGGGCTGGCCGGCGGCGTGGGCAGCGGTGTGGCCGGGCGCACCGCGGTCTTGCGCCCCAGGACCACGGTAAGGATCACGCCCACCGCGAACACCCAGGTAATGGGCTGCACCTGCTCACCGAAGAACAGGGCGGAAAAGGCGATGGTGAAGAAGATCTGCAGTAGCTGGATCTGGCTCACCCGAGCAATTCCGCCCATGGCCAGCCCGGCATACCAGGCGAAAAAACCCAGGAACTGCGAGAACAGCGCAACGTAGCCGAAGGCCCACCAGGTCTTCATGGAAATCGCCCCCTGGTGCTGCGCCGCCAGGTACCACACCGGTCCGATCAGCAGCGGCGTGGACAGCACCAGAGCCCAGCAGATCACCTGCCAGCCACCCATCTCCCGCGCCAGCCGGCCCCCTTCTGCATAACCCAGGCCGCCCACGGCAATCGCCCCGAGCATCAGCACATCACCGGCCTGGATGCTGCCCGCGCCACTGAGCAGCGCATAACCCAGCACCAGCGCACTGCCCAGGGCGGCGCAAGCCCAGAAGGCCTTCGACGGCCGTTCGTGGGACAGCCACGCCGCATACAGCGCCACGCACAACGGTTGCAGGCCATTGACCAGCGCGCCGTGGGAAGCGGGCAGGGTCTGCATGGCCCAGGCCGAAAGCACTGGAAAGCCGAGGATCACCCCGAGAATCACCACGCTCAGGCCCTTGACCTGCTTCCAGGTCGGCCATCTTTCCCGGCGCCAGAGCAGCAGCAAGGCCGCCGGGATCGCCGCGAACAGCGCGCGGCCCAGGCCGTTGAGCAAGGGGTGCATCTGCTCCACCACTATCCGGGTGAAGGGCAGGGTCAGGCTGAAAATGATGACACCCAGCAGGCCGAGGGCCATGCCGGTGTTTTCGCGCGAGGACATGATGGCTACCAGAATTCGTACAGGGACACAGGTGCCTGCATCTAGCCATAAAGCCGCGCGACCCTGGTGCTACAGCTGGGTGCAGAGTTGTCCGTACAGTTGTCGCTGTAGTACCGGGTTATTACCCGGGCCGGTGGATTGGGGCTACCTTGAATACTCCTTGCGCCCCCGTCTTTCACTGAAAGGAGTCCACTCCATGGCCGCGAAAAAGATTCTCATGCTGGTTGGCGATTACGTCGAAGACTACGAAGTGATGGTGCCGTTCCAGGCCCTGCTGATGGTCGGTCACAACGTGCATGCGGTGTGTCCCGACAAGAGCGCCGGGCAGACCGTGCGCACGGCGATCCACGACTTCGAGGGCGACCAGACCTACAGCGAAAAGCCGGGCCATCTGTTTGCCCTGAACTTCGATTTCGCCCAAGTGAAGTCCAGCGATTACGACGCCCTGCTGATCCCCGGTGGCCGTGCCCCGGAATACCTGCGCCTGAACGAAAAGGTCCTGCAACTGGTCAGGGAATTCGACCAGGCTGGCAAGCCGATTGCCGCGGTGTGCCACGGCGCGCAACTGCTGGCGGCGGCCGGCATCCTCGAAGGCCGCGAATGCAGCGCCTACCCGGCCTGCGCCCCGGAAGTTCGGCTGGCGGGGGGCACCTATATCGATATCCCCGTGACCCAAGGCCATGTTCAAGGCAATCTGGCCACCGCCCCGGCCTGGCCGGCGCATCCCAGTTGGCTGGCCGGTTTCCTGGGCCTGCTGGGCACCAAAATCACCCTGTAAGCGAGGGCCGCGCCATGTGCGAGCTGTACGTCAAAGCCGACCCGATTCTCTACGAATCCCGTTCCCGCTCGCTGCGCATCTGTGGCGTGGTCACGACCTTGCGCCTGGAAAACCAGTTCTGGGACATCCTCAGCGAGATCGCCGAAGTGGACGGCATGACCACCAACCAGCTGATTGCCAAGTTGTATGAGGAGGTCATGGACTACCGCGGCGAAGTGGTGAATTTCGCCTCCTTCCTGCGGGTCAGTTGCACCCGCTACCTGAGCCAGCGCCGCAGCACCGCCCCCGACCTCAGCCTGGTAAAGCGCAACGCACTGTAGCCGCTGCCGCAGGCTGCGAACGGCCCGCAGGGACGCGGGGTTCTGAGGGCCGCCGGAGGTTTGGCAGGCGATCGCCAAGCAAGGTCCTGCGGACCTTTGCGCAGCCTCGCGGGCTCGGCAGCGGCTACAGGGCTCAGCTGATTTTGCTGAGGAAGCCGGGTAGTTCCGGTTCCGGGAGCACCGACAGCACTTTGAGGCGTTGCAACATGCGCTGGCGGGCGCGTTGCAGGTGTTCTCTGAGGTTCAGGGCCGCAGCGTCGTAGGCACCGTGCAGCAGCAGTTCGAGGATCAGTCGGTGCTCGGCGAGCATCGCCGGGTCGGCGCCGATGCCCAGCAGGCGGTAGAAGATCCGGTTGATGATCATCGGGCTCTGGGCCTGACGGATCAGCGCCGCCATCTTGCGGTTCTGCAAGCCGCCCAGGCACTGCTGGTGCAGGTCTTCTTCCAGGCGTTCCAGGGCCTCCAGGCCACAGTGCTCGGCCTGTTGCGCCTGGGTCACCCGTTCCAGCATCTGTTCCAGGCGTTCGCGGCCCAGGCCCGGCGCGCTCTGGCGCAGGGCTTCGGGTTCCAGGCAGGCGCGCAGTTCGTAGTCTTCGGTGACTTCCCGGGCGGTCAGCGGCCCGGCCAGCCATTGGGAGTAGGGTTCCTTTTCCACCAGGCCGCGATCGCGCAGGCGCATCAGGGCTTCGCGGACCACCGCGCGGCTGACGCCGTAGTGCTCGGCAGCAGCCTGTTCGTCGAGGCGAAAGTGACCGAAGGCGATGCAGGTGGAGAGGGCACTGCCCAGTTCTTCGTAGATCCGTTCCCCCAGGGGCCGGGTGTCCACCAGTTCTTCGTCGCTGGCCAGCCCCAGGTGGGCATGGCTCAGGGGCAGGCGCAGCGGTTCGATCTCCAGGCCCTGGGGGTTGATCAGGTAGCCGCGGCCGTCAAAACGGCTGATCAGCCCTTCGCCGTGCAACAGATCGAGGGCCTTGCGCACCGGCACTCGGCTGGTGCCGAACAGTTCCGCCAGGGGCGCTTCCAGCAGCACCAGGCCCTGCAGGGCGGTGCCCTGGAGGATGGCGTCGCGCAAGACCTGACGGATCATGGCGTAGCGCGATGCGGTGCGCGGGTCCTCTGCTGACACTGCTTTCATCGGTTCCTCTAGGGGCTGTTGCCGGTGGGTGACGAGCCCGTTGCCGGGCCGCGGTGGCCGGGGATTCTCTCACAGTTGCCAAGTGTCACTGAGTGCCACGTTTGGTTGCCCCGTCCTGGGGCCGCCCTGGGTGGGTTGTTACCTTTCTGCACCAAAATGTACTTTTTAATAAAAGATACATTATTTCAATGGCAGACCCTTGGGCGAGGATTTTCTCCGTCGGTCGTCGCGCGATCTCTATCAGTAACCCACTCTGGCTCGCTATTACAGGCGAATCTGGGGGATTTTCCGAAAGCACGTGGTGCTCCCTGCGTTTTGAGCTGGCACGGAATCTGCTCTGTATAAAATGTACATTTTAATATTTAGTACATTTTTAGATTTTTTGCGGAGTGAGCCATGCACCCTGATTCGCTGAACGACGCCACGGCCATGGCGCAAGCCTTTGCCTCGGGCCGCACCGATCCGGTCCAGGTTCTGGAGCAGTCCCTGGCGTTGGCCGAGGCAACGCCCCATGTGTTCATTTCCCTGTGCCCGGCCCGGGCCCGGCGCGAGGCTGAGGCGGCGGCTGCCCGCTGGCGGGCCGGCCAGCCGCTGAGCCTGCTGGATGGCGTGCCCCTGGCCTGGAAGGACCTGTTCGACCTGGCCGGCAGTATCACCACCGCCGCCGCCCAGGTGCGTCGCGAGGCGCCGCCGGCCAAGGTGGATGCGCCCAGCGTACGGCAGCTGTGCCGGGCCGGGCTGGTCAGCCTGGGCAAGACCAACCTCAGTGAGTTCGCCTATTCCGGGCTCGGCCTGAACCCGCACTTCGGCACTCCGATCAACCCCCACAGTGATGCCCAGCCACGGATTCCCGGTGGTTCCTCGGCAGGTTCCGCGGTGGCGGTGGCGGCCGGTATCGTGCCGATCGCCATGGGCACCGACACTGCCGGTTCGATCCGCATTCCCGCAGCCTTCAATGGCCTGGTGGGCTACCGCGCCACCTCCCTGCGCTATGACCGCGAGGGGGTGTTTCCCCTGGCCGAAAGCCTCGACAGCCTCGGGCCGCTGACCCGCAGCGTGCGCGATGCCTGGCTGATCGACGGGCTGTTGCGCGGGGGCGACCCCCGGCAATTGCCGCCGTCCCGCAGCCTGGCCGGGCAACGCTTCTGGGTCGATTCGCAAGTGCTTGACGACAGCCGTACCCAGGCCGCCGTGCGGGCCAATCTGCTGGTGGTCATCGAAAGCCTGCAACAGGCCGGGGCGCTGGTGGAGCAACGGCCGCTGCACAGCCTGCAAGCCACCCTGCAACTGATCCAGGAACAAGGCTGGCTCGGCGCCGCCGAAGCCTTCGCCCTGCACCAGCCGTTGCTCGACAGCGAGTACGCCGAGCAGCTCGATCCGCGGGTGCGACGGCGCCTGGAAAGCGCCCGGCAGATGCCCGCCAGCCAGTTGCTGCGGCTGTACCAGGCGCGGCGCCAGTTGCAGCAACAGGTGCAGGACGAACTGGACGGCGCGGTGCTGATTACCCCCACCGTGGCCCATGTGGCGCCGCCCCTGGCGCCCCTGGAGCAGGACGACGAGCTCTTTGCCCGGACCAACCTGGCGACCCTGCGCCTGACCATGCCCGGCAGTTTCCTCGACATGCCTGGCGTGGCCCTGCCTAGCGGCCGCGATGCCCAGGGCTTGCCCACCGGGCTGTTGCTGAGCCTGCCCCAGGGCCATGACCGGCAACTGCTGGATGCGGCCCTGGCGCTGGAGGCGGCGTTGCCGCGCTAGCTCCGACGATTTTTTTCAACCACAAGCAATCACTGGAGGCCGCTCATGGCTAAAGAAATTCTCTGTGCATTTGGTGTCGATGTGGACGCGGTGGCCGGCTGGCTCGGTTCCTACGGCGGCGAGGATTCGCCGGATGACATCTCCCGCGGCCTGTTCGCCGGCGAGGTCGGCGCGCCGCGCCTGCTCAAGCTGTTCGAGCGTTATGGCCTGCGCACCACCTGGTTCATTCCCGGCCACTCCATGGAGACCTTTCCCGAGCAGATGAAGGCGGTTGCCGAGGCCGGCCACGAGATCGGCGTGCACGGCTACAGCCACGAAAACCCCATCGCCATGACCCCGGAACAGGAAGAGATCGTCCTCGACAAATCCATCGAGCTGATCACCCGGGTCACCGGCAAGCGCCCCACCGGCTACGTTGCGCCCTGGTGGGAATTCAGCAAGGTGACCAATGAGCTGCTGCTGAAAAAGGGCATCAAGTACGACCACAGCCTGATGCACAACGACTTCCATCCCTACTACGTGCGGGTCGGCGACAGCTGGACCAAGATCGACTACAGCCAGCACCCCGACACCTGGATGAAACCTTTGGTGCGGGGCCAGGAAACCGACCTGGTGGAGATCCCGGCCAACTGGTACCTGGACGACCTGCCGCCGATGATGTTCATCAAGAAGGCGCCCAACAGCCACGGTTTTGTCAACCCGCGGCATCTGGAGGAAATGTGGCGCGACCAGTTCGACTGGGTCTACCGCGAGCATGAGCACGCGGTGTTCACCATGACCATCCACCCCGACGTCTCCGGCCGCCCGCAAGTGCTGTTGATGCTCGAACGCCTGATCGAACACATCCAGAGCCATGCCGGCGTGCGCTTCGTCACCTTCGACGAGATCGCCGACGACTTTATCCGCCGCCACCCGCGCAACCGCTGACCCCGGCCACTTCATCGAGGCGTGACTGATGTCTATCTATAACAAGCTCGACCTGACTGGCTGGAAACCCCAGCAGTTGACCCCGGCCCAAGTGCGCTTCGCCACCTGGATCGCCTTCTTCGCCTGGGTGTTTGCGGTGTACGACTTCATTCTGTTTGGCACCCTGCTGCCGGAGATCGGCCGGCACTTCGGCTGGGGCGAGGTCGAGCAGGCCGAGATCGCCACCTGGGTGGCGGTGGGCACCGCGGTGGTGGCCCTGGCCATCGGGCCGCTGGTGGACAAGCTGGGCCGGCGCATGGGCATCATTTTCACCGTCAGCGGCTCGGCCATCTGCTCGGCGCTGACCGCCATCGGCGGCGCCTGGGGCAAGTCGCCGCTGATCCTGATCCGCTCCCTGGGCGGCCTGGGCTATGCCGAGGAAACGGTGAACGCCACCTACCTCAGCGAGTTGTACGCGGCATCCGACGACCCGCAACTGGCCAAGCGCCGGGGCTTCATCTACAGCCTGGTGCAGGGTGGCTGGCCGGTGGGGGCGCTGATCGCCGCCGGGTTGACCGCGGTGCTGCTGCCGATCATCGGCTGGCAAGGCTGCTTCATCTTCGCCGCGATCCCGGCCATCGTCATTGCGGTGATGGCGCGCAAGCTCAAGGAGAGCCCGCAGTTCCAGATCCACCAGCGCATCAGCCAGCTGCGCAAAAGTGGTTCGGTGAGCGAGGCCCAGGCGGTGGCGCTGACCTATGGCGTGGACTATGACGAGCACAGCAAGGCCGGCCTGGCTGCGGCCTTTCGTGGCCCGGCACGGCGCGCGACCCTGGTGATCGGCGCGGCGATCCTGCTCAACTGGGCGGCGATCCAGGTGTTCAGCGTGCTCGGCACGTCGGTGATCGTCAGCGTGCACCACATCTCCTTCGAGAACTCGCTGATCATCCTGGTGCTCTCCAACCTGGTGGGCTACTGCGGCTACCTGAGCCACGGCTGGATGGGCGACAAGATCGGCCGGCGCAATGTCATCGGCCTGGGCTGGATGCTTGGCGGCCTGTCGTTCGCCGGCATGCTCTACGGCCCGAGCAACATGCCGATGGTGGTGGGTCTCTACAGCCTGGGCCTGTTCTTCCTGATCGGCCCGTACTCGGCGGCGCTGTTCTTCATCAGCGAAAGCTTCCCTACCAGCATCCGCGCCACCGGCGGCGCGATCATCCACGCCATGGGGCCGATCGGCGCGGTGGTGGCGGGTTTCGGCGCCACCCAGGTGCTGTCCGCCGGTGGCGACTGGCAGACCTCGGCGCTGTATTTCGGCGCGCTGCCTTGTTTCCTCTCCGGTGCGCTGATGTTCGCCGCGCGCCATGTGCGTCCTGAATCCGTTCAATAAGGAAAGTTATCCATGACTCAAAAAGTCGCCGTGATCACCGGTGCCGCCAGCGGCATCGGCCAGGCCCTGGCCGTGGCCTATGCACGGGCCGGTGTGGCGGTGGTGGGCGGGTATTTCCCCGCCGACCCCCATGACCCGCAAGCCACCCGCGACCTCGTGGCCGAGGCGGGCGGGCACTGCCTGATGCTGCCCCTGGACGTGACCGACAGCGCCTCGGTGGACGCCTTGGCCGAGCAGGCCGTGGCGCACTTTGGCCGCCTCGATTACGCCGTGGCCAATGCCGGCCTGTTGCGCCGCGCACCCTTGCTGGACATGACCGACGCGGCCTGGAACGCCATGCTCGATGTGGACCTGACCGGGGTCATGCGCACCTTCCGCGCGGCGGTCAAACACATGGGTGAGGGCGGTGCCCTGGTGGCGATTTCGTCGATTGCCGGTGGCGTCTACGGCTGGCAGGAGCACGCTCACTATGCAGCGGCCAAGGCCGGGGTGCCGGGGTTGTGCCGCTCGCTGGCGGTGGAACTGGCGGCCAGGGGCATTCGCTGCAACGCGGTGATCCCGGGGTTGATCGAGACCCCGCAGTCGCTGGACAGCCAGAACTCCCTGGGCCCGGAAGGCCTGGCCAAGGCGGCCCGGGCCATCCCCCTGGGCCGGGTCGGGCGGGCCGATGAAGTGGCGTCCCTGGTGCGCTTTCTCACCAGCGAGGAGTCCAGCTACCTCACCGGGCAGAGCATCGTCATCGATGGCGGCCTGACGGTGCGCTGGCCGGATTGAACCCCTTCGCCAGCCAGCCGGCTCGTGCAGGCGGCTCACCGCCTCCGTAGGAGCTGGCTGGCCAGCGAACCGCACACCCTTGAAGGAGAAAGTCCCATGCAACACCTGCACAACCGCCGCGCCGTGATCACCGGCGCCGGCAGCGGTATCGGCGCCGCTATCGCCCGGGCCTACGCGGTGGCGGGAGCACGCCTGCTGCTGGCTGACCGCGACCCCGCGCGCCTGGCCGAGAGCGCCCAAGCCTGCCGCGAGCTGGGCGCTGAAGTCGTCGAATGCGTGGCCGATGTCGGCAGCGTCGAAGGGGCCCAGGCCGGAGTCGATGCCTGTGTCGAGCATTTCGGCGGTATCGATATCCTGGTGAACAACGCCGGCATGCTGACCCAGGCGCGCTGCGTCGATCTGTCCATCGAGATGTGGAACGACATGCTGCGGGTCGATCTCACCAGCGTCTTCGTCGCCAGCCAGCGGGCCTTGCCCCATATGCTGGCGCAGCGTTGGGGGCGGATCATCAACGTCGCCTCGCAGCTGGGAATCAAGGGCGGCGCCGAGCTGACCCACTACGCCGCGGCCAAGGCCGGCGTCATCGGCTTCACCAAGTCCCTGGCCCTGGAAGTGGCCATGGACAATGTGCTGGTCAACGCCATCGCCCCGGGGCCGATCGAGACGCCGCTGGTGTCTGGCATCAGCAGCGCCTGGAAAACCGCCAAGGCCGCCGAGCTGCCCCTGGGGCGCTTCGGCCTGGCCGATGAAGTGGCGCCCACCGCGGTGCTGCTGGCCAGCGAGCCGGGGGGCAACCTGTTCGTCGGCCAGACCCTGGGCCCGAACTCCGGGGACGTGATGCCATGAAGGAGGGCTGAACATGTGCGGGTTATGCGGGCTGCTGGGCGAAGACGTGCACTGGAGCGATCCGCTGGGGGATGAACTGCCCCGGCGTCGCGAACGCTTGCGCAGAATCGCCGCGATCAACCGGGTACTGGTGCCGTTGCGGCTCAAGGTCGAAGACTTCCAGGGCTCGGCCTATCTGCTGCTGGGGGCTACCGGCCGCCAGGAACTGGCCAGCGGCCTGGAGCAGTTGTGGAGCCTGGCCGAATCCATGCTCGGCCGGCCCCTCGATCCTCTTGACCCTGTGATCCTCAAGCACCTGGAGCAACAGCCATGAGCATGCCGCTGAACGTCATCACCGGGTTTCTCGGCAGTGGCAAGACCACCTTGCTCAACCGCCTGTTGCAGGACCAGAGCCTGGGGGACACGGCGCTGCTGATCAACGAGTTCGGCGATATCGGCATCGATCATTTGCTGGTGCAGGAGGTGGCGCCGGACACGGTGCTGCTGCCCAGCGGCTGTGTCTGCTGTTCGGTTCGCGGCGAACTGAAAGAGGCGCTGCTGGCGCTCCTGGCGCGGCGTAGCCGGGGCGAGGTTCCGGCCTTTCGCCGGGTGCTGCTGGAAACCACCGGGCTGGCCGACCCGGCGCCGATCCTGGCCACGGTGAACAACGATCCGCAATTGCGTGGGCGGGTGCACATCGGCCTGCTGGTGACCCTGGTGGACGCCAGCCACGCGGCGTTGCAGGAGCGCCTGCACCCGGAGTGGCTGGCCCAGGTGGCGGCCGCGGATCGCTTGCTGCTGAGCAAGACCGATTGTGTCGACGAAGCAACCCAGGCGGCATTGCGCGAGCATTTGCAGCGGCTCAATCCCGGGGCGCCCCTGTTGCTGACCCAGGCGATCCAGAGTGGCGATCAGCTGTTGCTGGGGGAGGGGCTGCGCGGTGCGACGGCAGAGCGGGAAGTGGCGCGCTGGCAGTTGCAGGGGCCACTCAAAGCGGCTGCGCCACAGCATGGCGCGGCGCAAGTGTGCAGCCTGGAGTTCGAGCAAGCCCTGGATTGGGTGGGCTTCGGGGTCTGGTTGTCGATGCTGCTAAGATGCCACGGCGAACGAATTCTGCGGGTGAAAGGATTGCTCAACATCAACGCCAACCAGGCCCCCATCGTCATCCATGGCGTGCAGCATTGCCTGCACGCACCCGTGCATCTGCCCCGTTGGCCCAGTGCCGACCATCGCTCGCGGCTGGTGTTTATCCTGCGCGGGCTGGAGCCCGAACAACTGCGTCGCTCCTTCGAGGTGTTCGCCCGCAGTTTCGCCCCGGCCGCCGGGGAGGGTGCCTGATGGCGGCGACGCAACCAGTCACCCTGCGGGTGCTGGGCACCTCGGTGACCCTGCTCGAATCCCTGCGGGTGCGCGCCGAGCAGGACCTGGGCATCCGCCTGGTGTATCAGGTACACGATGTGGAGCAGGCCCAGCGCATCGCGGTGATGCAGCCGGACAGCTACGACCTCTATGACCAGTGGTTTCACAACGTCGATTTTGTCTGGCCGGCCCAGGCGATCCAGCCCATCGATACCCGGCGCATTGCCCTGTGGCACGAGATCAACGACCTGCCCAAGCGCGGGCGCCTGTCGCCCGACGATCGCCTGGGCAGTGGCAGCGTGCCCAGCGAACGGCTCTATGTGCAGCACGACGGTAGCCTGGGCAGCACGGCCAGCGAGCGCATCAGCATGCTGCCGCTGACCCACAACGCCGACAGTTTCGCCTACCGCCCGGAGCGCCTGCCGGCGGGTTTTTCCAGCGCCAACGAAAGCTGGGGCTGGCTGCTGGAGCCGGCCTGGAGCGGGCGCATTGCCTTGCAGAGCGATGCGGCGATAGGTGCCCTGGACGCCGCCCTGGCGGTGCAGGGCTGTGGCCTGGAATCCTTCAAGGACATCGGCAACCTGAGCATCGAAGAGATCGACCGGCTGGCAGGGATCCTGGTGCGCAAGCAGCGTGAAGGGCACTTCGCGGCGTTCTGGTCGGACGATGAAGAGGCCGCGCAACTGATGCTCAGCCCGCGCATCGATATCCAGAGCCTGTGGTCGCCGACGCTGATGCGCCTGCACCGGGCGGGGGTCAAATACCGCCTGGCAGTGCCGAAGGAAGGCTACCGCGCCTGGTTCGGCGGGCTGTCGTTGTCGCGCCACGCCAAGGGCGCGGTGCTGGATGCAGCCTATGCCTACCTCAACTGGTGGCTGTCGGGCTGGCCCGGTGCGGTGATGGCACGCCAGGGCTACTACATCGGCAACCCGGCGCGTACCCGCGATCACCTGAGCAGCGCCGAGTGGGATTACTGGTACGCCGGCAAACCGGCCCGGGAAGAGTTGCCGGGCAGCGACGGCGAACCGCTGATCGATATCGGCGAGACCCGGGATGGTGGTTCCTACCAGCAGCGCATGGGGCATATCGCCGTGTGGAACTCGGTGATGGACGAGCACAACTACCTGGTGCGGCGCTGGGGGGATTTCCTGCGGGCGGGGCGGGTCGCGGGCCGGGGCAAAGGCTGAAGGTCAAAGCCCCAGGCGCGCCAGCTGGCGCAGGTCGGCGATCACCGCGGGGTTGCCGCCTTCGAGCACATCCAGGCGCATCTGCGCGATCAGCGCTTTCAGCAGCTCGGTCTGGGTCATCCGGGTGGCTTGCAGCAGGCGCGCAAGATCCTCGGCCACATAGTGGTTGACCTTCAGCGACAGGCGTTTCATGGCATGCACGGCAGGCAACTGGCGGGCCTCGGCCTGCTCGGCCAGGTACGTGACGAAGCCGCTGTGCACTTGCTCCAGGGAAGACGCCGCGGGGGCGCTGAAGTAGTAGCCGAGGAACAGTTTGCGCATCTGCACCCCGGCATCCTCGGCCACCGAGTGCATAGCGGCATCCAGTACATCGAGGTAGACCGCCGGCAGCCGCGCCTCGATGGAGGTCAATGATTGCTTGCGTGCTTCCTTGATCGCCGGTGTGGACTGGGGCGGGATGGCCACCACCGTGGCGCAGAGGTCGCAAACCCCCACCAGGATGTCCCGGGCCAGGCCATGGCCGTCGCTGAAAGGGACGTCGCGCCGCAGGTAGGTGATGCCGACGACCTGTTGGCAATGCTCGCAGAGCGCCTTGCCCCGGTCGCCTTGCAGAAAGAGTTTCATGGGATGCCCTCATCGGTGAACGCTGATGAACCACGCATCTGGCTCGATAAAGTAGAACTTGATGTACCAGCCGGCCTTTTTCAGCACGTGGACCGCGATGCCCGGGACGCTGTGATGTGCGTTGCAACTGTGGTCCTGGCCCTTGCAGGCATTGATGACCTCGATCAGTTGACTGGTCGAGATCTCGCCGGTGGCCAGCAGGTTCTTGACCTCGATCGAGCCGCGCGCGGCATGCAGATAGTGGCCGCTTTGTAAGGCATTGATCAGGTCCCGCCTGATCTTCCTGAAGCCTCTGTCCATGACGTCTTCTGGTTTGTACGACAAGTGTCGTACGGAATCAATGGGAAGTTGACTGAAAGCGCCCAAAGGCATTTCAGCGGTTTTCAGAGGGGAGTCGATCTTAGCCCGGCAGGTGCGGGCGGCAGGGCTTGGCTAACGGTTTGCAATACATCCGTGATGGCCAGCGGCTGGCCTGTTGCGGTGCGTCCGATGCACCGCAGCCAGTTGCCGTCAGAAGAAGCGGGTCACGCTGATCTTGGCGTTGCGCCCCAGGCTGGATGCGTTATCGCCGCTCAGTGGTGGGCGATAGTCACGGTTGAACATGTTGTCCAGGGTGAAGTTGACTTCGGTGCCCTTGAGGTAAGGCTGCTGGGGTTTCCAGTTGGCGAACAGGCCGTGCACGTTGTAGCGGTCGTTCTTGTACTGGTCCCAGTAGGCGTCGCCCAGGGCGCTGGCCGGGCCGCCGGCATAGATGTCGCTGGGTACCCGGTCAGTCTGGCGCACCCACTGGCCCTGCCAGCCCACTTGCGCATCCCACTGTGGAATCTTCACCCCCAGGCTGGCCACCCACTTGCGTGGCGGAATGTCCCGGGCCCAGACGTTCGGCCCCCAGGGGTTGGTGTAGGCGCCTTCATGCTTACCGGTAATCCACGAGTAGGACAGCGAGCCGAACAGGTAGGTCGAGTCGTAGAAGCTTTCCACCTCGAAGCCCTTGATGGTCAGGTCGCCGATATTGCGGTAGACGCCTATGGTCGGCTGGTTGCACACCTGGCCGATGCTCTTGCCGCTGCTGAGTTGCTCGGGGCAGCCGATCCCGAGGTTCTTCATGATTTCGTCTTTGATGGTGTTGTGGAACAGCGTGGTACGCACCTGTACGCGGTCGGCCTGGGTGAACACGTCGGAGAAGCTGGTGATGTTACCGGCGCGCAACGCGGTGATGCGTTCCGGGTCGAGATTGCGGCTGGTGGCGGAGCGGGTGGAGGCGGCCGACTGGACCTCGTACTGCTCGTCGATCACCGGCGCGCGCCAGGTCTTGCTGTAGTCGGCGAACAGGGCGAATTGCGGGGTCACTGTCCAGAACGCCGACAGCCGAGGCGACCAGCCGGTGTAGGTCTTGTCGCCGTAATCGTGGCCCGCCACCGGGTCGGGGCTGTTGTAGAACGGTGCGTCGTTCTTCTCGCCGCGGTTGCGCACATGGTCGTAGCGCAGGGACGGGGTCAGGGTGAAATTCCCCAGGGTGATGGCGTCCTGGATGTAGAAGGCATTGTTGTCGACCTTGCCGTGGGGCATGAAGCCAGGCTGGTAGTGGCCGTAGTTGTACTTGGGCACTTCATAGGTCTTGCCCGGCATCCACATGTCCACTTCGCGGGTGTGCTTGCGGATCTGGATGCCATTGGTCAGCGCGTGTTCCAGCGGGCCGGTGCTGAAGCGGCTGGTGTTTTTCAGGGCCAGGATCTTGTCGTCATAGCCCACGGTGATCTTGCGGCCACCGGAGGCCGGCTGGAAGAAGGCGTTCGGCCCGCGTTCGTCGGTCTGGTCGGTGGTGGAATCGGAGTACTTGGCCTCGAAGTCGATCCATGGATTGTCCACGGGGGTGTACTGGTACTTGGCGATCCAGGTGGTGTCGATGGTATTGCGCTGGGCCAGGAAGCGGCGGGTGGCGCCGTCATAACCGTACTTGTTGATGTCGCTCTGGCTCGGTGGCGTCGGGTAGCTCTTGGCCGAGAAGGGCGCCCAGATGTCGCTGTTGGAGCGCATGTAGCTGAAGCCAAGGCGATGTTCGTCGGTCAGTTGCATGTTCAGCTTGAACAGCTCGCCTTCCATGTCCTGGGCGGTATTGGGCAGGCGCTTGGGGTTGATCGGGTAGGCGTTGCGCGGGTCGGGCTGGGCGCTGGCGATCTTCATGTCGTCGCCGTCGCGCTTGGTCCAGTAGGCCAGGGCATCGAAGCGGTGATCATCGGTACGGCCGTACACCGCGCCGGTGTAGGCCTGTTCATGGCTGTTGCTGCTGTAGCCGTACTTGACCATGGCGCCGGCGTTGCGACCTTCCTGCAGCAGGTCCGGGGCGTCCTTGGTCTCCATGTGCACGGTGCCGCCGAAACCACCGTTGCCGGTCTCGGGGGAGTGCGGGCCTTTTTCCACTTCGATGCGCTTGATCAGCTCCGGCTCGATGAACACCGAACCCTGCTGGTAGCGTTCGAAGCCGCTCTTGGTGGCGCCATCAACGCTCATCGGCACGTCTTCGGCATCCCCCAGGCCCCAGATGTTGATGGTCTGGCCGCCGGGTTTGAGCGAGCCACCCAGGCTCACGCCGGGCAGGGTGTCGATCAGGCTGACCACGTTGGTGGCCTGGTGGCGATCGATTTCCGCCTGGTTCAGGGTCGAGCGGCCGACACTCGAGGAGTCCACTTCGGTGCCGTTGCCGATCACGCTCATGGCCCCCAGTTGCAGGGCCGAACCACTGCTCAGGTTGGTGTCGGCAGGGCGCACGATGTAGGTGTTGTCGACCTTCACCAGGTTGAACCGACCGTCCTGCAGCAAGGTGCGAATCGCCTCTTCCGGGCTGTAGTCACCCTGCAGGGCCGGCGCCTTGGCGTTGCGCAGCAGTTGCTCATCGAACAGCAGCTGGATCTTCGCCTGCTGGGCGATCTGGCTCAGGGACGCGGCCAGAGGCTGCGCCGGCAACTGGAAATGCAGCGGCCCGGCGTAGGCCTGCAGGCTGAATGCCAGGCAGGCGGCGAGCAGGGTAGGGCGGGTACGGACTAACGGAACAGGCAAGAGCGCGCGAAACATGACTTCCCCCAGAGCGGCTTAAAGGCCAAAAAAGCGCTGCGTACAGATCGCAGACGGGAGGAAGACGCGGCAGTGAAAAAAAACCTCATATGCGAATGCAAAATATTCTCATATGAGTGGATCAACGAGCCTCGAGCCTCAGCTGGCCGTCGGCCAGGGGTACGGCTTTTACCGGAATCAGCACGGGCAGTGCCTTGATCAGGGCGTCGGGGTCGTTGACATCGAGGTTGCCCGAGACCTTGTAGGCCCCCAGCGAACCCTCAGCCAGTTGCACCGGCTGGCGCCGATACAGGTTCAACTCATCCACCAGGCTGGCCAGGTCGCGGTTGCGAAAGGCCAGGTGCCCGCTGCGCCAGTCCGCGACCTCATCGCTGTCCAGGGTCTGCTGGCGCAGGGTGCCTTTGTGCAGGTCATAGGTGGCTTGCTGGCGGGCGCCGAGCAGGGTCAACTCCCCGGGCTTGCCGTCCGGGCTGAAGGCCACCTGGCCGTGGGCGACGCTGACCACCAGCTGGCGCTGGCCACGACGCACGTCGAAGGCGGTGCCCACCACCCGCACTTTGGCCGCGCCGCTGTGCACCCACAGCGGGCGCTCCTTGTCGGCGGCCACTTCCAGGTACAGCTGGCCCTGTTGCAGGTAGATATCACGCTGCTGGGCGCTGAAATCCACTTTCACCTGGGTGTTGGCGTTGACGTACAGGGTGCTGCCATCGGGCAGCTTGAAGGCGCGGGCGCCCTTTTCCTGGGCCGCCACCTGCTGGATGTAGGGCCCCTGGGGCGTGCCCAGGTTGACTGCCAGCACCGCACAGAGCACCGCCGCGGCCGCCGCCAGGGCCGGGCGCCAGGGGGCGGGCTTGCGCCGGGGCAGGGGAATGGGCCGGCTCAGTTGCTGCAATTGCGCAAGATCGACCCACAGTTCTTCGAACTCGGCATAGGCCCGGGCGTGGGCCGGCTCGCTGACCCAGGTATCGAAGGCCTTGCGCGTGGCGCGGTCCGGGTCGTTGCGGTTGCGGGCGAACCAGCTGGCGGCCTCGGCGTCGATCTGCTCGCTGTCGAGGTCGTTGTGGGTGCCGGAAAAGCGGGTCATTCAGGCTGCTCCTTGCCGTTTTCTCGTTGTAGGTGCTGCTTGCAGTGCAGCAGGGCAAAGGCGATGTGTTTTTCCACCATGCTCACGGAAATGCCCATGCGCTCGGCGATCTGCGTCTGGCTCAGCCCTTCGAAGCGGTGCAGCATAAGGGCTTCGCGGCGGCGCGGCGAGAGTTGGGCGAGGACTTCTTTCAACTGTTCCAGGCGTTGCAGGCGCTGGGCCGCGGGCAGGGGCTCATGCTGCTCGTCGGCCAGGGGTTCGTTGTCCAGGCTTTGCTCGTGGTGCCCGTCCTGATGAGCCCGGGAGCGTACCTGCTGGCGCCGCCAATGATCACGCAGCAGGTTGCGTGCCATCTGGAACAGGAAGGCCCGGGGCTGTTCGACCTGGGCCCGGTCACGGTAGTCGAGCCATTGGGTGAACACGTCCTGGGTCATGTCCGCCGCGTCGCTGGCGTTGTCCGTGCGTTTACGCAGGAAATGCAGGATGTCCGCATAGAACCCGCGAACAGAGTCCGCCGACGCAGAGTCGGGCTTGGAGCGAGACATGGATATCCTTCTTGACGACGCGGTGAGCACAAGGTCGCGAATGATATCGAGAATTATTGCTATTTGTCATCCGGGCGATTGATGATCCACCAGCACCGCCTACGCGCCCGAAATACCCCTCCTCGCAGGAGCGGGCTTGCCCGCGAGGGTGCCCTTGCGAGCGATGCCAGGCCTGCGGCCTCTTCGCCGGCAAGCCGGCTCCTACAGTGCAGAGGCGGGGTCTGTAGGAGCTGGCTTGCCAGCGAAGCGGTTCAGATGACGAAGAAGCCGTGGGTGCCATCCCGGCCCAACTGCGCCACCAGGCCGAACTCCCAGTCCAGGTAGCCCTGCATGGCTTCTTTCGGGTTGTCGGTGCCTTCATAGGGGCGCCGGTAGCGGTCGATCCGGGGGGAAGCCAGTTGCTGGCGGCTTTCTTCCACGGGCAGGCCGGCTTCGATCCACGCCGCGGTGCCACCGCTGAGGAGGAACACCGGACGCTGGGTCAGGGCCTGCAGCTGCGGCACCACGAAGCGCGCCAGCAGGCTGCTGCCGCAGGTCAGGACATAGCGCTGCGCCTGTGGCAACTGGGCCAGGGCTTCCTGCAACTGGCTGGGCAATGCCCACCAGGCGCCGGGGATGTGGCGCTGCACGTAGTTGGCGCTGGCGGTGAAGTCCAGTACCAGGGTGCCGGGCTCCTGGAGCCAGGTGGCGAGGGTGCGGGGGCTGATTTCTTCGGCCGGCGAGGTGTCCGGCAGTGGCGCCTGCCAGGGGCCGCGCACGCTGAAGTCGCTGTCGCGCAGGCCGTCCAGCACCGCCACCTGCCAGCCCATCTGGGCCAGCCAGGAAGCGCTCATGTTGGCGCGCACGCCGTCGTCGTCCACCAGGACCAGGCGCGCACCGCGCACGCTGGCGAAGTGGTCGGTTTCCTGCACCAGTTGCCCACCGGGGGTGGAGCGGGCGCCGGGCAGGTGGCCGGCGGCGAATTCCTCCGGGGTGCGCACATCGAACAGGTAGCTGGTGCGCTTGGGGTCGGCCTGCCAGCGCCGCCACTGGGCCAGGTCGATGCGTGCCACGTCGGCGCGGTCGGCCACGGCCCGAGCGGCGTCCTGGGCTGGGGCCCGCTGGGCCTCGTTGATGGCCTTGAAGCGCCGGCTCTGACCGTGTTCGAGCTTCTGCCCGGCCAGGGTCCAGCCGATGGTGCCATTGCGCAGTGCCGCCACCGGGTTGGGGATGCCGGCATTCACCAGGGACTGGGTGCCGATGATGCTGCGGGTGCGCCCGGCGCAATTGACCACCACCCGGGTGCGGGGATCGGGGGCCAGCTCACGCACCCGCAGCACCAGTTCGGCCCCGGGCACGCTGGTGCTGCCGGGGATGCTCATGGTCTGGTATTCGTCGAAGCGCCGGGCATCGAGCACCACCAGGTCGGCCTGCTGGTCGAGCAGTGCCTGGAGCTCCTCGGCGGCTAGGGACGGAGTGTGGCGCTCGGCTTCCACCAGTTCGCCAAAGGCCTTGCTCGGCACGTTGACGTCCTTGAACAGCTCGCCGCCCGCGCTGCGCCAACCCTCCAGGCCGCCTGCCAGCAGGGCGACATCGCTGTAGCCCAGTTGCCGCAGGCGCGTGGCGGCGCGCTGGGCCAGCCCTTCGCCCTGGTCGTAGAGGGTGATCGGGGTGTCGCGGCGGGGGATGCGCGCATACACCTCCAGCTCCAGTTTCGACAGCGCGATGTTGGCCGCGAACAGCGGGTGGGCCTCGGCGAAGGGCGCTTCTTCACGCACATCGATCAGTGCCAGCTCCTGGCGGTCGAGCAGGGCCTGGCGGATCTGTGCCGGGCTGCGGGTCGGGAAATCGGTCATTGCAGGGGCTCCTTCGACAAGTCCCAGAGGTTAGGCAGCAAATGGTTGGAGTAGCCGGAGACAAAGGGTTTTTCCTGGCCGTCCAGGTCGTATACGGCGCGCTGCACGGCACCGATATTGGCGCCATACACATGGATGCTGACGGATACCCGATCGGCATGGGCATTGCTCACCTGATGGATGTCGCCAATGCGTGGCGACACCGCTTCCACCTGGCCCGGCACCAGGCGCAGCGGCGCGCCGGCAGGCTGCAGGCGGCCGTCGGCCAGGCGTTCGAACCCCTGGCTGTCCTCGGCGCCGCGCAGCATGCCGATCAGGCCCCAGACCCGGTGGTCGTGGATCGGTGTGCGCTGCCCAGGGCCCCAGACGAAGCTGACGATGGAGAAGCGCTGGCGCGAGTCGGCATGCAGCAGGAACTGCTGGTAGCGCTGCGGATCCGGCTGGGCGAAGGCCGCGGGCAGCCAGTCGTCCTGGCTCACCAGCTGGTGCAGCAGCGCGGCGCCCTGGTCCAGCACCCGGGCTTCATCGGGATGGCTGTCCAGCAGCTCGGCCAGAGCGGCGATAAAGTCCCGCAGGCGGGCGAAGTTGGCTGATTCGATGGCGACTGTCGTGGCGTTGTGGGGCATGGGCTCCCTCCGTGGACACAAGGCAAATGACGCGAACTACACGGGCGAGCTAAAAGGTATTATTCTTATCGAACATTTTTCCAGTCATTTATTATGCGAAAAAAGAATGAAGATAGATGATCTGAATGCGTTCGTGGCGGTAATCCGCTGCCAGACCATCAGCCAGGCGGCCGATGCCCTGCAGTTGACCCAGCCAGCCATTACCCGCCGGGTGCAGAATTTCGAGGAAGCCCTGGGGGTGGAATTGCTGGACCGCAACACCAAGCCGCTCAAGCCCACCAGCATGGGCTTGCGGGTCTATGGCCAGTGCCTGGAAGTGCTGCGCAGCATCGACGCGCTGAATGAACTGGTGGCCAATGACGGCGCCCCCAGTGGTGCCCTGCGCATCGGCGTGCCGCAGACCATCGGCGATGTGGTGCTGCTCGATGCCCTGAGCCAGTTGAAGGCGCTGTATCCGCAGTTGCAGACCTCGGTGGCCACGGGCTGGGGCAGCCACCTGTTGAGCAAGGTCGAGAACGGTGAGCTGGATGTGGTGGCGGCGCTGTTTCCCGCTGGCAAGGTCTTCCCCGAAGGGGTGGTGGGCCGTTCCCTGGGCAGCATGAACCTGGTGGTGGTGGCGGCCAAGGGCGAGGTGCGCAAGCGCTCGTGCAAACTGGCCGACTGTTACCAGCGCGGCTGGGTGCTGAACCCGGACGGCTGCGGCTTTCGTGCCGGCCTGCAACGGGCGCTGAGCGCACAGGGGCTGTCGTTGCAGATCAACCTGGAAACCTTCGGCACCGAGCTGCAACTGGGGTTGATCGCCAATGGCCTGGGCTATGGCCTGGTGCCGCTGCCGCTGCTGGAAAACAGCAGCCATCGGGACAAGCTGGAGATCGTCCCGGTCAGCGACTTCAAGCCGGTGATCGACCTGTGGCTGGTCCACCCGCGGTTCCTCGGCAACCTGCAAGAGCCGGTGAGCATGTTCGGCGAGATGGTCGCCGCCCGCGTCGGCAAGGCTGCGCCGTAGGAGCTGGCTTGCCAGCGAAGGCGCCCTCAAGGCCGGCGCAAACCGCAGGGGGCTGTTCGCCGGAAAGCCGGCTCCTTCGGATTGTTTTTGATTATTGATTTGCATGTCTTGGCAATCATTGAATGCAATTTTTGTATATTAAGTTAGAACCAAAACGAATTTCACGGACGTTTTTTATGTAGTTAGCATGGGGCTCGAACGCGCTGAAATAAGGATGTTGCGATGCCTGCGCCAGCCCCCCTCACCTCGTCCCGTCGCTGGGCCGAGCGCCCCGGATACCAGCTCCTGGGCAACCTGCTGCTGCGCCTGGTCAGCCCGTTGCTGCTTCTGCTGGTGTGGGAACTGGCCTCGCGCAGCGGGCTGTTGCCGGCGCGGATCATCGCCGCTCCCAGTACCATCGGCGGCACCCTGTGGCAGATGCTCGGCAGCGGCGAACTGGCCGGGCACCTGTGGGTGTCCCTCAAGCGCGCCCTCAGTGGCCTGGCCATCGGTGTCAGCCTGGGCACGCTCCTGGCCCTGGTGGCCGGGTTGTCCCGGCGCGGCGAGCTCGCCATCGATTCCCCCATGCAGATGCTGCGCACCCTGCCGTTCCTGGCCATAGTGCCGCTGTTCATTCTCTGGTTCGGCGTGGGCGAGACGCCGAAGATCGCGCTGATCGCCCTGGGCACTACCTTTCCTATCTACCTCACGCTGTTTTCCGGCATTCGCAGCCTCGATCCCAAGCTGGTGGAGGCCGCGACCCTGCTGGGCCTCAAACGCTGGGAACTGATCGTCCACGTGATCCTGCCCGGGGCCCTGCCGGCGTTCTTCGTCGGCCTGCGCTATGCCTTCGGCATCAGTTGGCTGGGGCTGGTGGTGGTGGAGCAGATCAACGCCAGCGCCGGTATCGGCTACCTGGTCAACGACGCGCGGGACTTCATGCGCACCGACGTGATCGTCATCTGCCTCCTGGTCTACAGCGTGCTCGGCCTGGGCATCGACGGGCTGGTGCGCGGCCTCGAACGTTGCGCCCTGGCCTGGCGCCCGACCTTTATCAGGAACTGACCCATGACTTTGTCATTGCCCCAGCAGGGCCGCCTGCGCGCTGCCGTCGAATGCCGCCGGATCACCCGGCGCTTTGCCGGGCAGGCGGTGCTCGATGGCCTGGATCTGGACATCGCTCCCGGGGAGTTCGTGGCCCTCCTGGGCAGCAGCGGTTCGGGCAAGACCACCTTGCTGCGAACCCTGGCCGGGCTGGAACCCATCGACCAGGGCCAGTTGCAGGTGCCTTCGGCCATGGCCGCGGTGTTCCAGGAGCCACGGTTGATGCCCTGGAAGCGCGTGTGGCGCAACGTTGCCCTGGGCGTGCGCGGTGCCGGGGCCCGGGAGCGGGCCGAGGCAGCGCTGGAGGAGGTCGGGCTGGCCCACCGGCTCAATGCCTGGCCAGGCACCTTGTCCGGCGGCGAGGCCCAGCGAGTGGCATTGGCCCGGGCCCTGGTACGCGAGCCGCACCTGTTGCTGCTGGATGAGCCCTTCGCCGCTCTGGACGCCCTGACCCGGATCCGCATGCACCAACTGATCATCCGCCTGTGGCGGGTGCACACCCCGGCGGTGCTGCTGGTGACCCACGATGTCGACGAGGCGCTGCTGCTGGCCGATCGGGTGCTGGTGCTGGCCAACGGGCAAATCGCCGAGCAATTGCCAATCCGCCTGCCGCGTCCGCGTCAGGCCTCCACCCCTGGGTTCCAGGCACTGCGCGCGCGGTTGCTGCAACTGCTGGGTGTGGAAACCGAGGCCGAGCCGGCCGTCGACATCTCCCTTCCCTTGAGCAGGACTGCCAGCCGATGAGCCTTTCCAGCGTGCAACCGTCTCCGTCCGTGTCCCGTCCCGTCCCTGATCCAGACTCCAGCGAGTTCGCCGACCTGCTGCAGCAACTGAGTGAAGAATTCGCCGCCACCGCAGCGCACTACGACCGTCACAGCGAATTTCCCCACGCCAACCTGCAACGCCTGCACCAGCATGGCCTGCTGGCCCTGACCGTGCCCCGGGCCCTGGGCGGCAGCGAGGCGACCCTGGCCCAGGCGCGACGAGTGATAGGCGCCGTGGCCCGGGGCGAGCCTTCCACCGCGCTGGTGCTGGTGATGCAGTACCTGCAGCACACGCGCCTGCAACAGAACACGGCCTGGCCGCTGCACCTGCGCCAGCGCGTGGCCCGGGAGGCGGTGCAAGAGGGTGCCCTGATCAACGCCCTGCGGGTCGAGCCGGACCTGGGTACCCCGGCCCGGGGCGGTTTGCCGGCGACCCTGGCACGACGAGTCGAGGGCGGCTGGCTGCTCAGCGGGCGCAAGATCTACTCCACCGGCATTCCCGGGCTGACCTGGCTTGCGGTCTGGGCCCGCAGCGACGAGGCCGAGCCGCAAGTGGGCACCTGGCTGGTCCACCGTGACAGCCCCGGGATCAGCGTCGAGGAAACCTGGGACCACCTGGGCATGCGCGCCACCGGCAGCCACGACGTGATTTTCGATGAGGTGTTCGTGCCCGAGGAACAGGCGGTGGATATCCAGCCGGCTCACGTGCCCCGGCCCTCCGAGCTGGACAGCAAGGGCGTGCTCTGGCTGGCGGTGCTGCTCTCGGCCATCTACGACGGCGTGGCCCGGGCCGCGCGCGACTGGCTGCTGGGCTGGCTGGCCCAGCGTGCCCCGGCCAACCTTGGCGCACCGTTGTCGAGCCTGCCGCGCTTTCAGGAACTGATCGGGCGCATCGACGCCTTGCTGCTCAACAACCGGGTGCTGCTCGATGCCGCCGCCGAAGGGCGGATCGCCCCGGGGGAGGCGACCCAGATCAAATACCTGGTGACCAGCAACGCCATCAGCGCCGTGGAGCTGGGCATCGAAGCCATCGGCAACCCCGGGCTGGCCCGGGGCAACCCCATCGAGCGGCATTACCGCGATGTGCTGTGCAGCCGCATTCATACCCCGCAGAACGACGCGATTCTCGGTGCCGTGGGGCGCGCCGCCTTTGCCTTGCCCAGCCGCGGAGCCCAGGCGTGACGCGCATCGCCAGCCAGCTCGACGAGCACTTCAACCAGCAGTTGCGCCAGTGGCTGCCGGGGGTGGAAGTACTGAGCCTGCCCCGGGGCCTGCCGTGTGGCTTGCCCGCCGATATCGAGGTGCTGCTGGCCGCGCCCCACGCCGATTTTCGCAACGCGCCAGTGCCGCCGGCGGGCTGGCCGTTTGGCCTGCGCTTCGTGCAACTGGTGACTTCGGGCCTGGATTATTTTCCTCGCTGGCTGTTCCAGGACCTGCCGGTGGCCAGTGCCCGAGGCAGCACCGCCGAAAGCATTGCCGAGTTTGCCCTGGCGGCGATCTTCGCCGCCGCCAAGCAACTGCCCCAGGTGTGGATCGAGCGCGCCGAGCATTGGCAGCAACGGCCGCTGGCCTCGGTGGCCGGCAGCACCCTGGGGCTGTTCGGCTTTGGCAGCATCGCCCGGGAGCTGGCGCCCAAGGCCCAGGCCCTGGGCATGCAGGTACTGGCCCTGCGGCGTTCGGCGCAGCCGTTCGAGGTGCCCGGGGTGGAGGCGGTGGCCGACCTGCAGGAGCTGTTTGCCCGCGCCGATCACCTGCTGCTGGCGGTGCCGTTGACCGAGCAGACCCGGGGCATCATTGATGCCGATGTACTGGCAGCGGCCAAGCCAGGGTTGCACCTGATCAATATCGCTCGCGGTGCGCTGATCGATCAGCCGGCGCTGTTGCAGGCCCTGGACACCGGGCGCATCGCCCTGGCCAGCCTGGATGTGGCCGACCCCGAGCCGTTGCCCGAGGGGCATCCTTTCTATCGCCACCCGGGTATTCGCCTGTCGCCCCACACCTCGGCCAATTCGCCCCGGGTCTACCTGAGTATCGCTCGCCTGCTGGGACGCAATCTCCAGCGCTGGGGCGATGGCTTACCCCTGGAAAACCCGGTGGAGATCCAGCGTGGCTACTAACGCGCGGTTCCAGCCTTGGCTGGCAGCGCTTCGTGTAGCCGCTGCCGCAGGCTGCGCACGGCCCGAAGGGGCGCCGGGGTTCTCAAGGCCGCTGAAGGTTCGGCGGGAGATCGCCAAGCAAGGCCCTGCGGGCCTTTTCGCACAGGGTGTTCATGACAATTTCAAGGAGAGCGGATATGACCGCACATTTTCGCCCCGCGGTGTATGACTTGCCCCGCGATGGCCATACGGTTTTTCGCTGGGAGCATCCGCCCCAGCAGGCCACCGTCGAGCTGGAGCGCCTGCAGCGCAAGCAGAGCCTGGCCGCGGCGTTCCGGGTGTTCGCCCGGCTGGGGTTCGACATGGGCGGCGCCGGGCATATCACGGTGCGTGACCCGGGGCGCCCGGACCATTTCTGGGTCAACCCGGTGGGGGTGTATTTCGGCCATGTACGGGTCCGCGACCTGTTGCTGGTCAACCCCGAAGGGGCAGTGATCGAAGGCGAGGGCGCGTTGAACCTGGCGGCGTTCGCCATCCATGCGGCGCTGCATGAAGCCCATCCCGAGGTGGTCGCCGCGGCCCATGCCCATTCGCTGTACGGCAAGGCCTGGTCGAGCCTGGGGCGCTTGCTCGATCCGCTGACCCAGGACGCCTGCGCTTTCTATGAAAGGCACGGGCTGTTCGACAACTTTTCCGGGGTGGTGCTGGAGGCCAGCGAGGGCGCGCGGATCGCCGCCGCACTGGCGGGGCGCAAGGCGCTGATCCTGCAGAACCACGGCCTGCTCACCGTGGGTGAAACCGTCGAGGCGGCGGTGTGGCGCTTCATCGCCATGGACAACGCCGCCCAGACTCAACTGCTGGCGGAAGCTGCCGGCACCCCGCGGCCCATTCCCCATGAGGTGGCGCGCCACACCGCACGCCAGGTCGGCACCGAGTTTGGCGGCTGGTTCAGTTTCCAGCCTTACCGCGAGCGGGTCGTGCGCGAAGAACCGGACTTTCTCGATTAAGGACCATTGCCCATGCAGCGTCGTCATTTTCTCCAACTCTCGGCCCTGGCCGGTCTGGCCGCCGCCTTGCCGCGCCTGGGCCTGGGAGCCTCCGTGGACCTGTCCGGGGTCACCCTGAACGTCGCCACCTACAAGGGGGCGGCGCCGAGCTTCTTTGCCGAGGCGGGCATCGAGCCGCCGCCCTACAAGGTCAAGTACGCTGAGTTCACCGGCGGCAACCTGAGCTTCGAGGCCCTGGTCAGCGGCACCCTGGACATCTCGCCGATGAGCGAGATCCCGCCGATCTTCGGGATCAAGAACCACGCCCCGGTGAAGCTGATCGCGGTGCTCACCGGCGACGTCAACAACCAGGCCTTCATCGTGCCCAAGGGCTCTGCAGTGCAGTCGGTGGCCGAGCTCAAGGGCAAGCGCATCGGTTATATCCGCTCCACCAGTTCCCATTACTTTCTGCTCAAGGCGCTGAAGGAGCAGGGCCTGGGCTTTGCCGATATCGTGCCCATGGCGTTGACTGCGCAGGACGGTTTCGCCGCGTTCCAGAACGGTGCCCTGGATGCCTGGGTCAGCTTCGGCTACTTCATCCAGCTGGCGGAACTGCGGGCCGGGGCCCGGGTATTGAAGACCGGCCAGGGCTACCTGTCCGGCAACTACGTGATCGCCGCCAACCAGCAGAGCATCGCCGACCCGGCCAAGCACGCGGCGATCACCGACTACATCCTGCGCGAGTACCGCTCCTGGCAGTGGATTGCCAGCCACCCCGAGGAATGGGCGACCAGGAGCGCGCAGATTCTCGGCATGCCCCGGGAAGTGTTCCTTGCCCAGTACCGGGCCCAGAGCGGCCCGCGCCTGCTGCAACCGGTGGACGACGCAGCGGTGAAATCCCAGCAGGACGTGGCCGACCTGTTCTTCGAGGCCGGCGTGCTGCCCCAGCAACTGGATGTATCCGGCCTGTGGGACCGCAGCTTCCACTGGACCTGAGCCTGTAGCCGCCGGCTTGCCGGCGAAAGGGCGATGACGCCTTCGCTGGCCAGCCAGCTCCTACGGAACACCCGACACCCCATGTAGGAGCCGGCTTGCCGGCGAAGAGGCCCTCAAGCCTTGCGCTGGCCAGGATGACGCCTTCGCTGGCCAGCCAGCTCCTACGGAATACCTGACACCCCATGTAGGAGCCGGCTTGCCGGCGAAGAGGCCCTCAAGCCTTGCGCTGGCCAGGATGACGCTTTCGCTGGCCAGCCAGCTCTTGCGATCCGGGGGGAAATTCTTTCATTGGCCAGGAGGCCGCATGTTTACCCGAACCTTGCTGTGCCTGGCGCTGGCCAGCCCCTGGGCCTTGGCCGACAGCCCCGCCCAAGCCCTGCACCAGCGCCTGATCGTGCTCGACAGCCACCTCGATACCCCCATGCAACTGGCCCGCCCCGGTTGGGACATCACCCAGCGCCATCGCTACCAGGACGACCTGTCCCAGGTCGATCTGCCACGGATGAAAGAGGGCGGCCTGGACGGCGGTTTCTGGGCCATTTTCACCCCCCAGGGGCCGCTCACCGCCGAAGGCCGGACCCTGGCCAGCGAACATGGGCTGGCGGTGCTGGCGCGGATCCGCGACCTGCTGGGCGCCCACCCCGATGATTTCGCCCTGGCCCTGACGGCTGGCGATGTACCGGCCATCGTCGCCCGTGGCCAGCGTGTGGTTTTCATCAGCATGGAAAACGCCCAGCCCCTGGCCGCCGATCCGGCACGCTTGCACACCTATTACCGCCAGGGCCTGCGCATGCTCGGCCTGGTGCACTCGGCCAACAACGATTTCGCCGACTCGGCCACCGCCCTGCCGCAGTGGCGCGGCCTGAGCCCGGCGGGCCGGGAGCTGGTGGCCGAGGCCAATCGCCTGGGGATACTGCTGGATGTCTCCCATGCCTCGGACCAGGTGTTCGACCAGGTCCTGGCGCTGTCGAGGGCGCCGATCATTGCCTCCCATTCCAGCAGCCGTGCAATCACCGCCCATCCACGCAACCTGGATGACCGGCGCCTGCGGCAACTGGCGGCCAGGGGCGGTGTGGTGCAGGTCAACAGCTTTCCCAGCGACCTGATCAACCTTGCGCCCAATCCCGAGCGGGACAAGGCCCTGGGGCCGTTGTACCGCGAGTTCCGCCTGGCGGCGAGCATGAGCCCGGAACAGGTGGCGGACCTGGCCGAACGCATTCGCCAGGTCGAAGCCCGCTACCCGCAGCCCAGGGCCAGCCTGGACGATTACCTGCGCCACCTGCTGCACATCCTGGAAGTGGTCGGCCCGGATCATGTGGGCATCGGCGCCGACTGGGACGGCGGTGGCGGGGTACAGGGGCTCGAAGATGTCGCGCAACTGCCACGGATTACCCAGCGCCTGTTGGCGGCGGGCTACAGCGAAGCGGACCTGGCGAAGATCTGGGGCGGCAACTTGTTGCGCGTTCTCGACGCCGCCCAGGCCGTAGGAGCCGGCTTGCCGGCGAAGGGGCGCTGATGCCGGCGCGAGCCGTGGGGCTTCTTCGCTGGCAAGCCGGTTCCTGGCGGGGCGAGTATGGCCAGGCACGGCCAGGCGCAGGGCTATGCGCGGAGCGCAGAATCTTTTGGCTTGAATATGAAACAAAGTAATATTTGCATATGCTTAAAATGTATTTCTCTTATTAAATAAGCGCCCCTAGGATGGCTTCACATAGACCCAAGTGACTGCATAAGTCGCCGATCTATAACCGAACGCACTATCCATCCGCAGCAGGGAGCGCTTGCATGCCACTGACCAGAAGACAATTGATCGCCCGTATTGCCGCTGTCGGCGGGGTCCAGGCGGCGAGCGCGGTCATGGGCCTGTTCGGCGCCAGCGCAACGGCCGAAGCGTTCGAGGAAAACTACGCGGCGCTGCCCACGGCGGCGCTGGGCAAGGGCGCCAGCGTGGTGGTGATCGGCGCCGGGATCGGTGGCCTGGTCAGCGCCTACGAGTTGAGCAAGGCCGGGTTCAAGGTGACCTTGCTGGAAGCCCGGGACCGGGTCGGCGGGCGCAACTGGACGGTGCGTGGTGGCGATCGGGTGGAGTACAGCGACGGCAGCACCCAGGTCGCGCAATTCGGGGAGGGGTTCTACCTCAATGCCGGGGCCGGCCGCCTGCCCAGCCACCATCAGTTGATGCTCGGCTACTGCCGCGAGCTGGGGGTGGAGCTGGAGGTGCTGGTCAATACCAGCCGCAACGCCCTGGTGCGTCCGGACCTTGACCAGCCGGCGTTGCAGATCCGCCAGGCGGTCAATGACAGCCGCGGGCATTTTTCCGAGCTGCTGGCCAAGGCCGTCAATCGCCATGCCCTGGATCAGGAGCTGACACCAGCCGATCGCAGCAACCTGCTGAGTTTCCTGAAAACCTGGGGTGATCTTTCCGACAAGCTGGAGTACCTGGGTTCGGCCCGCTCCGGCTACAAGGTCTGGCCCGGCGCCGGCGACCAGTTGGCGCAGAAGAATGATCCGCTGCCGTTGCAGACCCTGCTCAACCCGGCGCTGACCACGGCGTTGATGATCGACGAATACCCGGAGTTCTCGCCCACCATGTTCCAGCCGGTGGGGGGCATGGACCGCATTCCCCAGGCCTTTGCCCGGCGCCTGAAAGGCCAGTTGCGGCTGCACAGCGAGGTGCGTTCCATCAGCAACCAGGCCGACAGCGCCGAAGTGGTCTACCTGGACCGGCGCACCGGCCGCACCCACAGCCTCAAGGCCGACTACGTGATCAGCAGCCTGCCCCTGCCGCTGCTGGCCAAGGTGCAGAACAACTTCAGCGCCCCGGTGCGCCAGGCCATCGGCGCGGTGCAGTTCGGCTACGCCAACAAGGTGGCCTGGCAGTCGCGGCGCTTCTGGGAAAGCCAGTACCAGATCTACGGCGGGCTGTCGTTCATCAACCAGGAAGCCTCCGGGCTGTGGTACCCCAGCGGCGGTTTCAACCAGGCCGAAGGGGTGCTGGTGGCGGCCTACAACAACGGCGAAACCGCCCGACGGTTCGGGGAGAAAACCCTGGCCCAGCAGATCGAGATTTCCCGTCAGGCGGTGGAGCTCCTGCACCCCGGGCACAGCCAGGAACTGCGCAATCCGCTGGTGATTGCCTGGAGCAAGATCCCCTACAACTTCGGCCCCTGGATCAGCCATGAAGTGGCCGAGCCGGACTACGGCCTGCTCAACCAGCCCCAGGGCCGGGTCTACCTCACCAGCGACGGCCTGGCCCACAGCGGCGTGGGCATCTGGCAGGAAGCCGCCGCCGGCGCGGCGCGGCGGGTGGTGCGGCAACTTTTCCAACGGGCGCAAGGCTCGTCGCTACAGCAAACGGCCTGAAAAAGCCGAGCACTCACACAACAGCGGTAACCCATGCCGGGTAGCGGACCTCCGAGGCTGGCACACACAACCTTGGGAGCGTCTTTGCATGTCTTTGAAAAACACCGTCGTAGGGCTGGGGCTGTTGTTCGCCGCCAGCAGCAGTTGGGCCGCGGGAATCCAGCGCGTGCCGTCCAGCTACCCCAATTCGCCGATCCTGCAATCGGTGACCCTGCCCGCCAACAGCGAGGTGACCTACCTCTCCGGGCTGCTGCCGGACCCGGTGGACCCCAAGGCGTCCAAGGAGCAGATCCACGCCGAGGGCAACACCGAGGCCCAGGCCCGGGTGGTGCTGCGCAAGGTGGAGACGATCCTCGCCAGCCAGGGCCTGACCCTGGGGGACGTGGTGCAACTGCGCATCTACCTGGTAGGGGACCCGGCCCTGGGCGGCAAGCTGGATTTCGACGGCCTGCAAGTGGCCTTCCGCGAGTTCTTCGGCACCCAGAAGCAGCCGCTCAAGCCCGCCCGGACCACGGTGCAAGTGGCGGGGCTGGTGCTGCCCGGCGCCTTGATCGAAGTCGAAACCGTTGCCGCCCGAGCGCGCTGAGCCGCCTGTCAAAGGATCTGAAGTCATGAGTATTTCCTTGCATAAAATCCTCTTCGGCGCGGCCCCCCTGAGCCTTGGCCTGCTGGGCCTGGCGCTGCCCGCCGAACTGCTGGCGGCCGACGAAACCCTGGGCACGGTGGTGGTCACCGGGGTGCGCGGCAGCCAGCAACGCACGGTGACCGACAGCCCGGCGCCGATCGATGTGATCGACAGCGAGCAGTTGCGCAGCGTCGGCCAGAACGGCCTGAAAGAAATGCTCGGGCGCCTGCTGCCGTCGTTCAACGTACCGACCATCAACGGCGGCGGCACGGCGTTCCTGGTGCGCGGGGTGAGCATGCGCGGCCTGGGCGGCGACCAGGTGCTGGTGCTGATCAATGGCAAGCGCCGGCACAACTCGGCGCTGATCAACAACGGCGCACGGGTCGGCAACGCCTCGGTGCCGGTGGACCTGGACCTGATTCCCACCGCCGCCATCGAGCGCATCGAAGTGCTGCGCGACGGCGCGGCGGCGCAGTACGGCTCCGACGCCATCGCCGGGGTGATCAACATCATCCTCAAGCGCAATGCCGAAGGCCTGACCTCCGACACCACCCTGGGCCAGTACTACGACGGCGACGGCACCACCGGCCACGAAGCCTTCAACTGGGGCAACAAACTGGGAGAGAACGGCGGCTTCATCAACCTGTCCTGGGACGCCAAGCTGCAGGAACCCTACGAGCGCTCCAGTGCCGCCAGCGGCCAGCTGTACTTCAAGCAGGCCGACGGCTCGCCGGACCCCCGGGAAAGCAATCGCCAGGGCTGGGGCACCGAGTACGGCCTGGGCCGCGATCGCACCACCAGCCTGGCCTACAACGCCGAGCTGCCTCTGGAGGACGACCTCAAGCTGTACTCGTTCTCGACCCTGAGCTACCGCAACAGCAACAAGGACCTGGGGCACCGCAAGCCCACCGACATCACCAGCCTGGCGGGCATTCCCAATGCGCCTTACCCCAACGGCGGCCAGGCGCGGCGGGAAATCCACGAGACCGATTTCCAGGTCGCCGGTGGTGCCAAGGGCCTGCTCGGTGGCTGGGACTGGGACCTGTCGAGCACCTACGGCAAGGATCGCGGCGTGCTCGACACGGCCAACAACCTGAACATTTCCAATGGCCCCTACAGCCAGCACGACTTCCACCTGGGCAACCTGGTGTTCGACCAGTGGACCAACAACCTGGACTTCTCCCGGGCCCTGGACATCGGCTGGAGCAGCCCGCTGGAAACCTCCTTCGGCGTGGAATACCGCTGGGAGAAATATGCGCTGGAGGAGGGCGAGGCCAACTCCTACAACCAGGGCAGCTATGTCCCCAACACCGGGCCTTTCGCCGGTGTGGTGCCGGACCCGGGGTTGTTCTCGGTCAACGGCACGACCCCGGAAGATGCCTACAGCCTCAAGCGCCACAGTGAGGCGGCCTATATCGACCTGGGCCTGAACATCACCCCCAACTGGTACGTCGGTGCGGCGGCGCGCTACGAGAAGTACAACCTAGGGGTCGGCGACACCACCAGCGGCAAGCTCACCACCCGTTACGAGTTCCTCCCCGGGTACGCGGTGCGGGCTGCGGTGAGCAACGGCTTCCGTGCACCGTCCCTGGCCCAGAGCGTCTTTTCCACCACCAGCACGGTCACCGAATTCGGCGCCGGTGGCACCACCACCTCGGTGCGTACCAAGCAGATGCGCCCCAACTCGCCGGAAGCGGTGGCCCTGGGCGCCAAGGACCTGGAGCCGGAAACCTCGCGCAACTACAGCCTGGGGTTCACCGCCGAGCCCACCGATCGGCTGCGCCTGACGGCCGACTTCTACCTGATCGACATCGACAAGCGCATTCTCCAGACCGGCATCCTCAAGGGCCCGGCGGTGTCGCAGATCCTGGTGGAGAACGGCCTCTCGCCGAACCTCGCCGGGCAGTACTACACCAACGCTGCCGACACCCGGACCAAGGGCGTTGACCTGGTGGCGGACTACCGCCAGTCCTTCGGCGAGTACGGCACGGCGAAATGGAGCGTCGCCTACAACCACAACAAGACCACCATCCGCGACCTGGCGGACACCCCGGCGGCCCTGTCGCGCCTGGGGGCGGGGTATGTGCTGTTCGACCGCCAGCAGCAGATCGACCTGACTAAATCCACGCCCAAGGACAAGTGGATCCTCTCCGGCAACTACAAGGTCGGCGACTGGACCACCAACCTGCAGTTGACCCGCTTTGGCGAGTACACCGAAGGCTCGAACATCCCGAGCAACGATCGCACCTACAGCGCCAAGTGGATCACCGACCTGGACGTGGCCTACGACGTGACCCAGAACCTCACCGTGGCCGTGGGCGCCAACAACCTGTTCGACGTGTACCCGGACAAGATCGGCCTCAAGGCCTGGGCGGGAACCTATGAATACGGAATGTTCTCGCCCTATGGCCTGGGCGGCGGCTACTACTACAGCCGCGTCAGCCTGGCGTTCTGAGCATGACCACGATCACTCTCGCAGGAGCTGGCTTGCCAGCGAAGGCGGCCGCATGACCGGCGCAGGGTTCAAGGGCCATTCGCCAGCAAGCTGGCTCCTACACCCGTGGCGTCCTGCCGGTCGTTCACCTGGTAGGAGCTGGCTTGCCAGCGAAGGCGGCGGCATGAAGGGCGCAGGGTTCAAGGGCCATTCGCCAGCAAGCTGGCTCCTACACCCGTGGCGTCCTGCCGGTCGTTCACCTGGTAGGAGCTGGCTTGCCAGCGAAGGCGGCGGCATGACTGGCGCAGGGTTCAAGGGCCATTCGCCAGCAAGCTGGCTCCTACACCCGTGGCGTCCTGCCGGTCGTTTACCTGGTAGGAGCTGGCTTGCCAGCGAAGGCGGCGGCATGAAGGGCGCAGGGGGCAGGGGCGGTTCGCCGGCAGGCCGGCTCCTGCAAGGGCTGGTGCTGTGCCTGTGGCTGGGTAGTGCACTGGCGCAGCCGGCGCTGCGGGTGTCCAGCCAGAAGCAGTCGCTGAAGATTCTGCTGCAGGCGGCAGGCGAGCTGGAGCAGGTGCCGTACCCCATCGAGTTCGCCTCCTTCGCTGCCGCGGCCCCCACCGCCGAGGCCCTGGCCGCCGGGGCGGTGGATATCGGCAGCCTGGGGGATGCGCCCTTTGTGTTTGCCGCCGCGGCCGGGGCGCCGCTCAAGACCGTGGGGGTGATCAAGCTCAAGGTCACGCCGACCGCGGTGGCGATCGTGGTCAAGGAGGATTCGCCGCTGAAGCAGGCCGCCGACCTCAAGGGCCGGCGCATCACCACCACCCGGGGCTCCATCGGCCATTTCCTGGCCCTGGCCGCCCTGCGGTCGGTGGGCCTGCACGGCGCGGATGCGCAGTTCATCTTTCTCCAGCCGGCCGAATCCCGCAGCCTGCTGAGCAACGGCCAGGCCGATGCCTGGTCGACCTGGGACCCCTATACCAGCATGGTGCAGATGGAGGGCGGCAGCCGGGTGCTGGTCAGTGGCGAAGGGCTGTTCGCCGGGCACATGCTGCTGGTGGCCAACGACCAGGCGATTCGCGACAAGCCGCAGCAGATCGCCGACTTCCTGCAGCGCCTGGATCGTGCCTATGCCTGGGCCAACCAGCATCAGAGCGAGTTTTCAAAGATCCAGGCCGGCTACAGCGGTTTGCCGGTGGAGGTGCATGAGCGTTCCAATCGCTACTCGGTGCCCCGGCGTATCGCCGTAGGCCCGGCCGTGGTGGAGGACGTGCAGCACACCGCCGATCTCTACCGCGAGGAGGGCATTATTCAGAAGACTTTCGATGCCGCAGCTTACATGGATGCTCAATTCAATGAAGTTGAATGAGTGTGTGGCAGTTTTATTAATTGATCTCGGGAGGTTTTAAATAAATAAAGAGCAATAATGTCCTTCGCTTAATTTAACTATCAGCAAATTTCATAATCTTCTCGCAGCACTTTCAAAGTGCCTGTGGTGGCCGCTATTTGCCTGATTTTCGATACATTTTTAAGTTTGGATATTAGAGATAAAGGATATTTCACAAGGCCATCGCAACTGCCTAAGGTGGCCCTGAAACAAATTATTACGTTCTACCGATGTTGTACTTCGTCGCTACTTCCAGGGAATTAAGGGAGCTTGCATGTTCACAGTCACTACGGCCGACAAACTTGAAGCGCGGCATATCCTCGATGTTGTGGAAAAACGCTCTTACGGCGTTCAGCTCAAAGGTTTCTGCCCACCGGATACCTTGCAGGTGGCGCGGGATCATCTGTATCAGCAGGAACTGCGCAGTGCCTTCAGCCAGCAGCAGGAATTCGTCCGGGTCGGCAAGGCTTATATCGAGATCCAGGATGAGCAGAGCCGGGCCGAATACCACGCCCTGGCCCTGCCCAACATTCGCAAGATCCGCAATCTGTTCCGGCCACTGGCCTCGCCCATCGACGAACTGCGCCTGCTGCTGGACGAAGTCTGGCCGCAGGGCGCGCACCTGTTGCAGGTGGACGGGCAGAAGTGTTTCGTCGGTATTGCCCGCTTCCAGGGTTCGGGGGTCGATCTCACGCCCCACACCGACAAGCTTGAACGCAATGCCCCCGAGGGCCACAGCCCGCAGTTGCTGACCCAGCTGTCCACCAACATCTACCTGGAGATCCCCGAGGATGGCGGCGAGCTGGAGATCTGGGGCATCGAGCCGGACGAGCAGGAGTACAACCGCCTCAAGGGCGAACGGGCCTACGGCATCGAACGCCACCTGCTGCCGCCGCCGGATTTCGTGGTCAAGCCCGAGCCTGGCGACCTGATCCTCCTCAACCCGCGGCTGATCCACGCCGTGCGCCCTTCGGCCAGCAGCACCCGGGTCACCCTCGGGGTCTTTATCGGTTACTACGGCGAACACCAGCCTTTGGCCTACTGGAGCTGAACTCATGAGCAAGGTGCAGGAAATCAACCTCAAGGCCTACTTCAACAAGGGCGGCGAGGAGCACGAATTCGACGGCAAGCGCGTGGTACTGGCGGTCAGCGTCGGCCAGGAATATCACGAGGACCAGAAGCTGCGGTCCACCATTCACTTGATCAACCAGTCCGGTTTCAGCCACGTCAAGGTGGTGGTGGCCGATACCCTGCAACGCCACAACAAGCACGGCAAGTCCCCCGGGGAGGCGCTGTCGGCGGCGATCCGCGATGGCGATGCCTGGCTGGCGCGCAACCAGAGCATCCTCGACGGCCTGCGGGTGCCGTACCACATCACCCGCTGGAACCAGGAACTGGCCAGCGACCGCTATGCCGAGCTGCGCCAGCAACTGAACCAGGTCTACCAGCAGCGCGAGGAACTGCGCGACGCCATCGACAGCACCATCGGCGTATTCACCGAGCGCCTGCGCCTGCGTGACGAACACGCGGACATCGAGCGGGCGGCGGCCCAGTGCCGGGAGTACATCCTGGAAGAGATCCCGATCATCCTGCCGCTGTGGGCCGACGAGGGTTACCACTACGTGCTCTACCCGCAGCAGATGACCACGGCCATGGCCACCAGCCGCGAGTTGCTGATCGAACCCCACAGCCCGGACCGGGTGCGCTGGCTGCCCCTGAAGTTCAAGAAGCGGGGGATCCCGATTCCCTTCACCTTGCCCGGCGCCATTCACCCCAACTGGACCAGCGGCGCCATCGCCATCTGATCCGCCGCGATCAATGTAGGCGCTGGCTTGCCAGCGAAAGCGCCCCTGCCGGCGATGCCGGACTCAAGGGGCTGTTCGCCGGCAAGCGGGCTCCTACAGAGCGTTTTTTTTATGACTGACAAGGAGTTTCCATGAGCGTTTTTGCGCAACAGCAACGCAAATGGTGGGCATTGCTCGGTGTGAGCATCGCCAGTTTTCTCGGCTGTGTGGATTTCACCATCGTTAACACCGCGTTACCGGCCCTGCAGGCCGACCTCGGGGCCTCGGTGGACGCCCTGCAATGGGTGATCAACGGCTTCATCCTGGCCCTGTCGAGCTTCATGGTGCTGGTGGGGCGCCTGGCCGACCTGCATGGGCGCAAGCGGGTGCTGTTCATCGGCCTGACGGTGTTCGGCCTGGCTTCCCTGGCGGCCGGGCTGGCGGGGCAGATCGATACCCTGATCGGTGCGCGGGTGGCCCAGGGGCTGGCATGCGCGGTGCTCTATACCGCCTCGGGGGCGATTGTCTCCAGCACCTTCGAGACCGCCGAGCAGGGCCGGGCCTTCGGCGTGCTGTTCGGGGTCAATGGAGTGGGGCTGGCGGTCGGCCCGGTGTTGGGCGGGCTGATAACCAGCGCCTTCGGCTGGCAGTGGATCTTTCTCATCAACGTGCCCTTCGTACTGCTGAGCCTGGGCATTTGCAGCTTCAGCGTGAAGGAGTCGCGTTCGGCCGAAACCGGGGCGCGCCTGGATGGTTGGGGCGCGCTGCTGTTGCTGATCGGCCTGCCGAGCCTGGTGCTGGTGATCGTCCAGGGCGGCAGCTGGGGCTGGGGCTCACCCCTGACCCTGGCCCTGGTGGCGCTGGCGGTGCTGGCCCTGGGCGCATTCCTGGCGGTGGAGCGGCGGGTGGCCGCGCCGATCATCGACCTCAAGCTGTTCGCCAACCGGCGTTTCGTTGCCGGAGTGGCGGCCAGTTTCGGCCTGGCGCTGTTCTACTGCGTGGCGTTTTTCGTCATGCCGCTGTACCTGGCGCAGATCCGCGGCGAAACGGTGCAGGCCAGCGGCCTGCTGTTGCTGCCCACCACCCTGGGGGTGGCGCTGCTGTCACCGCTGGTGGGGCGCCTGGTGGATCGCAAGGGGCCGGCGCTGCTGATCAAGACCGGGCTGCTGCTGTTCGTGCTGTCGGCGTTGTTGCAGGCCGGTTTCGATGGCCAGACTTCGCTGCCTTATCTGCTGGGCGCCTTTGTCGTCATGGGCCTGGGGTGGGCCAGCATTCTCGGGCCGTCCACGGTGCTGGGGATTTCCTCGGTGCCCCAGGAAGTGGGCTCGGTGGCCATGGGCTCGCTGATGACCTTGCACAACGTCGGTGGCGGTGTCGGGCTGGCGGTGGGGGTGGGGCTGTTCCATCACTTTTCCGCCACGCCGCTGGACGATGCCCAGGGCGCCTTTCTCAATGGTTACCGCGCGGTGATGGGCTTTCTGGCGGTGGTCACGCTGCTGGTCTGGGCCTCGGTGAGCCTGCTCTTGCGCACGGCCCCGGCGCCGGTGCCGACGGCCGAGGAGGGCACCAGCCGTGGCTGAGCGCGGCGGGCAGATGGGGCTGGGGGCCTTCCTCTCCGGCTCCGGCGCCCATGGCGGCAGTTGGCGCCATCCCCAGGCGGATGCCGATGCTTCGTTGAATTTCCAGCGCTACCGGCACTACGCGCAAACCCTGGAGCGGGGCTGTTTCGACGCCCTGTTTCTCAACGACAACGTGGCGGTGGGGGACCTGGACCCGCGAGTACTGGCCCGCAGTTCCTACAGCCTGCGCTGGGACCCGCTGACCCTGCTGCCGGCCCTGGCGGTGGTGACCCGGCATATCGGCCTGATCGCCACCGCCAGCACCTCCTACAACGAGCCCTACAACCTGGCGCGCAAGTTCGCCTCCCTGGACCACCTGAGTGAGGGCCGGGCTGGCTGGAACCTGGTAACCGGGCTGGTCGGCGGCGAGAACTTCAACCACCCCGAACCCCTGAGCCACGCCGAGCGGTACGCCCGGGCCGAGGAGTTCTTCAGTGTGGCCAGCGGGCTGTGGGACAGCTGGGCCGACGACGCCTTTCCCCGGGACAAGGCCAGCGGCCAGTGGCTGCGCCCGGAGCGCATGCACCTGTTGCAGCACCGGGGGCGGCACTTCCAGGTACAGGGGCCGTTGAATGCACCGCGGCCATTGCAGGGCTGGCCGGTGATCGCCCAGGCCGGGTCGTCCGGGCCGGGCTGTGAGCTGGCGGCGCGCTGCGCCGAGCTGGTGTTCACCGCCCAGACCGACCTGCAGCAGGCCAAGGCTTTCTATCGCGAACTCAAGGAACGGCTTCCCGCTTACGGGCGTCATGCCGGGCAGTTGAAAATCTTCCCCGGCATCGCCCCCACGGTGGGCCGCACCCTCAACGAAGCCGAGGAGAAGTACCAGCAATTGCAGGAACTGCAGGACCCCCAGGCACAGCTCAAGGCCCTGTCCTACCTGCTGGACCTGGGTATCGACCTGTCGCATCTGCCCCTGCATACGCAGGTGCCGTTGCTGGATGACGCCGCCCCCACCGAGCGGCATAAAAGCCGCCGGCACCTGGTGCAGGAGCTGATCCGCCGGGAGCGGCCGAGCCTGGCGCAACTGCTGCGCAGCCTGTCGGCCAGCGGGCACAAGGTACTGGTGGGCACGCCGGGGCAGATCGTCGATGAGCTGGCTACCTGGTACCAGGAATACGCCGCCGACGGCTTCAATGTGCTGTTCACCCATCTGCCGGGGGCCATCGACGATTTCGTGCAACTGATCACCCCCGAGCTGCAGCGCCGGGGTCTGTTTCGCCAGCGCTACACCGGCCACAGCCTGCGTGAACACCTGGGGCTGGCGCGGGTGGAAAACCGTTTCTTCAGCCACCGGGGCAATGGCTGAATGGCTGAAAGAGTCTTTACTCTCAAGGCGCAACGCCCATCGATCAACCCAGGAGCTACAGCATGTCCGGATGGTATGAGTTGAAGAAAAGCAGCAACGGCCAGTTTCGCTTCGTGCTCAAGGCGGCCAATGCCGAGGTCATTCTCAGCAGCGAGCAGTACACCACCCGCGCCGCAGCCGAGAACGGCATCGCCTCGGTGCAGGCCAACAGTCCCCTGGAAGAGCGCTACGAGCGCAAGAGCGCTAAGGATGGCAAACCCTATTTCAACCTCAAGGCGGCCAACCACCAGATCATCGGCAACAGTGAAACCTATTCCTCGGAAGCGGTCCGGGAAAAGGGCATCGCCAGCGTCAAGGCCAACGGCCCCAGCCACAACATCAAGGACCTGACGTCCGTTTAGGCCCGGCTCCACACACCCTCGACAGCACCAGGCCCGAACCCAAGCAGCGTTCGGGCTTTGTGCTGCCAGCGGGTTTTCACGAGCACCTGGCATTTGCCTGGAGGCCGGGCGAGGGCAGCGTATTGTGATCTGGCAGGCCGCCAGCCGATTGGCGACGGAATTATGGCGCAATGCCATCATTTGCCTTATCCTCCGCGCCCGTCACCGGGCGCTCGGCAGGCCTGGCACTCTGGTTGACGTTATCAATCATTGTCCAAGGGATCTGCGACCTCATGATTCGCCCTCTCGTATTACTCGCCGCGCTGCTGGCGTTGAGCGGTTGCTACAGCCTGTCTTCCACGAAAGTTGCCGAGAGCATGCGCCCCGACTCGCAGTCGGGGGTGGCCTATGTGGTGGGGGTGGTCGGCATCTGGCCGAAGGCGGTGCACACCGCCAACGAACAAATGCTGCTGATTCGCCCGCGCGGCGGTGACGGGTTCGCCTCGGCACGCTTGTACAACCAGATCTACGGCCGCACGCCACGGGATGTGCGCGAGACCTGGCACGGCATCGGCAGCCTGTTCGTGATGCCGCTCAAACCCGGGCGCTACGAGATCTACAACCTGCACTTCGACCGCGGCAACGCCACCGCCTGGAGCCGCGAAGATTTCTCCATCCCCTTGGAACTGGAAGCCGGCAAGGCTTATTACCTGGGTGATTTTCGCGCCGGCTGCCTGTCGGCGTCGGGGGCCAAGTGCGTGTTTCTGCACAGCGACCACCTGGAGCGCGACGCCGCCCTGGTGCGCGCCAAATACCCGCAGGTGCCGAACCTGCAACGGGTCGATCTGGAGAAGATGGAGGAGGTCACGTCGTTGATCGTCAGGGAGCAGGGGCCCAAGGCGTCGATGCTCAAGGCCATGCTGTCGGGGGATCTGTAATGCGTAGTCAATTGTGGTTTTTGATGGTGCTGATGCTGGGGCTTGGCGGTTGCCAGACCAGCCACAGTCTCAAGCCGGCCGAGGTGGATTATCAGCAGCGGCTACCGGCGATCAGCGTCAGTGTGATGGGGGCCATCCCTGCCGGCCTGATCCGTGACGAACTGCGTCGTCGCGGCACCTTCGAGCAGGTGCAGCCGGGGTTCAGTGCCGATGGCTACAACGTGATCGTGATGGCCAACAGTGATTACTTTGGCTGGCAGAACATTCCCATGGGGCTGCTCAGTGCCATGACCTTGTTTATCGTGCCGGGCCGGACCACTTGGGACAGCCAGGTGATGTTCCATGTCAGCCGCGGTGACCAGGAGGTGGCCAAGTATCGGGTCAGCAACCAGACCCGCTCCTGGCGTGGGTGGGCCAACACTGATGGCGGCCAATACCAGCATGTGCGGCGCATCACCGACGACTTCATTGCGCAGATGCTGCAGGACCCGCAGTTCAAGGCCCAGTCCCCGGTGGCGCTGGACAGTCACTGAACCACGCTTGAGCGCGGCCCCCGCCAAAGCCCGGACGGTGTCAGCCGTCCGGGCTTTTTTTTCAGGAAATCAACCCAGGCTCTGCAGCAGCGTCTGCAACTGTTGGCGACCGCCCTCGTTCAGTGCGAATACCGGCTTGCGAGGCTCCCCGGTGGGCAGCCCGGCGAGCTCCAGCCCGGCCTTGACCGTGGCCGGCAAACCGCCCTTGAGGATGAAGTCCAGCAGCGGCAACTGGCGGTAGAACAGCGCCCGGGCGCGAGCCAGGTCGTTGCTCAGCACGGCCTGATAGAGGTCGAGATTGAGCTGCGGGATCAGGTTCGCCGCCGCTGTGCACCAGCCACTGGCACCGGCAGCGAAAGCTTCCAGGGCCAGCGGGTTGCAGCCGTTGTAGAACGGCACCTGGCCTTCGCCCAGCAGTTGCAACTTGTGCATGCGCTGGATATCGCCGGTGCTTTCCTTGACCAGGGTGACGTTTTCCACGGCGTGGAAGATCTTCAGGATCAGTTCCACCGACATGTCGGTGCCGCTGGTGGCCGGGTTGTTGTAGAGCATGATCGGCACGCCGATGCTGGCGCCGATGGCCTGGTAGTGAGCGAGGATCTCGGCTTCGCTGAGCTTCCAGTAGGAGGCGGGCAGCACCATCACCACGTCGGCGCCCTTGGCTTCGGCAAAACGCGCGCGGCGGATGGCCTTGGCGGTGGTCAGGTCGGAGACGCTGACGATGGTCGGCACGCGCTTGGCCACGTGGCGGATGCTGAACTCGCTGACCTGGTCCCATTCGGCGTCGCTCAGGTAGGCGCCTTCGCCGGTGCTGCCCAGGGGGGCGATGGCGTGGACGCCCGCGTCGATCATGCGGTCGATGGAACGCCCGAGGGCGTCCAGGTCCAGGCCTTCGCCGTTGGGGCCGAAGGGGGTGACGGTGTAGCCGATGATGCCGTGGATCTGGGTAGTAGGCATGGTGCAACTCCTGCAAGGCATAAGGGGTGGATCAGTTCAGGCAGTCGGCGTGTTTTTTCAGGTTTTGCCGAGCGTAGTAGTTGAAGGCGGCGCTGTGGCGCTTGGGCTTGGAAATCCAGTCGTGGGCTTCGCGGCCCAGCTCCGGGAGGATCGGCTTGATGGTGCCGGCGGCCATGGCCAGCAGTTGCAGCTTGGCCGCACGCTCGATCAGTTGAGCGATCACGCAGGCTTCCTCGATGCTCGCGCCGGTGGACAGCTGGCCGTGGTGGGAAAGCAGGATCGCGCGCTTGTCGCCCAGGGCGGCGGAGATGATTTCGCCTTCTTCGTTGCCCACTGGCACCCCCGGCCAGGCTTCGAGAAAGGCGCAGTCCTCGTACAGTGGACAGAGGTCCATGTGCGACACCGCAAGCGGCACTTCGATCATCGACAGCGCGGCGACGTGGGTCGGGTGGGTGTGGATGATGCAGTTCACGTCCGGCCGGGCGCGGTATACCCAGCTGTGGAAGCGGTTGGCCGGGTTGGGCATGCCGTGGCCTTCGAGGACCTCCAGGTCTTCGTTGACCAGCAGCAGGTTGCTGGCGCTGATTTCATCGAAGCCCAGGCCCAGTTGCTGGGTGTAGTAGGTGCCCGGTTGCGGGCCGCGGGCGGTGATCTGCCCGGCGAGGCCCGAGTCGTGGCCGTTCTCGAACAGAATGCGGCAGGTCAGGGCCAGCTTTTGTCGGTCGGTCCACGTATTATCCGCCAGGGTATTTTGCATCTGGGTCAGGGCTTGCTTGACCAGTTGGTCTTTGGGCAATGCTAATGTCTTGGCCATGTCGAAGGTCCTTTGAGAAGTGCAATGGACGTCGGATCTGCGCTTCACCTGCTGCTTGCGACGGCGCTTGGTGAATTGCGATGACACTTAAGAGGCTATATGACACTTTGTGTCATTGGCAAGCGCCAATCGTTGTTTTCTAGATGGATTAACCGCTCTACATGTCTATCCGTTTGAAATTACTGAGAAAAAAACTGGGCGTGACCCTGGAAGCCCTGGCCGAGAAATCCGGGATGACCAAGAGCTATCTGTCGAAAGTCGAGCGCGGGCTGAACACGCCGTCGATCGCTGCCGCGTTGAAGCTGGCCAAGGCGCTGAACGTCAAGGTCGAGGAACTGTTCGCCGAGGACAGCATCAGCCTCGACAGCTACAGCCTGGTGCGCAGCGACCAGCGCCAGTCACTGGCGGCCAATGGGCAGGTCCCGGGTTATGCGGTGCTGGCCCATCAGGTCAGCGAGCGCAACCTGCTGCCGTTCATCATCTACCCGGCCCGGGAATTCAGTGACAAGACCTTCAAGGAACACCTGGGGGAGGAGTTCCTGTTCGTCCACGAAGGCCAGGTGGAAGTGGATTTCATGAACGAGCGGGTGATTCTCAACCGTGGCGATGCACTGCACTTCAATGCGCAGAAACCCCACCGCATCCGTTCCGTGGGGGACGAGCAGGCGCAGTTGCTGGTGGTGGTGCACAGCAGCGAGGACTGAAGGCGTTCAGCACCGCCAGGAGCCGGCTGGTTGGCGAATGGGCACCAAGACATGCATCGCCCTGGCGGACGTCTTCGCTGGCAAGCCAGCTCCTACAGGGCGGGAGTGCTCAGCGCTCCACGGGCACCGACAGGGCCGGGTTGCCCAGGGCGTGGGTCTTGGAGTCGAAGAAACGCAGACTCAGGTCCAGGCCTTCGAACAGCTTGGCGTAGTGGCGTTTCTGGTGCTGGATGAACGCCGCGCTGCGCGGGTAGATGGAGATCGCCAGGGTCTGGGTCGCCGACTGGCGGATCGCCTGGACCAGGTGGCTGTCCTGGGGCCCCAGGTTGTGGCCGAAGATGCACAGCGCGCCGCTGTGATCCAGCAACTGCTGGTAGCAGAACGACAGGTAATCCGAGCTGCGGATGGTCTTGAGCTTGTCCGCCAGCGGCCCCTCGCTGACGAACAGCGGCACGTCGTCCAGGGTCTTGAGGGTGTTGTTGATGGCGAAGCTGCCCAGCAGGGTGCCTTCGGTGGAGGTCAGCTTGCGCGCGCTGCCGTCCAGGTTGCGCACCAGGTGCAGGCCGCCATGCAGGTAGAGAATGCGGGTCGGGGCGCTAGGGGCGCTGCCCAGTTCGAAGGCCGGATCGGCACCGTGGAACAGGTCGTCGATGCCTTGGCTGTCCTGTTGCACGGCCCAGTAGTTGAGCAGGTCATAGTTGCTGGTGAACACCGTGGGATAGCGCCGCAGTTCCTGGTTGATCGCCGCCAGGCTCTGCTCCTGGACCAGGCGCCAGGGAATGTGCACCGCGTGCACGGTGTTGATCAGCGCTTCCTTGATGGCGTAGTAGCGATTGCGCGGCGCCGCCGAGCTGACTGCCAGGGCCTTGTTGACTCGGCTGGTGGTTTTCAGGGCGCCCAGTACCTGCTCGAAACTGCGGGTCTGCAGGGCCTCGAATACGCTGAGCTCGGACTGGCTGAGGGGTTTTTCTTCCACTGTGCGAGCGTTTTCGAACAGTGAGTCGTAGGCAAAGTCTTCCCACACGGCACGGCTGGCGCCGTTGCCGATCAGCAGGCCACTGAACGGTGTGCTGGCACCCAGGGCGTTCCAGTCTTCAAGTTCGGCATCAAATTCCTGGAAATCCATCATCGCGGTCATCGGTCTCAAGGCTGGAGGTATTTCGGCTGGCGACTTTATCACGACCGACCCTTGAGCCAGATCAACAACGCCGGTGACCGATCGGTCGATCCTGTTTGGCAAACATTGCATCGACACCGTGAAATCGGCATTCGCCGGGAGACCTTCTGATGAGCAGCACCTTTTTCATTCCAGCCGTGAACATCATGGGCATCGGCTGTCTCGACGAGGCCATGAGCGCCATCCGCAACTATGGATTTCGCAAGGCGCTGATCGTCACTGACACGGGCCTGGCCAAGGCTGGCGTGGCCAGCATGGTGGCCGAGAAGCTGGCCATGCAGGACATCGATTCGGTGATCTTCGACGGTGCCAAGCCCAACCCCAGCATTGCCAACGTCGAGCAGGGCCTGGCGCAATTGCAGCAGGCACAGTGCGATTTCGTCATCTCCCTGGGCGGCGGATCGCCCCATGACTGCGCCAAGGGCATTGCCCTGTGTGCCACCAATGGCGGGCAGATCCGCGATTACGAAGGCGTCGACCAGTCGGCCAAGCCGCAACTGCCCTTGATCGCCATCAACACCACCGCCGGCACTGCCAGCGAAATGACCCGTTTCTGCATCATCACCGACGAATCGCGCCATGTGAAAATGGCCATCGTCGACCGCAACGTCACACCATTGCTGTCGGTGAACGATCCGGCACTGATGGTGGCGATGCCCAAGGGCCTGACCGCCGCCACCGGCATGGATGCCTTGACCCACGCGGTGGAAGCCTATGTGTCCACCGCCGCCAACCCCATCACCGACGCCTGCGCCCTGAAGGCCGTGGAAATGATCAGCGCCAACCTGCGCCAGGCGGTGCACGACGGCAACGATCTGCTGGCACGGGAGAACATGGCCTATGCGCAGTTCCTCGCCGGCATGGCATTCAACAATGCGTCCCTGGGTTTCGTGCACGCCATGGCCCACCAGTTGGGCGGCTTCTACGACCTGCCCCATGGCGTGTGCAACGCGGTGCTGTTGCCCCATGTGCAGAGCTTCAACGCCACGGTATGCGCCCAGCGCCTGACCGATGTGGCCCACGCGCTGGGAGCGGACATTCGCGGTTTCAGCCCGGAAGAGGGCGCCCAGGCGGCCATCGCGGCGATCCGCACCCTGGCCCGTGATGTGGAGATTCCCGCCGGTTTGCGCGAGTTGGGCGCCAAGTTGCAGGACATTCCGCTATTGGCGGCCAATGCCCTCAAGGATGCCTGCGGCCTGACCAACCCGCGTCCGGCGGATCAGCGGCAGATCGAGGAGATTTTCCGCAACGCGTTCTGAGGGACGGGACCCTTCGCTGGCAAGCCAGCGAAGGGTTCATCCGCACGCCCGGCACCACAGACTCCCGAGCAACTGCTCCCGGCGTTGAAAGCGCCCGCGCCGCGGAGGATAGTGCGACCTGAAATGGCGCTCTATCCGCCTGTCACAAGGAGTCGTGAATGATCCGTTGCTCTTCCCTGGCCCCGCTTCTGGGCAGCCTGGCCCTGCTGGCCGGTGCCACATCCGCCGCCGCCCAGTGCCTGCCGCCGCCACGCAATGCCGAAGTCCCGGGCTTTTCCCTGTGCAAGGACTGGCCGGCCTTTGCCGACCAGAGCATCAGCCTGCTGTCCGAGCAGGTTCCGGACCCCAGCGACACCGGCACCGATGACGGCACCTACAACCTGCAACTGGCAGTGCTGGACCGCAGCAGCGGACAGGCCCTGGCCAGCTATGAGCAGCCTGCCGCCTTTGTCTCCGACGCCTTTCGCCTGGAGAGCGTGAAGCTCGATACCGGGCGCTTCCAACTGACGCCTCAGGTTCGAGCGTTCGGGGTCCGGGCCGCGTTCGAGGGTTCCTCCAGGGTCAACCCCTTCAATCAGACCTGGCTCAGCCTCTACGTGCGCGAGGGCAGTACCCTGCGCCCGGTGCTGGAGAAGTTCGTGGCCCATTCCTACAACGGCGAATGGGATGGCCAGTGCACCGGCGAGGGCACTAAAACCACGCGCACCCTGGATATCGCCAAGACCCGCAGCCACGGTTACGCCGACCTGATCGTGCGTTCGGTCAGCGTCAGTACCCAGAGCAAAAAAGTCGGGGAAGAATGCCAGTCCACCTCCGTGGCCGCCAAACCGGTGGTCAGCACCCTGCACTACGATGGCCAACGCTACGTCCTGCCCAATGGCTTCAGTGGCATCTGATACCGGCGATCGATAAGGAAGCTTGATGAACCTGCTTGAACAATCGACCCGCGGGCTGGTGCTGTGCGCGTTGCTGGGCGTGGCGACGATGGCGCTGGCCGAGTGCGACAACAACCCCAATTCCCCGGGAGAACTCCATGTCTGCAAACCCTGGCCGGCGGAAGACGGCATCAACATCGGGGTTCGAGCAACGCCGGTGCAAGGGGCCGAAAACGCCAAGGTACCTCGCTACAACCTGGATGTGGCGCTGCTGCTCGACGACAGCGGCTGGGCCGTGGCCAGCTACAACAAGGACCTGGCCCGGCGTTCCGATGGCTTGGCCTTGCAGGGGTTGCAGATCGATACCGGGCGTTACCAGTTGAGCGAAGAGGAGCGGGCCTTTGGCCTGCGGGCCACCTACCGCCGCGCCTCAAGCACCCACCCCCATGAGAAAACCGTGCTGACCCTGTTCGTACGTGATGGCAAGGGCCTTCCGCCGAGGCTCGAAGGGCTGGTGGTGGATGAGCGCCGCGCTGAGCTCGGCCGGGGCGGTGAGTGTGTCGGGCGCAGCCGGACCCTGCACCGGACCCTGGAACTGGGCAACGGCCAGCGCAACGGCCATGCCGACCTGCTGGTGCGTACGCGAATCGTCGACACCGAGCATTTCAAGGGGCCGGCCGGTTGCGAGAGCCGCGACCTGGCGCCCAGGGACAGCCGTGTCACCTTGCACTACGACGGCCAGCGCTACCCCTTGCCGAAAACCTTGACGGGAGCGTGAACCATGCACAAGGGGCTCAACCACCTGAGCCTGGCCGTCAGCGATCTGGCCTCGCGATTGCTGGCCTGGCGCGATCATCCTTACCCGGGAATGCGCTTTTACTCCGCCGATTGAGAGACTGTTCCACAGGGGCAGCTGACGAAAGCGGCTGGTGGCAAGGTGCCTTGATCGTGCAGAATCCGCCACATTCCCCCTGTGCCTGGCGTTTTTGTCAGGCGCATCGTCCTGGAGTCTTGCTGATGACCTCATCGCTGTTGCTGGCCGTTATCGCCTCGGGTTTCATTTATGCGATCACCCCCGGGCCCGGAGTGCTGGCGGTGTTCGGCATCGGCGCGGCCCGCGGGCGGCAGGCGGGGGCCGGTTTTCTCTGCGGGCACATGCTGGGCGACGTGGTCTGGTGCAGCACGGCGCTGATCGCCATTGTCGGGGCCCGGGAGATCGGCAGCGATGCGTTCAATATCCTTGGCGTGCTCAGCGGCCTGTACCTGTTCTGGCTCGGCTTGCGGGCCATCCGCAGTAAACCGCGCGATGGCGACGAACCCCAGGGCCCGGCGCGCAACCCGTTCTGGCACGGGATCCTGTTCGGCCTGACCAATCCCAAGGCTTATCCGGTGGCGGTGGCAACCTTCACCGCGCTGCTCTCCAGCCGTGCGGAGCTGTTGACCTGGTCGATGCTGCCGGGGCTGATTGCCCTGAGTTTCCTTGGCGGCCTTGGCGCATACGCTATCCTCATCGGCATCGTCGGCGCGCGTAAGGTACGCAATTGGTACCAGCGCCACGAGCTGGCGATCACCCGGGTCTGCGGGGTGATGTTCATCGGTTTCGCGATCAATGCCTTGCTGCACGCAGTGCCAGGGTTGGTCGGCAACAAGGCGTGACGCGCCGCGCGGGTTGCGACGGTGTGCAGTTGCAGGCTTCGGCCTGCGACCGGGCTCAAGGGATGGGTACTCAGTGCATTTTTCATGGGTAGTAGCTTTCTCTGATGGCAACCAAGAACTCCGCGCCTCTGGCCAGTTTCATCGACCTGCTCCTGGACGCCGTGTGCGCCGTGGATGTCGAGGGTCGCTTCGTGTTCGTCAGCGCCGCCTGTGAGCGGGTCTTCGGCTACACCGCCGACGAGCTGATCGGCCGCCCGATGATCGAGCTGGTGCACCCGGCCGATCGTGAACGTACCTTGCAGGCTGCCCGGGAAATCATGGGCGGGGTGCCCAAGCCGAATTTCGAGAACCGCTACGTGCGCAAGGACGGGCGGGTGGCGCATATTCTCTGGTCGGCGCGCTGGTCGGAAGTGGATCAATTGCGCATCGCCGTGGCCCGCGACATCACCGAGCGCAAGCAGGCGGAATCCCGGCAGGCGGCGCTGTACGCGATTTCCGAGGCGGCCCATGCCACCGAAGACCTGCTGGTGCTGTTCCGGCATGTGCATCGGATCATCGGCGAATGGCTGCCCGCGCTGAACTGTTCCCTGGCGCTCTACGACGAGCGCAGCGCCAGCCTGAGTTTTCCCTATCACGTCGATGACTGCGAGGGCAGCCCGGAACTGCCGGGCACCTTGATCGAGCGCTTCTGCGTCGAGGTGCTGCAATGCGGCCAGCCCTTGCTGCTGGCGCCGGAGTGCCCGGTGAACCGGGTGCTCTGGAGCGAGTTCGCGGCTATCCAGGGTTCGCGCTGCTGGCTGGGCGTGCCGCTGAATTCGCAAAAGGGCACCATCGGCGTGCTGATGGTCAAGAGCGCCCCGGGCACCGAAAGCTACAGCGAACAGGACCAGGAACTCTTGCAGTACGTCAGCGCGCAGCTGGCCGCGGCCATCGAACGCAAGCAGCTGCATGCACGCCTGCACTACATGGCCGAATACGATCAATTGACTCACCTGCCCAACCGCGAACTGCTGCGCGAGCGCCTGCGTTCGGCCCTGGCCCGGGCCCGGCGCGAGTCGGGGCGCATGGCCCTGCTGTATGTCGACCTGGACAAGTTCAAGGAGGTCAACGACACCTGCGGGCACGCGGTGGGGGACATGCTGCTGCAAGCGGTGGCCAACCGGCTCAAGGGCTGCGTGCGGGAAACCGACACCGTGGCGCGGATCGGCGGCGACGAGTTCGTGATCCTGCTGGAGAGCGTGCAGCACAGCGAGGATGCCCAGCGGGTAGCGGAGAAGATCCGGCGGACGCTGGGCGAGCCGCTGCGCCTGGACGGCCACTCGTTGAACATCCTGCCGAGCATCGGCATCGGCCTGTATCCCGAGCATGGCCTGGAGGAAAAGCAGCTGTTCAAGCACGCCGACGAAGCCATGTACGCGGTCAAGCGGGCACAGAAAAGCCGCTCCAACGCCTGAGCCGGCAAGCACCGGATGAAGCCCTGGCCCGGCCGTGCCGGGGTTCACCGTTCGTCGTGCAAGCGAGGGTTTTTCTAAACCTTTGCGCCCCCCACCTTTCCCTATGCAGACGGGAGCCATGGCTTCCGGCAGATCAATTTGCAAGCGGAGAGCCACCTCATGAACCCCATGGCCACAGTCATGCGCGGTGCCGGACTGGCACTGCTCCTGGGCCTTGGCGCCACCAGCGCCCTGGCCCAGTCCCCCGCGGATTTCATCGACGACGCCTCGGCCAAGGGCATGGCCGATATCGAAGCCAGCCGCCTGGCCCACCAGCAGACCTCATCCAAGGCGGTCAAGGAATACACCATCCAGGTGATCAACGACCGCACCACCGCCAACCAGCACCTGGCCAAGATCGCCAAGCAGCTGGACTTGCCGGTCGCCCCCCGGGAACAGGTGATGGACCAGGCCAAGCGCCTGATGCCCCGCGTACCTGAGGCCGAGGGCGAGGACTTCGACCGCGCCTACGCCGCCAGCCAGGTCAAGGCCACCGAAGAAGCCATCGAGCAGATCCAGCAGCAGGCGCAGAGCAGCGAGGTGCCGGAGCTCAAGGCATTTGCCGAAGAGACCCTGCCCAAGCTGGAAAACCACCTGCAGATGGCCAAGGCCCTGCAGGCCGGGCGCCGGTCCGACCGGCTGGACGGTTGAGCCCCGCCGTTGCCCCATCCTTGCCCTTTAGTTGGAGAGCACCATGTCGACTCAACCCGTATCCAATCAGTACGCGATGCAGGATCCCCTGACCCAGTACCCCCAGCCGGAATTTCCCGACCAGCCGCAAACGGCGCCGGGCATTGACCAGGACATGATTCCCCGTCCCGACCACGGCGAGCACAGCTATCACGGTTTTGGCCGGTTGCTGGGGCGCAAGGCCCTGATCACCGGCGGCGATTCGGGTATCGGCCGCGCGGCGGCCATTGCCTATGCCCGTGAAGGCGCGGACGTCGCCATCAACTACCTGCCCGAGGAGGAGCGCGACGCCCGCCAGGTGATAGAGCTGATCAAGGCCGCCGGGCGCAAGGCCGTTGCGCTTCCCGGCGATATCAGCGACGAACGTTTCTGCCGCGACCTGGTGCGCCGTGCCCATGAGCAACTGGGTGGGCTGGACATCCTGGTCAACGTGGCGGGCAAGCAGGTGGCGCAGGAGGACATCGCCGACATCAGCACCGCTCAGTTCGACGCCACCTTGAAGACCAACGTGTATGCCTTGTTCTGGATCTGTCAGGCGGCCTTGCCGCTGATGCCGGCTGGCGCCACGGTGATCAACACCGCGTCCATCCAGTCCTACCAGCCTTCGGCCAGCCTCCTGGATTACGCCACCACCAAGGCGGCGATCGTGGCTTTCACCAAGGCCCTGGCCAAACAGGTGATCGGGCGGGGGATCCGGGTCAACGCCGTGGCGCCGGGGCCGATCTGGACCGTACTGCAACCCAGTGGTGGCCAGCCTCGGGAAAAGATCCCGCAGTTCGGCCTGCAAACCCCCATGAAGCGTCCGGGGCAGCCGGCCGAATGCGCTCCCCTGTACGTGCTATTGGCGTCGCAGGAATCGAGCTACATCACCGGCGAAGTGTTCGGGGTCACCGGCGGCAACCCTCTGCCCTAGGATGATCGGCGCAGGGGCCTGCCTTCGCCGAGCCGATCTCAGCACTGGTTGAGATCGGTCTTGTCCTGCTGGCTGGAGGTGCTGACGGACAGCTCGGAATCGACGCCCTGGCCGATCTCGCGGTATTCGCGGCGCATCTGCTCCAGCTGCTTGAGGTCCAGCCCGTCCAGGTTGAGCATGGCGTTGTGGGCCGCCTTGGTGGCCCGCAGCAGCTCGTCGATCTTCAAGTGCAGAATGTCGTTGTCGCGGTTCTGGGTGTTCTGGATCAGGAACACCATGAGGAAGGTGATGATGGTGGTGGAGGTATTGATGATCAACTGCCAGGTGTCGTTGAAGTGAAACACCGGCCCGCTGAGCCCCCAGATCAGAATCAGCAACAGCGCGCCGAGAAAGGTTTTCGGGCTGCCGGCCCACATCGACAGCGCTTGCGAGATCTTCGAGAACTTCATGGCCGTGTTCCTTATGGGGGAGGTGTCTGAAGGTGTGACAGCAGGGCTCTGGCGAAAGTGCTTTTTTCCAGTGCCCGCTTACACCTCACAACACTCCTTCGCACAATAAAACAGGATTGTGCTGGAGCTGTCGGGGCGCTGGGCTTAACGTGGCCCGGGCCAGGTGCCCCATGGGGCGCCACGACGCTCAAGGAGGCAGCTTATGTCGGCCAGTACCGGTGCTTCGGTCATCGACCTGTATCACCAGGCGCAAGACTATTTCTTCGTTTCCATCTCCCAGTTCTATCGACGTTTCGGCAGTGGCCTGAGTGCCTATTGCACCGGGGTCGAAGCCAGCAGCCTGAACCTGTTGATGATGAATGTCTGCGCCGTCGACGAGCCGGGGGCGTTGGCCGAAGGCGTGGCGTTCCTGCAGCGCACGGGCATGCCGTTCTGTGTGGTGGTGCCCGAGGCGCTGGTGCCTCGGGTCAGCGGCCAATTGCACCAGCAGCATCTGCTGGCGGCAGACAAGACCACCTGCATGGTGCTCGATCTGACGCGCCATGAGCCCCGGCAAGCGCTTGCGGCGCAGGCCCAGGTGCGCTGTAGCGACCTGCGCCTGGAGGATTGGGCGCAGCCCGTGCAGAGTGCATTCGAGTCCGGCGAGGGGGGGATCGAGCAGTACCTGGCCCGGCATCGGGCGGCGCTGTCGGCGGGCCGGGCCCTGAGCCATTTCACCCTGTATGTCGAGGAGCGCCCGGTGAGTGCCCTGACCCTCTCGCTGCTGCCGGGGCTGGCGCGCCTGGATGACATCGGCACCGTGCAGGATTGCCAGGGCCAGGGCTATGCCACGGCGCTGATTCAAGCGGTGCTGGCGTTCGCCCGGGCCAGGGGGGCCAGGACCTGCGTGCTGGAAGCCTCCCTCGATGGCCTGTCGATCTACCGCAAGGCCGGCTTCGAACCGCTGTTCGACTACCGCACCTTCTGCCAGGAATGAGCCCGCCCTAGCGGGCAGCGTTCTGCCGGAACTGGCGCGGGCTGAGCCCGGTCAGGGCCTTGAACTGGCGGCTGAAGGCGCTGTGGTCGGTGTAGCCGCATTGCAGCGCCACCTCGGTGATGGGTTCTTCGGTGAGCAGCAACTGCGAAGCGTGTTCCAGGCGGACCTTGTGGATCATCTGCCGTGGCGTGAGGTGGAAGATGCGCTTGCAGTAGCGCTCCAGCTGGGCAGTGGACAGGCTGGCGATGCGGGTCAGGTCGTCCAGGCGGATGGCCTCGCTGTAGTGCTCGCGGATATGCCGGTCCACCGCTGCCAGGCGTTCATAGGCCGGATGGGTGTCATGGGCGGCCTGCAGGTCCAGGGAGATCCCGGCCATGCCGATGATCTGCCCGTCACGCCCGTACAGCGGCAGTTTGTGGGTCAGGCACCAGCCGGGCTCGCGGCTGCCATACAGATGCAGTTCCAGCTGACCCTTGATGGTGATGCCCTGGCGCAGCACGCGCTGATCCTGCTCGGTGTAGACCGGGCCGAGCACCGCTGGGAAGACTTCGGCGGAGGTCTTGCCCAGCAGGGGCCGCACATTCTTGAAACCGCAGCGCTGGGCCAGGGTCAGGTTGGCCACTCGGTAGCGGGCCTGCAGGTCCTTGATGAAGAACACCGCGCTGGGGATGCAGTCCAGCAGCGGGGTGATCGGCGCCATATTGGCCAGCAGGCCATTGAGGTCCCGGGGTGCATGGGCGGCGATGGCCCGGGGCAAGTGGTGCAGCTGTGCGCCATCGATCATCGTCTGCCTCTCTCTATGGGGGCTTGGGGGATGGATCTGGGTCGATAAAGCCAAGGGGTTCAGGGGCCGCCAGTTGCATTGTCGGCGCCGGGGCGTGCCTGCTGGCTGTCGAGCAGCAGCGTGGCGATCCGCGCCGGCACCAGGGGTGCCCGTGGCGGGGTGGGCGCCCAGCCGAACAGGCGGTGGGCCGCGCTGGCACAGACCCGGCCCTGGCAGGCGCCCATGCCGCAGCGGCTCTGCAGCTTGGCCTGGGCCCAGTCGGGGGCTGCGGCCACGGCGGCGTAGGGCACATCCTCGCACCGGCACAGCAGAGTATCAGCTCGGGCCAGTTGCAGGACCTGCGGTTGCAGCTCGAAATGCCGCAGCAGGCGCTCGGCAAAATGCTGCCAGTGACGGCGCTGCTGGATCAGTTCGGCGGCCCGGTCTGCCTGCCCGCTGGCCACACAGCCGGCGATCCGACCTTCGATCAGCGCCAGTTCGCTGCCACCGATGCCCGTGCACTCGCCGGCGGCCAGGACCTGGGGCAGGCTGCTGCGCTGTTGCTGATCGACCGCGATCGCGCCCTGTTCCAGGCGGCAGCCCAGGTGGCTGGCCAGGCGCACATTGGGTACCAGGCCGAAGCCGCAGGCCAGGTAGTCGCAGGGGATTTCCAGGGTGCGCCGGCCCTGGCGGATGCGCACGGCCTGCAGGTGCTGCTCGCCCAGCGCCTCGACCACGTGGGCGTTGCAGCGATAGCTCGGGGTGGCCAGGCTCAGGGCCTGGGCCAGCTTATTCGGCCAGCGCCACAACTGGGCGGCAAAGCCCAGCAGCGAGGCCGCCGAGGCCTGTTCCAGCACCCGCACCACCCGGCCGCCGGCGCGGCGCGCGGTGGCGGCGCTGGCCAGCAGCAAGGGACCGCTGCCGGCGATCACCAGGGTCTTTCCTGCCACCGCCAGGCCGTTCTTGAGCAGCGCTTGCAGGCCGCCGGCCCCGGTCACCCCGGGCAGGGTCCAGCCGGGGAAGGGCAGCAGCAGTTCCTGGGCGCCACAGCACAGGATCAGTTGTTCGAATTCCACGTGCCAGGCCTGCCGGGCATCTTCGAGCAACAGGCTGTGGGTGCCCAGGGTCGAGATGATGCGGGTGGCGCTGAGGTAACGCACTGCCGGGTGCTGCAGTACCTTGAAGTGCTCGGCCTGGGCGGCGCTGGGCGGATGCTGGGGGCCGTGGCGCCAGATCTGGCCGCCGGGGCGCGGGTTGTCATCGACGATCAGGATCGAGCTGGCGCTGTGGCTGGCGGCCTGGGCGGCGGCCAGCCCCGCCGGGCCGCTGCCGACGATGAGGATCTGGCACTGCAGGTGGCGGGCGGTCATTGGCTGCGCTCCACCTGCATGCCGTCCCGGCACAGGGTCTGGCAGGCCAGCTGGCGGCGGCCATCAATGGTCATCCGGCATTCCTGGCAGATGCCCATGCCGCAGAACACGGTCCGCGGCTGGCCACCGCAGGAGGTGCGGGTGCGCGGGTCGGCGCTGCCGGCCACGGCGGCGGCCACGCTGAGGCCGTCGGCCACCTGCAGGGCCTGCTGGTCCAGGTAGATGATCATGGCAAGTCTCCAGTCAGGGCGGCGAAGCGCCCGGGCAGATAGGGGCGCGGGTCGAGCACCGGGCATTCGCCCAGCATCAGGTCCACCAGCAGTCGCGCGCTGCCGGGGGCGGTGGTGACTCCCAGGCCTTCATGCCCGACCGCCAGCCACAGGCCCGGTTGCCGCGGGTGTTCGCCGAGGATCGGCAGGCCATCCGGCGTGGCGGCGCGAAAGCCGGTCCAGGCGCGGATGCCGTTGAGCTCGGCGAGCGCCGGCAGGTAGTCCACGGCGCGCCGCAGCATGGGCGCCAGTACGCTGGGTTCGATGGCCGGATCGAGGGTGTCGAACTGTCGGGACGAGCCGATCAGCAACTGGCCGGTGGGCCGCGGCTGGACATTGAACGCCACCGAGGTGCCGTGGCTGGCGTGGGCGCTGGCGGCGTAACCCAGCTCCACCAGTTGGTGGCCGACCTGTTGCGGGTAGCGGTCGCTGATCAGCAGATGGCCCTTCTTCGGGCGCAGGGGCAGGGCCGGCAACAGTTCCCGGGCAGCGAAGCCGTTGGCCAGCAGCACCCGTTGTGCCCTCAACACGCGACCGTCAGCGAGCTCCACCTGGTCCCCGGCGACGCTGCGCACCCGGGCTGCCTGGCGCCTGATCAGCGAAGCGTTGCCGAGCAGCCAGTGGGCAGTGGCCGGGGCGTAGAGAATCGCGTCGCCGGGGATCTTCAGCGCACCGGCCAGGCCTTTGCGCAACATCGGTTCCAGGCTCGCCAGCCGGGTGCTGTCCAGCAGCTCGCCGCTGATGCCGTGGTCGGCCAGGGCCTGCTGCTTGGTTCGCGCCAGGTCCCTCTCGTGGTGGTCGGCGGCCAACCACAAGGTGCCGCAGTTCCGGTAGGCGCAGGCCTCGGGCAGGCGTTCGCGCAGCTGCCGCCAGAGGCCGAGGGAGTAGTGACTCAAGGCCAGTTCCGCCGGGTTGTCGTCCATCACCACCAGATGGCCCATGCCGGCCCCGGTGGCACCGCCACGACCATCGTCGAGCACCTGCACCCGCAGGCCGCGCCGGGCCAGCTCATGGGCGCAGGCGGCACCGATGATGCCAGCGCCCACCACTATCACCTCGGCCTCGGCCACCGGCGTCACGAGCCGATGCCCCAGGCGAACGGATCGCTGTCGTCCAGCAGCAGAGTGGCTTCGGCGCTGATGTGGGCACTGCCGCGAAGGATCGGAATCAGTTGCTCGCCGACCTTCTCATAGTGGGCGCTGAACTGGCTGCCGATGACACTGGCCTGGCGCCAGGCCTGGCCCGGGGCGAGCTTGCCGTCCGCCGCCAGGCACGCCAGCTTGGCGCTGGTGCCAGTGCCGCAGGGCGAACGGTCGTAGGCCTTGCCGGGGCAGAGCACGAAGTTGCGGCTGTCGGCTTGCGGGTCGTCGGCGAACAGTTCGATGTGGTCGATGACCCCGCCCTCGGCGCCGGTGATGCCGGCGGCTTCGAGGGCCTGGCGCACGTCCCAGGTGTAGTGGGTCAGGGCTTCGACATTGTCCAGGGCAATGCGCTGGCCGTGGTCGCTGATCAGGAAGAACCAGTTGCCGCCCCAGGCGATGTCGCCGTGCACCTTGCCGTGGCCGGGCAGTTGCAGCATCACCTGGGTGCGGTAGCGGTAGGCGGGGACGTTGCGCACGCTCACCGACAGGTCCTCGTGCAGGGTGGCCTCGACGGTGCCCACCGGGGTTTCGATACGGTGCACGCCCTGGTCGATGCGCCCCAGGTGATACAGCGAGCGCACCAGGCCAATGGTGCCGTGGCCGCACATGCCCAGGTAGCCGCTGTTGTTGAAGAAGATCACTCCGGCACAGGCGTCGCTGGCCTGCGGCTGGCACAGCAGGGCCCCCACCAGCACGTCGCTGCCCCTGGGTTCGAGGACGCAGGCCCGGCGCCACTGGTCGTGCTCGCGCTCCAGGATCTGCAAGCGTTCGGCCATGGAGCCGCGGCCCAGGTCGGGAAAGCCGTCGATGACCAGGCGGGTGGGTTCACCCCCGGTGTGGGAGTCGATCACGGTTATTTTTTTCATGAGGGCACCTGAGGGCAAAGAGCTACAGAGTGGCCTTGGCGGGGGCGCTGCCGCTTGTGGGTTTTCGCTGTCGTGGATGACGAAATCGGCACAGTCCGTTCGGCTGTAGAGGCGGTGTGCGAGGAACGCGCCGGTGAGCCGCGAGCGTCGGGCAAGTGTGCCGATTTCGTCTCCTTCGGGGGTGAAAAGTCTCAAGCTGCGACGGGGATAAAAGGCGACTCTGGATTTCGTATCCAACGCCTGTCGGCCCGGCCGACCTCATACAAGGACAAGACCATGAGCCGTAAAGCCATCCAGTGGAGCGGTGTGTTCCCCGCAGTGACCACCCAGTTCAACGCCGATTTTTCCCTGAACCTGCAAGCCACCCACAAGGTCATGCGCAGCCTGGTGGACGATGGCGTCTCGGGGCTGGTGGTGTGCGGCACCGTGGGGGAGAACACCTCGTTGACCACCGCGGAAAAACTCGCGGTGATCGAAGTGGCCAAGGACGCCGCCGGCGGCCGGGTGCCGGTGATTGCCGGGGTGGCCGAATTCACCACCGAGTTTGCCCGCAACACCGTGCGCGAGGCCGCCAGGGCCGGGGCCGACGGGGTGATGGTGATGCCCGCCCTGGTGTACTCGGCCAAGCCCCATGAGACCGCCGCGCATTTTCGCGCCGTGGCCACCGGCACCGACCTGCCGGTGATGGTCTACAACAACCCGCCCATCTACAAGAACGACGTCACCCCCGACGTACTGATCGCCCTGCAGGACTGCGAGAACATCGTCTGCTTCAAGGATTCCTCCGGCGATACCCGGCGCTTCATCGACCTGCGCAATGCCGTCGGCGACCGCTTCGTGCTGTTCGCCGGGCTCGATGACGTGGTGGTGGAAAGCGTTGCGGTGGGCGCCGAGGGCTGGGTCTCCGGGATGTCCGTGGCCTTCCCCAAGGAGGGCGAGACGCTGTTCCGCCTGGCCAAGGAAAAGCGCTTCGAGGAAGCCCTGGCCCTGTACCGCTGGTTCATGCCGCTGCTGCACCTGGATGCCCGTCCGGACCTGGTGCAGTGCATCAAGCTCTGCGAGGAACTGGTAGGGCGTGGTTCGTCCATTACCCGGCCGCCGCGCTTGCCACTGCAAGGCGAGACCCTGGCCGAGGTCAAGGCGATTGTCGCCAAGGCCCTGGCCACGCGCCCGAGCCTGCCCAACGTCGGCTTGTAAGGCGTTCACGGGCGCCCAGGGTGAAGGGCGCCCGCTTCCAAACAACAGCTCCGGGAAGCCACGAGGCACAGCCCGGGTGCAGTGCTGCAAGCGTCGGACGGCCCCGCCGACGTGACATTCCATCTGCCCATTCCAATAATCCAAAACAGGCGCAGCTCCATGTCAGGCAAAGGCAAATTCAAGAAACAACTCTCTCTGGTGGACCTGACCTTTATCGGTCTGGGTGCGATTTTCGGTTCCGGCTGGCTGTTCGCTGCCAGCCACGTTTCGGCGATTGCCGGGCCGGCGGGGATCTTTTCCTGGCTGCTGGGCGGCTTTGCCGTACTGCTGCTGGGCATCGTCTACTGCGAGCTGGGGGCAGCCCTGCCCCGGGCCGGCGGGGTAGTGCGCTATCCGGTGTTTTCCCACGGGCCGCTGCTGGGCTACCTGATGGGGTTCATCACCCTGATCGCCTTTTCCAGCCTGGTGGCGATTGAAGTGGTGGCGGCCCGGCAGTACGCCGCGGCCTGGTTCCCGGCGCTGACCCACGAGGGCTCGAGCAACCCGACGATCATCGGCTGGCTGGTGCAGTTCGCCCTGTTGTGCCTGTTCTTCTGGCTCAACTACTACAGCGTCAAGACCTTCGCCAAATCCAACAACTTCATCAGCCTGTTCAAGTTCATCGTGCCGCTGCTGGTGATCGGGGTGCTGTTCACCTTCTTCAAGCCCGATAACTTCCATGTCCAGGGCTTTGCGCCGTTCGGTCTCTCGGGGATCGAGATGGCGGTCTCGGCGGGGGGCATCATCTTTGCCTACCTGGGGCTGACCCCGATCATTTCCGTGGCCAGCGAAGTGCGCAATCCGCAGCGCACCATTCCCATTGCCCTGATCCTTTCGGTGCTGCTCTCGACCCTGATCTATGGCCTGCTGCAACTGGCGTTCCTGGGCAGTATTCCCACGGAAATGCTGGCCAACGGCTGGAGCGGCATCAGCAAGGAGTTCTCTCTGCCGTACCGCGATATCGCCCTGACGCTCGGGGTCGGCTGGCTGGCCTACCTGGTGGTAGCCGACGCGGTGATCTCCCCCAGCGGCTGCGGCAACATCTACATGAATGCCACACCGCGGGTGGTCTACGGCTGGGCCCGCACCGGGACCTTTTTCAAGATCTTCACCCGCATCGACGAAGAGTCCGGCATTCCGCGTCCGGCGCTGTGGCTGACCTTCGGCCTGTCGGTGTTCTGGACCTTGCCGTTCCCTTCCTGGGAAGCCCTGATCAATGTGGTCTCGGCAGCCCTGGTACTGAGCTATGCAGTGGCGCCCATCAGTGTCGCGGCCTTGCGCAAGAGCGCGCCGGAGTTGGCGCGACCGTTCCGCGTGCGTGGTTTTGCCCTGCTGGGGCCGGTGTCCTTCGTGATCGCGGCGCTGATCGTCTACTGGTCGGGCTGGGGCACGGTGTCCTGGCTGCTGGGGCTGCAGATCCTGATGTTCGTGATCTACCTGTTGTGCAAGCGCCTGGTGCCCACCGATCACTTGAGCCTTGGCGAACAGGTGCGTTCGTCCTTGTGGCTGATCGCGTTCTATGCCCTGACCATCGTCATTTCCTACCTGGGCAGCTTCGGCGGCATCGGCGCCCTGGCTCACCCCTTCGACACCCTGACCGTCACCCTCATGGCCCTGTGTATCTACTACTGGGGCGCCAACACCGGCGTGCCCGGCGCCAAGCTGGTGCTGGACGGCGATGAGGTGGAATGAGGGTGCCCACTTTCAAGCAGACGAGGCAAACCATGACTGTTACTGGACAGATGCTGATCGGCCAGCAAGCCAGCTTAGGCACCCACGGGCATATCCATGGGCTGAACGCGGCCACCGGCGAGGTGCTGCAACCGGCTTTTGGCGGGGCCGCACCGGCCGACCTGGAGCGTGCCTGTGCCCTGGCCCAGGCGGCGTTCGAGCCTTATCGGCTGTTGCCGCTGGAGCGGCGGGCGGCGTTTCTGGAGAGTATCGCCAGCCAGATTCTTGAGCTGGGGGATGAACTGATCGAGCGTTGCCTGCTGGAAACCGGCCTGCCCCGTGCCCGCCTGGAAGGCGAGCGCGGGCGCACCGTTGGCCAGTTGCGGCTGTTTGCCGCGGTGGTGCGCAAGGGCGGGTTTCTCGGGGTGCGGATCGACCCGGCGCAGCCCGGGCGCCAGCCTTTGCCCAGGGTCGACCTGCGCTTGCGGCAGATGGGTCTGGGGCCGGTGGTGGTGTTCGGTGCGTCGAACTTTCCTTTGGCCTTTTCCGTGGCCGGCGGCGATACCGCATCGGCCCTGGCGGCGGGCTGCCCGGTGATCGTCAAGGCGCACTCGGCCCACCCCGGCACCTCGGAACTGGTGGCCCAGGCCATCGCCCGGGCGGCACGGCAGCAGGGAATGCCCGAAGGGGTGTTTTCACTGTTGTTCGACAGTGGCCGGGATATCGGCCAGGGGTTGGTGGCGGACTCGCGGATCAAGGCCGTGGGTTTCACCGGCTCGCGCAGCGGCGGGATGGCCCTGATGCAGATCGCCGCGGCGCGCGCCGAGCCGATCCCGGTGTATGCGGAGATGAGTTCGATCAATCCGGTGCTGCTGTTGCCCCATGCCCTTGAGGAGCGCGGCGAGCAGATCGCCCCGGCGTTTGTCGCCTCGCTGACCCAGGGCGCCGGGCAGTTCTGCACCAACCCGGGGTTGATCCTGGCCGTCGATGGGCCGGCGTTGCAGCGTTTTGAGCGGGCCGCCGCCGAGGCCCTCGGCCACGTGGCGGCGCAGACCATGCTCACGCCGGGCATTTACCGCAGCTACTGCCAAGGCGTGGCCAGCCTCGCGGCGCATGCCCGGGTGCAGCTCCTGGCCCAGGGCCCGGAAGGGCAGGGCCAGCAGGCGCACGGGGCATTGTTCGCCACCTCGGCCGCGGCGTTCATGGCGTGCCCCGAGTTGCGCGGGGAGATCTTTGGCCCGGCCTCGCTGATTGTCCGCTGCGCCGACTTGACTGTCCTGCAACAGGTACTGCGCAGCCTGGAGGGCCAGCTGACCATTGCCATTCACCTGGTCGAGGGCGATCAGCCGCAGGTGCGGGCGCTGCTGCCGCTGCTGGAGAGCAAGGCCGGGCGCCTGCTGGCCAACGGTTTCGGCACCGGTGTCGAAGTGGCCCATGCCATGGTCCATGGCGGGCCGTTCCCGGCCACTTCCGACAGCCGCAGCACTTCCGTGGGCAGCCTGGCGATCCAGCGCTTCCTGCGCCCGGTGTCCTACCAGGACCTGCCCGAGTCGCTGTTGCCGGCTGAACTGCACAGCGCCAATCCATTGCAGGTGCCGCAGCTGCTCGACGGCCAGGGCCCGGGCTGACCCGAGGCGCGCCTGCTCTCCTCGGGAGTGCCGGCGCGCCTGCTCATCCTTCTTGCCTTACCTATCCGCAAACTCTCCCACAGGAGCGTTCCCCACCTGCCATAGAGGTTCCTGCATGTCTGAATACATCACCCTGTCACTGGATGAAGTCTGTGCCCTGTCCTATCAGGTCCTCACTCGCCACGGCCTGTCCGACGCCCATGCCCGGGCGATCGCCGAAGTCATCACCCAGGGCCAGCGTGACGAGTGCCACTCCCATGGGGTGTATCGTCTGCTGGGCTGCGTACGTTCGGTGCGCGAGGGCCGGATAGACCCCCGGGCCGAACCCAGCCTGCGGCATGTTTCTCCCGGGGTGCTGGAGGTGGATGCCCATTACGGCTACTCCCTGCTGGGTTTTCATACCGGTTTGCCGATCCTTGCGGAAAAGGCCCGCAGCCAGGGGATCGCCGCCATGGTGATCAAGCGCTGCTTCCACTTTTCCGCGCTGTGGCCGGAGGTCGAGGCGATTGCCGACTACGGCCTGGTGGGGATGGCGATGAACCCCAGTCATAGCTGGGTGGCCCCGGCGGGCGGGCGTCATCCGGTGTTCGGCACCAACCCCCTGGCCTTTGCCTGGCCGCGCCCGGGGGGCCAGCCTTTTGTCTTTGACTTCGCCACCAGTGCCATTGCCCGGGGGGATATCGAACTGCATGCGCGCCAGGGCAAGCCGATTCCCGAGCACTGGGCCATCGACGCCGATGGCCAGCCCACCACTGATGCGAAGGCGGCGTTGCAGGGCGCCATGCAGACGTTCGGCGGGCACAAGGGTTCGGCCCTGGCGGCGATGATCGAGTTGCTGGCCGGTGCCCTGATCGGCGACCTGACCAGTGCCGAGTCCATGGCCTTCGATGGAGGCGTGGGGGCTACGCCCTGCCATGGGGAACTGGTGCTGGCGTTCGATCCCAGAGTGTTTTTGGGGGAGGGCTATGAGCAGGGGCTGGAACGGGCGGAAGGGTTGTTCGCGGCGATTGCCCGACAGGGCGCACGGCTGCCGTCACAGCGGCGTTTTGCGGCCCGGGCCCGCAGCCTGGAGCACGGAGTGCAGATTCCCCGAGGGCTGCTGGAGGATATTCGCGGGTTGCTCTGAGGCCTGTTCGCCGGCAGCCGGTTCCTGCGGATGAGTGCAGGAGCCGGCTTTACGGCATCAGAAGCGTACGTTGGCCGCCAGCTCGGCGGAGCGCCCCGGCGCGACGGTGGCGAACATCCCCACGTGGGAGGCGTCGTAGTAAGTCTCGTCGGTGAGGTTGAGCACGTTGAGTTGCAGGTCCAGGTTCTTGTTCACCCGGTAGGCGAGCATGGCGTCGTAGCGCCAGTAGGAATCGAGGCTGCGGGTGTTTTCATCGTTGGTATAGCGCTTGTCCACATAGTTGGCGCCGCCGCCGACCTTCCAGCGGTCGGTGAGGGCGTAGGTGGTCCAGACCGAGCCGCTGTTGGGGGCGATGAACTTGGCCTGGTTGCCATCGAAGTTGGTGTTTTTTCCGGACGCATACTTGACCGTCTTGGCATCCAGGTAGGTGTAGCCCGCCATCACTTCCCACTGCTCGGTGAGATGGCCGGTGGCTCCCACTTCAAACCCCTTCACCTCGACGTCGCCGTCCAGCGTGACCTCGTTGCTGATCGGGTCGTAGGTCCGGGCGTTGGTCTTCTCGGTCTTGAACAGGGCCGCGGTCAGGGACAGGCGTTCGTTCAGCAGGTCCCACTTGGTGCCCAGCTCGATGCTGCGGCTCTTTTCCGGATCCAGGTTGCTCAACCGCCCGCCCGCGGCGCCGTCGGCCCCCCCGGATTGCCCGGCGGTTTCCCCCGATGGGTTGAACGAAGTGCCGTAGGACAGGTAGATGCTGCCGTACGGCAGGGGCTTGAAGACGATGCCGCTCTGGTAGGTCCAGAGGTTGCTGCGGTTGCTCTGCACACCATCTCGCACGTGGTAGTTGTCGAAGCGCGCCCCCAGGTTCAGGTCCCATTGTTCATGCAGGGCCATGGTGTCCATCACGTACAGGGCGCGGTTGTTGTGCTTGGTGACGCGATGCTGGCCATCGCCGCGTGGCACCGGGGTGAAGGGATCCTTGGGGTTAGGGTGGTTCAGGTCACCGAGGTCGGCGCTGCCCGCGCTGCCATAGCGGTTTTTCTCGTCGATCCGTTCCCGGGAGAATTCCAGGCCGGCGCTGTAGCTGTGGCCGATGGAGCCAGTGTCGAACTTGCCGAAAATATCGGTCTGGTTGATCAGCGAGGTATTGACCACGTTACGTGGGCGAGCGGTGCGTTGTGCGAGGTTGTTGCGCTCCTGGGCCGGTGTCGCAATCGGCCGGCTCATGATGTAGTCCTGCATGCTGCGCCCCTGGCGTGTGGTGTTGCGCAGGGTCAGGTGGTCATTGAAGTCGTGTTCCAGTTGCAGGGTGAAAAGGTCGGCCGAGGTCTTGCGGAAGTCGCGTTTGCTGAAGCCGTAGAAATTGTCCCGGTCGACCTTGACCGGCTTGCCGCTGATGGCCGATACCGGAACACCCTGGTCGGGAATGTCGTCGCTCTGCATGTGGTAGTAGCTGAGGGTGCCGCGGGTATCGGTGTTCAGGCCGAAGGAAAAGCTCGGCGCCAGGCCCCAGCGGGTGACTTCCACATCGTCGCGCCCGGGGGTATCGGCTTCATGCTTCATGGCGTTCAGGCGCAGCGCCATGTTCTGTTCGGGCAGGTACTGGTTGAGGTCGACGGTGGTGCGGCGCAGTTGATCGGTGCCCAGGGTCAGGCTGCCGGCGGCGAAGGTTTCCTGCTGCGGCACTTTGCTGACCAGGTTGATGGTGCCGCCGGTGGAACCGCGCCCCGCGTAGGCCGAGCCCGGGCCCTTGACGATCTCGATCTGCTCGACGTTGAAGGCTTCGTGGGTCATGCGCCCGACATCGCGAATGCCGTCGATCATGATGTCGGTGCTGGCTTCGAAACCACGGATGAAGGGCCGGTCGCCCAGCGGCGTGCCGCCTTCGCCCGCGCCGAAGGTGATTCCCGGCGTGGTGCGCAGGGCATCGGCCAGGGTCGACACCGCACGCTCCTGCATCAGGGATTCGGTGATGATGGTCACCGACTTCGGGGTTTCGCGCAGCGGTGCGGTGAACTTCACCGAATCCGATGTTTCGCGCTTGTATCCCGGCTTGTGTTCGCCCTTGACGTGGGTGGTGCCGAGGGTGACGGATGCCGTGTCGGATGGGCGTTCGGTGGATTGCTCGGTGGCGCCGAGGCTGGCTTCGCTAAGGGCCATCAAACCGAGGGATGTGGACCACAACTTCCATGGGTGTGGGCGGGCAGGACTGGACATTTCAGATAAAGCCTCCGTTTTATTTGGAAGCGATTCTCATATGCGAATTTATATCATTCAATCAGAACTATCTGAACAATCATGTCGAAAAGTGTATGCGTCGTTGTATGCGCGATAGCCGGCCCCTCCTCAGGACCGCTACCAAGGGGCCGTGGCCTGTTGCTGAACCGGAGGGTTCTTTTTTTTCCGGCGTTGCGGTTTCATGAGCGCCCCCTTTCAGGAAGCTCACGGATGAACCTGCATTTCGAAACCGCCCGCCTGTTGCTGCGCCCCCGTACCCTTGAGCACTTCCAGGCGTGCCTGGGTATGGATCAGGATCCCGAAGTCACGCGCTTCATCCCCGGGACCTGGGATGGCGGGCAGTGGCACAGGGACTTTTTACAGGGGCGCATGACCCAGGATTTCGGCCCGCGCTGCGGGTATTGGGCGATCTTCGCCAAGGACGCGCCGGATGAGTTGCTGGGCTGGGTTTCCTTCATTCCCTTCGATGCTGTGGGGCCCGAGCTGGAAATGGGCTGGCGCCTGGTGCGGCGGGCCTGGGGGCGGGGTTTTGCCAGCGAGGCCGCGCGGCGGATCGTCGAGCATGCGTTTGCCGACCCGGCGGTGCAGCGCATAGTCGCCGATGCCCATGTCGACAACGAGGCGTCGTTGGCGGTGGCGCGCAAGGTCGGTTTTCGCTTCACTCACAATGCCGATTTCGAAGGCTTGCCCTGCCGCTTCTTTGCAATGACCCGTGAGGATTTTTGCCAGCAACGGCCGGCTGGCTGAGGCGGGGGGCAAGCGTGGGGCGCCGTTGGCGGCGCCCCGTATGGTCCATGCCTGCCGTCAGAGGTGGCGGCTGACCCACCACAGCACCAGGAAGGCAATGACGGCCACCAGGGCCGCGAACTGGAACAGATTGATCAGCCACTTCAGGCCCAGGGGGAATTTCCTGTAGTCCTTCACGTTCAGGCCGCCGTTGCGCAGGAACAGGTGGGGCATGGCGAACAGTGCGCCGATGCACAGCAGCATGAAGAAACGGCTAAGGGGGTCCTTGCCCAGGAGCGGCATGCGGATGGCAATGACCCGGCAGCGCGACAGGTGCTTGACCATGTCATCAAGCCTGAAATAGCCCAGGTAGACCTGGATCGCCAGGGACACCAGCCCGGCCATGACCACCAGGACCCAACCCGCGGTATAGATATCTTTTGCGTTACACATATCTCTTCAGTGACCTCCTCAAGGTGGCGACCACGCGCTCAGCGTATTGCTCCTCCAGTGAGCCCTGGCACGCAGGGCAGCCGGCCACCATAGCACTTTGGGAGCCGTGTCGGGCGCAGGTGCTCCGGCCCCCAGGGGCCAATGAGCGCCGCATCAGGGCTGTTTAGCGCGGTCGTAGCCCTGGTCGGAGGCTGGGAGAGAGGGGGGCAGGGCGGCCCTAGAGCTTGGCGCAACGTTCCACATCGGCCTGGGTGGTGACCTGGGTGTCGATGCCCAGGCGGTATTTGCAATAGTCGATGATCATCTGGCGCTGTTCATCGGTGAGTTTTTCCACGCGCCGGTAGTCGCCGTCATTGGCGTGGATGTTGAAGAATTCCAGGCGTAGGGTCGGGGATGTCTTGATAAACCAGCGGGTATGGGTTTCAGCCTCTTCAAGCTCGGTGTAGTAACCGAGGTTGAGCACCATCAGCAGGATGAGGGAGAGCAGCAACAGCAGTGTTTTCAAGGCACGGCTCCTTCCGTGGGGGGCGCCAGGGGCGCGGGCTGCGAATGCTTCAGGTTTTTCCCCGGCTTGGCAAGCGCTCGGGCAGGAGGGGGACAGCATCGATGGCGGGATTGGCTTCAGGTTCAGCAAGCAGACAGTTGCGCACTGGTAAAAATATCGGCACGCCTGGCAGGAGCCGGGCGGTGACAGGGGGCAAATGGTTTCAAGCGGATTCACGGCAGGTTGCCAAGAGTCTGCCGGGGCGAATGGCCCGGTGCATCCGTTTGCGAACCGCAGAGCGATCGTGGGCTCTGTACGAAAACTACCTGCGCTTCGATCAGACTGCGTTAAAAACAGGCTCGGAATGCTCATTTAGGTTCCTAAACTCCGCTTCCTCGCCTGTTTTTGCCTTGCCTGATCTTTGCTCGGCGAGTTTTCGTACAGACCCTGGGATCGCTCTTTTTTTGCCTGCATCCGGGCGTTTCAGCAACGGCATCAGACCAGGCCCAGGGTCGCGGGCCGGGAACCGGGGAACACCGCCTGCACCTGAGCGCGGGAAAGCCCCCAGGTAGCGCCCAGCAGGCCGCCGAGCAGATCCCGGTAGTTGTTGAGCACCGGGTAGTCGCGGTTCTGCAGCAGGCTTTGCGCGTTCACCGTCACTTGCTCGCCGGCCAGGCGCCCGCCGCGAATGCTGCCGCCCAACACCCAGTACACCGTGCCATGGCCGTGGTCGGTGCCCCGGGCGCCGTTCTCGCGAAAGGTCCGGCCGAATTCGGAGACCACGACCACCAGGCTGTCCTTCCAGTGCTCGCCCATGGCCTCGGCATAGGCCGCCAGCCCTTGCCCGAGGTTGGCCAGGTTGCTGGCCAGTTGGCCCTGGGTGCTGCCCTGGTTGACGTGGGTATCCCAGCCGCCGACATCGACGAAGCCCAGGCGATACTGCTCGCGCATCAGGCCGGCCATGCGCCGGGTCTGGGCGGCGAAGCTCTGTGCATTGGCGGCCCCGCGATTGGCTGCGAGCATCTCTTGCTGCAGCTCCCGGGAGACCTTCTGGCGCAGGGCCAGTCCATCGCTGGCCGCGGCGGCATAGGGCGTGTGCTGGTACATGGAGGCCAGAATCGCTGCCTGGCGCTCATCGAAGGGCGTCTTGCCGGCGCTGCGCAAGGACAGGTTGGGAATCTCCTGGCCGCCCTGGAAGCTCAGGGGCAGGGCGTCGGTAAAGGCGATAGGCGCGCTGTCGGGCACCTGCCGCGCCAAGCGTGCGAGGAACCCCGAGTCGTAGCGCCGGTGCTGCTGGCTCGGCTGGCCGGCCTCGATAGTGTCCTGGGTCTGGAAGTGGCTGCGGGACAGGTCGTCGGTGCCGGCAAAGGGCACGAAGGCGAGTTCATGGCGCTGCCACAGCGGGTACAGCGAATCGCGCAGCACCGGGTTCAGGCCCCAGTGGCTGTCCAGGGCGATGGCGCTCTGTGGGTTGTGCCCATCGGGCCGGGCAATCGCCAGGGTCGGGCGCGACTCGTAGTAGAAGTCGCTGCTGTAGGGCACCAGCAGGTTGTTGCAGTCATAGCCGCCGCGCAGGAACACCAGCAGGGTGCGCGGCGCCGAGGCCGGTGCGGCGAACAGCCGGGCACAAAACGTCAGGCTGGGCAGGGCGGCGGCTGCGATCAACAATTGGCGACGATTCATGACGGCTCCTGGTCAGGTGGGGCGCTCTCAGCGATTGTTGAAATCCGGCGAGGACAGCAGGAAGGTGTTCCATTCCTGGGGGGAAACGGCCTGCTCCAGGGCGTTGCGGGTGGTGCTGGAGAGGTAGGGGGCGATTGCCTGGTAATACATCGGCGTGGTGATCATGGGAAACCCCGGCCCCGGGACCTGGCTGCCCTCGGCGGTGAACAGCCGGTTGTTGCCCGAGCCCATGGCCCGGGCGATTTCAAAGCGCTTGGCCATCTGCCCGGAACTCGACCAGCCACTGGCTACCAGCGGCCAGCCGTCGGGAGTGATGCGCCCGAACAGCGGCTGACCCATCTGATTCAGCCAGTTGAGCAGTGGTCGCGGGTTGGCCAGGGGCTTGCCGTCATAGGTCAGGCGCAGCGCCGAGACCACGAACTGTTGCGGGTCCTTGAATTTCCTGCCGGCCGCGTGCAGCAGCTCCGGCGATTGCATCAGGGTGGCCATGACCTGGGCGATGTCGCCATCGCTGTCACTGAAGCTCTTGGCCATGCGCGCCACCAGCGCCGGCGGCGGCTCGTCCGCGACGAAGTACTGGGCCAGCTTGCGCGAGATGAACCGCGCGCAGGCCGGTTGCCGGGTGATGAGGTCTACGGCCTGGGTGATCTCGTCATACCCGCTGCCCTTGATGGTATGGCCCAGCAGGTGCTTGTCGCTGAAGTCGTGATGTGTGGGGTTGAACTGGAACAGGCCCTGTTGCACCACCAGGGGCTGCAGGTTGCGGGGAAAGTGCTGCTCGCGACCGTCCAGGGGCGCCAGCCCGGCTCCGGTGAGGATCAGCGCCAGCTGTTGCACGTCTTCCTGGCTGTAGCCGGCGTCGACGCCCAGGCTGTGCAGTTCCATCAGTTCACGGGCGTAGTTCTCGTTGACCTTGCCCCTGGCGTTGCTGCTGTTGTCCAGGTATTCGAGCATGGCCGGGCTTTGCAGGGTGGCCAGCAGCAGGTCCTTGAACTTGCCCAGGGCGTGGGGGCGGAGGGTGTTTTCAAGGTAGTCGGCGGTCAGCAGCCGCACCCTGCCCTTGCCCTGGAACACGCTGAAATGGTTGAGCCAGAACAGCACCAGTTGTTCCTTGAGCTGGTTGGGGCCGTAGACAGCTTGCAACAGCACACTGGACTGGGTCTGTTCAGCCAGTTGGGCGGCGTACTGGCGCAGGTCTTTTTGCGCCTGGTTGCGCGCTTCGCCCTCGGGCATTGCCTTGATCTGTTCTTGGCGCTGCCGGAACTCCTCCAGCAGGGAGCGGGGCGAATCGTTCAGGGCCGGATAACTGCGCAGCAGGGTGTCGATGGCCGGTGGCAACGGATCGTGCAGGCGATCGTCCAGTTGCGCCCTCAGCAGCTCATTGCGCCCCAGGGTGCGCAGGCGCTGGAGTTGCGCCGCGTCCAGGTCGAAGCCGTCACGCCGCAGCCAGGCGATGTCGGCGGCACTGGGCGCTTGAGGTTGTGCGGCGTGGGCCAGGATTGGTAGCAGCACAGCCAGGGCAGTCGACAGGTACAGGCAGCGGGGCAACGGGGAAAGCCTTGGCATGGGCGGTTGGTCCGAAGTGAGAGGTCGCGGCCGATGGGGATTTTCGCCGTCCGTCGCCAGGTTCAGGGCAGGGCGTGAAGCCTGTCCCGGCTCCCTGGGCAGCACAGCGGTATAGCGTCGCAGGCTACCAGAGGGTTGTACCGGCTTTCAGTTGGCAATGCTCTAGGACAAGTGTTTCAACGCAGGGTTGGGGGGCTTGCCGTCGACCGTTCGTCCGACGGATGGAATTGGCAAGCACTAGTCACTGCGTCATGCTGTCGATGGATGTCGTAGTGCCACTACTTCAAGGCCCGACCCGGTTTCCGGGTGTTGTTCCATCCCTGCGTTGGTGAGATAGATTGGTGATGAGTGTGTTGATCCTGCCCGAGGCGCAATATGCCCGATAAGGCGCTGGCCGAGGAGCAGCGCCTGGCTGCCCTGTATGCCCTGGAACTGCTGGATACGGCCCGGTGCGAGCGTTTTGACCGCATCTGCCGGCTGGCCGCAGAGTACTTCAAGGTGCCCACGGCCCTGATCACCCTGGTGGACCGTGATCGGCAGTGGTTCAAGTCGCGGGTGGGCTTTGCGCCCGAGCAGACCCCCATCGAGCAATCGTTCTGCGCCTATACCATCAAGTCCGGTGATGTATTCGAGGTGGAAAACGCCCGCCAGGATGTGCGTTTCCACGCCAACCCCCTGGTGACCCAAGACCCGGGCATCGGTTTTTATGCCGGCGCGCCGCTGATTACCTCCACCGGGCATGCGATCGGCAGCCTGTGCGTCATCGATCGCCAGCCCCAGCGCCTGAACGCTGCCGAGCGTCAGCAACTGCGCGACCTGGCATCCCTGGTGATGGAGCAGGTGGAGCAGCGTCAGCGCCTGACCCGGCGCGATCCGGTGAGCAGGCTGCCCAACCGTGAGCAATTTCAGAGCGACCTGTACGACCTGGCGGATGAGAACCCGGGAGAACGGCGCGTGCTGGTGCTGGTGGACGCGGTGGACATGACCGTGGCCCACGAGCTGACCCTGGCCATGGGCCTGGCGCCGTTCGAGACCATCGTGCGGTTCCTGGCCCAGCAACTGCTCGCCTACCTGGGGCGCCATGTGCGGGTGTATCACGTATCGGTCAAGCGCTTCGGCTTCCTGCTGCCGGCGGCTCCCGGGATCGAGCGCTTCCTGGAAGGCCTGGTGCGGCGCCTGCGGCGTCAGCCGCCAGGGCTGGAACTGCCGATGATTCCCGGGGTGTGCGCGGGCACGGTGGAGTTCTCCACGGACCGCGACGCCGTGCCCGACGTGTTGCGCAAGGCCATGTTCGCCCTGGAACTGGCGACCCTCAACCGCAGCACCTGGGCGCCTTACGACGTGGTGCGGGACCAGGCCTACCGGCGAGCCTTCAACCTTGCCTCGGATATCAGCGAAGCCCTGGACAGTGGGCAGATCTACCTGATGTTCCAGCCGCGTTTCGCCCTGCCCGACGGCGCCCAGGTCAGCGCCGAGGCGCTGATCCGCTGGGATCACCCCTGGCTGGGGCCGATTTCACCGGCGGAGTTCATTCCGGTGATGGAGCGCAATGCGTTGATCCACCGGGTAACCCACTGGGTGATCAATGCGGTGCTCGGCAAGCTGCAGGCCTGGAGCGACGGTGAAGTGCAGCGCCTGTCGATCAACCTCTCGCCCCAGGATTTCGAGGACCAGGACATCGCTGATGTGCTCAAGGCGGCCTGTCGCCGCCACGGCATCGAACCCCATCGCCTGGAAGTGGAAATCACCGAGGGTGCCTGGTTGCGTTCCAACCCGCGGGTGCTGGACCAGTTGAGCAAGATCCGCGCCCTGGGCATGGATGTGGCCATCGACGATTTCGGTACCGGCTACAGTAACTTCGCCTATCTGCATCAGATTCCGGCCAATGTGGTGAAGCTCGACAAATCCATGGTCACCGACCTTGAGAGCAGTGCCCAGCACCAGAAGATCACCCGCTCGGTCATCGCCCTGGCCCGGGAACTGGGCTACCGCACCGTGGCCGAGGGCATTGAAAGCTTCAAGTGCCTGCAGATGCTGCGCACCTTCGGCTGCGATGAGGCCCAGGGTTATTTCCTGGCCCGGCCCATGGTCCAGGAAAAATTCCTGGCCCGCAGCGCGGCCCAGCGCTTTCCACTACAGCAAGGCTACTGACTGCGGCTTCTGTAGCCGCTGTCGCAGGCTGCGAGCGGCCCGAAGGGGCGTTAAAAAACCTTGAGGGCGCCGCACCTCCTCACCGCTGCGCTGCCACCAGCAACAGCATCGGCCGCACCCGCTCCTCTGCCAGCGCCGGAAGGTCCTCGATCTGCTGCGCCGTGGGGCCCCACTCCTGCACATGGCGCAGGTTGAAGCCGGTATCGATCAGCGTGTTGAGCAGCGTGCCCAGGGTACGGTGCTGCTTGATCACCCCTTCGGCCAGCCAGTGGGTCACCCGCTCGCCTTCCTGCTGGTAGCTGTCCACCGGCCAGGACTGGCGGCCCTGCGCGTCCACCTGCCAGCCCGGGTTGCGCGGTGCCATGAAGATCGGGTGCTCGATGGAGAACACCAGGCGCGCCCCCGGTACCAGGGCCACATAGACCTGGGCGAACAGGCCGGGCAAATCCTTTATGTAGTGCAGGGCCAGTGAGCTATAGGCCAGGTCGAAGCTGCAGGCGGGCAGGCGCAGTTGCTCCAGGTCCTCTTGCTGATACTGCACATTGGGTGCCGAGGTGGTGGCGCGGGCGGTGGCCAGCATCTTCTGCGAAACGTCCAGGCCGACTACTTGGCGGGCACCGTGCTCGCTGGCCCAGCGGCTGAACCAGCCATAGCCGCAGCCCAGGTCCAGCACCCGCAGGCCGTTCATCGGTGGCAGCAGGGCTTGCAGGGCCGGCCATTCCGGCGCGGCGTCGAGGCCGCCGAGGGAGCGGCCCATCTGGCTGTAGGCCTGGAAAAAAATCGGGTCGTCGTAGATGTTCTGAGTCATGTCGGGAGGCTCTATCAGGTTCGTGTGCAGCCCTGGTGGGCAGGGAATGTCATGCAGTTGAAACAGCTGAGGGGCTTCTCCCTCGCAGGGCGCGACGCAGGTATCGTCGATGGCCGGGCAGGCGGTGCAGCAAAACAGGTCGGATATCTTAGCCAGTTTTGCGGGCCGGGCCATCGCCGGATGCTTTGCACGCCAGGATCTTCATCGGCACAATCGCCGGCCGGGAACACCGAGTGTCCCCGGCCCCGAATTCGTACCCCAAGAGAGGCATCATGGGCAAAGCGAGAGTGACAGGCACGACGATCGAGGCGATCCGCGCGGCAGAGATGGCATTGGGGCGTACATTGCCCTGCTCGTTCGCGCGCTGGTTGCTGGAGCACAACGGCAAGGCACTGGGGGCGCTGGAGGTGTTTCCGGTCTTCGATGCCCGGGATCCGCGCAAGACCTGGGAGTCGATAGTCCGCCATTTCGAAGGCGGCTGGCGGGCCTGGCAGGACAACGTCTGCGCTGACCCGGCGGGTTTCTCCAACCTGCTGCCGTTCGCCCAGTTCGGCACGGGCGACTACTACTGCTTCGATTACGCCGTACTGGGGGAGGCCGGTGAGCCGGTGGTGGTGCTCTGGTCCCATGAGACTGGCGCCACGTCCGTGGTTGCCGATGGCTATGCAGCTTTTCTGGCCAGCACCGATCGGCCCGGGTAGGCACAAGGCTTGGGCTTGAATGGTCAGGTCTGGAGGGAGAGATCGTTGCGGTTCAACGACTGGGAAACTGCTTGGAGCTTCTGCGTGGGCACGCAGATTGGGGAAGTGGAGCGGGTGAAGGGAATCGAACCCTCGTTATCAGCTTGGGAAGCTGGAGTAATGCCATTATACGACACCCGCTCGAACGGCTGACTTTGTACCAGATGTGGCCGTGGATTTGAAGTTTTTCTTTAGCTGACTTGCGCTTGCGCGCCGCTGACCTTCATCGCAAGCCCGCCCCATACCGTGAAAACCGGGGTTGTCACGGTATGCAGGCGGCTTGCGAGGAGGGCTTTTCAGAGGGCTCGTACATGCTGCTCCTGGACATGCGGGGCACGCGAACGGTTGTCGTATTGGCCCGGTTTGAGGAACCCCATCAGGGCCTGGCGAGTGTCGCGGCAGGCGGCCTTGTGCTCCATGTCGAGAAAGTGCCCGGTGGCCTGGATGGTACTGAAGCTCGACTGCTGCACATGGTTGGCGAACAGCCGGGCATCGTTGGCCGAGGTGTACTCGTCCCATTCGCCGTTGATGAACAGCACCGGGACCTGGATGTTGCGTGCGGCCCTGAGGTAGCACTGGCGATCACCATGGAGCACATGGCTGATGTGGAAGTGCATCTGCCCGTACTCATGTTCCGCCAGGCTGCTGACGTGGCGATAATTGAAACGCTTGAACAGCGACGGCAGGTGCTTGCCGATGGTGTTGTTGACCAGGTCGCCGACGCGATGGCCATCGCGGCTGCCGAGGTAGTCGACACCGCGTTCCAGGTAGTCGCGCATCGGCTCGTTGATCACCGGCGAGAACGAGCTGATCACCGCCTTCTCGATGCGTCGCGGGCGCTGGGAGAGCGCTTGCAGGGCGGCGGCGCCGCCCCAGGAAAACGACAGCACATGTTCGGCGGCGAAGTGCTCGATCAACTCCAGCAGGATCTGCCCCTCGACTTCCTTGGTGAGCATCCGTTCGTGCCTGTTGTGGGCCTTGGAGCGACCCGCGTAGGGCTGGTCGTAGAGCACCACATTGAACTGCGGGTGGAGGTTCTTCACGGTCTGGGCAAAGGACGCAGTGGTGGCCAGTGAGCCGTTGACCAGAATGATGGTCTTGTCTGCGGCATCTGCGCGATAGAACTCCGTGTAAACCCGATACTGACCCTGTATATCCAGCACAGCGATTTCTGGCCTCATGTCATAAGACTCCTGGCAAGCGGGTATGCGCGCAACGTGAGTGTGCACGGGCAATGTGACAGGTAGGCATACGCCTGGAATCGGAGCCCATGTCGATCCGGTAAGGCAGGTCGACGGGTGTTGTTATAGGCGGGCGATTTGCCGGGGGGAAGGCAGAGCAGGCAGGGCTCAGGCCGGCAAAGGGTTTCTTAGATGTGTGGTTGTGACTCATCGGTCACAATTCGGCCGACGGACAGATTCAAGCAGGGCAACCGGGAACCTGCAAGGTCATTGGGCAAATTGTTCGACAGCTTCTGCCCAGCGGTCGTGTGGCGCGGCGCAACGCTCAGATCAGGCGTATTTCGGCGTCGCTCAGAGCACGGTATTCACCAGGGGCCAGGCGTTCGTCCAGCAGCAGCGGGCCCATGCGTTCGCGGTGCAGGCGCAGCACCTTGTTGTTGAAGTGGCCGAACATGCGCTTGACCTGGTGATAGCGCCCTTCGACGATGCTCAGCCGGGCGCTGCGGGGGCCGAGGATCTGCAGTTGAGCGGGCTGGGTGGTCAGGTCCTCGAAGGCGAAATACAGGCCACGGGCGAAAGTCTCGACGTATTCGGGGCCGATCTCCTGCTCGGTTTCCACGTAATAGAGCTTGGGCAGTTTGGTCTGGGGCTGGGTCAGGCGCCGCGACCAGTTGCCATCGTTGGTGATCAGCATCAGCCCGGTGGTGTTGTAGTCCAGGCGCCCGGCGATATGCAGATCCTGCGGGTCCGGCTCATGGATCAGTTCGAGCACGGTCTTGTGCTCGGGGTCGCGGGTGGCGCTGACGCAGCCCATGGGCTTGTGCAGCATGAAGTAGCGCGCCGGCTTGCCGGCCTGCAGCACTTCGTCGTCCAGCTCCACCCGGCTGAACTCGCGGACCTCGGCCTTGGGGTCGCTGACCGGCTGCCCATCGATGCGAATGCGTCGTTGCACCAGCAGCACGCGCACTTGCTGGCGGTTGAAACGGGGCAGGTTGCTGAGAAAACGGTCAATGCGCATGGTGATCGGTGGCTATCGGCTGGAGGGGCTCAGGGACGGGGCAGGGTAGCGGCGCGCAGCTGCGCGTCGACCCCGGCACAGCGCGGGCACAGGCAGGCCTGGTTGCGCAGCTCCGGCGCCAGGGCTTCGATGATCGCCGGGTCGATGTCCACGCTGTAGCACCAGCAGGCCTGGCCGGCGCGGCGCGGGTCAGCCAGGGTGCAGTCGTTGCGGGCACCGCAGGCGGGGCAGAGTTCAGGTTCATTCATGGCTGGAGTGAGGCATTTCCACGCAGGTTCGATTGCGTCCGGTGTGCTTGGCACGGTACATCGCGTGGTCGGCACGGGACAGCAGGCTGTGCAGGGTGTCCTGGGCTTGCAGGCTGGTCAAGCCGATGCTGACGGTCAGTTGCAGCGGCTGCCCTTCATAGTGATAGCGCTGCTGTTCGGTGAGCAGGCGGATCTTCTCGGCGATGCCCAGGGCCACGCTGCTGTCGGTGTCCTTGAGCAGGACGATGAATTCTTCGCCGCCCCAGCGGCAGACGATGTCGGACTGGCGCAGGCAGCCCTGCAGGTCCCGGGCGAAGCCACTGAGCACCTGGTCCCCGGCCAGGTGGCCGTAGGTGTCGTTGAGGCGCTTGAAGTGGTCCAGGTCCAGCAGCACGGCGCACAGCGGCGTCAGGTCGCGCCAGGCCTCTTGCAGGGCCTGGGCCGCCAGCAGGTCGAACCCGCGGCGGTTGGGCAGACGGGTAAGGCTGTCGAGGGTGGCCTGGGCTTCGATCTTGCGCTGATAGCGGCGCACCACGGCGCTGAGCAGGACCAGCACGATGGCGGTGATCACCAGGCAGATCAGCAGGTTCAGGTACAGCGACTGGCGGATACTGTTGAGGGCGCCGTCTTCGCGTTTGTCGACGAACAGGTACCAGTTCAGCTCGGGAATGAAGCGCACATTGAGAAAGTGCCCCTGGCCCTGGGAATTGTATTCATAGCTGCCGCTGTGGGGCTTGGGCAATTGGCTCAGCAGCTCCTTGAGGCTGTCCAGCTCATGCAGCGACTGGCCGCTGCGGGCGCCCTGGGGGCCACCGTCGGCACCGGTGAGGACGATGCGGCCGAAGGCGTCGACGAAGTACACGCTGCGCTGGTAACGCTGCTGGTACTTGTCGATCAGCTTGATCACCGCATCCACGGTCAGGCCGACCCCGGCGGCGCCGATGAAGCGGTCCTGGTAGTCGTAGACCTTGTAGTTGATGAAGAAGGTCAGCTTGTCCTGGTTGGCCAGGTCCGGGTCGACGTTGATCTCGTAGGGCGTGCTCATGTCGCGTACGCGAAAGTACCAGGCGTCCCGGGGCTCATCGGCCTTGACCTTCTTCAGCACGCCCTTGGCCTGGTAGTAGGTGAGGCTGGTGTTGGAGACGAAGAACGCGGTGTAGGCGTCGTAGTGGGTCATGACCTCGTTGAGGTAGCGGGTCATCTGGCTCGGGTCGCGCTCGCCGGCCACCACCCAGTCGCGCATGAAGGTATCGCGGGCCATCATCGAGGAGATCAGCACCGGCCGCACCAGGTCCTTCTGGATTTCCGAGTACACGGTATCGGAGGTCAGGGGCAGTTCGGTATTGACGATGCTGTCGCGGATCGAATCCCGCGAGGCGTAGTAGCTGAGCAGCGAGGTGGCGAGAAAACCGCTGCCCAGCAGGGCGATCAGGACCAGAACCAGCGAGCGCTGGGAATACAGGGGAGAGCGGCGCGGCATGGTGATTCCGTGATAGTGGCCCGATGACGCATTCTAGTGGCACGGCGCGCAAATAACTCGTTCATCACGCGCCTGAATTGTCTCGATTTCGATACGTTTGCCAGGCGCTGGAAGGCCCGCGGGGGGCTCGTCGCAGTTGGGGCCTGCAGGGCCGCCAAGCGGGCCCTGCCACTGGTCGGTGAAGTCATCGGGGCGCTGCTACGCGGCGCACCGCAAAGGCGTTTTGCGGTCCTATGCAATGCCAGTCATGCCGTTTCGATTGGCGTCGTCCAGCGTCGCTGGTACGGCTTGCACGCGGTCCGGGAGGCCGCCATGTTCCGTCGAATCTTGCTCGGTGTTGTGCTTGGTTTGAGTCTGTCCGCCTGTGTGCCCTATTACGTCGAGCCGGGCTACTACCGCACTGACGTGTATGCGGTTCCAGGCCCCTATTACTACGGTGGCTACCCCTACTATGGAGGCGGCTACAGGCCTCACTACTATGACCGGCCCTACTATCACGGGGGCTACGGGCCGCACTACTACGGCGGCTACCGACGCTGGCACCACTAGCCGGCACCAAGGCCCGTACAACAGGCCACCGCCTCGGATGACAAGAGGCCAAGGGCCGAGAGTCGTTGCCCACAGCGCTGCCTTTGCCTGAGGCAGCGCTTTTTCGTGGGCGTGGAAAACCGCGGGAAAGGACGTCAGCAGCACTTGTTTCAAAGTGTTGCGCAAATCGCACCACAAGCGCTTTTCGCGGTCAGATATTGCGTCAGTCAGCCTGTTGCTGATTGCCGCCTGCCAGCGTCGCTGGCGAGGCTTCTTCGCGGTCCAGGAGGCCGCCATGTATCGTCGACTTCTACTGATTGCCTTACTGGGTTCTAGCCTTGCTGCGTGTGCCCCTTATTACGGTGGAGGCTCCGGCTACTACAGCTCGGAGGTCTACAGCGCTCCCGCGCCGGCCTATTACTACGGTGGCGGGTCTTCCTACTATTCCACGGGGCGCAGTTACTACCCACCGCGCTACTACCAGCCGGCGCCGCGCTATTACCAACCGGCCCCGCGTTACTACCAGCCACCGCGCGCGGTATACCGGCCTTATCCGAACCAGGGTTGGGGTGGGCATGGCCGGCCGAACAACTGGAGCAACCAGGACTGGGGCGGCCACGGCGGGCGTGACAATGGCGGGCGCGGTGATCACGGGCGCGGCGACCATGGCCACGGTGGCCGCGGTCATTGAGCCGGTACTGAGCTGAACCCCGTAGCCGCTGCCGCAGGCTGCGACCAGGTCCGCAGGACCTTCGGCGAATCCGCTGTCGCCGCGTCCCTTCGGGCAGTGCGCAGCCTGTGACGATCTAGTAATCCGTCAGGTCCGCCAGGGGATGGCGACCTTCCCAGGCCTTGTGGAAATGCGCCTCCACCACGGCCTCGGGCACGCTGTTGATATCCGCCCAGTGCCAGTGCGGCTGATGATCCTTGTCGATCAGCCGCGCGCGCACGCCTTCGGCAAATTCCGGATGCCGGCAGCAGTTCAGGCTCAGGGTGTACTCCATCTGGAACACCTCGGCCAGGGACAGGTAGCGGGCGCGGCGGATCTGTTCCCACACCAGGTGTGCAGTCAGCGGGCAGCCTTCGACAAGGGTCTTGGCCGCACGGCTGTAGAGGGCATCGCTGTGGTTGTGCAATTGGCTGATAGCACGCCAGGCACAGCCCACGTCACTGACATCCAGCCAGCTGTCGATCTGTTGCCGGCGCGGCAGCCATTGAGCGTCGGGCATCTGCTCCAGGGCTTCCTGTTGCAGGGCCTTGAGCAGGCTGTTGAGCTGCCTTGGGGTCTGTTCCTGCCAGTTCAGTTGCAGCAGGCCCTCGATCAGCGCTTCCTGTTGCTCATCGAGCAGGAAACGGTCGGCAAGGTTCAGGTCCAGAGCGTCGCGGCCGTTCATATGGGCGCCGGTAAGGCCCAGGAACAGCCCGAGCTTGCCGGGCATGCGCGACAGGAACCAACTGGCGCCCACGTCCGGGTACAGGCCAATGCTGATTTCCGGCATCGCCAGGCGGCTGCTGGGGGTGACGATACGAATGCCAGCACCTTGCAGCAGCCCCATGCCGCCACCGAGGACATAACCGTGGCCCCAGCAGATCAGTGGTTTGGGGTAGGTGTGCAAGCGATAGTCGAGGCGGTATTCCGCGGCGAAGAAGTGCCCGGCCAGCGGCGGCACTTCGCCGGGATGGGCCAGGCAGGCCTGGGCCAGGCTGCGCACTTCGCCGCCGGCGCAGAAAGCCTTGGCGCCGTTGCCCCGCAACAGCACGCACACTACCTGCGGGTCCTTGGCCCAGGTGTCGAGGTGTTCGCTCAACTGCTGGATCATGGGCAGGGACAGGGCGTTCAGGGATTTTTCCGCGTCCAGGGTGGCAATGGCGATGCGTGCACCATCGGTGCCGGTGAGTTCTTCGACGTGCAGGTTCATCGTGACCTCGATGGGAAATTTAAGCGGTCAGTATGATCGCTGTAAGGGAAAGTGCCGGTTCTGTGTCAGATCAATTGACAAGCGAAGTGGGCTTTCCTAGGGTGCGGCCATTGTTTTTTCACGGGCATGGCCATGACTGCTGACGATCGTATCAAACTCGAACCGAGCTGGAAGGAGGCCCTGCGTGCCGAATTCGACCAGCCCTACATGAGCGAACTGCGGGAGTTCCTGCGCCAGGAACATGCCGCCGGCAAGGAAATCTACCCGCCGGGACCGATGATCTTCAACGCCTTGAACTCCACGCCGCTGGACAAGGTCAAGGTGGTGATCCTCGGCCAGGACCCCTACCACGGGCCGGGTCAGGCCCATGGGTTGTGCTTCTCGGTGCAGCCCGGGGTGCCCGCGCCACCGTCGCTGGTGAATATCTATAAAGAGCTCAAGCGCGACCTGAACATCGACATCCCCAACCATGGCTACCTGCAGAGCTGGGCCGAACAGGGCGTGCTGATGCTCAACACCACCATGACCGTGGAACGGGCGAACGCCGCTTCCCATGCGGGCAAGGGCTGGCAGTTCTTCACCGACCGGATCATCGAAGTGGTCAGCGAGCATCAGCCGCACCTGGTGTTCCTGCTGTGGGGCGCCCATGCCCAGAGCAAGCAGAAGCTGATCGACGCCACCAAGCACCTGGTGCTGACCTCGGTGCACCCGTCGCCCTTGTCGGCCTATCGCGGCTTTCTTGGTTGCGGGCACTTCAGCCGCACCAACAAATACCTCGAGCAGAACGGCGAGACGCCGATCGAGTGGCGCCTGCCGCCGTTGTAACCAGTGCTCGATGGGGAGGCTGCTTGGCGGCCACCCCGCTCGCGACTTGAACCAAGGCATATCTGTAGCCGCTGCCGCAGGCTGCGAACGGCCCGTGGGGACGCAGCGGTGGTTCGGCCACTGAAGGTCCTGCGGACCTTGTCGCAGCCTGCGGCTACAGGGGGCCTTTGTTCCAGTGGCGGAACAGGGGCTCGGCGAGAAACAGCACGAACAGCAACCTCATGACCTGCATCGCCGTTACCAATGGCACCGACAGTTGCAGGACCTCGGCCGTCAGGCTCATTTCCGCAATGCCGCCGGGCATCATGCCCAGGGTCAGCGAGCGCAGGTCCAGGCGGGTCAGGGCGCTCAGGCCCAGGGCTGCGAGGCCGGCGATCAGCATGGTCAGGGCGGTGCCGATCAGGGTGCGGCCCATGAACGAAGGGGCCCGGCGAAAGAACTGGCGGTTGAAGTGGCAGCCCAGGCCGCTGCCAATCAGCCACTGGCCCATCTGGCTGGCGCCGTCGGGCAGGCCGATGTGCAGGTCCCAGGCGATGCTCAGTGTCGCGCTGAGCAGCAGGGGGCCGAACAGCCAGGGGTTGGGCTGGCGCAGGCGCTGCCAGAGCCAGGCCAGCATGGCACCGGCCGGAAACAGCAGGGCCAGCCAGCGCCAGTCCACCGTAGCGGCATGCAGGGCGGGCGTGCCTTCCCCCAGCAGGTACTTGAACGCCGCCGGCACACAGAGCACCACCGTCAGTACCCGCAGGCTCTGCCCGGCCGCTACCCGGCTGAGCACCGCGCCGTTGCGCGCGCCGAGGTTGACCATCTCCCCTGAGCCGCCGGGCATGCTGGAGAAGAACGCGGTGGCCCGGTCCTCGCCGGTGCGCCGCAAGAGCCAGACCCCGACCACGCTGGACAGGCTGGTGACCAGGGCACCGAAGAAGATCAGGCCGAAATGGCTCAGCACCTGCTCCATCACCTGCGGGGTGAAGTGCAGGCCGATGCCGATGCCTACCACCCATTGCCCGCATTTGCGCCCGCCGGGGATTTCCGCCAGTTGCCAGGGCGTCAGGCAGCGCACCAGGATGATCGCCAGCAACGAGCCGACCATCCACGGCAGCGGCCAGCCGATCTGGCTGGCGAGGTAGCCGCCAGCCAGGCCCACCAGGGGCGTGCCCCACCACTGTTTCCAAGTGGATTCAGACATCGGCCACGGCACGTTGCTGGGCCGCGCGCTTGCGCCAGATACGCAGCAGCGGCATCAGCAGCATGATCACGGTCAGCACCCAGACCCCGACGGTGATCGGGCTCGACCAGAGGATCTCCATGGCGCCGTTGGAAATCGACAGCGCCCGGCGCAGGTTCTGCTCCATCAGGCCTCCGAGGATGAAGCCCAGCAGCACTGGCGACAGCGGGAAGTCCAGCTTGCGCAGGATGTAGCCGAAGATGCCGATGCCCACCATCAGGAACAGGTCGAAGGTGGTGGCGTGTACCGCATAGACGCCGATCCCGGTAATGATGGCGATCACCGGCACCAGGGCCCAGTTCGGCACCGCAAGGATGCGGGTGAAGATGCGGATCATCGGAATGTTGAGGATCACCAGCATGATGTTGGCGATGAACAGCGAGGCGATCAGGCCCCAGACGATATCCGGCTGTTGCTGGAACAGCAGCGGGCCGGGGGTGATGTTGTACAGCGACAGGGCGCCGATCATCACCGCGGTGGTGCCGGAACCGGGCACGCCGAGGGTCAGCATCGGTACCAGGGCGCCACAGGCCGAGGCGCCGATGGCGGTTTCCGGGGCTGCCAGGCCGCGCTTGTCGCCCTGGCCAAAGGTGCCGCTGGCACCGGCGATGCGTTTCTCGGTCATGTAGGCCACAGCGCTGGCCAGGGTCGCGCCGGCTCCGGGCAGCACGCCCATGATGAAGCCCAGCAGGCCGCAGCGGATGTTCACCACGAACACCGAGGCCGCTTCCTTGAAGTTGAACATCATGCGCCCGGTGGCCTTCACCGCTTCCTGGCCGCGATGGGTCTTTTCCAGCAGCAGGAGAATCTCGCTGATGGAGAACAGGCCCAGCACCAGCACCACGAACTGGATGCCGTCGGTGAGGTGGATGTTGTCCCCGGTGAAGCGGTACACACCGCTGTTGGCGTCGATGCCCACCGCCGACAGGAACAGGCCGATCAAGGCGGCAATGAAGGTCTTCAGCGGCCGGTCGCCGGCCATGCCGCCCAGGCAGACGATGGCGAACACCATCAGCACGAAGTACTCCGCCGGGCCGAAGGCGATCGCCCACTTGGCCAGCAGCGGGGCGAACAGCACCATGCCGCAGGTGGCGATGAAGGCACCGATGAACGAACTCCAGGCCGACAACGACAGGGCTACGCCGGCCAGGCCCTTGCGTGCCATGGGGTAGCCGTCGAGGGTGGTCATCACGGTGGAGGCTTCGCCGGGAATGTTCAGCAGGATCGAGCTGATCCGGCCGCCGTATTCGCAGCCCAGGTACACCGCCGCCAAGAGGATCAGCGCCGATTCCGGCGGCAGGCCCAGGGCGAAGGCGATGGGGATCAGCAGCGCCACGCCGTTGATCGGGCCAAGGCCCGGCAGCAGCCCGACCACGGTGCCGATCAGGGTGCCGGACAGGGCGGTGACTAGGTTGTAGGGGGTCAGTGCAACGCCGAAGCCCTGGCCCAGATAGCTGAGGGTATCCATATCAATTCTCCAGAACGTCGAGCAGGCCGAGGGGCAGGGGGACGTCCATGACTCGGTCGAACAACCAGTAGAGGCCGACACTGAGCAGGCAGATGATCACCAGGCTGGGCAGCCAGCGGCCGCCGTACAGGCGGGCCATGGGCACGCCGATGAGAATGCTGGCGACGATGAAGCCCAAGGGCTCGAAGGCCCCGGCGAAGACCAGCAGCAAGGCCACGCAGAGGGCGATCTTGGTCAGGGTCTGCCGGTCCAGGGGCGGTTCTTCTTCGCTGTGCTTGATCGGTGCCGGGCGAAACAGCATGTACAGCAGGGCCAGGCCCATCAGCCCGAGCATCAGCAGGGGGAAGGCCCGCGGGCCCACCGGTTCGTAGGAAAAGGCCGCCTGGTAGGGCCAGGCCATCAGTGCCAGGCCGGCACAGGCCAGCAGCAACACCGCGGCGAAGAGACGTTGAACGAGCATGGCTAACTCCCGGGCCCGGCCCCCGATGCGCGAGGGCCGGGCCGTCAGAAAGGGACGGTCACTGGATCAGGCCGAACTCTTTGGCCAGGGTCTTGTAGTCGGCTACCTGCTTCTTCACGTAGGTATCCAGTTCCGGGCCGGTCATGGCGAAGGGGAACAGCTCGCGCTGGTCGCGCAGCTTGGCGAACTCTGCGGAGGCCAGCAGCTTGTCGAAGGCCTCTTTCCACCAGGCGTACTCCGCATCGCTGACCTTAGGCCCGAGGTAGAAGCCGCGTACCACCGGCCAGACGATGTCGTAGCCCTGCTCCTTGGCGGTGGGGATGTCTTTCATTTCCGGCTCGTCCAGGCGCTGCTCTGAGAACACCGCCAGCAGGCGCATGTCGCCGGCCAGGATATGCGGCATGGAGTCGGAGATGTCGGTACTGCCGACCTGGATATGCCCGCCCAGCAGGGCAGTGGCGATCTCGCCGCCGCCTTCCAGGGCGACATAGCGCAGGTCCCTTGGGTTGATCCCTGCGGCCTTGGCGATCAGCGCGGTCTGCATCCAGTCCTGGCTGCCGACGGTGCCACCGGAGCCGATCACCACTTTGCTCGGGTCTTTCTTCAGGGCCTGGACCAGATCGTCGAGGTTCTTGTAGGGCGAATCGCTTTTCACCGCGATGGCGCCGTAGCTGGTGCCCACCGCCGCCAGCCAGCGCACCGCGCTTTCATCGAAGCGGCCGAACTTGCCTTGGGCCAGGTTCAGCAGCGAACCACTGGACCAGGCCACCAGGGTCCCGGCATCGGCCGGACGCTGGGCCACCACCGCGTTATAGGCCACGGCCCCGACACCGCCGGGCATGTAGGTCACGCGCATCGGCTTGGAGAGGAGTTTCTCGTTGACCAGGGCGCTTTGCGCCAGCTTGCAGGTCAGGTCGAAACCGCCGCCAGGGGAGGCCGGGGCGATGCATTCCGGGCGCTTGGGCTCGGCGGAGGCTGCCAGCAACTGGCCGGCGAACAACATGCAGCCGGCGGCGAGGGCGAGTTTGCGCAGTGAAAGGTCCATGAGCGTCTCCACAGGAGTTGTTGTAGGTATGTCCGGGTCATCCCCGACCCGTTTTTCGTAGGAGCGTGATAGGGGGGGCTTACCACAGCGCTACGCTGTAGCTCACCAGCAGGCGCACTTCATCCGCATCGCGTGCCGAATAGTTGGAACGGTAGGTGGCGTTGCGCAGGCGCACGGCGACGTCCTTGAAGGTGCCGCTTTGCACTACGTATTTGACCTCGGTGTTACGTTCCCACTCTTTGCCGGTGTCGCCGTTCTTCAGGGCAATGTTGTCGCCGCTGAGGTAGCGGGTCATGAAGCTCAGGCCGGGCACTCCCAGCTTGGCGAAGTCGAAGTCGTAACGGGCTTGCCAGGAGCGCTCCTCGGCCCCGGCGAAGTCGTTGATCTGCACGAAGTTCACCAGGTATGGGTCGCTGCCATCTACGTAGGGGAAAGCGCTGTCGCCGGACATGTGCTGGTAGCCGGCGCTGAGTTTATGCCCGTTGAGGGCGTAGCTCACCAGGCCGTTGAGGGATTTGTTGTCGATCTTGCCGCCGCGGGCCTGGCCCTGGTCGTCGCTGATGGCCAGGCGCAGGTCGGTGCCGAAGGTGCCCGGGCCCATGGGCTGGGAGGCTACCAGGCCGAGAAAGTGCTGGTTGTAGACATCGTCCAGTTGGGCGAAGTGGTAGCTGCCGGTGATCTTGTCGGTGAACTTGTAGTCCAGGCCGCCGAAATTGAAGTGCTTGCCGGCCACGGTGCCGGCGAAGCGGCTGTTCTTGTTGTTGAGGCGGATATCCTCGTAGTTGCTGTCATCGCGGTCCTTGGCCTTGTCCAGGCGACCACCGGTGAAGGTCAGGTTCTTGATCTCCCTGGAGGTCAGCAAGCCGCCCTCGAAGGTCTGCGGCAGGATGCGCCCGTCGTTGGGCTTGAGGATCGGCAGTTCCGGAATCAGGCTGCCGATTTTCAGTTCGGTGGCGGAAATCTTCACCTTGCCGGTCAGGCCGAGCTTGGAGTACTCGTTGGCCGCGCGCCCGTCATCGTGGGTCGGCAGCAGGCCGGTGCCGGTGCGGTCGGGGCTGGAGTCGAGCTTGACCCCGAGCATGCCCAGGGCGTCCAGGCCGAAGCCCACGGTACCTTCGGTGTAGCCCGACTGCAGGTTGAGCATGAACCCCTGGGCCCATTCGTCGCGCTTGGACTGCTGGGCGCTGGTGCCGTCGCGAAAGTCGCGGTTGAAGTACATGTTGCGGGTTTCGAAGGTGGCGCTGCTGTCTTCGATAAAGGCGGCCTGGCTCAAGGGCGCGAAACCGGCAAGGGTGGCGGCGCTGGCAAGAGCAGTCGGGGTCAGACGGGAAAAACGCGCGGGCTGGACAGCCTGAGGGTGCGTGGATGGCATCCTGGAGTACTCCGTTATTGTTCTTATTTTGACGAAAACGCTTCGAGGCGTTTTGCGGGTCAGCGGCCTTCACGGCCAGGGCAGTCGAGACTGTCCGTGGCGGGACTCTAAAGGGCCAACCTTTCGCTAACCTTTCAGTGCACTTTCGTGGCTTTCGGGCTTCACAGCGGCGGTTGCGGCGGTACACTCCGCGCCAAAGAGCGGCGTCGATCCCCCCTGAAACGAGGTAAACAGCCATGCGAGTCCTGCTCGTGGAAGACCATCTGCAACTGGCCGAAAGTATCGCCCAGGCGCTCAAGAGCACCGGCCTGACCGTGGATGTGCTGCACGATGGGGTGGCGGCCGACCTGGCCCTGGGCAGCGAGGAATACGCCGTGGCGATCCTTGATGTCGGCCTGCCGCGCATGGATGGTTTCGAAGTGCTGGCGCGCCTGCGGGCCCGCGGCAAGAACCTGCCGGTGCTGATGCTGACCGCCCGCAGCGACGTCAAGGACCGGGTCCACGGCCTGAACCTGGGGGCCGACGATTACCTAGCCAAGCCCTTCGAGCTGACCGAGCTGGAGGCCCGGGTCAAGGCCCTGTTGCGCCGCAGCGTGCTGGGGGGCGAGCGCCAGCAGCGTTGCGGAGTGCTGGCCTATGACCTGGACACCCGGCGTTTCACCCTGGGCGAGGAGTTGCTGACCCTGACTTCCCGCGAACAGGCGGTGCTCGAAGCCTTGATCGCCCGCCCCGGCCGGGTCATGAGCAAGGAGCAACTGGCCTCCCAGGTGTTCGGCCTGGACGAAGAGGCCAGCCCCGACGCCATCGAGATCTACGTGCACCGCCTGCGCAAGAAGCTCGACGGCCATGCGGTCGCCATCGTCACCTTCCGCGGCCTGGGCTACCTGCTGGAAAGCCGCGATGCATAAGCCCAGCAGCCTGCGCTGGCGCTTGCTGTGGAACCTCGCACTGCTGCTGGTGGTGCTGATGCTGGCCAGCGGCCTGAGCGCCTACTGGAACGGCCGTGAGGCCGCCGATACCGCCTATGACCGGACCTTGCTGGCTTCGGCGCGAACCATTGCCGCCGGCTTGTCCCAGCGCGATGGCAGCCTGAGTGCCAACGTGCCCTATGTGGCCCTGGACACCTTTGCCTACGACAGCGCCGGGCGCATCTACTACCAGGTCAACGACATCCATCAGACACTGATTTCCGGTTATGAGAACCTGCCCGGGCCGCCGCCCGGCACCCCGCGAACCGATGATTACCCGGCCCTGGCGCGCTTCTACGACGCCCGCTACCAGGGCCAGAACGTACGGGTGGTGAGCCTGCTCAAGGCGGTCAGCGAGCCGAACATGAACGGCATGGCGGAAATCCGCGTGGCGGAGACCGACGAGGCGCGGGTGGCCATGGCCCGCAGCCTGATGGCCGATACCCTGCTGCGCCTGGGCATGCTGGCCATCGGCGCCCTGGTGCTGGTGTGGTTTGCGGTGAGTGCGGCCTTGCGCCCCCTGGAACGCCTGCGCGGGGCGGTGGAAGAGCGCCAGCCGGACGACCTGCGGCCGCTGCCCCTGGTCTCGGTGCAGCGCGAACTGTGGCCGCTGGTACGCGCCTTGAACCATTTCACCGAGCGCCTGCGCGGGCAGTTCGAGCGCCAGGCGCAGTTCATCGCCGAGGCCGCCCATGAGTTGCGCACCCCGCTGGCTGCGCTCAAGGCCCGCCTGGAACTGGGCTTGCGCGCGAGTGAGCCGGATACCTGGCGCGCCACTCTGGAAAGTGCTGCCCAGGGCACCGACCGCCTGACCCACCTGGCCAATCAGTTGCTGTCCCTGGCCCGGGTGGAAAACGGCGCCCGGGCGATCGCCGAGGGCGGGGCGCAGTTGCTCGATCTCAGCCAGCTGGCCCGGGAACTGGGCATGGCCATGGCGCCTCTGGCCCACGCCCGGGGCGTGGCCCTGGCCCTGGAGGCCGACGAACCGGTGTGGCTCAGGGGCGAACCGACCCTGCTCAATGAACTGCTCAGCAACCTGGTGGACAACGCCCTGGCTCATACTCCGCCGGGTGGCAATGTGGTGCTGCGGGTGTCACCGCCCGGGGTGCTGGAGGTGGAGGACGATGGGCCGGGCATTCCCCTGGAAGACCGTGACCGGGTCTTCGAGCGCTTCTACCGGCGCAATCAGCAGGGTGCGGGTTCGGGCCTGGGGCTGGCGATCGTCGGTGAGATCTGTCGCGCGCACCTGGCACAGATCAGCCTGCACGATGGTGAGCCGTCGGGGTTGAAGGTGCGGGTGAGCTTTACAGCCGGCTAGGGGATGCTCAATAGAGCATGGAGCGGGATTCTTCCAGGTCCAGGCACATGGCCTTGTTGTCCGGGTCTATCCCCAGCTTCTTGAAGGCCGGCACGCTGAAGGCGTCGATCCGCGACAGCGGGTGCTCGGTGTCCTTGTGGCAGTACAGGGTCGCCACCTGGACCAGGTCGACGTAGTCGATCCGGCTCGACTGGCGGCTGAAGTCCAGGTATTGCCCGGGGATCTCCACCAGTTGCTCGGGGAACTCCCAGACCCGCAGCAGCTTGTCTCCCAGCAACGGGTGGATGCGCTCGATCACGTGATTGAGGCTGACCGGGTCGGAGAGCAGTTCGTAGTGGTCTTCGGCGTAGGTAAGAATCGGCAGCACGCCAATCTGGTGCACCAGGCCGCCCAGGGCCGCCTGGTCCGGCTTGAGCTGGCTGTAGCTGCGGCACAGCGCATAACTGACCCCGGCCACCTCCAGGCTGCGGCGCCAGACATCGCGCATTTTCTGTTCCACCACTTCGGAGCGGGCGTTGAAGATCTGCTCCATCACCAGGCCGATGGCCAGGTTGCTGCTGTAGTTGACCCCCAGGCGGGTGATTGCCGTGTGCAGGTCGGTGACTTCCTGTGCCGCCCTTAGCAAGGGGCTGTTGACCACCTTGATCAGCCGCGCCGACAGCGCGGTATCGCGGCCTATCACCTTGCTCAGGGTACTGACGCTGATTTCCGGGTCTTCGGCGGCCTGGCGAATCTGCAGGGCCACCTCCGGCAGGGTTGGCAGAACCAGGTCATCGTTGCCGATGGCCTCCAGCAAATCCTGTTGGACCTTTTGCGCCAGCTCAGTCATGTAAGTTCTCTAGGGTGTTGCAAGAAAAGGCAGGCAATCAGCGCTGGATCTCGCGGTCGCGATCCAGCTGGTACGGCAGGTCCAGCAGTTGCAGGGTTGGCCCTTCGAGTGTTTCCAGGTGCAGTTCGCCCCCTTCCACCGCTTCGGCCTGCAACACGGCCAGCAGTTCCACGCCCTGCTGCGCCCGGGCGGCCAGGACCACTTCGCCAATGGCGCTGTTGTGGCTGGGAGCGAACAGCGCAGTGCCTGGAACGGGGAGGGCGTCTCCAGGCAGGGCAAGGCGGTACAGGCGACGCTTGAGCTTGCCCAGGTACTGCATGCGGGCGACGATTTCCTGGCCGGTGTAGCAGCCTTTCTTGAAGCTGACGCCGCCAACGGCCTGCAGGTTGAGCATCTGTGGAATGAACAGTTCACGGGTCTCGGGCATGACTTGGCCGAGGCCCGCGCGGACTTGCCCCAGCAGCCACTGGTTCAGCTCGCCCTCGGGCAGTTGCGCGGCCAGTTGCTGGCGCAGGCTGGCGGCGCGCTCGGCCGGCACCCAGAGTTCGGCGCGCTGGCTGGATACGCGCAAGGCGATCAGGCCATCGGCGCGGGCCACGGAGCCGTCTTCCTCGGGCAGCTCAAGGCCCAGACCGCTCAGGGCGACCTGGGCATCGGCCAGGCCGAAACGCGCCCAACTGGCGCTTTCGTCGGCAAGCTTGGCCTTGGAGAACACCGCGTACTTCTTCAGGTCCGCCAGTTGCGGCTCGATCAGCTCGCGGGCCATGGCCAGTAGGCAGCCGTCGCCTTCCAGAAGGATGCGGAAGCTCGATTGCATGCGGCCTTTCTGATTGCAGCGGGCGCCGAGGCTGGACTGGCTGTCACTGAGGTAATTGAGGTTGCAGGTCAACTGACCCTGAAGGAATTTGCTGGCGTCAGGCCCGCGGACAGCAAGCACGCCTTCGTGGGAGAGGGAGCAGAAAAAAGCGGAGTCAGCCATGGTTCATCGCAGGGTAAAAAGTCTGGAGCACATCATAAGGGGGCGCCCCTGAAATGGATAGTTCACAAAGGATGGGTGGCCACCGACCAAAGCCGACTGTTCTCGTCTCCCCCGGGCTGTATACTTGCGCTCTATTTGAGGAGCGCTCCATGGTTGAAGATGTTGAACTGAATCGCCTCTACTGGCACAGCCGCCGCGGCATGCTTGAGCTGGACGTATTGCTGGTGCCGTTCGTCAGGGAGGTGTACCCGCATCTCAATGAGACCGACCGCGAGTGCTATCGCAAGCTGCTGGAGTGCGAGGATCAGGACATGTTTGGCTGGTTCATGGAGCGCAGCGAGTCCGAGGACCCCGAGCTGCAGCGCATGGTCCGCATGATTCTGGACCGTGTCCAACCCAAGTAGGTTGTTCGAATGCCGCTGGCGTGCCTCACGGCAACTGCTGGCGGCCTACCTGCTGGCCCAGGCGTTCGCCCTGGGCGCGTTTTTCCTGCTGGATCTTCCGTCTGTCGCCAGGCTCGTGGGGCTAGGGTTGTGCCTGCTGCACGCCGGCTGGGTGTTGCCGCGGCAGATTCTCTTGAGCCATCCACGGGCCTTCACCGGGTTGCGTCATTCGCCCGAAGGCTGGCAGCTGTGGAGTCGATCCGAGGGGTGGCAGGCCGTGCAGTTGCGCCCCGACAGCCTGGCGCTGCCATTGATCGTGGTGCTGCGTTTTCGGCTGCGGGGGGAGCGCTGGGTGCGCTCCCTCTGTGTACCGCGGGACGCGCAGGCCGCCGACCAGCATCGGCGCCTGCGGCTGCGGCTCAAGTTCAGCCGGCGTAGGTGGGCGGCACCAGAATAGTGTCCCGGGCCTCGGGCAGCATCTGCGGGTAGTCCAGGGTGTAGTGCAGGCCGCGGCTCTCCTTGCGCTCCATGGCCGAGAGAATCATCAGCTCGGCCACCTGGGCCAGGTTGCGCAGCTCGATCAGGTCACGGCTGACCTTGTAGTTGCTGTAGAACTCGTCGATCTCGTCCAGCAGCAGGCGCACCCGGTGCTGGGCCCGCTGCAGGCGCTTGTTGGTACGCACTATGCCTACGTAGTCCCACATGAACCGCCGCAACTCGTCCCAGTTGTGCGCAATGATCACGTCTTCATCGGAATCGGTGACCTGGCTGGCATCCCAGGCGGGCAGGGCGATGGGGATCGACACCTGGGGCAGTTGCCGAAGAATGTCGGCCGCCGCCGAACGGGCGTAGACGAAGCACTCCAGCAACGAGTTGCTGGCCATCCGGTTGGCGCCGTGCAGGCCGGTGAAGCTGGTTTCGCCAATGGCGTACAGGCCCGGCACGTCGGTGCGGCCCTGTTGGTCCACCATCACCCCGCCGCAGGTGTAGTGCGCGGCCGGCACCACCGGGATCGGCTGCCGGGTGATATCGATGGAAAACTCCAGGCAACGCTCGTAAACGGTGGGGAAGTGGCTCTTGATGAAGGCTTCCGGCTTGTGGCTGATGTCCAGGTACACGCAGTCGATGCCCAGGCGCTTCATTTCATGGTCGATGGCCCGGGCCACGATGTCCCGTGGTGCCAGCTCGGCCCGAGGGTCGAAGCGCGGCATGAAGCGTTCGCCGTTGGGCAGCTTGAGGTGGGCGCCTTCGCCACGCAGGGCTTCGGTAATCAGGAAGCTCTTGGCCAATGGGTGATACAGGCAGGTGGGGTGGAACTGGTTGAATTCCAGGTTGGCCACCCGGCAGCCCGAGCGCCAGGCCATGGCGATACCGTCGCCGCAGGCACTGTCGGGGTTGCTGGTATAGAGGTAGACCTTGGCTGCGCCGCCGGAGGCGAGGATCACGAAGCGTGCGCCAAAGGTGTCGACCTGGCCGGTGCTGCGGTTGAGCACGTAGGCTCCCAGGCAGCGGTCGCCTTCCAGCCCCAGGCGTTTTTCGGTGATCAGGTCGACGGCGACCCGTTGTTCCAGCAATTCGATATTGGGGTGTTGCCGAGCCTGGGCCAGCAGGGTCTTGAAGATGGCCGCACCGGTGGCATCCGCCGCGTGGATGATCCGCCGGTGGCTGTGGCCGCCCTCGCGGGTCAGGTGGAATTCGAAGCCGCTGTCGTCGCTGCTGGAGTCTTCGTCGCGGGTAAAGGGCACGCCCTGGTCGATCAGCCACTGGATGGCCTCGCGGCTGTGTTCAACGGTAAAGCGCACCGCATCCTCGTGGCACAGGCCGCCGCCGGCATTGAGGGTATCATCGACGTGGGATTCTACGGTGTCGGTATCATCCAGCACGGCCGCGACGCCGCCCTGGGCCCTGAATGTCGAGCCGTTGGCGAGGTCGCCTTTGCTCAAGACGGCAATACGCAGGTGGCTGGGCAGGGTCAGGGCCAGGCTCAAGCCGGCGGCACCGCTGCCAATCACCAGAACATCGTGTTGAAACTGTTGGCTCATTTGAAGGATTCCGCTCAAAGCGACCCGGGAAGGGGTTGGCGCAAGACGCCTGAATCGGCAAGTCAAAGCAGCCACACAGCCCACTAGTATATAGAGGGGGGGATCGGCACAATAGTCGCGCCTTCATGGCATTGTGCGACTTCACCGAGCAAAAGCGTTGCTCTCGGTCAGTCCGATATTCGGAGCATTCCAGCCTCTGGAGCGGCTGATCGAAGACATAGGGCGGTTTTTCTTGTCACCGTTACACAATCTTCGTCTGGCGCAGCTATAAAGATTGGGAACTTTTGCCAAGGCCCCAAACTCAATAGAAGGTTGCCTGAAAGAAGGGACAGCGTCGGTTATATCCAAGGTTTACAGTGTGTCCCTTGTGACAGAATTCGACGACAGGATTATTCGCGCAGCCGGCCTCGCCCGTGCTGCGTTTTTCGTGCGTGCCGGATCAGAGCCCGCAGGAAACTTGCTTGGAGGGGGAGAACTTTTGCGAAAAGCCCGAGTCTATGTTTGCAAGCCTGATCGTTTAGTGATGCAAGCCTCCTCCGAGCTTATCGAGGAGTGTTCATGCTAACCCAGGAAGAGGATCAGCAGCTGGTCGAGCGCGTTCAGCGTGGCGACAAGCGAGCGTTCGATCTGCTCGTGCTGAAGTACCAGCACAAAATTCTCGGGTTGATCGTGCGTTTCGTGCACGACACCCATGAAGCCCAGGATGTTGCACAAGAAGCTTTTATCAAGGCTTACCGTGCGCTAGGTAATTTTCGGGGTGACAGCGCGTTTTACACGTGGCTGTACCGTATCGCCATCAACACGGCGAAAAACTATCTGGTTTCACGCGGCCGCAGGCCGCCGGATAGCGATGTAAGTTCTGAGGATGCGGAGTTCTATGACGGCGATCATGGCCTGAAGGATCTCGAATCGCCGGAGCGTGCGTTGCTGCGGGATGAGATCGAGGGCACCGTCCATCGAACCATCCAGCAACTGCCTGAAGATTTGCGTACGGCCTTAACTTTACGTGAATTCGATGGTCTGAGTTACGAGGACATTGCCAGCGTCATGCAGTGTCCGGTGGGTACCGTGCGCTCCCGGATTTTCCGCGCTCGGGAAGCCATCGATAAAGCCCTGCAGCCGTTGTTGCAGGAAACCTGAGACAGCGGCGACAGCCAAGAGAGGAACCGCCATGAGTCGTGAAGCCCTGCAGGAATCGCTGTCCGCGGTGATGGATAACGAAGCGGACGAACTGGAATTGCGTCGGGTATTGAATGCCGTCGACGAAGTGGAAACCCGTGAGACCTGGGCCCGTTATCAAATCGCCCGGGCAGCCATGCACAAGGAGTTGCTGCTTCCGCGTCTGGACATCGCCGCTGCCGTTTCTGCAGCTCTGGCTGATGAGGCCGTGCCGGCCAAAGCCTCCCGCGGACCTTGGCGCAGCCTGGGCCGTCTGGCAGTAGCTGCCTCGGTGACCGTGGCCGTGCTGGCCGGTGTTCGCCTGTACAACCAGGACGAGATCGCAGGTGTCGAGTTGGCACAGCAAACCGGCCAGCCCACCCTGGCGACTCCACAAGTCAAAGGGCCGGCAGTACTGGCCGGCTACAATGAAAGCTCGGAAGCTACTGGCCCCATGGCCAATGGCGTCCTGCAAGGGCAGCCAGGCTGGCACGATCAGCGTCTGCCAAGCTACTTGCGCCAGCACGCCCAGCAAGCTGCACTCAAAGGCACTGAAAGCGCTCTGCCTTACGCCCGTGCGGCAAGCCTGGAAAACCGCTAAGGAGGATCATGCGCGCCATACCTCTATTAACGCTTCTGCTCAGTGGCTGGTTTGTGGTTCCAGCCCATGCCGACGAAGCCCAGGACTGGTTGCAGCGTCTTGGGCAAGCGGAACAGCAGCAAAGCTTTCAGGGCACTTTCGTTTACGAGCGCAACGGTAGTTTTTCTACCCATAACATCTGGCATCGCGTCCAGGATGGAAAGGTCCGTGAGCGGTTGATCCAGCTCGATGGGTCCGCTCAAGAGGTGGTGCGTGTCGACGGTCGTACCCAGTGCGTCAGTGGCGAGTTGGTGGCAGGTCTCGGGGATTCCCCGGACGGTGCCGCCCGAGCCCTGGACCCGCAAAAACTCAAGAATTGGTACAACCTTGCTGTCATCGGCAAGTCGCGGGTGGCCGGTCGCCAGGCGGTGATCGTTTCGGTCACGCCCAAGGACCAGCATCGCTATGGTTTCGAGCTGCACCTGGATCGTGAGACCGGGCTGCCGCTCAAGTCCCTGTTGCTCAACGACAAGGGGCAGTTGTTGGAGCGTTTCCAGTTCACTCGCCTGGATACTGCGGATGTGCCTGACGACGTCGAGTTGCGTCCCAGCGCTGGTTGCAAGCCGGTGTCTCTGGACAGCGACAAGGCCTCGGCGGTCAAGACTGTGCAAACCTGGCATTCCGACTGGCTGCCTCCGGGCTTCGAATTGACCAGCAGCAGTGCCCGCAAGGATCCGGAAACCAAATCCATGGTCAACAGCCTGCTGTATGACGATGGTCTTGCGCGCTTTTCGGTGTTTCTCGAGCCGCTCAACGGCGCGACGGTCACCGATACCCGCACTCAGCTCGGACCTACGGTGGCTGTATCACGCCGCCTGACTACCCCCGATGGCGAGATGATGGTCACGGTGGTCGGGGAAATCCCCATTGGTACTGCTGAACGTATTGCGCTGTCGATGCGTTCCGATGCCACTGCCAAGCAATGAGCCTTTGTTGGTTGTGTAAGAGGTCAGTGATGCCCGCTCCACAATTGAGAAGATGAAATGTTTGGTCAGCAATTTCATTTGCAAAATTCCCAGAGTTTTTCTATAGGTCAGAACCCCCTCGGTTCTGACCTTATTTGTCGTTCCTGGAACAAAGATGCCGCCCCTGCAGTTTCGGTATTTGCTGTTCCATATCGCTTAACCACGCTCGTCGTAACGGGAGCCGTATGTCGATACCACGCTTGAAGTCCTACTTCACCATTCTTGCCACCGTGCTGGTGCTTGGGCAGGCCGTTTCTGCCCAGGCGGCCGAGCTGCCTGATTTCACCCAACTGGTCGAGCAGGCCTCGCCTGCGGTGGTGAACATCAGTACCACGCAGAAACTGCCGGACCGCCGGGTTTCCAATTCGGCGCAGATGCCCGACCTCGAAGGCCTGCCGCCAATGCTGCGCGAGTTCTTCGAACGGGGCATGCCCCAGCCACGCTCTCCGCGCGGGGATCGTCAGCGCGAAGCGCAGTCGCTGGGTTCCGGGTTCATCATCTCCGCGGACGGTTATATCCTCACCAACAACCACGTGATCGCCGATGCGGACGAAATTCTTGTGCGTCTGGCCGATCGCAGTGAGCTGAAAGCCAAGCTGATCGGTACCGATCCACGCTCTGACGTAGCACTGCTGAAAATCGATGGCAAAGACCTGCCGGTGCTGAAACTGGGTAAATCCCAGGACCTCAAGGCCGGCCAGTGGGTGGTGGCCATCGGCTCGCCGTTCGGCTTCGACCATACCGTGACCCAGGGTATCGTCAGTGCCATCGGTCGCAGCCTGCCGAACGAAAACTACGTGCCGTTCATCCAGACCGACGTGCCGATCAACCCGGGCAACTCCGGTGGCCCGCTGTTCAACCTGGCCGGTGAAGTGGTGGGGATCAACTCGCAGATCTACACCCGCTCCGGTGGTTTCATGGGCGTGTCTTTCGCCATCCCGATCGACGTGGCGATGGACGTTTCCAACCAGCTGAAAGCCGGTGGCAAAGTCAGCCGCGGCTGGCTTGGCGTGGTGATCCAGGAGGTCAACAAGGACCTGGCTGAATCCTTCGGCCTGGAGAAACCGGCCGGTGCGCTGGTGGCACAGATCCAGGATGATGGCCCGGCGGCCAAGGGCGGCCTGCAAGTGGGTGACGTGATCCTCAGCCTCAATGGCCAGCCCATCGTCATGTCGGCCGACCTGCCACACTTGGTAGGCGCGCTGAAGGCCGGGGCCAAGGCCAACCTGGAAGTGATCCGCGACGGCAAGCGCAAGAATGTCGAGCTGACCGTCGGCGCTATTCCTGAAGAAGACAAAGACCTGAGCATGCTGCCCAAGTCGGGTGTCGAGCGCAGCAGCAACCGTCTGGGTGTAGCGGTGGTCGAGCTCAACGATGAGCAGAAGAAAGCCTTCGACCTCAAGGGCGGGGTAGTCATCAAGGAAGTCCAGGACGGTCCTGCGGCGCTGATCGGCCTGCAGCCGGGCGACGTGATCACTCACCTGAACAATCAGGCGATCACCTCGGCGAAGGAGTTCACTGAAATCGCCAAGGCATTGCCGAAGAACCGCTCGGTGTCCATGCGGGTACTGCGGCAGGGTCGAGCCAGCTTCATCACCTTCAAGCTGGCCGAGTAATTCGCCAGCCCCTGAGGTTGCCCAATAAAAAGCCCGCCTCGTAAGAGGCGGGCTTTTTTGTGGCTTGCGTCAATGTCAGCGCATCATGTCCTTGACCATCTGTTCCTGGTCCATCATCTCGCGCTGGCGAGCGTCGATCCTCGACGACAGGGGGAAGTTGCTGCCGGCCCGGCGCTTGGCGAAGTCCAACTGCTGGATGGCCTGGCGATAGTCGCCCACCAGGGCGAAGTATTCGGCTCGGGCCTGGTGCAGGCCGATGATGTTGCCCGACAGGCCGCGGGTTTCCGCCACCAGGTACCAGACATCCGGGTCGTCCGGGCGGCTTTTCAGCAGGCCTTCCAGGGCCTTTTCGGCATCGGCCGGGCGGTTCTGCTTGAGCAGCAGGTCCACGCGGATCTGGTTCAAGGGGTAATTGCCCGGGTACAGGTTGAGCATCCTTTCGACCCGAGTCTGCGCGTCCGGCAGGCGGCTGTTGGCCATGTCCAGTTCGATCTGAGCCAGGTTGTAGGTCACGTCGTTGGGCGACTTGGCCAGCAGCGGCTTGAGGTTTTCCCGTGCTTCGTTCCACTGGCTGCCCTTGATCTGGGCGATGGCCAGGCCGTAGCGAGCGATGTCGTTCTTCGGGTTCTCATCGAGCTGCGCGCGAAAGCGCTTGGCGGCCAGCCCTGGCGATTCCTCATAGGTCAGTTGCACCCGGGCGCGGATCAACTGGTAGCGCAGGCTGTCTTCGGTGCCGCCTTGCCGGGCCTGTTCCGCGCGGTTGCGGGTGTCGGCGATCCGCGATTCGGTCACCGGGTGAGTCAGGAGAAATTCCGGCGGCTTGGCATCGAAGCGGTACTGGCGCATCAGGCGTTCGAACATGGTGGGCATCGAGCGCGGGTCGTAGCCGGCCTTTTCCAGGTTGAGGATGCCGATGCGGTCGGCTTCCTGCTCGTTCTGCCGGGAGAAGCGCCGCTGTTCCTGGATGGCTGCGGCCTGGGTGCCGGCGATGGTGGCGATCCCCGCGTCCCCGGCGCCAGCGGCGGCAATCACGATCCCGGCCAGCAGGGCGGCCATCATCGGTACCTGCATGCGCTGCTGGGCTTCGACCCCCCGGGCGAAGTGGCGCTGGGAAAGGTGCGCCAGTTCGTGTGCCAGCACCGAGGCGTACTCGCCTTCGGTCTGGGCATTGAGGAACAGCCCGCCATTGACCCCGATGATTCCCCCGGGAGCGGCGAAGGCGTTGAGCTGCGGGCTGTTGATCAGGATGAACTCCAGGCGCCGGTCGTTGACCTGGCTGGTCTCCACCAGTTTGTAGACGCTGGTTTCGACATAGTCCTTGAGTTGCGGGTCGTTGAGCTGCGAAACCTGGCTGCGCAGCAACGCCAGCCAGGCACGGCCCAGCTGGTATTCCTGTTGCGGAGAGACAATGGCTGAACTGGCATCACCGAGTGACGGCAGGTCGTCGGCGAAGCCCGGTGAGGCGAGCAGGCAAGCGAGCGTCAGCAGGGTAGGGCGCAATACATTCATGCACAAAGCCTTAATCGACAAAGGCTCTACTGTAGCTGGACACCTGGCCGGGGACCAGACAAAGCCAGTGAAAACTCTGAGGATAAAAAGTGCTTTTGGATAAATTCCGGCGTCTACCTGATCGTGGCTCCGGCAGCGCGCGGCAGTGCTCTGGTGTCGGCCTTCTTTATTGCCGGTGGGCCTGGCTTGCAGGGTATTCTAGACGCCTTGAATTGATGATCGGAGTAACCCAATGACCGATGTTGTCGCCCATGATGCCGAGCTGGACGCCAGCGGCCTGAACTGCCCGCTGCCGCTGCTCAAGGCCAAGATGGAACTCAATCGCCTGGCCAGTGGCGCGGTACTCAAGGTCATTGCCACCGATGCCGGCTCCCAGCGTGACTTCCGCACTTTCGCCCGTCTGGCCGGTCATACCCTGCTGCGTGAAGAGGATGAGGCCGGGGTGTATCGCTACTGGTTGAAAAAGGCCTGAGCGCAGTCTGCCCTTGAGGGCCTTCATCTAAGGAACATCGATGTTCAAAGTGCTACGTGACTGGATTCAGCGCTACTTCTCGGATGAAGAGGCGGTGGTGCTGGCCGTTCTGCTGTTTCTGGCCTTCACTGCCGTCCTGACCCTGGGCGGCATGCTCGCGCCGGTGCTGGCGGGGATGGTCCTGGCCTACCTGATGCAGGGGCTGGTGGTGAGCCTGGAGCGGCTGCGCCTGCCTGGCGGGGCGGCCGTGGGGCTGGTGTTCGCGCTGTTCATGGGGCTGCTGCTGGTGTTCATCCTGGTGGTGGTGCCGTTGCTCTGGCATCAGTTGATCACCCTGTTCAACGAGCTGCCGGGCATGCTCGCCAAGTGGCAGTCGCTGTTGCTGCTGTTGCCCGAGCGCTACCCGCATCTTGTGTCCGACGAGCAGGTGCTGCAGGCCATCGAAGTGGCCAGGGGCGAGATCGGCAAGTTCGGCCAGTGGGCGCTGACCTTCTCCCTGTCCAGCCTGCCCTTGCTGGTGAACATCATGATCTACCTGGTACTGGTGCCGATCCTGGTGTTCTTCTTCCTCAAGGATCGGGCGATGATCAGCCGCTGGGTGATCAGCTATCTGCCCCGCGAACGTACGCTGATTACTCGCGTGGCCCATGAAATGAACCGGCAGATCGCCAACTACATTCGCGGCAAGGTCATCGAGATCGTCATCTGTGGCGGGGTGACCTACATCGCCTTCGTCGCCCTGGGCCTGAACTATGCGGCCCTGCTGGCTCTGCTGGTGGGGGTCTCGGTGGTGGTGCCCTATGTCGGCGCCGTGGTGGTAACGGTACCGGTGGCGCTGATTGCGCTGTTCCAGTGGGGCTGGAGCGATCAGTTCATCTACCTGATGGCGGTCTACGGGATCATCCAGACCCTGGATGGCAACGTGCTGGTGCCGCTGCTGTTCTCCGGCGCGGTGAACCTGCACCCGGTGGCGATCATCTGTGCGGTGCTGCTGTTTGGCGGGCTGTGGGGGTTCTGGGGGATATTCTTTGCGATTCCCCTGGCGACCCTGTTCAAGGCGGTGCTGGATGCCTGGCCCAGGAAGGACCCGGTGGTGGCACCTCTACTCTAGGTACGCGGGGCGGCTGATACAGCCGCCCCGGTCATTTCAGGCCTTGTTCAGGGCCTGGGCCGCGGCCAGTACGGCGTCGACGTGCCCGGGTACCTTCACCCCTCGCCATTCCTGGCGCAACACACCGTCCTTGTCGATCAGGAAGGTGCTGCGGTCCACCCCCAGGTATTCCTTGCCATAGAGCTTCTTCAGCTTGATCACGTCGAACAGCTGGCAGACGGCTTCGTCCTTGTCGCTGATCAGCTCGAAGGGGAACTCCTGCTTGCACTTGAAGTTCTCGTGGGACTTCAGGCTGTCGCGGGAAACGCCGAAGACTTCGGTGTTGGCAGCCTGGAAGGCGGCGTATTGATCGCGAAAGCCCTGGCCTTCGGTGGTGCAGCCCGGGGTGCTGTCCTTGGGATAGAAGTAGATCACCACTTGCTTGCCCTTGAGGTCGGACAGGCTGACGGTCTGCCCGCTGGTGGCGGGGGCCTGGAAATCGGCAATAGGTTGATCGATAGCAACGGCCATGGGGCTTCCTTACATAGGGTTCTGTGGGCGCCAGGGTTCGATCAGCGCGTCGAGGTTCATGGCATCGGCAAAGTCCAGGAACTGGTCGCGCAGCCAACTGATCTGAGTGCCGGCGGGCAGGGTCACGGTAAAGGTGGCATTGAGCATGGTGCCGCCGGTCTGTGGAGCCTGGTAGGTATCGCAGGTGAGGTTTTCCAGCTCGACCTGATGGTCGATGAAGAACTGGCACAGCTCATTGACGATGTCCGAGCGGTACGCGGCGCTGACGTAGGCTACATAAGGCAGGGCCTGGGGGCGGCTTTCCAGGGCGGCGCTGCGCACCACGTTGACCGTGAAGGCATGCTTCTTGGCCAGGAACGGCAGGCTGCTTTCCAGGCGCGCCAGGGCGTCCCAGCTGCCGGAAATCTCCAGAACCAGCGCGCTGCACTCGCCATGCCGGGTCAGGCGCGACGTCACCACGGCGCAGCGGTTTTCATGGCTGGCGCGGCACAGGACGTTGGTCAGCTCCATGGGGTTGGCGCCGAGGGCACTGATGACAAGGAATTGTTCGCGAACTGTGGGGGTGGACATGCAGCATTCCTAAAGCGATGAGCGGTCGGTACTTTTTGACAAGCCAGTACCGGGCAAGCGTCGCCGGCGGAACTTCAAGGCCTCGGACCACAAGCCGGCGACTGGCCCCGAAACGCTCGGAACACAGGCTGGCAACGCGGGAATGGGGCTTTGCAGATCCAACAGGCAGGCGATAACCCGGTCTACACGCTTATCAGTAGCGATCAAAGCCTGAAGGGTAGCGAAAACCATCGCTCAGGGGAATGCTCATGGCGCGGGACTTCGCTTGTGCAAGGAACTTGGCGCCAGTACCATTACCGCTCTCTTTTTCCGGCAGGAGCGGTTGCATGATTGCGGGCAGTATGGTGGCACTGGTCACACCCATGGATGCACAGGGAAATCTCGACTGGGACAGCCTGAGCAAACTGGTGGACTTCCACCTGCAAGAGGGCACCAACGCCATCGTGGCGGTCGGCACCACAGGTGAGTCGGCCACCCTGGATGTGAACGAGCACATCGAAGTGATTCGTCGGGTGGTCACCCAGGTTGCAGGGCGCATTCCGGTGATCGCCGGTACCGGCGCCAACTCGACGCGCGAAGCGATCGAGTTGACCACCAATGCGAAGATCGCCGGCGCCGATGCGTGCCTGCTGGTGACCCCGTACTACAACAAGCCGACCCAGGAAGGCCTGTACCAGCATTTCCGCGCCATTGCCGAGGCCGTGGACATCCCGCAGATCCTCTACAACGTTCCGGGCCGCACCGCATGCGACATGCAGGCCGAGACCGTGATCCGCCTGTCCAGCGTGAAGAACATCATCGGGATCAAGGAAGCCACCGGCGACCTGCAGCGCGCCAAGGCCATCCTGGCCGGCGTGCCCGGCGATTTCCTGGTGTACTCCGGCGATGACGCCACCGCAGTCGAGCTGATCCTGCTGGGCGGCAAGGGCAATATCTCGGTGACCGCCAACGTCGCGCCACGGGCCATGAGCCAGATGTGCGCCGCGGCCATGGCCGGCGATGCCGCCAAGGCCCGGGAGATCCACGAGACCCTGATGCCGCTGAACAAGACTCTGTTCATCGAATCCAACCCTATTCCCGTGAAATGGGCCCTGCACGAAATGGGCTTGATGCCGGACGGTATCCGTCTGCCGCTCACCTGGCTCAGTGCCGCCTGTCACGAACCGCTGCGGCAGGCCATGCGCCAGTCCGGCGTCTTGGTTTAATTGAGGAAGTACAACGCATGAAGCGAATGGCCGGACTTTCCGCACTTGCCTTGATTATCTCCAGCACCAGTGGCTGCGGTTGGATCTGGGGCCCGGAAGGCTACTTCCGTGACCGGGGTAGCGATTACCTGCAAGCGCAACAAACAGCACCGATGCAATTGCCGCCGGATGTACAGACCGCCAAGCGTCTGGACCCTCTGCTGCCGATTCCGCGCAACGTGGCCGACGACAACGTCAAGGGCGAGTACGAAGTGCCTCGTCCCCAGCCGCTGTCGGCCATTGCCGATGCCAGCGACTACACCCTGCAAAAGAGCGGCGATTCGCGTTGGGTCATGGCCCAGCATCCACCGGCCGAAGTCTGGCCAGTGGCGGTGCAGTTCTTCCAGGACAACGGTTTCCGCCTGGATCAGCAGCGCCCGCAAACCGGTGAGTTCACCACCGGCTGGCAGCGTTCCGACGAACTTTCCGCTGCCGTGGCCAAGCGCCTGAGCAGTGCCGGCGTCGCCGCCGACAGCGAAACCCGCGTACGGGTACGCATCGAGCCGGGCGTGCAGCGCAACACCAGTGAAGTCTACGTGGTCAGTGCCGAGCGTCCCGCCGGCAGCACTGCCGACGTGGAGTTCACCAACCGTTCGGTCAACACCGGCCTGGACGCAGCGCTGGTGGACGACATGCTGGCAAGCATGAGCCGCACCTCCGAGAAGGGCGGTTCGGTGTCTCTGCTGGCGGCCCGCGATTTCGATACCCCGAGCCGAGTCAGCCTCAGCGAGGACGGCAGCGGCAACCCGGTACTGAACCTGGGCGCCGACCTCGATCGCGCCTGGTCCAGTGTTGGCCGTGCCCTGGAACAGGGCGAATGGCGGGTTGAGGACATCAACCGCAGCCTGGGCCTGTACTACATCAACCTGGCGGAAAAAGCCGAGAAGAAAGACGACGAGCCGGGCTTCTTCGGCAAGTTGTTCGGCAGCAAGCCGGCCAAGGAAGAGATCGAAGCCCGTGCCGAGCGCTATCAGGTTCGCCTGAGCAAGGTAGGCGAGAACGTCCAGGTCACCGTCGAGAAGAACATCAACACCGTGGCGCCGGCCGATGTGGCACGCAAAGTGTTGGGCGTGATTCAGGACAACCTGGGCTGATCTGATGCGTTTTGCCGTTCTCGGCAGTGGTAGCCAAGGGAATGGCACGCTGATCGTCAGTGCCGACACCTGCGTTCTGGTGGATTGTGGTTTCTCCCTGCGGGAAACCGAGCGGCGCCTGCTGCGTCTGGGAGTCGATCCCGCGCAGTTGAGCGCCATCCTGGTAACCCACGAACATGCCGACCACGTGCATGGCGTGGGTTTGCTGTCTCGGCGCTACAATCTACCGGTCTACCTCAGCCAGGGCACCTTGCGCGGGATGCGCAAACCGGTGGAGGTCGCGGGTTTTGTCCGCGGTGGCGAGTCGCTGCAGATCGGCGCCTTGCGCATCGACGTGATTGCCGTGGCCCACGACGCCCAGGAACCTACGCAATTTGTCTTCAGTGATGGCCAGCGGCGCTTCGGCCTGCTGACCGACCTCGGCTCCTACTGCGCCGGGGTGCTGGACGGCTACCGTGGCCTGGATGCCTTGATGATCGAGGCCAACCATTGCCGGGATCGGCTGGCACGGGGTTATTACCCGTACTTTCTCAAGCAGCGGGTTGGCGGCGACCTGGGACATTTGAACAACCATCAGGCCGCAAGCCTGGTGGCCGAATTGGGATGGCAGGACCTGCAGCACCTGGTCCTGGCTCATCTGAGCAGCAAGAACAACCTGCCGCAGCTGGCCCGGCAATGTTTTGTCGACACCCTCGGGTGCGACCCGGACTGGCTGCAACTGGCCGATCAAGATTCAGG